>Ga0307373_10000790_pt1 | contig 60799 bp, 53 predicted proteins | sample OX2MG_FD_202534 | JGI IMG/M metagenome (GOLD analysis project Ga0307373, IMG submission 202534) | Soil microbial communities from Risofladan, Vaasa, Finland - OX-2 | ecosystem: Environmental > Terrestrial > Soil > Coastal area > Acid sulfate soil | place: Finland: Risofladan, Vaasa | collected... | reverse complement strand
GCGGCATCCTTCTTCAGGCTGAAGTAGGCCGTGCGCAGCGTCTCAAGACTGTAGACATGGTGCAGGAGCGCGGTGAACCGCAACTTCCTATCCTTCTTTGCTGCCTGACGTACCCGCTCGAGCGCACCGCGCACGCCTTCCCGGCTTTGCGTCCGGAGCGCGTTTTGCTCTGGCAGGTTCCCTTTGGCCAGACCCCTTCCCTCCATCCCCTGCGCCGCCGCTGCTCTGGCTTTGTTCGGGAACTTCACCGGTACTACGGGTCTGTCCGACTTCCCTTGTCCGTACATCATCGGCGTGCGTCTATCGACTTCCCGACACGGCCCGCTGCTCTGGGCGAACAAGGGATCTCCCGGCTCCCGCACGAGGTGTTTGCGTACATGCTCGGGGTCTGTGACCGCGCAGGGTCCCGAGGCATCTCGCGATATCGATGCGCCGGGTGTGGCCTTCCGCTTCTCCTGACAGCGTCGGCACCCCGCAGGAAGGTTCTTTCGCGGCTCAATACCCGGCCCGCACGTACCCCTGTCAACGCTTCGACGCCGCCCTTGCAGGCGGCTCCGCATGACTCGGGGCCGGTGTGGGTCGCTACACCTTCATCGTATGAAACTTTCATTCACAACACCTCGCCGGTTTAGCCGGCGCACCGGAGAGCCGACATGGGCAAAAGCAACACGCGCACTCTGCGCGGCAGGATCTGCAACGGCCGCTACGGCATGCAGCGCCCGCTGCGTGCCGGGAAAAGGTCCGGTTAGCCCGTGGCCGCGACAATGCCGGCGAGCGCCAGGCTATTCCTGTTCCTCGGCGCCGTGCTGGCTGCGATGGCGGTCGTGTTGGGTGCGTTCGGTGCCCACGCGCTCAAGGGGCGCCTGCCCGCGGACATGCTCGCGGTCTATCACACCGCGGTCGAATACCACTTCTGGCACGCGCTCGGGCTGCTCGCGGTTGGACTCGCCTGCCTGCAGTTGCCCGACAGTCCCTGGCTGCGCGCGGCCGGGTGGCTGCTCGCGGCCGGCGTGCTGCTGTTCTCCGGCAGCCTCTACCTTCTCGTGCTGAGCGGCCACCGCTGGCTCGGCGCGGTGACTCCGTTCGGCGGCATGGCCTTCATACTCGGCTGGATTGCCTTCGCGCTCGCCGTGCTGCGCGCATAGCCTCAGCTCGCTTCCAGCGCCTCGGCGCGCAACGCACTGGCAGCGGGTAACGCCAGATCAGGTCCCGCCTCAAGGTAAGGCGCCAGCGCTCCCGCGCACAGCGTGCGCCGCAACGAGGCCCGGTGACCCGCATCGCCAAGCTCGACCAGCACGCGCGTCGGGCGCAGCTCGCGCAGCGCTCGTACCAGAGCAAGCTCGAGCGCGAGGCGCGCCGTGCAGCATGGGCAGCCCGCGGGCGCCAAGCGCAGACCGCGCGGGCACGCCGCGGGAATCGCGTTTGCGATACCGAGCCACCGCGGGCGCTCCGCGACCAGCCGCGCAACGAGCGCGCTTTTTCCCGACCGCGGCGCGCCCGTCACGATATGGACCGGAACGCGGCTCAGGCTGCGCCCTCGTCGCGCCGTCCTACGGGCAATCCGAGCGCCTTGAGCTTGCGATAGAGATGCGTGCGCTCCAGGCCGGACTTTTCCGCTACCTTGGACATGCTGCCGCTTTCCTGCGCGAGCAGGTTCTCGAAATACAGCCGTTCGAACGCTTCGCGTGCTTCGCGGTAGGGGCGGTCCAGGCCCAGCTCCGGCGGCGCGCTCGGTGCCGCGTGTGCCCCAAGCACGCGCTCGACGTCTTCCAGACCCAGCTCCTCTTCCAGCGAGCTGAGCGCAAGGTTCTTGACCACGCTTTCGAGCTGCGCGAGGTTTCCGGGCCACGCATAGTTGCGCAATGCGTTGAGCGCCGCGACCGTCAGGCGGCGCGGGGGGCAGGCGCGTGCCTCCACCAGCTGGGCAAGCATCAGCGCCGCCACGTCCGGCACGTCCTCGGCGCACTCGCGCAACGCGGGCAGGCGCAGCATCAGCTCGGAGAGCCGAGTCAACAGCTCGGCATCGAACTGATGCTTCTCGATCAGCGCGCGCGCATCGAGCGGGGAGAACGACACCACGCGCACCTTGTGCTTCTCGGCGCGCGCCAGAACGAACTCCAGACTCTTTTGCTCGCCGCGCCCCAGGCGCGACAGGTCCGATACCAACAGGATGCCGCCGCCGGCGCGTGCCAGCAGCTCCGAGGGTGGCTCGGAGAGCAACTCCGGTCCTCCGGCCAGAAACGGCACGCCGGAGGCCGCGAGCAAGCGCGCAAACGGCTCCGGCAGCATGCCGGGCTCGCCGCGCAGCATGAGCGGCGCACCGGTCTGCCTCAGCTGCGCCAAGCGCTTCTTGGCCTCCGCCAGCGCGGGCGAGCGGCCTAGCGCGAGCAGCGATAACGGTTGCGGTCCGCCCACCGCCTGATTGCGCAGTGCGCGCCTGACCGTGGCCAACAGCCGCTGCAACGCGACCGGCTTTTCCAGATAGTCCAGGGCGCCGATGCGGGTCGCCTCCACGGCGGTCTCGATGGTCCCGTGTCCGGACATCATCACCACCGGCATGGTGAGCTGGCCGCTCGCCGCCCATTCCTTGAGCAGCGTGATGCCGTCGGCGTCCGGCATCCAGATGTCGAGCAGCACCAGGTCCGGACGCTGTTGCTCGCGCGACGCGCGCGCCGCGCCGGCACTATCGGCGAGCAGCACCTGGTGCCCCTCGTCGGCCAGAATCTCCGACAGCAGCTCGCGGATGCCGATCTCGTCGTCGACTACCAGGATCTGCGCCATGGGATCAGGCCGCCTTCGCCGCCGCGTCTTCGCGGCCGGTGGGCAGCAGCACGCTCACGCGTGCGCCTTCGTTGGGATGATTTTCGATCAACACCGTGCCGCGGTGCTCGTCGACGATCTTCTTCACGATCGCGAGGCCGAGGCCGGTGCCACGCGGTTTCGTAGTGACGTAGGGTTCGAACACGCGCGCCATCAGCTCCTCCGGAAAGCCGCCTCCATTGTCGGATACCGACAGTCGCACACTGGTGCCGACCAGCTCGGTGCGCACCTCGATCGAGGGAGGAGCGGCGCCCGCGTCCTTGCGATTCTCGATCGCATCCTGCGCGTTCTGCACCAGGTTGTGGATGACTTGGCGAATTTGCGCCGAGTCGGCCCACACCCGCGGCAGGGACGGCTGAAGCTGCCTCGCGATCGGCGCTTTCGAGTGTTCGTAGAGCGCCAGCACCTCGTTCAGCAGGGCATTGAGGTCGAGCTCGGAGAGCGCAGGTACGGGCATGCGAGCGTAGTCGCGGAAATCGTCGACCATGGCCTTGAGCGCGCTGACCTGACTCACGATCGTCTCGGTGCCGCGATGCAGACTCTCGGCGTCCGCAGCTCCCAACTTGCCCGCGAGCTTCATCTCGAGCCGCTCCGCCGAGAGCTGGATCGGGGTGAGAGGATTCTTGATCTCGTGGGCCAGCCGCCGCGCCACCTCGGCCCAGGCCGTCGCGCGCTGCGCCTGGATGAGCTGCGTAATGTCGTCGAATACCAGCACGAAGCCACCGCCGGGGGCGTGAGGCAGGGCGGTGCCGCGCACCAGCAGCGTCTTGCCGGTACCTTTCAGGGTCAGCTCGAGCTGCCAAATCCGCGCGCCCGCGGCGACGAACTCCTGGCGCACCGGCTGCGCAAAGGACGCTAGAGTCAGGTCCCATTCTGCGAGCGGCTTTCCGCTGCAGCCGGTCAGCTCCTCGCCGAGAATCGCGGTGGCGCCGCGGTTGAAGATGGACAGTCGCAGCTCGCGGTCGAATACCAGAACCCCCGCGGACAGATTGGCGAGAATGTTCTCAAGGTGCGCTTTGGCGGTCTCGAGGGCGGCGCGGTTCGCCTCCACCACGCGCCGCGCCTCGTCCAGCTGCAGTGTCATCGAGTTGAACGACTCGGTCAGCACCCCGAGTTCATCCCGGCTGGTCACCGGGGTTCGCTTGCTGAAGTCGCCGCGCGCCACCGCCTGGGTGGCCTGCGCGAGGTTCGACAGCGGCTCGGAAAGGTGGTTCGACAGGATAACGGCCAGCGAGATGGCGACGGACAACGCCATCAGCAGCGCCAGGGTCAGCGTCACGATGTAGATACGTCGCAGCCCCTGGCGCGACAGGGCGAGCTCGCGGTAATCGCGGTAGGCTCCTTCGACCGCCTCTGCGCTCCTCGAGAACGAGTCCGGCAGCGTCTGGCGCAGCTGCAGATAGCGCGGCTCCTGGCTGAGCGTCAGCCCCGATATGGGCACAACGACGCGCAGCGACATGGACTTGCCGGTCGGGGCGTCGACCAAGGTATAGCTCTGGCTGCCGCGCGCCTGGCGCAGCATCTGCGCGGATGGCAGATCGGGCACGAACTGCGCGACGTTATCGGTCGCGCTGGCAATCAGCCTGCCGCTCGCGGTGACCACGACTGCTTCCTGCACGCCTGCCTGCTCGCGCAGCCGATTGAGCAGAGTCACTTGCTGGGCCGTCGGGTGATCGCCAAGCTCGAGCGCCATGGCGCGGCCCTTGACGTCGAGCTCGGAGAGCATCTGGTCGATGGCAGCCTGGCCGAGGTGAATGCCGCCCTCGAGCGCGGCGTTCACCTTGACGTCGAACCACGATTCGATGCTCTTGGTCAGGAACTGCACCGATACCGTGTAGACCAGGAGCCCCGGCGCCACGGCCATCATTGCGAACAGGGCCAGCAAGCGTAACGTCAGGCGCGAGCCGAACTCGCGGCTGCGGTACCTGCGGATGAGCCCGGCGAGCTGCCAGCCGACCAGCGCGAACAACAATGCGGCGAGCGCGGCGTTCAGCACGAGCAGCAGCGGATAATGCTCGGCGAACAGCGACGTGTTGGCGCTGGCCGTAGCGAGCAGGAACAGCAACACGCCCGCCAGCGCGGCGCCGACGATGAGCAGCGCCTTCATTTCTGCGTGCCCCTCAAGGTAGCGGGCTCACGCGTCTCGACGGGTGCGGGAGGCGGCGGCGGCGGGTGATACTTGAACCGCAACCACGGCGACTCGAGACGCCATTCGCGGCTGGTGAGCGCATTGATCTGGAACGGTTTTGGAAGCAGCGTGGTGTCCAGCCGCATGCGCACCGCGGCTACGTAGTCGGTATCGCTGAGCGTCACGCCGTGATCGGCCACCAACCAGTTGCGCACGTGCTGCAGCACTTGCAGTGCCTCCTGCAGCGTACCGAAGCTCTGCTGCAGCAGGCCTGTCGATAGGCGGTATTGGCGCGACAGCGCGTGATAGGTAAGCCGCATCTGCAGGCGCCTGGACACGGTCTCTTCATCCAGCCACCACCAGCGCGGGCGCGTCAGCTCGAAATCGACCACGAAGTACAGTGGCACGCCGTTACTGACTGCCTCCTCAAGCCGCGGGTTGAGGTCGAACGAGAAATTCGCGTCGAGCACCAGTCCCTCGTCGACCTTCACGAGTTGCGCGTTGCGCACCTCGATGTCGTCAGCGCGGGCCGCAACCGCGACCGTGCACGCGAGCACGACGAGGAGCTTCTTTAGGAGAGCGATGCCTTGCATCGCGCGTCGCGTCAGGCCCGCCGTGCTAGCAGGGCGAAGAAAAAGCCGTCGTGCTCGGAGCCTGGCAAGAGCTGCGCAGAGCCGCCGGCCGGCAACGCGAGGCGCCGCGCTCCCGGCGTTCGCGTGGCAAACCCATCGACCACCGCATCATTTTCCTCCGCGAACACCGAGCAGGTGACATACAGCAATTTACCATTCGGGGCGAGGGTGCGCCAAAGCGCGTCCAGGATCGCGGCCTGGCGCAACGCGAAAGCACCCAGATCCGCGGCGCGCCGCAGCCATTTGATGTCTGGATGGCGACGCGCCACGCCCGAGCCGGAGCAGGGCACGTCGGCGAGGATACGGTCGAACGGCTGTCCGTCCCACCAGCGCTCGAGCCGCGTGCAATCGGCGGTCTTCACCGACGCCTCGAGGCTGAGCCTGGAAAAGTTGCTCGTAATGCGCGCGATGCGTGCCGCATCGCTGTCGAGCGCGGTGAGCATCACGTCGGCCGTCTCAAGGATATGGGCGCTCTTTCCTCCGGGCGCGGCGCAGGCATCGAGCACGCGCTGCCCCGAAACGAGGTCGAGATACGGGGCGGCGCGCTGCGCCCCGGCGTCCTGCACCGAGACCTCGCCACGCGCGAAACCGGGCAGACGCTCGACGGGAACCGGCTTGTCGAGCAGCAGCGCGACCGGCCCGACCTGACGTGCGGCGAGGCCCGCTGCAGTGAGCTGCATGGCGTAGGCCTGCGGCGCGAGGCGGCGCGCGTTGACCCGCAGGCACATCGGCGGATGGGTGTTGCCGGCCTCGAGCACACGCTCCCATTCACGCGGATGGGCGCGGCGTATCGCGTCGATCCACCAGGCGGGATGCTGATAGCGAGCTTCGGCGTTTGCCGCAATACGCGCCTCGAGCGCGCCGTTGCGCCGCAGCCACGCGCGCAGCACAGCGTTGACGTAGCCCTTCGCAGGGCCATGGCCCAATGCCTCACAGGCGCGAACTGCCTGATCGACCACGGTGTAATCGGCGTAACGTTCTGACTCAATGGCATAAATGGCACACCAGATGAGCGCGGCTACCAGCGGATCCGAACGCTCGTAATGCGACAGGGCTGCGAGTACCGCCTGCACGCGGCCGTAGCGGCGCAGGGTGCCGTAGCACAGGTCCACGAGCGCGGCGCGCGCGCCATCGCCCTCCTTTTCGGCGCGGTTCTCGAGCTCGGCACCCAAGCTGCGGCCGGCGGCGACGCGCGCCACTACGCGCGCGGCATCACGCAGCGCGGCCGCGAGTCCAGGCATACCCACGGCTCGCCTTACCTGTCTTCATTCGCCAGGGGGCGCGGCGGAAAGCGCGAAGCGCTCGCCCGCGCCGAGAGGGAAACCGCGCAGGAACTCCGCCACGGGCAGGCGCTTGCCGCCGGCGCGCTGCAGCTCGGCTATGGCCAGTGCACCTTCTCCGCAGGCGACCAGCAGCGCCCGGTCGCTCTGTTCGAGCACCGTGCCCGCCGCACCGCTTCCCCCCACTGCGCAGGCGCGCCAGATCTTGATGGTTTCTCCGCGCAAAACCGAAAACGCGCCCGGCGCGGGACGAAAGGCGCGCACCACGCGCTCGAGCTGCCGCGCGGGTTGGCGCCAGTCGAGCATCGGCTCGCGCCGGCCGATCTTGTGGGCGTAGGTCACTCCCCGCTCCGGTTGCGGCTGCGCGTGGGCACGACCGGCAGCGAGTTCCACGAGCGCAGCCACGATCATCTCGGCACCGAGCGCCGCGAGCTTATCGTGCAGCGTCTGCGCGTCGTCGTCGGACTCGATCGGCAGCGCGCGCTGAGCGAGGATCGGCCCCGTGTCGAGGGCTGCATCCATTTGCATGATGGTGATGCCGGTTTCGCTGTCGCCGGCGAGCAGCGCGTGCTGGATCGGCGCTGCGCCGCGCCAGCGCGGCAGCAGCGAGGCGTGAACGTTGAGCGCGCCGTGCGCGGCAAGCTGCAGCGCAGGCGCCGGCAGGATCAGACCATAGGCCGCGACCACCAGCGCATCGGGGGCCGCCGCGCGCAATCGCGCCAGACTCTCCGCATCGCGCAGCGTGGCCGGCTGGTAGACCTCAAGCTCGCGCGCCAATGCGAGGCGCTTCACCGGACTCTGCACGAGCCGCATTCCGCGGCCCGCAGGCCGGTCCGGCTGAGTGAGAACAAGGGCGATGCGATGGCCGGCTGCGAGCAATGCGGCGAGTGCCCGCTCGGCGAACTCGGGCGTGCCGGCGAACACCAAGCGCATCGCGGACAGGGTGGACGCTGACCGCGCTGCGGCGGTGCTTACGCGCTCTTTCTCAGCTGCTTGGTGAGCTTGGCGCGGATGCGCTGTTGCTTGAGCTGGGACAGGTACTCGACGAAAACCTGGCCCTTGAGGTGGTCCATCTCGTGCTGGATGCACACTGCGAGCAAGCCCTGCGCTTCCAGCGTGAACGGCGTTCCGTTCTGATCATACGCGCGCACCTTCACCCGTTCCGCGCGCTCGACGATCTCGTAGATCCCGGGGACCGACAAGCAGCCCTCCTCGATGTCCGAGATCCCAGAGGTATCGACGATCTGGGGATTGACAAGCACCACCAGGGAGTCGCGTCGCTCCGAGACGTCGACCACGATCACCTGTTTGTGCACATCCACCTGAGTAGCGGCGAGGCCGATACCGGGCGCCGCGTACATGGTCTCGGCCATTTCGCGTACCAGACGCTTCAGCTGCTCGTCAAAGACGGTGACAGGCGCAGCGAGCTTATGCAGTCGCGCGTCGGGGTACCTGAGGATGTTCAGCAAGGCCATTGACTATCGTAAATTGCTTGCAAATTGAACAGATTAGATGCAGGATCTCACGCTGCGTATAAACTGTTCTTGGTTTATGCTAAATTTGGTCGGGCAAAGTGTATTTCAAGCCGGCTAGGGAGGTGGCTCGATGATCGGCGTTCCAATGCGTCACCAGCTGTGTAAGTGTATCACAGCGCTCGCTTTCTTCCTTGTTGCCGGCCTCGCCCTGGCTCAGGCGCCGAAGACGCCCCTGACCCTCAAACCGACCGCCCCCGGCCGCTATGTGGTGGTCCGAGGCGATACCCTCTGGGGGATCTCCGAGCGGTACACCGACTCTCCGTGGCGCTGGCCGGAACTGTGGAGGCTCAACAAGGAGGAGATCAAGAACCCGGACCTGATCTACCCGGGCGACGTGATCGTGCTCGATCGCGGGCAAGCCCGCCTGTCGCTGCTCAAGACCGTCAAGCTCGAACCGCGCGTGCGCGACGAAGGGCCCGCCGTAGAGGCAATTCCGAGCATTCCCCCCCAGGTCATCGAACCGTTCCTGTCGCGTCCAATCGTGGTCGAGCGCGGTGGACTGGACAATGCGCCCACTATCGTGGCCACCCAGCAGAACCGCGTCGTGCTGGGTGCCGGCGACCAAGCCTACGTTGAGGGCATTGGCAACTCGAAGGAAGACACGTGGTACGTTTATCGTCGCGGCAAGGCTTTAGTGGACCCCGACACCAAGCGCACCTTGGGCTATGAAGGCGTCTACCTCGGCACCGCGCACGTCTTGCGAGCCGGCAATCCGGCCACCATCACGCTCACCTCTGTGACCCAGGAAGTGATGGCCGGGGACAAGCTGATTCCCGCCGGAAAATCGCTGCCCATGATGTACGCGCCGCACTCGCCCCCGGTTTCCATCAAAGGCCGGGTGATTGACATCTACGAGGGGCTCGCCAAGGTTGGCGAGGCAGGGCCCCAGTCGATCGTAGCCCTCAACCGCGGCAAGGCGGACGGTCTGGACGTCGGATCGGTGCTCGCGCTGTATCGTTACGGCGCCACGGTGCGAGACATATATTCGGCGAACAAGGCAGCCGACGCGACGATCAAAGTGCCCAACCAGCGCTACGGGCTAGTGTTTGTATTCCGCGTGTTCGACCACGTATCCTATGCCCTGGTGATGCGCATCACGAGGCCGGTGCAACTCCTGGATGAGGTTGAAAGTCCATAAAGAATCATTCGGGCGCCGGCGTAGGCCGGCGTCGGCAGGCGGGGGAGCTGTTCCCCGTCCCGCGCCGCCGACATGAGGCACGACCCGGGGCTCGCGAGCTGGCTGCAACTCACGCTCACGCCCGGGCTCGGTGCCGCCACTACGCGCGAACTGCTTCGGCGGTTCGGTCTTCCAGAGACGTTTCTCACCGCGCAGCGCACGCAGCTCGCGCGGTTGCTTCCATCGGCCGCGTTCGAGGCGCTTTACTCCGATCACGTGACGCGCGCGGTTGAGCACGCACTGCAGTGGGCCCAAGTACCCGATCACGCCATTGTGACGCTGGCGGACGCCGCGTACCCAAAGCTGCTGCTGGAAATCGGCGATCCGCCGGCGCTGTTATACGCGGTCGGACGCCTGGAGTTGCTTGAGCGAGCTGCCCTGGCGGTCGTCGGCAGCCGCAACGCGACCGCGCAGGGCACGAGCAACGCTGAAAGCTTCGCCAAGGCACTAAGCGGCGCCGGGCTCACGATCGTAAGCGGGTTGGCGCTCGGCATCGATGCCGCGGCGCATCGAGGCGCCCTGGCCGGGCCCGGGAGCACTATCGCCGTGTTAGGCACTGGCATAGACCTCACCTACCCGGCGCGAAACGCAGGGCTCGCCGCCCGGATCGCGCAAAGCGGCCTTCTCATCTCGGAGTTTCCGCTCGGCACGCCTGCGGCCGCGCAAAATTTCCCGCGCCGCAACCGCCTGATCAGCGGACTCGCGCGAGGCTGCCTGGTGGTCGAGGCGGCGCTCGCCTCCGGCTCCCTCATTACTGCACGGGCTGCGGTCGAGCAGGGTCGTGAGGTATTCGCGATTCCGGGCTCAATTCACTCCCCGCTGTCCAAGGGCTGCCACGCATTGATCAAGCAGGGCGCTAAGCTGGTCGAGTCAGCCGAGGACGTGCTGGCCGAACTCGGCGCCATCGGTGGCGACGCCGCGCCACCCGCTGGCAGCGCCAGCGCGGCGCGCAGCGACGCAGACGAACCGTTTCTCTAGAGCATGGGCTTCGACCCGGTGAATGTGGATTCGTTGTGCGCACGCTCCGAGCTTTCCGCTGAGCAGGTCTCCACCGAGCTCCCGCGCCTGGAACTGGACGGGCGCGTCGCTGTTTTGCCTGGTGGCCTTTACCAACGCCTCAACTGAGAGAATAACAAGTCATGTACGACATCCTCGTGTACCTGTTCGAGAACTACCAGCACAGCGACCTTTCCCAGAACAGCGAGATCGTCGCAAAGAAGCTATCCGCAGCGGGCTTCGACGATTCGGACATCAGCGAGGCGCTGACCTGGTTGGCGGGGGTAGCACGCGGGCCGCAACGTGTGGTCGCGCCCTTGCCGGAGACGCACGCGGCGTTCCGCGCTTATGCGCCGAGAGAGCTGGCCAAGCTTGATGCAGAGTGCCGCGGTTTTCTGATCGCGCTCGAGCAATCCGGCATCCTCGCACCGCAGAGTCGCGAACACGTGATCGAGCGGGCACTCGCCGCGGCCGGTCACACGCTTGCGCTGGAGCAACTTAAACTGATCGTGTTGATGGTGTTGTGGAACGAGCAGGCACCCGCGAGCCGGCTGGTCGCCGAAGAGCTCCTTTCGCCGGGCGAAACGCGCCTGCCCAACTAGGACGTGTCGCGCGCGTGCGCGCGCGTGCGCGTAACTCCTAGACGGCCCCGCGGTTGTCTAGCCGCCGGGTTTGCACTTATCATCTGCGGCCTTTCGGCGCCTACCGCGGCGCCGTGCGAGCTTTAATATGAGCAAGAAGCTGATCATCGCCGAAAAACCCTCCGTCGCCGCGGACATCACGCGCGCGTTGGGCGGGTTCACGCGTAAAGGCGAATATTTCGAGAGCGACGATTACGTGGTGTCGTCGGCGGTCGGCCACCTACTCCAGCTCGCCGTACCAGAGGAATACGACGTCAAGAAGGGCAAGTGGTCATTCGCCCACTTGCCGGTGATCCCGCCCCGCTTCGAGCTGGCGCCGATCGAGCGCAGCGCCGAGCGCCTGAACGTTCTGCTGCGGCTGCTCAAACGCAAGGACGTGGTTGGTCTGATCAATGCCTGCGACGCCGGGCGCGAGGGCGAGCTGATCTTCCGTTACATCGCGCAACACGCGAAGACGCAAAAACCCATTGAGCGCTTGTGGCTACAGTCGATGACCCCGGCTTCGATCCGCGAGGGCTTCGAGCGCTTGCGCACGGACAGGGAAATGCTCCCACTAAGCGACGCCGCCAAGTGTCGCTCGGAGGCCGACTGGCTAGTAGGCATCAACGGTACTCGCGCCATGACCGCCTTCAACTCCAAGGAGGGCGGCTTTTACCTGACCACGGTCGGCCGCGTACAAACGCCGACGCTGGCGGTATTGGTCGAGCGCGAAGAGCGTATTCGCAGTTTCAAGCCGAGGGACTACTGGGAAGTCCACGCCCGCTTTGCGGCCAAGGCGGGTGAGTACCCCGGACGATGGTTCGATCCAGCGTTCGAGAAGGACGACGACGGCGAGCGCAAGGCCGAGCGCCTATGGAGCGCGGCACAGGCGGAGTCGATCGCAGCCGCGTGCCTCGGCAAGCCCGGCACGGTCAGCGAGGAGACCAAGCCGTCTACCCAGCTCTCGCCGCTGCTATTTGATCTGACGAGCCTGCAGCGCGAAGCCAACGGGCGCTTCGGATTCTCCGCCAAGAGCACTCTCTCGCTCGCGCAAGCGCTGTACGAGAGACACAAGGTGCTGACCTACCCGCGCACCGATTCGCGCGCGCTGCCCGAGGACTACCTCGGCACGGTGAAAAAGACCATGCAGGAGCTCGCCAAGGCCGCAGACTACGCCCCGCTCGCGAAGGCGGTACTCAAGGGTGGGTGGGTGAAGGCCAACCGGCGCGTGTTCGACAACGCCAAGATCTCGGATCACTTCGCGATCATTCCGACGCTGCAGGCGCCGAAGCAGCTGAACGACACGGAGCGCAAGATCTACGACCTCGTCGTGCGCCGCTTTCTCGCTGTATTCTTTCCCGCCGCCGAGCATCTGCAGACCACGCGGATCACGCGGGTCGCGGAGCAGCACTTCAAGACCGAGGGGCGCGTCCTGCAGAAGGCGGGGTGGCTGGTGGTGTACGGGCGGGTAGCACAGGATGAAAGCGTGAACCTGCCGGCGGTCGCTTCCGACGAGCGGGTTGACACGCGCGAGGTGGCCGCACAGGCGCACCAGACCAAGCCTCCCGCCCGCTACACGGAAGCGACTCTGCTCTCGGCGATGGAGGGCGCCGGCAAGCGGGTGGAGGACGACGAGCTGCGCGCCGCAATGGAAGCGAAGGGCCTCGGCACGCCGGCGACGCGCGCCGCGATCATCGAGGGTCTCATCCACGAGGAGTACGTGCACCGCAACGCCAAGGAGCTGGTGCCGACGCCTAAGGCGTTCTCGCTGCTGTTCGCGCTCAGGCACTTTGGTGTCACCGAGATCACCTCGCCGGAGCTTACCGGGGACTGGGAGTTCAAACTCAAACAGATGGAGCAGGGCAAGTTGCAGCGCGGGGAATTCATGGAGCACATCGAGCAGGTCGCGCGCGACCTGGTCGAGCGCATCAAGCGCGGCGATATTCCAGATACGGCCTTCGCTACCGTACCGGTGCCATGCCCCAAGTGCGGCGGTACCGTGCAGGAGAACTACCGGAAGTTTCAGTGCCAGTCGTGCGACTTCTCGCTCTGGAAGGTGACCTCCGGGCGCGAGTGGTCTGCGGAAGAAGTGGCGGAGCTCATCAGCAAGCGCTTCATCGGACCGCTCACTGGGTTCCGCAGCCGGCTCGGCAAGCCATTCGCCGCCGGCCTGCGGCTCAACGACGATTTTCGTCTGGAGTTCGACTTCGGTCAGGGAACACCTTCCTCGGAAGGCGAGCAAGCGCCCGATTTCAGCACACAGGAAAGCCTCGGCCAGTGCCCCAAGTGCGGCGCCCGGGTATTCGAGCACGGGGCGGCCTACGTCTGCGAGAAAGCGGTCGGTGCGGCACGCACCTGCGACTTCCGTTCCGGAAAGGTGATCCTTCAGCAGGCGGTGGAGCGGGGGCAGATGGAGAAACTGCTCGCTACCGGTCGCACCGATCTGCTGCCACGCTTCATATCCAAGAAAGGCCGACCCTTCAAGGCCTACCTGGTGAAGACCGCCGACGGACGCATAGGCTTCGAGTTCGAACCGCGCGCCCCGCGCGTTGCGCCGCCAGCTAAGGAGCCGATCGCGGCGCAGCCGCGGGCAAGCGCCAAGGCGGGCGCAGCGCGAACGCCGCCGGCGAAGCAAGCAGCGGCGAAACCGACCCGCCGCAAATCGCCGACGAAGCAGGCGCCGCGCAGCGTGGGGCGCCGAAAGACCCGCTAGGCTAGACGTCCAGGTTGCGCACGCCGAGCGCGTTCGACTCGATGAACGCGCGGCGCGGTTCCACTTCGTCGCCCATTAACTTGGTGAAAATCTCGTCGGCCGCGATGCCGTCCTCGATTTGGACCTTGAGCAGGCGTCTGCTCGCCGGATTCATCGTGGTCTCCCAAAGCTGCTCCGGATTCATCTCCCCGAGCCCCTTGTAGCGCTGCAGGGTCATCGCCCTCTGCACCTCGCCGAGCAGCCAGCTCATTGCCTCCGGAAAGTCTTTGACCGGATGTTTCTTGTCGCCGCGCAACGCGTATGCGCCGAGACCGACCAGCCCACGTAGCAGTTCCGCAGTCTGCCGGATCTGTGCATAGTCGCCCGAGTGCAGGAACTCCGAATCGATGTGCGTCACGCGTACGTTGCCGTGCCGCGTGCGTTCGATGCGAACCTCGTAGCGCTCGGTCTTGGAATCGAAATGCGCGTTGATCCGCACGCCGTTTCCCGGAATCGCCGCCATCAGTGCCGCGGCGGAGGTCTCGGCCGCATCGCGCGCGGACAGATCAACCTGCACTCCATGCAACATCGCATGCAGTGCATTGCGGTCGATCCAGCGGGTGACGCGATCGACCACCGCCTGGGTAAGTAAATAGGACTTAGCCAGCTCGGCAAGGGCGTCGCCAAGAATCGGCTCGCGGCCCTCGGCAGGGTACAGCGCGGCCTCCACCAAAGCTTGCCTGAGCATGAACTCATTGAGCTCGTGCTCGTCCTTGAGGTAGCGTTCCTCCTTGCCGAGCTTGCACTTGTAAAGTGGTGGCTGCGCGATGTAGATATGCCCGCGCTCGACCAACTCGGGCATCTGGCGGTAGAAGAACGTCAGCAGCAGGGTCCGGATGTGTGAACCGTCTACATCCGCATCGGTCATGATGATGATGCGGTGGTAACGTAGCTTCGCGGGGTTGTATTCTTCCTTGCCGATGCCGCAGCCGAGCGCGGTGATCAGGGTCGCGACCTCTGCCGACGCCAGAAGCTTGTCGAAGCGCGCTCGCTCGACATTGAGAATCTTGCCCTTAAGCGGCAGGATGGCCTGGAAGCGCCGGTCGCGGCCCTGCTTGGCCGATCCGCCCGCCGAATCGCCTTCGACCAGGTAGAGCTCGCACGCCGCCGGATCCTTCTCCTGACAGTCGGCGAGCTTGCCCGGCAGGCCCATTGAATCGAGCACCCCTTTGCGCCGGGTCATGTCGCGGGCGCGGCGCGCGGCCTCTCGCGCGCGCGCAGCGTCAACAATCTTCGCGGTGATGACTCGCGCGTCGCTCGGACGCTCATCGAGGAACTCGCGCAGCTTCTCGGCGACGATTTCCTCGACCACTGGGCGCACTTCCGAGGAGACGAGCTTCTCCTTGGTCTGTGAGGAAAACTTCGGCTCCGGCACCTTCACCGAGAGCACGCAGGCCAGGCCCTCGCGCAGGTCGTCGCCAGTGGTCTCCACCTTGGCCCGCTTGGCGGTCTCGTTTTCCTCTATGTACTTGTTAAGTACCCGCGTCATCGCCGCACGCAGGCCGGTAAGATGCGTACCACCGTCCTTCTGCGGGATGTTGTTGGTGAAACATTGCACCGACTCCTGATACGAGTCGTTCCACTGCATCGCCACCTCGACCACGATGCCTTCCCTCTCGCCGAGGGCGCAAAACACATTCGGGTGGAGCACCGTCTTGGAGCGATTTATATACTCGACAAATCCCTTCACCCCTCCCGAAAAGGCGAAGTCCTCCTGCTTGCCGGTGCGCTGGTCGATGAGCACGATCTTGGCACCGTTATTCAGGAACGACAGTTCGCGCAGGCGGCGCGCCAAGATGTCGTAGTGAAAATCGATCGCACCGAAGATCGCCTTCGAGGCCAGAAAATGCACCTCGGTGCCGCGCTTCTCTGCGGTACCGGTGGCGCGCAGAGGGGCAGTTGCCGCACCGTCGCGAAACTCCATCTGATGCACTTTCCCTTCGCGCCAGATAGTGAGCCGCAGCCACTCCGAGAGCGCGTTCACCACCGACACGCCGACCCCGTGCAGCCCACCCGAAACCTTGTAGGTGTTGCTGTCGAACTTTCCCCCCGCATGCAGCTCGGTCATCACGATCTGCGCGGCGGAGCGCTTGAGCTCGTCATCGTCCTTGATACCGGTGGGGATGCCGCGCCCGTTGTCGAGGACGGAAATCGAATTGTCGGTATGGATGGTAAGCACAATCTCGTCGCAAAAGCCGGCCAGCGCCTCGTCGACCGCGTTGTCCACCACCTCAAACACCATGTGGTGAAGCCCGGTGCCGTCGGAGGTGTCACCGATGTACATCCCGGGGCGCTTGCGCACCGCTTCCAGACCCTTGAGCACCTTGATGCTGTCGGAGTCGTAGTCGTTCGCGTCAGATAGTCGCTTTTCTGGTTCACCCACTTGCTGCTTCCTCTGTTGACCGCATAATCTGGAGAAACGGTAGCGTCTCTCCTAGATTCTCATCGGCATCACGACGTACTTGAATTCCGGCTCCGTGGAAAAAGTCATGAGCGCACTTGATCCGGAATCACCGAACCTGCACTCCACTTCGGCGCCCGAGACGTTGTTCAACACATCGAGCAGATAGTTCACGTTGAAGCCGACATCGAGTGCTGCGCCGTCGTACTTGACCTCGATCTCCTCCTGCGCCTCTTCCTGCTCGGCGTTGGAGGAAATAATCTTGAGGCTGCCATCGGTCAGCACCCAGCGCACTCCGCGGAACTTCTCGTTCGACAGAATCGCGGCGCGCTGCAGCGATTGGCGCAGGGTGTCGCGATCGAGCGAGAGCGTGTTGTTGTGCTGCGTCGGAATGACTCGCGTGTAATCCGGAAACTTGCCGTCGACAAGCTTGGACACCAGGTCCACGCTACCGAACGAGAAGGCCGCCTGCGTGGAGGAGAGCGCGATGCGCACCTCCTCGTCACTGTCGCCGAGCAGCTTGACCAACTCGAGCACGGTCTTGCGCGGAACGATGACCTCCTGCTGCGGTAGGTCTGTCTCAAGCGCCATCGCGGCATAGGCCAGGCGGTGACCGTCGGTCGCTACGAGCTTAAGCTGCCGCTCCTCCACCACCATGAGCAGGCCATTCAGGTAATAGCGGATATCCTGCTGTGCCATCGCATATTGCACCAGCCCGAGGAGCTTCCTGAGCGCCTTTTGGGGCAACGCAAAGCGTGCAACGTCTCCTGCGGGCTTGCCGAGACGCGGAAAGTCCTCCGCCGGAAGTGTCTGCAGGGAGAAGCGGCTCTTGCCAGCCTTGACCTGGAGACGCTTGTCCTGTTGTTGCAGAGTGACCTCGATACCTTCTGGCAGAGCACGCAGAATGTCCACCAGCTTGCGCGCACCGACCGTCATGGTGAGCGCCTCGCCTTGGGGCGTGATTACCGAGCGCGCGGTGATCTGGATTTCGATGTCGGTCGCGAGAAACGACAGCGTTTCGCCATCACGATCGATCAGGACGTTGGAAAGTATCGGCAGGGTGTGCCGCCGCTCGATAATACCGCTCACTGCGGAAAGCGGGCCGAGAATCTCGTCGCGTTTCGCTTTGACTAGAACCATTAGTTCTTCCTTAGTAATAGTTAGTAGAGCGGTCGCAACCTCTGGATAAGCAGAAAAAAACCATCTGTGACGCGCTGTTGCGCGGCGCGGGGCTCGTGGAAAAGCTGTGAACCGATGGTGGATCGAAGTGCATCGTTGCAGCCGACAGCGCGGCGCGCGGAGTTATGCACAAAATGCTCTAGACCTGCGCACAGGATATTCATGCGTTATCCCTTCAGCACCTGCTCGAGTACGAGATAGTCGCGGTTGAGCGCCTGATCCTGTTTGCGCAGACTGGCAATGGTCCGGCACGCGTGCAGCACTGTCGTGTGATCGCGGTTGCCGAATGCCTCGCCTATTTCCGGCAGGCTCATCTGGGTCAGGTCCTTGGCGAGCGCCATGGCAACCTGCCGCGGTCTGGCCACGTTGCGGCTGCGCTTCTTGGAATGCATGTCGGAGACCTTGAGCTTGAAGTACTCGGCGACGGTCTTCTGAATGCCTTCGACCGTGATCTGTCGATTGGCCACGTTCAGGATGTCGCGCAATGCCTCCTTGGCCAAATCGAGCGAAATTTCGCGGCCGGTGAAGCGCGCAAAGGCGAGCACCTTCTTCAGCGCACCCTCCAGCTCGCGCACATTGGAACGGATGTGCTTGGCGATGAAGAAGGCGATCTCCTCGGAGAGATCTACCGCTTCGGCCTCGGCCTTCTTGAGCACGATGGCCACGCGCATCTCAAGCTCCGGCGGCTCGATCGCCACGGTCAACCCCCAGCCGAAGCGCGAGATCAGCCGCTCTTCCATGCCAGAGATCTCCTTCGGATAGGTATCGCAGGTGATGACGATCTGCTTGTGCGCTTCCACCAGCGCATTGAACGCGTAGAAGAACTCCTCCTGCGTTCGCCCCTTGTTGGAAAAGAACTGGATGTCGTCGATGAGGAGCAGGTCGAGCGAGTGGTAGTAGCGCTTGAAGTCGTCGAACGATTTCTGTTGGTAGGCCCGCACCACGTCGGTCACGTACTGCTCGGCGTGGGTGTAGCGAATGCGAGCTTGCGGCCGATTCTCGGCCACGTAGTTGCCAATTGCCTGGACCAGGTGGGTCTTGCCGAGTCCGACGCCGCCGTAGATGAACAGCGGGTTATAGGATATGCCAGGATTTTCAGCGACCTGGATGGCGGCTGCGCGCGCCAGCTGGTTTGCCTTGCCGGTAACAAAGCTGTCGAAGGTGAACCCGCGGTTGAGTCGGCGCCGCTCCACGGCGGCCAGAGCGGCTTCGCCGACCTCGCGTGCGGCGGGGGGAGGCTGGGGACGTGAAGCCGCTTCCGCCCCCCGCGCCAGCACGAGCCGCACGCCGAGTTCGCGACCGGCAGCTTCGGCCGCGAGCTTTTCGATGCGTGTGGCGAAGCGCTCGCGCACGAGCTCAAGCACGAAGCGGTTCGGAGCGGCAAGCACCAGCGTGTCCGGACCGGTGGCACCCAGGTCGGCCGCGAGTGGGCGTATCCAGGTATTAAACTGTTGTGTGGGCAGTTCCTGCTCTAGGCGGCGCAGGCACGCGTGCCACAGGCTCTCCATGGGTTTGAATTCGTTCTTCGGCGCGGTTTTTGGGGGCTGGCTGCGCCCGATCTCTGGCGCGCCGACTGAAGCGCAATTTTACTCCCATCGCCAGGAGTTATCCACAGGGCTGGAGAGATAAATTCCTCGATTTGACAACGGCTACCGGTGCAGGCTCTAATACCGCCCTTTTTGGATCGAGCCAGCGATGAAACGAACCTATCAGCCCTCCAAGACGCGGCGCGCGCGGCGTCACGGGTTCCTCGTGCGCATGCGCTCGCGTTCCGGAAGGGCAGTAATCCGCGCCCGGCGGGCGCGCGGACGCCACCGGCTGGCGGTGTAAGGTCGGACGCCTAGGGCGAGTGCTCGGCGCCGCCACGCGCAGTACGCGCCGGGCATGGCGCAGGTTCGGACTGGGAGCGGAGCGGCGAGTTTCGCGCAGTACGGACTTCGAGCGGCTGTTGCGCGGGGGTGTGCGTCGCAGCTTGTCCGGGTATACCTTCTATTTTGCGCAACGCTCGGAAGGCCCGCCGCGCCTCGGGGCCTTGGTGTCGCGCAAACATGCTCGGGAAGCGGCGGCGCGCAATCGCATCAAGCGGTGCATTCGTGAGGCATTTCGGCTGGAGCAGGAGTCCCTCGGGGCGCTCGACGTGCTGGTGCGTCCGCCATACGGCGTACGGCCGGGCGCAGCCATGATGCTGCATCTGCGGCAACTGCTTACGAGGCTCGTCCAATGAGCGAACTCGCCCGCCTCGCCGTGCGCGGCTATCGCTACTTTCTGAGCCCGCTGCTGCCGGCCTCATGCCGCTTCTATCCGAGTTGCTCGGCGTATGCCGAGGAGGCGCTGGCACAGCACGGGTTATTTTGTGGCGGCTGGTTGACCGCTAGGCGCTTGTGCCGATGCGGGCCCTGGCATCCGGGCGGTTACGATCCAGTACCTGCGCCGCACGAGCACGGCTGAGCGGGCGGCAACCTCCCACATGGACACTCAACGACTCATCCTGTTTGCGGTCTTCAGCATTTCGGTCCTTCTGCTCTGGGAGAATTGGCAGAAGGCGAATCTGCCCGTGCGAGGTCCGCTGGCACCCTCAGCGCAGACGGCAACCGGGGTACCGACTCCGAGGGAGCCTTCGTCGGGCGTGGCACCGGTTGAACCCACGCAGCTGGATGCCGCGGCACTGCCCGGCGGCGGCGAGCGCGCCGCAAAGGGGCAGCTGGTAAACGTGCGCACTGACTTGGCGATCGCGGAGATCGACACCTTGGGCGCGAGCCTCACGCGGCTCGAGTTGCGCAAGCAAAGGGCGACCGACGACCCGAGCAAGAATTATGTCCTGCTCGACCCGCAGTACGGCTACAGCGCCGAGAGTGGGCTGATCGGCGCCGGCATGCCAAATCACCACAGTTTGTGGAAGCTGCTGCCCGGTCCGCTCAGCCTCGCACCGGGGGCCGACAAGCTCGAGGTGCGGTTTGCGGCTGACGGGCCAAAAGGCCTTTCGGTGGAGAAGGTGTACACCTTCCATCGCAACAGCTACGAGGTCGACGTCGCGTTCGTGCTCAAGAACGATGGCAACGCGCCGCTGAAGACCGATGCCTACTTCCAGTTGGTGCGCGACGACAAGGCGCCTGAGGGGGAAGGCTCGATGATGCAGCACCGTGAGTATCACGGACCGGCCATTTATACCAAGAAGCACGCCTACGAGAAGGTGAGCTTCTCAGACGTTGATAAAGGCAAGGCGGAGTATCCGAAGCAGGCGCGCGACGGCTGGATCGCGATGGTGCAGCATTATTTCGTGTCGGCCTGGATTCCGGCCGAGAACACGTCGCGTGAGTACTACATCAAGAAATTGCCGGGCGCGCTGTACTCGGCCGGAGTGATCCTGCCCGCGCCGAAAATTGCCCCCGGAACGACCGCTCGCGTCGACGCGCGCCTGTATTCCGGGCCGCAGGAAGAGGGGCGGCTGAAGCAGGCCGCTCCCGGGCTCGACCTGGTCGTGGACTATGGCTGGCTGTCGATCATTGCGTGGCCGCTTTTCGCGGTGCTGCGCTTCTACCACGGCTGGACCGGCAACTGGGGCGTGGCGATCATCCTGCTCACGGTGAGCGTGAAGCTGCTGTTCTTCCCATTGTCGGCGACCAGCTACAAATCGATGGCGAAGATGAAGCTGGTCACGCCGCGGATGCAGAAAATCCGCGAGATGTACGCGAAGGACCGCGCCAAGATGAACCAGGCGATGATGGAGCTGTACAAGACGGAGAAGATCAATCCGCTTGGCGGTTGCCTGCCGATCGCCGTTCAGATCCCGGTGTTCATCTCGTTGTACTGGGTGCTGCTTTCCTCAATCGAGTTGCGAAATGCGCCGTTCATCTTCTGGATCAAGGACCTCTCCGCGCTAGATCCGTATTACGTGCTGCCGGTCCTGATGACCATTTCAATGGTGGTGCAGACACGCATGAACCCGAAACCGCCTGATCCGGTGCAGGCGAAGGTGATGACGTTCATGCCGTTCATCTTCAGCGTGATGTTCTTCTTCTTCCCGGCGGGCTTGGTGCTCTACTGGTTGGTCAACAACATCCTATCCATCCTGCAACAGTGGCAGATCCAGCGCATGTTCACGCGCGGCAAGGCTGCCAATGCGAAGAAACGCTGAGGCGCCGGCCCCGCGACGCGACACAATTGCAGCGGTAGCGACACCACCGGGACGCGGTGGCATCGGCGTGGTGCGGGTGTCGGGCGATCGGGTCGAGGACATTGCACGTTCTTTGTTCGGGCGGCTCCCCGCGCTGCGGCGCGCGGTCCATTGCGTGGCGCGCGATGCTGCCGGCGACGAGATCGACGAAGGCATTGCGCTCTACTTTGCGCCGCCTGCCTCGTACACGGGCGAGGCGGTGCTCGAGTTCCAGGGTCATGGCGGCCCGGTGGTGATGCAGGCGCTGCTTGCGGCTTGCCTGGACGCCGGGGCTCGGCTCGCTGCTCCGGGCGAGTTCACGCAGCGGGCGTATCTGAACGGCAGGCTTGACTTGGCGCAGGCCGAGGCGGTCGCGGACCTGATCGATGCAGCGAGTCAAGAGGCGGCGCGCTCGGCATTGCGCTCGCTGCATGGTGAGTTCTCGGCGGCGGTCGATACGCTGGTGGGCGACATTACCGAATTGCGCGCGCGAGTTGAGGCGATGCTCGATTTTCCCGAAGAGGAAATCGATGCGCTGCATCGCGACGACGCACTCGAGCGTCTGGCGCACGTTCGTGCGGGCCTCGACGACGTATTCGCCAAGAGCCGCCAAGGCAGTTTGCTGCGCAGCGGCATCAACGTCGTGCTGGCCGGGCGACCCAACGTCGGCAAGTCCAGCCTGCTCAATAGGCTCTCGGGCGAGGAGCGGGCTATCGTGACCGCGTTTCCCGGTACGACGCGCGACGCGCTGCGCGAGGCGATCCAGATCGATGGTGTGCCGATCAATGTGATCGACACCGCAGGCTTGCGCGAGTCGGGCGACGAGATCGAGCGGCTCGGCATCGAGCGTACTTGGCGAGAGCTCGAACGTGCCGATGTGGTGCTGGCGGTGTTCGAGGCCGACGGTGGGATCACTGAGGACGATCGTGCGTTGCTCGCGCGGCTTCCGGCCGGGGGGCCTCGTGTGCACGTGTTCAACAAGTGCGATCTGGTGCCCGCGGCGGGCGCAGGATCGCGCGTCGGCGAGTCGAGTGAGATCTGGGTATCGGCGAAAACGGGCGCCGGGCTGGACGCGTTGCGCAAGGCGCTCCTTGAGGCCGCAGGCTGGCGCGCGGCCGGAGAATCGGTATTCCTCGCGCGCGAGCGCCACCTCAGAGCGTTACTGGGTGCTCGGGCGCACCTCGAGACCGCGAAGGCCCAGCAGATGCATTGGGAATTCTTCGCCGAGGAGCTGCGGCTGGCGCAGGAAGCGCTGGCCGAGATCACCGGGGAGTTCACCGCAGACGATCTGCTGGGGGAGATTTTTGCGCGGTTCTGCGTCGGAAAATAGCGGGACGCCCGGAGACATCCGGAGTCATCCGCGGCTGTCTCACGAAGTGCCTAGTTTTTAGCCGTTTCACCCCACTTTCGTCCATTGCCCTCCAGAGGCAGCCTTGTTACTGTGCCCCCATAGGTGCCCCCATGGAGGGGTCTGAAAATCCTCGTGGGGCACGGGGCGTATTTTCATGGGGACACCGCGCTTTTTTCCATGGGGGCACGCATGGCACTCTCTGACACGAAACTCTAGCGTTTGCAGGCGAAAGAGCGCGCCTATCAGCTCGCGGACGGAGGCGGGCTCTACATTGAGGTGCAGCCGACCGGCAAGACGGTCTGGCGCATGCGGTACCGGCTCGGTGGTCGCGGTTCGAAGAAAGAGCGGGTGACATTGGGCGAATACCCCGCGCACACGCTTGCCCAGGCCCGCCTGTGGCGCGAGCAGTGCCGGGTTCTGATCGCCCACGGTCAGTCGCCGGCGGCCCGCCAAGCAGGCCGAGAGAGAGGCGCAGGCGGGGCGCGCCACCGATACCGTCGCGGCGTTCGCGAACCTCTGGTACGCAGACGTCGTAAGCCGCACGAACAGCGAGCCGCGCAACATCCGTCGCATCCTCGACAAAGACGTCCTGCCCGCGATCGGCGAGAAGCCCGTGGCCGACGTCACCATCCCCGACATCCTCTTGATCACGGATGCCGTGAAGGCCCGCGGTGCCGACCAGATGGCGCTGCAGACCCGCAACGTCATCAAGCGGCTGTTCGCCTATGCGATCGGGCGCGGCAAGACGCGGTTCAACCCGGCCGCAGCCATCGAGGCGCGGTTCATCGCGACGGCGCGAAGCCGGGACGTCGCGATCTCCCAGCAGGAGATCGGCCAGCTGCTGCGGAGCATCTATCAGTCTTCCATCCGCCGGCAGTACAAATTGGCCCTGCACCTGCTGGTGCTGTGCATGGTCCGCAAGGGCGAACTGATCGGCGCAAACTGGGACGAGATCGACTTCGAGAAGGCGGAGTGGCTGATCCCCGCGGAGCGGATGAAGAAGGACAAGCTGCACCTGGTGCCGCTGTCTAAGCAAGCGGTGGCGATGTTCGAAGAATTGAAGGGTCTCGCCAGCAAGTCATCGTGGGTGTTGCCGAGCCGCAATACGCTGAAGGAGCCGATCGCCCACAGCACTCTGAATCAGGCGATTCGATCGCTGGACCTCGGCATCCGCGACTTCGTGATCCACGATTTCCGCCGCACGGCCTCAACGCAGCTCCACGAGGCGTGCTTCAACTCCGACTGGATCGAGAAGGCGCTCGCCCACGAGCAGAAGGGCGTCCGCGGCGTCTACAAGAAGGCCGAATACCTCACGCAGCGCCGGGAGATGCTGCAGTGGTGGGCGGACCTCGTGGATGCGCAGATCGAGGAGGGGAGGAAGATCGTGATCGGGCGGTTCGGGAAGGCGTTTCAGGCGGCGTGAGCGCCCCAGCGACGATTCCGGCTAATCAGGGGCGCTGCATCCGGCGAAACTGGTCGACGAGTAGGTGCATATCGGTGTCCGGCGCAGACGCGCCGTTAGCCTTCAGCTCGGCTTTCAGCTGCTCAACTCTCCGGCACGCCAGATCGAGTCCCGCCGCCGCCTTGCGGAAGATGTCGCGATCGTTCTTCCGATAGTCGGGCAGGTGGTCGAGGAGCGCCTGCTGGACCTCGGCCGTCGTTCGGAACGGACGCGTCGAGTAATCGAAGTGCAGCAGCAGCCAGTACTCGATGCTCGGGCAGCTCGCGATGACCTGCACCCGTGTGCCACCGCCGGAGGACGCTGGTAGTCGCTTGGCCGCCACCGCCCGGGCCGCAGCGAGATGCTGCGAGTCGCCATCGCAGACCACGTACACGAACTCGTAGTCGCGATCGGCTTTGAAGCGCTTCTGCGCCTTGCGGACGAGCCCAACGGGATCTGTCACCGAGTCGCCGCGTTCGATGTGAACGGCGGCAGCGTTGATCCGCAGGTGCTCGCGAAGGCCATCGATATAGTTCGGCTCGGTCTCCCGGCCCTCGCATATCACCAATATCGCGGGTAGCCCCGCCAGCGAAGCCCTACGGCGCACGAGGCGTCGCTGCTCCTTGCGCATCTGCCGGTGCTTGGGCTGATTGTCGCGCACGGCGTCAATGAAGATCCGTGCGTGAGATGAACGGCACGCCGCCGTAGCGCGCCCGCAGGTAGCCCTTCTCGAGCGCCTCGCCCTTGCGGGGACTGAAGTCGGTGAGCGGGTAGAGGCGACTCGCCTGGCGATCGTCCTTGTCCACGAACCATATCTGGTCACGCCGCAGCAGATCGCCGTCGAGGAGCGACGTGTCGTGCGTCGTCATCCACAGCTGCGCGCCTCGCTTCGAAACCTCGGGGTTGTGAAACAGCCCCAGGACGAATCGAACAACCATCGGGTGAAGGCTCGAATCCAATTCGTCAATGACCAGTAGCTTCCCACTATCCAAGCCATCGAGAATGGGCCCGACGAAGGAAAAAAGACGCTGGGTGCCGGCAGATTCGAATCGCTGGTCGAATGAGACAACGTCCTCGCCCTCGAGCTTGTGAACATACTTGACGATAGGAACGTCGCGCGCCGTGATCGAGGACTCCGGAGGCTTGCCGGCTTCAAATCGGAGAGCCACCTGATGACCCGGCATGCTCTCGATCTGGATGTCTGACAGATGGAGATCGGCTGCACGCAGCAGGTGCAGCGCCCTGGTCATGAACGCCGGATCGTCAAAACGCTGAATCGTCGCGCTCAAATCGAGCGCGCCGCCCAGGTTCACGACGACGAGGCCGTCCATGAACCAGTTCCACAGGGGCTTCAACTGCTCATTGTTGAGTTGAATCGCGGTCGTCAGAAACAGGGCGCCCGGCCTAGTGGCCTGCCGCCAGGTTTCCTTGGGCCCCGTGAAATAACTCGAGAACGGGGCCCACTCGTGCTCGCCCTTCGTGTCGTTCCAGCGGCGCTCGAACCAGGACTGGCCCTTGCCGGTCTTGTATACGATCAGCCACTCGTCACGAATCCGCTGCGCGTCGTACGAGAAGCCGTACTGGTAGCGCGTGCCGTCGAGCAGCACCGTGATCTCGAACTCCGTCGGTTCGGTGGCGCTGCTACGCTCCAGGCGATAGGGCGTGTACTGCTCGGCCCGCGCGGCATCCAGCATGGCGGTGGAATGCAGCACCAGATTGCGCATGGTAACGAGCGCGAAAATCAGATTGCTCTTTCCGCTCGCATTGGCGCCGTACACGACGGACGCACGATTCAGACGGGGGACGCTGCGGACTCCCGTCTCGAGGGTGTGCGTCTCCAGGTGCGCGCGATCCAAGCTGGAAACCAAGCTGAGCGTCTGCTCGTCCCGTAGGGAGCGGAAATTCCGGGCACTGAATTCGACAAGCATTTTAGCTCCTGCGCGAAAATCGTAGCGCTTTGTGCGCATTGTACGCGTCATCAACGTTTATTTTCGCTATAAGACAGGAATAGTGTCGCAAATCGTCCCGTTACTTAACCTCCACAGGCGACTCCTTAAGAAATATCTTCCGACTCAGTATTGACATAGCGCTACATAGCACTATTATAGGTATAGCCTAGTTATTGGAGCATCTAATGCAGCCGCCACTGGATTCCTTCGTCGCCGTGCCGCTCTCGCACGAACTCTATGCGCAAGTGGCGCAGCGCTATCCGACCGGCGTGTCATCGGTGCTTGAACGCGCCGTTCAGGATTTCCTCGACCGGACAGAAGAGGACTTCGCGGCGAAGCGGGAGAACGCACGTCAGAACGGCATCCAGTGGGATGCCCTGTTTCTCCCGCATGGCACCCAGATTAGAACCAAGTACTTTGGCAAGTACCCGATCGCTGAAATTGTCGCCGGCGAAATTCGCTGGGACAGTCAGGTGTATCCTTCGATGTCTCGACTGGCTCGTGCCATGCGCGGCGACACGTCCAATAACGCGTGGGTCGTACTCGAGCTCAAACGCCCGTCCGATCTCCATTGGATTCGTGCCGATCGACTGCGCAAGTGAGGTAATTCCGCACGCCGTCGGGCGCGTATATTCGGTGCACGACTACCCCAGCGACTTCGGCTGGTGGGCGCGGGGCCTCTTCGGAGGTCCTTGCTTTTTCGGGGTTCGGAACCAGCGTGCTGGGAATTCTAACTTCACCGCCTGCGCTTCTTCGCCCCGCGCCATTCCCGATTGAGTCGGTTCAGGTCGAATCCCTTCGGGTCGAAGACGCCGCCGATCCAGCGGACCATGTCCTCATGCTGCTCGCGTTCGCGGTCACCCATGATCTCGAGGAACAACGCGTAGCCGTGCGGGCCACCCACGTCATCCGGTGGGCACGCGTTCTCACCGGCCACACACGCCGGCAGAGGCGGCTCGGCGCTCGACCAGTGCGGTGGTAGCGATTCGATGACGATCCGGTGCCGCCAGCCGTCGCCCATGTCGTAGCGGTATTCAACGTCGCTGCCCAAGCCGATTTCCCTTGCGACAGTCGCCACCGAGACTCGGCGCTCGTCACGGTAGTTCGAAGTGTCCGAGTCCTGGCCGACCTCGTGGATCCACCAGTTGGGAGCCACTACACCGTCGGCAACGTGAAATTGATGCGCATGCGTGTTTCGCTCGGGCGCGCCGGGGCGGTTAGAATCGTCCCCTCAGCCCCCAAATACGACCGGCCCGGCAGCGCCAGGGCCGTTTTCTTTTTCAGGAGCCAGCGGCATGAACGACCCGCGTGCACCGAAAACCGATATGTCCAATGGTCCGACCTGGGTGCGCCACCGCGGCCTGCGGCAGTGGGTCTCGGAGATCGCGCACCTCGTGAAGCCCGAACGCGTCATCTGGTGCGATGGCTCGCAGGAGGAGTACGACCGGCTGTGCGCGCAGCTGGTCGCGAGCGGCACGTTCATCAAGCTGAACGACCAGCTGCGTCCGAAAAGCTACCTTGCACGCTCGCACCCGACCGACGTGGCGCGCATGGAGGACCGAACGTTCATCTGCAGTGTGCGCAAGGACGATGCCGGCCCGACTAACAATTGGGTGGATCCCGGCGAGATGCGCGGCACGCTTAAGCGCCTATTCGATGGTTGCATGCGCGGTCGGACCATGTACGTGATGCCCTTCTCGATGGGGCCCATAGGCTCGCACATCGCGCAGATCGGCGTGCAACTCAGCGACTCGGCTTACGTCGTGGCGAATATGCGCATCATGACTCGTATGGGTCGGGCGGTCGCAGACTGGTTGGGAGAGGACGGCGATTTCGTGCCCTGCGTGCACTCGGTCGGGGCCCCGCTGGCGCCCGGCCAGAGTGACGTGGCTTGGCCGTGCAACGAGAAGGAGAAGTGGATCGTCCACTTTCCCGAAGTGCGCGAGATCTGGTCGTACGGATCTGGCTATGGCGGCAACGCGCTGCTTGGCAAGAAATGCCTCGCATTGCGCATTGCGTCGGTCATGGGACGCGACGAGGGCTGGCTTGCCGAGCACATGCTCATCCTTGGAGTTGAGTCGCCGGATGGCCAAAAGAGCTACATCACGGCGGCCTTTCCGAGCGCCTGCGGCAAGACCAATCTGGCGATGTTGATCCCGCCTGTCGCGTTCAAGGGGTGGAAAGTCACCACCATCGGGGAGGACATCGCCTGGATCAAGCCCGGCCACGACGGCCGCTTCTACGCGATCAACCCGGAGGCGGGCTTCTTCGGGGTCGCGCCGGGGACCTCCGAGGCCACCAATCCGAACGCGATGAAAATGCTGCGCGAGAAGGTGATTTTCACCAACGTCGCGCTGACGCCCGAGGGCGACATCTGGTGGGAGGGAATGACCGAGCTGCCGCCGGCGCGGCTTGTCGACTGGCAGGGCAACGAGTGGACTGCGGGCTGCGGGCGGGGCGCCGCGCACCCCAATGCGCGCTTCACGGTAGCGGCGGCGCAGTGCCCTTCAATGGATTCGAACTGGGAGGACCCCAGCGGGGTGCCAATCTCGGCGTTTATATTCGGCGGCCGGCGCTCTACCACGGTGCCGCTCGTAGCCGAGGCGCCGACATGGCAAGACGGCGTGTACATGGGTGCGACCCTGGGCTCGGAGACGACGGCGGCGATCACCGGAAAAGTAGGTGTCGTGCGCCGTGACCCGATGGCAATGCTCGCCTTTTGCGGATACAACATGGGCGATTATTTTGCGCACTGGCTGAAGATGGGCGCGGCAGTGCATCACCCGCCCAGAGTCTTCCGCGTCAACTGGTTCCGCCGCGATGCGAACGGCAAGTTCATCTGGCCGGGCTTTTCCGAAAATATGCGCGTGCTGACGTGGATCGTGGAGCGCTGCCACGGGCGCGCGCAGGGCGTGGCGACACCACTCGGCATTAGCCCGCGCTACGAGGACCTAAACTGGGTGGGACTGGACAGGTTCACGCGCGATCGATACCAGGAACTGGAGCGTATCGACGGCGCGGCGTGGAAGGAGGAGCTTGCTTCGCATGATCAGCTGCTTGGCAATCTCGGCGCGCACTTACCGCGTGAGCTTGAGGCCCGTCGCACGGCGCTGCACGCGAGCCTGGGCGACTGAGACTGAGAACGGCATTCGCGCCCACCGGCACAACGGTTCCAGGAGAGCGGGAGGATTATACAAATTTTGATATCGTAGCCGCCACCGCGCTGGCCGCAAGCGATACGGCTGCGGCCGCAGCCAAGACCGTCGGCGCATGCGCGTGCTCCAGCAGCCAGCCACCCGCGGCGATCCCGAGCCCGACTCCGGTAAGCAGCCCTGTCGCGGACCACGTGAAGGCTTCAGTCGCATGCTCCGGCGAGGCAATCTCAGCGACGAGCATTGATTGCATGGTGAGGGCCGGAGCCATCACCACGCCAGCGACCACGCTGACGGCGACGAAGAGCAGCAGGTGTGCGACGGTTGCGAGCAACGACACCCCAGTACCCATCAGAAACAGCGCGATCGCAAACTGGCGCGGCAGCGGCAGATGCCAAGTGCGGCTGCCGTATGCCAGGCCGCCCGCAACGCTACCCACGCTCATGAGGCCGAGGATCACGCCGGCGAGCGCCCGCTGGCCAGCCTCGGCGGCAAACGCGGTCACGCCGATCTCAATCAAGCCGAAGGCGCCCGAGTAGCACAGGATTACCGCCAGGAGCGCCAGGAATCGGCGCTCGACCAGCGGGCCAAGGAGATTCGGTCGGGCTCGTGGTTCGGTCCTCCAGTGGGCGAGCGCGGGGGAGCGGACAAAGAGCACTGCGCCGGAAAAGGCGCAAACGGCGGCAAAGACCAGCGCAAGCTCCGCCGAGGCCGCCGCCACGAACAGCGCCACCAGCATCGGTCCCACGATGAAGATCGTCTCGATCAGCACTGATTCCAGGGAATATGCGGTTGCGAGCAGGGAGTCATCTTTCAGCTGCTGCTTCAGAAAACTACGCATGCAGACCGTGATGGGAGGAAAACTGGCACCGGCTGCACCCGCCAACGCCAACACGGCCCAATTCGGCGCTTGGGCGTGAACCGCTGCCACCAATGCGAGCAAGGCGCTTGGATACAGCAACGCGCAGGCGACGAGCGGCCCGCGTGGGCCCGAGCGATCGATAAGGCGACCCACGACTGGCGAGATGCAGGCCAGTCCGGCGATATAGCAGGCGGTGGTCGCGCCAGCACGTGCAAAGGAATGGGTCGCCGCCTGCACGAGAAGCAGGAGCGACAGTCCCACCATGCCAACAGGCAATCGACCGACAATTGAAGCGGCGATGGACGCCCGAATTCCCGGCCTGCCGAGCAAGGTGGTGTAGCGCGCGAATGAGAACATGGGCTGAGAAGGGCGCGGGATTGTCGCACGTGCTTCCCGCACGACCAACGAGTGGTTGGCGCGAAGGAGGGGATCCGCCACTCCGCTAAGTCGGCAATGTTTCACGTGAAACCAGCCGGAGGTTGATCGATGTTTCACGTGGAACTCTGCTTTCGAAACTTACGCCGGATGGTTTTGCGCAGATCGTTCACGTATCATTGCGCCTCCCCGCCTTTTGCAATGCCATGCACTTTCCGCACGAATTCGACGTCATCGTGGTCGGCGGCGGCCATGCCGGTACCGAGGCTGCGCTTGCGGCTGCTCGGATGGGCTGTCGGACTCTGCTGCTCACCCATAATCTGGAGACCCTTGGCCAGATGTCCTGCAATCCGTCGATTGGCGGGATTGGAAAAGGTCATTTAGTCAGGGAAATCGATGCACTTGGCGGGGCGATGGCGCTTGCGACCGACGAGGCGGGCATCCAGTTTCGCGTCCTCAATTCCTCGAAGGGTGCCGCCGTGCGTGCCACCCGGGCGCAGGCGGACCGGGTGCTTTACCGGAAAGCGATCCGCTCGCGCTTGGAGGCTCAGCCTGGACTGACGCTGTTTCAGCAGGCCGTCGACGACATTCTGCTGGAGGGCGATAGGACGGTTGGCGTCGCGACCCAAGTCGGAATCCGATTTCGCGCGCGCACCGTAGTACTGACGACAGGGACCTTCCTCTCCGGGTTGATCCACGTCGGCCTACAAAGCTATTCGGCCGGGCGTGCTGGGGACCCACCCGCTGTGACTTTGGCCGCGCGACTGCGCGATATGAAGCTTCCGGTCGGACGCCTGAAGACCGGCACGCCGCCTCGCCTGGATGGACGGAGCATCGACTTCTCGGTGCTACAGGTCCAGCCGGGCGACTCACCTGAGCCGGTGTTCTCGTTCCTGGGCCGGCGCGATATGCATCCCGAGCAGCGGCCCTGCTGGGTAACGCATACCAACGCACGGACGCACGAGATTATTCGCGGGGCGCTGGATCGCTCGCCGATGTTCACTGGCGTCATCCAAGGCGTGGGCCCGCGCTATTGCCCGTCCATCGAGGACAAGATTCACCGCTTTGCCGACAAAGGCAGTCATCAGCTCTTTCTTGAGCCGGAGGGCTTGAGCACGAGCGAGATCTATCCGAACGGTATTTCCACGAGCCTGCCGTTCGACGTCCAGCTGGCACTGGTGCGCTCGATCAGGGGCCTTGAGCGCGCGCACATTCTGCGGCCCGGTTACGCGATCGAATACGACTATTATGATCCGCGCAATCTGAGACGCTCCCTGGAGACGAAGACCGTCTCCGGGCTGTTCTTCGCCGGGCAGATCAATGGCACCACAGGATATGAAGAGGCCGCTGCGCAGGGCTTGCTGGCTGGAATCAATGCGGCGCTCCAGGCGCAGGGGAAGGATCCGTGGTGCCCGCGGCGAGACGAGGCCTATCTGGGAGTATTGGTCGATGATCTGGTGACGCGGGGCGTTTCCGAGCCTTACCGTATGTTCACCAGTCGCGCCGAGTTCAGGCTCATGCTGCGCGAGGATAATGCGGACCTGCGCTTGAGCGCGATCGGTCGCAGGCTTGGGGTTGTTGGCGATGCGCGCTGGGAGGCATTTGCGCGCAGGCAAGAGGCCATCGCGCTGGAACAAGAGCGGCTGCGCAGTACGTGGGTCGGGCCGCGCGGGATTAGCGAGGCACAGGCGGTTGGCGTTCTGGGGGCGCCGCTTGAACGTGAGTACTTGCTTTCGGATCTCCTCCGACGCCCTGGGGTCAGTTACGAAGCTTTAATGTCTCTTCCCGGAGCAGGCGGGCCGGCGCTCGAGCCGAGCGTGGCACAGCAGGTGGAGATCCAGACCAAGTACGAGGGCTATATCGGGCGACAGCGCGAAGAAGTGGCCCGGCGTGAGGCAGACGAGGGGCTCGAGTTGCCGGCCGAGCTCGACTACGGAACGGTCCGCGGGCTGTCTGCGGAGGTACAGCAGAAGCTCAATCAGCATCGACCTGAGACCTTGGGTCAGGCGAGTCGCATCTCCGGTGTAACGCCCGCAGCGATTGCGCTGTTGCAGGTGCATCTCAAGCGCGGCTTGAGGCACGCGCGGACGTCGGAGCGCGAGCCGGCGGCCCGGCAGCAAAGCAGCGCTGTACGCGTCGCCCCTTGGTCGGCCACGCAGAAAAAGACCGCATGACTCCCGCCGCCGCGCTCGATCGCGGGCTCGGCGAGCTTGGATTGGGGCTGTCTGCGGGTGCGCGCCACAAGCTTCTGGCCTACCTCGAGCTGATGGCCAAGTGGAATCGGACCTATAACCTCACCGCGATTCGCGACCCATTGCAGATGGTGAGCCATCACTTACTCGACTCGCTTGCCGTGGTGCGGCACCTGAGCACCGGTCGACTGGCCGACGTCGGCTCCGGAGCAGGCCTGCCAGGCATTCCAATCGCCATCGCGCAGCCAGAGCGCCACGTTACCTTGAACGATGCGAGCTACAAGCGTGCGGCGTTCCTGCGCCAATCGATCATCGAGCTCGCGTTGCCGAACGCCGACGTTTACGCGGGGCGCGCGGAGGCGTGGCAACCACTCGAGCGCTTCGCGGTCGTGGTCTCGCGGGCGTACGCGGAGCTGGCCGAATTCGTGGCGACGTGCAAGCACCTCGTGGTGCCCGGGGGCGTCCTAGCGGCGATGAAGGGGGTGTTTCCGGCCCGCGAGCTGGCGCGAGTTCCAGCGAGCGCAAACTGCGGAGAGGTCGTGCGCCTCGCCGTGCCGCTGCTCGGCGAGGAGCGCCACCTCGTGCTGTGTCGCGCGGGAGCTTGACAGAGATGCCACGCATCCTGGCGATCGCGAACCAAAAGGGCGGGGTCGGCAAGACCACCACCAGCGTCAATCTGGCCGCCGGCCTCGCACAGGCCAACCAGCGCGTGCTGCTGATCGATCTGGACCCGCAGGGAAATGCCACCATGGGAAGCGGCGTCGATAAGCGGTCGGCGACACGCACGGTGTATCACGCGCTGCTCGGGCTGAGCGACTTGGCTGCGGTCCGGACGCGCTCCGAGAGCGGTCGTTATGATCTCGTGCCTGCGAACCGCGAGCTTGCCGGCGCCGAGGTGGAGCTGGTCGATTTGCCCAACCGTGAAACCCGTCTGAAGCTCGTTCTCGGGGCCATCGAGCTCGAGTACGACTTCATTCTCATCGACTGCCCACCCTCGTTGTCGCTGCTGACGATCAATGGACTGGTGGCGGCTCAGGCGGTGCTGATCCCGATGCAGTGCGAGTACTACGCCTTGGAAGGATTGTCCGACCTCGTGGGCACGATCAAAAGAGTGCGTGCGCACTTGAATGCCCGCCTGGAGATCGCCGGATTGCTGCGCACGATGTACGACCCGCGCAATACGCTGTCGCAGCAGGTCTCCCAGCAACTCGAGTCGCACTTCGGCGACAAGGTCTACCGCACTCTTGTGCCGCGCAACGTGCGGCTCGCCGAAGCGCCGAGCTACGGCGAGCCGGCGGTGGTCTGGGACCGCGCCTCGAAAGGCGCACAGGCCTACCTGGCACTGGTCGACGAAATACTTGGCCGCGACTCGCGGCCCGTGGAGAGCGCCGTTACCTAGGGGCGCGCGGCCGGATCGAACCGATAGACAAGCAGACCATGACCAAGCCTAAGGGACTGGGCCGCGGACTCGACGCGCTGCTGGGCGGCGATGAGTCAACGCCGAAGGAGGCGCTCAGGACGCTCGCCCTGAACCGCATCCGGCCAGGCAAGTACCAGCCGCGCACGAAGATGGACCAAGAGGCGCTCGCAGAGCTCGCTTCCTCCATCAAGTCGCAGGGCTTGATGCAGCCGATTCTGGTGCGACCGGTCGAGCGCGACCGCTATGAACTGATCGCCGGCGAGCGGCGCTGGCGAGCGGCGCAGATGGCCGGGCTGGAGGAAGTGCCGGCACTGGTACGGGAGGTGCCGGACGAAGCGGCGCTGGCCATGTCGCTGATTGAGAACATCCAGCGCGAAAACCTCAATCCGATGGAGGAAGCCGCGGGCCTGCAGCGCCTCGTCGACGAATTCAAGATGACGCACGAGCAGGCCGCCGAGGCGGTCGGACGCTCGCGCAGCGCGACCACGAACCTGCTGCGCCTGCTCAAGCTGGCGCGCCCGGTGCAGGCGATGGTCATGGAGGGGGTGTTCGAGATGGGCCACGCGCGCGCGCTGCTCGCGTTGGACGGAGCGCGTCAAGTCGAAGTCGCGAACCGGGTCGCCGCGCGTGGCCTCTCGGCGCGCGAAACCGAAGCCTTGGTGCAGCGTCTGCTTCGCGGCGAGGGTGTTCGCCGTCGCAAGAAGGTAGACCGCGACGTGGCGCGCCTCGAGGAGGAAGTCTCCGAGCGGCTCGGGACCACGGTGGAGATTCGGCCGGGACGAAAGGGCAGCGGCAAGGTCGTGGTGCATTACGCGAGCCACGATCACCTCGACCAGTTGCTGCGCAAACTGCGGTGAAATCCGGCCCGCGGGCTGCTGCGCTGCAGCGCGTTGACCGTGACATTCACGGACGCTATACTCCGCCGGCTTTTCTGGGCGCGAAGAGAATGAATGCCATGCTTCGTGCCCTGAGTAAGCCGATTCGCACGGTCCTGCGGTGGCAGTTGATCGCCACCTTGGCCATGACGCTGGTCGCCGCTGTGGTGGCCGGCGTTCACGGCGCCCTGTCAGCCGTCCTTGGCGGCGCGGTCAGCGTCTGTGCCGGGCTGGTGTCTGGAGCCGTCGCATCGGCAGGCAAGGCAGAGTCGGCAGGGGGGGTCCTGGTCGGCGCGCTGAGGGCGGAAGGCATCAAGATCGGCATCATCGTCATCCTGCTGTGGCTCGTGTTGGCGACCTACAGGGATGTCGTGACGCTCGCCTTCCTGGGGACCTTCATGCTGACGGCGCTGGTGTTCTCCGTGGCATTCGTGGTTCGCGACCGTTAGGGCGCGTTGATTGAAAAGTCGATTACGGTTAAGTCATGTCCGCCGGCGCCGAGTTAACTCCCTCCGAGTACATCAGCCACCACCTGACCTTCCTCGACAAGCCGGTCGGCGAGGGAAGTTTCTGGGTCATCCATGTCGATACGCTCGCCACTTCGGTGATCCTCGGCATCGTGGGTGTGTGGTTCTTCTGGTGGGTGGTGCGCGGCGCGACCTCCGGGGTTCCGAACAAGAGACAGGCATTCGTCGAGCTCGTGTACGAATTCGTAGACGATCAGGTGAAGGGCATGTTCACGCACGGCGACCGCAACAAGTTCGTCGCGCCGATGGCGCTCACGGTGTTCGTCTGGGTGCTGCTCATGAACGCCATGGACTGGCTGCCCGTCGATTTCATCGCCAAGGGCCTCGGCGCGCTCGGCCTGCCCGAATGGCGCCCGGTCCCGACCTCCGACATCAACACGACCTTCGCGCTCGCGCTATCGGTCTGGGCGTTGATGATCTATTTCTCAATCAAATCAAAGGGCCTTGGCGGCTGGCTCCACGAGCTGTTCTGCGCGCCGTTCGGTTCGAACCCGCTGCTGTGGCCGGCGAATTTCGTGTTCAACTTGGTGGAGTACGTGTCGAAGCCGCTGTCGCACTCCCTGCGGCTGTTCGGCAACATATTCGCCGGCGAGATCATCTTCCTGCTGCTCTGGGTGTGGGCCTCAACCGGACTGACGGGCACCTTCTTCGGCACGGCGCTCGGGCTGGGGTGGGCGATTTTTCACATCCTGATTGTGGTGATCCAGGCGTTCATCTTCATGATGCTCACCGTGGCGTACATCTCGATGGCGCACGAGCATCACTGAGTTTCATCCTTTTACTGTCTTTTCGCTCTGAGAGGAAATCGAAATGGAAAAGCTTCAAATGCTGGCGATGATCCAGGCCTACACCGGGATTGGCATCGGCCTCATGATCGGGCTCGGCGCTGCCGGTGCGTGCATCGGTATCGGCATCATGTGCAGCCGCTTTCTCGAAGCCGCGGCGCGCCAGCCCGAACTCACCACGTCGCTGCAGGCGAAAGTGTTCCTGCTACTCGGGCTGATCGACGCATCGTTCATTATCGGGGTCGGCCTCGCGATGTTGTTCGCGTTCGGCAACCCGCTGCTCTCCGTCATCAAGTAAGGCGCGACGCGTCCTTGTTCATCCGCAAGTAAGGGGCAGGCATGAACATCAATCTGAGCTTGTTTACGCAGGCTGCCGCCTTTGCGCTGTTCATCTGGTTCACAGTCAAGTTCGTGTGGCCGCCGCTGCTGCGCGCCATAGAGAGTCGGCAGAAGCAGATCGCCGATGGCCTGGCCGCCGGAGAAGAGGGCAGGAGGTCGCTCGAAACCTCGACGCGCGAGGCCGGGCAGATGATCGAGGCGGCGCGCGGGCGCGCAGCGGAGATCATTGTGCAGGCCGAAAAGCGCTCGGCACAGATGGTCGAAGAGGCGAAGCTTGCGGCCCGGGAAGAGGGGGAGCGCGAGAAAACCGCCGCCAAGGCCGACATTCAGCAGCAACTCTCCCGTGCCCGCGAGCAATTGCGTGAGCAGGTCGCCTCGCTGGCGGTCGCCGGCGCAGAGAAAATCCTGCGCCGCGAGGTGGATGCCAAGGCGCACGCGCAGTTCCTCGATTCGCTCAAGGCGCAGCTCTAGAGCCATGGCTGAGCCGAGCACCATCGCGCGCCCGTACGCCGAGGCGCTCTTCAGGATCGCCGACGCCTCAGGAAAGCTCGGGGACTGGGCGGCGATGCTCGCGATGCTCGCGCAAGTCGCGGCCAGCGAGCGCGTGCGTGCCGCGCTGAGCGACCCGGGCCTGTCGGCGCCGAAGGTCACCGGCCTGTTCCTTGCTGTTCTGAGCGGCAACCTGAGCGCGGAGTGCGAGAATTTCGTTCGCCTGCTGGCGGAGAACCGCCGGCTCGACGTGCTGCCCGAGATCGGCGCCCAGTTCGACGCGCTCAAGAACGAGCGCGAGGGCGTGGTAGAGGCCGACATCTACAGCGCCCTGGAGCTCGACCAGGCCCAGTTGGCCGACCTGGTCGCGCGCCTGGAGAAGCACACCGGACGCACGGTCAAGGCGAAGCTGAGACTCGACCGGGAGCTGATCGGCGGCCTGAAGGTGGTGATCGGCGACAAGGTCATCGAGGCTTCGGCGCGCGCCCAGCTGGAGGCGCTGGAGAACGTATTGAGAGCGTAGCGCAGCGGGGCGAGGCGAGGCCTTCCCGCGTCACATCCAAGCCTAGGAGCACTTATGCAACTCAACCCGTCCGAGATTTCGGAACTCATCAAGAGCCGGATCCAGGGCCTCCAAGCGGGTGCCGAAATGCGCACCCAGGGTACCGTGGTCTCGGTGACCGACGGCATCGTCCGCGTCCACGGACTGTCCGACGTGATGCAGGGCGAAATGCTGGAATTCCCGAACAACACCTTCGGTCTCGCGCTCAACCTCGAGCGCGATTCGGTCGGGGCGGTGATTCTGGGCGAGTACGAGCACATCACCGAGGGCGACACGGTGAAATGCACCGGCCGCATTCTGGAGGTGCCGATCGGGCCCGAGCTGCTCGGTCGGGTCGTCAACTCGCTCGGCCAGCCGATCGATGGCAAGGGGCCGGTCAACGCCAAGGAGCGCGACGTCATCGAGAAGGTCGCCCCGGGCGTGATCTGGCGCAAGTCGGTCTCCCAACCGGTGCAGACCGGCCTAAAGGCGATCGATGCCATGGTGCCGGTGGGGCGCGGTCAGCGTGAGCTGATCATCGGCGACCGTCAGACCGGCAAGACCGCGGTGGCCGTCGACGCGATCATCAACCAGAAGGGCAAGGACCTGCTCTGCGTCTACGTCGCGATCGGGCAGAAGGCCTCGACCATCGCCAACGTGGTGCGCAAGCTCGAGGAGCATGGGGCGATGCAATACACCATCGTGGTCGCCGCCACAGCCTCCGAGTCGGCGGCCATGCAGTACATCGCACCGTACTCGGGCTGCACCATGGGCGAGTACTTCCGCGACCGCGGCCAGGACGCGCTGATTATCTATGACGACCTGACCAAGCAGGCCTGGGCCTACCGGCAGATTTCGCTCCTTCTGCGTCGTCCACCGGGGCGCGAGGCGTACCCGGGCGACGTGTTTTACCTGCACAGCCGGCTGCTTGAGCGCGCAGCGCGCGTCAACGAGGCGTGGGTCGAGCGCTTCACCGGCGGCGAGGTGAAGGGCAAGACCGGCTCGCTCACCGCGCTGCCGATCATCGAAACGCAGGCGGGCGACGTGACAGCGTTCGTGCCCACCAACGTGATTTCGATCACCGACGGGCAGATCTTCCTCGAGACCGACCTGTTCAACGCCGGCATCCGCCCCGCGATCAACGCCGGCATCTCGGTGTCGAGGGTCGGCGGCGCGGCGCAAACCAAGATCATGAAGCGGCGCGACACCGGCGGCGGCGTGCGCCTTGCGCTGGCACAGTACCGCGAGCTCGCCGCGTTCGCGCAGTTCGCCTCCGACCTCGACGAGGCGACCCGCAAGCAGCTCGAGCGCGGCCGCATGGTGACTGAGCTGATGAAACAGCCGCAGTACATGCCGCTGCACGTATGGGAGATGGCGCTCACCCTGTTCGCGGTGAACAACGGCTATTTCGACGATGTCGAGGTCAAGAAGGCGCTCGCCGCCGAAAGATCGATGCGCGACTACGTGAAGGACAAGTACGCCGATCTGGCCGGCCGCATGGAGGACAAGAAGGACCTCTCGGCCGACGACGAGAAGGCGCTCAAGGGCGCGCTCGAGGACTGGAAGAAGAACGGCACGTTCTGAGCTGAGGCAGCGCCATGCCAGGCACCAAAGAGATCCGCAACAAGATCAAGAGTGTGCAGAACACTCGCAAGATCACCAAGGCGATGGAGATGGTCGCCGCCTCGAAGATGCGCAAGGCGCAGGAGCGCATGCGCGCGACGCGACCCTATGGCGAGAAGATCCGCAACGTCGCCGCGCACATCAGCCACGCCAACCCGGAGTACCGCCATCCGTTCCTGGTCGCGCGCGATTCGGTCAAGCGCGTCGGGCTGATCGTGATCACCACCGACAAGGGGCTGTGCGGAGGCCTGAACACCAACGTGCTGCGCATGGTGCTCGGGCAGTACAAGGAGTGGCAGGCACAGGGCGAGGAAATCGAGGTGTGCTGCTTCGGCAACAAGGGTTTGGGCTTCATGCAGCGCCTGGGCGCGAACCTCGTGTCCCACGCCGTCCAGCTCGGGGACCGGCCGCAGCTCGACAGGCTGATCGGCGCCGTGAAGGTCATGCTCGACGGCTACATCGAAGACCGGTTCGATCGCCTGATCCTGGCCTACACGCGCTTCATCAACACCATGAAGCAGGAACCGGTGATGGAGCAGCTGCTGCCGCTGTCCGGCGAGCGCCTCGGATCGCCGGAGGGAACCTGGGACTACCTCTATGAGCCGGAAGCGAAGACGGTGCTCGAGCAGGTACTGACGCGCTACGTCGAGACGATCATCTTCCAGGCGGTGGCGGAGAACATGGCCTCCGAACAGTCGGCGCGGATGGTGGCGATGAAGGCCGCCTCGGACAACGCCGGCACGCTGATCGACGAGCTGACCCTGGTGTACAACAAGAACCGCCAGGCCGCGATCACCAAGGAGCTTTCGGAAATCGTCGGCGGCGCTGCCGCCGTGTAACGGCATTCAAATCCAGGAAAAGGTCATGGCACAAGCAGAAGGCAGCATCGTCCAGTGCATCGGCGCGGTGGTCGACATCGAGTTCCCGCGTGAATCCATGCCCGGTATCTACGAGGCGCTGGTCCTGGTTGACACCGGCGAGGCCGGGCTCGCGGAGAAGGGACTCACCTTCGAAGTCGAACAGCAGCTCGGCGACGGCGTGGTGCGCTGCATCGCCATGGGCTCGGGCGACGGCCTGCGCCGCGGCATGAAAGTGAAGGGCACCGGCTTGCCGATCTCGGTGCCGGTGGGCAAGGGCACGCTGGGGCGCATCATGGACGTGCTCGGCCGGCCGATCGACGAGGTAGGCCCGATCAAGACCGAGGAGCGTCGCTCGATCCACCAGCAGGCGCCCAAGTTCGACCAGCTCTCTCCGTCGGTGGAGCTGCTGGAGACCGGGATCAAGGTAATCGACCTTATCTGTCCGTTCGCCAAGGGCGGCAAGATCGGGCTGTTCGGCGGCGCCGGTGTCGGCAAGACGGTCAACATGCTCGAGCTCATCAACAACATCGCGACGCAGCACTCGGGCCTGTCGGTATTCGCCGGCGTGGGCGAGCGCACGCGCGAGGGCAACGACTTCTACCACGAGATGGCGGAAGCGGGCGTGATCAAGCTGGACAACCTCTCCGAGTCCAAGGTGGCGATGGTGTTCGGGCAGATGAACGAGCCGCCGGGCAACCGCCTGCGGGTGGCGCTCACCGGCTTGACCATGGCCGAGAGCTTCCGCGATGAGGGGCGCGACATCCTGTTCTTCGTCGACAACATCTACCGCTTCACGCTCGCGGGGACCGAAGTCTCGGCGCTGCTCGGGCGCATGCCCTCGGCCGTGGGCTATCAGCCGACGCTGGCGGAGGAAATGGGCCGGCTGCAGGAGCGCATTACCTCCACCAAAACCGGATCCATCACCTCGATCCAAGCCGTGTACGTACCCGCGGACGACCTGACCGACCCGTCGCCTGCAACGACGTTCGGACACCTCGACGCGACGGTGGTGCTGTCGCGCGACATCGCGTCGCTGGGCATCTATCCGGCGGTCGACCCGCTCGATTCGACCTCGCGCCAGGTCGATCCGAATACCATCGGCGAGGATCACTACAACACCACCCGCGCCGTGCAGGCGACCCTGCAGCGCTACAAGGAGCTGCGCGACATCATCGCCATTCTGGGCATGGACGAGCTCTCCCCGGAGGACAAGCAGGCGGTCGCGCGCGCGCGCAAGATCCAGCGCTTCCTGTCGCAGCCCTTCACGGTAGCGCAGAACTTCACCGGCACGCCGGGCAAGTACGTGACGCTCAAGGACACGATCAAGGGCTTCAAGATGATCGTCAACGGCGAGTGCGACCAGATTCCCGAGCAGGCGTTCTACATGGTCGGTGGGATCGAGGAAGCCTTCGAGAAGGCGAAGACTTTTCAGTAAGGCGCCTCCATGGCCCACACCATTCACGTCGACGTCGTCAGCGCCGAGGAATCGATCTTCTCCGGCGAGGCGCAGTTTGTCGTCCTGCCGGGCGAGGTCGGTGAGCTCGGCATCTACCCGCAGCACACGCCGCTCATCACCCGCATCAAACCGGGTACGGTGCGCATCACCCCGGCCGGCGGAGGCGAGGAGCAGCTGATCTTCGTCGCCGGCGGCGTGCTCGAAGTGCAGCCGCAGGTGGTCACGGTACTTGCCGACACCGCGATCCGCGGCCACGACCTGGACGAGGCAAAGGCCAACGAGGCGCTCAAGCGCGCCGAGGAGGCGCGCGCCAAGGCGCAGGACAAGCAGGAGATCGCGGCGGTGGAGGGCGAGCTCGCGATGCTCGCCGCGCAGCTTGCCGCGATACGCCGCCTGCGCAAGAAGTAGTGCGCGCGCGATGCGACAATGAGAGGGGCAGCCGCGGCTGCCCCTCTTGCTTTCCGGGGACACGCGATGACCGAGAGCTTCGACCTGCTGGTGATCGGCGGGGGCATCAACGGCGCCGGCATCGCGCGCGACGCCGCCGGTCGCGGGCTCTCGGTGCTGCTCGCCGAGAAGGACGACCTCGCCGGCGCCACCTCGTCATGGTCCTCCAAGCTGATCCACGGCGGATTGCGCTACCTCGAGCAGTACGAGTTCCGGCTGGTGGCCGAGGCTCTTGCCGAGCGCGAGGTCCTGCTCAGGGTGGCCGACCACCTGGTGTGGCCCGCCCGTTTCGTCATGCCGCACGTGCCCGAGCTGCGGCCCCGCTGGATGATCCGCGTCGGCCTGTTCATGTACGATCACCTCGGCCGCCGCAGCACGCTGCCGGGCTCGCACGCGGTGCGGCTCGATTCCCCGCCCTACGGCGCGGGCATCAAGGCGGGGTTTCGGCACGGCTTCGCCTACTCCGACTGCCGCGTGGACGACGCGCGCCTGGTGATTGCCAACGCGCTCTCGGCGCGCGCTCTGGGCGCGACGGTGCGCACGCGCACCGAGTGCGTCTCGGCGCGTCGGCAAGACGGGCTGTGGAGCGTGCAGCTGCGCGCGCTCGACGGTGCCCCGAGCGAGGTCTCGGTCCGCGCGATCGTCAATGCCGCCGGTCCCTGGGTGAAGCGCGTGCTGAACGAGCGCCTGGCGCAGCCCAGCCGCGAGGCGGTGCGGCTCGTCAAGGGAAGCCATATCGTGCTGCCCAGGCTGTACACGGGCGAACACGCCTTCATCCTGCAGAACACGGACCGGCGCGTTGTTTTCATGATCCCGTTCGAGGAGCGCTACACGCTGGTCGGCACCACTGACGTGCCGGTCGAGGAGCCTTCGCGGCCCGAGGCGAGCGCCGAAGAGATCGAGTACCTGTGCCGCGCGGTCAACCGCTACCTCGCGAAGCCGGTGGGGCCGAGCGACGTCGTATGGCGCTATGCCGGCGTGCGGCCGCTGTACGACGACGGCACCAGCGACCCCTCCGCGATCACGCGTGACTACACGCTGCGCGTCGATCACGAAGGTGGCAGCGCGCCGGTGCTGTCGGTGTACGGCGGCAAGATCACCACCTATCGCTGCCTTGCTGAGCGCGCGCTGGAGAAGCTCGCGCCCTATTTCCCCGCCATGAAGCGGCCGTGGACAGGGAGCGCGCCGCTGCCGGGCAGCGGCTTCGGCGCGCCGGGCCGCGACGCAGCGTTCGCCGAGCTCGCCGCGCGCTATGCCGGCCTTCCGCCACAGACCTTGCGCGCGGTATTCAGGCGCCACGGGTTGCTGGCGGCCGAGGTGCTGGGGGATGCGCGCGGCGTGTCCGACCTGGGCGAGGATTTTGGAGCCGGGCTGTGCGAGCGCGAGCTGCGCTACCTCGTCGAGCGCGAATGGGCACGCGGCGCCGAGGACATCCTCTGGCGCCGCACCAAGGCCGGCCTGCATCTCGAGGCGCACGCGCGGGAGCGCGTCGCACGTGCCCTGGGCCAGGCATGAGGCCGTTGACGGAGCTGCGTGACGCAGGCCGCTTGCGCGGCCTGCTCTTCGACATCGATGACACACTCACCACCGAGGGCAGGCTCGGCGCCGAGGCCTATGCCGCGCTCGAGCGCCTGCATGGTGCGGGCCGCATTGCGGTGGCGATCACCGGCCGCCCCGCCGGCTGGTGCGACCACATCGCGCGCATGTGGCCGGTGGATGCGGTGGTGGGCGAAAACGGCGCGTTCTATTTCTGGTACGACCCGGGCGCGCGCCGCCTGCGCAGGCGCTATCACGATCCGGATGAGGTGCGCGCGCGCAATCGGGCGCGGCTGGATGAAATCGCCGGGCGCATCCTTGCGGCGGTGCCCGGGAGCGCGCTGGCCTCGGACCAAGGCTATCGCGAGGCCGATCTGGCCATCGACTATTGCGAGGACGTGCCCGCGCTGCCGCTCGAGGACGCCGAGCGCATCGCGCAGTTGATGCGCGCGGCGGGGCTCAACGCCAAGATCAGCTCGATCCATGTCAACGGCTGGTTCGGCGACTACGACAAGCTCACCATGGCCAAGACGCTGTTTGCGGAGCGGTTCGGCGTCGACCTGTCGAGCCGGCAGTCGCAATTCGCGTTCGCGGGCGACTCGCCCAACGACGTGCCCATGTTTGCCTTCTTCGAATGCTCGATCGGAGTGGCGAACGTGGCGCGCTTTGCCGGGCATCTCGCCGCCGCACCGAGGTACGTCACGCGCGCAGCCTCCGGCGCCGGCTTCGCCGAACTCGTTTCGCAGCTGATCGGAGCAAGCTGATGCACTGGTGGCCCGCTTCCCTCTCGGTCGGCGTCAGGGCAGGGGCGCCCTGGTGAGCTTTGTCTCGAGCTCGCCTCCACGGCAGGCGACCTGTTCGCCGGCCTGCGCGTTGCGGCGTTGCCAGCGGGTACGCTTGGCTTCGTGTACCTGCCGGCGCTCGCCTTGGTGGCGGCGGCAAGCATGTTGACCGCGCCCTGGGGGGTGCGTGTCTCGCACCGGCTGCCGGTACGAAGGTTGCGCATGGTGTTCGCTTTGCTGCTGCTCGCCAAGGTGCTGCGCATGCTGTTCACTCTGTGGTAATAAGGCGGCGAGCGTTCCTTGGAGGCTGGAAGAACCATGGCAGGACCACTTTCGCACATCCGCGTTCTCGACCTCTCGCGCGTACTGGCCGCGCCGTGGGCCGGGCAGAACCTCGCCGATCTCGGCGCCGAGGTGATCAAGGTCGAGCGTCCCCGCAAGGGTGACGATGCGCGCGCCTTTGGCCCACCGTGGCTGAAGGACGCGCGCGGCGTGGATACCGGCGAATCCGCTTACTTCGCCTGCGCCAACCGGGGCAAGAAGTCGATCACCGTCAACCTTGCTGCGCCCGGCGGCCAGCGCGTCGTGCGCGAACTGGCGGCGAAGTGCGACGTGCTGCTGGAGAACTACAAGCCCGGTGACCTGGGACGCTATGGCCTGGGCTATGACGATCTCCGAAAGGTGAATCCGCGGCTGGTGTACTGCTCGGTCACCGGCTTCGGCCAGAGCGGCCCGTACCGCGATCGGCCCGGCTACGACTTCATGATCCAGGGCATGGGCGGGCTGATGAGCGTCACCGGCGAGCGCGACGAGCTTCCCGGCGGCGGGCCGCAGAAGGCGGGCATCCCGATCGCCGATATCATGACCGGAATGTATGCGACGGTCGCAGTCTGCGCGGCGCTCGCACACCGGGCCGAAACCGGGACTGGGCAGCACCTGGATCTGGCGTTGTTCGACACGCTGGTAGCGGTGCTGGCGAACCAGGGCGCCAACTATCTCGCAACCGGGGTCTCGCCGCGACGGCTCGGCAACGCGCACCCGAATATCGTGCCCTACCAGACTTTCAAGACCGCGGACGGGGACGTGATTCTCGCCTGCGGGAATGACAACCTGTTCCGGAAGTTCTGCGAGGTGGCGCAGTGCCGGCAGCTCGCCGCCGACGAGCGCTTCGCCACCAACGACAAGCGCGTCGAGAACCGCGCCGCGCTGACGCAGATCCTGAACGGCGTTTTCCAGGCGCGCACGACGCGCGATTGGACCGCGGCCCTGGAAGCCGCAGGCGTGCCGAACGGCCCAATTAATTCGCTCGAGCAGGTCTTCCGCGAGCCGCAGGCGATCGCGCGCGGCCTCAGGATGGAACTGCCCCACCCGCTCGCCGGAAAGGTGGCGCTGGTGCGAAGCCCGATGCGCTTCTCCGAGACGCCGCTCGACTACGAGGTCCCGCCGCCGCTTTTGGGCCAGCACACGGACGAAATCCTGCGCGAGCTGCTTGGCAGGAGCGATGCCGACATCGCGGCGCTCCGCGCCGACAGCGCGATTTGAGCTGCGATCGGCGTTGCCGTCGCCGGCAAGCAACACCTCCATTTGCGCCGGAGCAAAGCCGAATCTCGTTTATGGTGCCGCGAGCCCGAATTCTCAACACATTCTGGTCATGCTCCGGCCAGGCGCAGCGCGACGATGGCCAGGGAGCCGGCGACGACACCGACGAATAGGTTCCTGCGCGTCAGCAGGAAATAGGCCCCGAGTGCCACGGCGCTCGCGCCCAGCCGCTCGGTGAGGCTTGCGCCGGAGAGCGCACCGCTCGGCAGGAGGAGGATCTGGGTGATCAGCCCGGCGATCATCGCGAAGGCGACGCACGAGGCCCAGCGGAAGGCCTCCCCGCGTGTGTCCAGCCGGCGGGCGAGCGCTACGCCCAGGCCGCGCCAAATGTAGGTCGCGGCCCAGCACAGGATCACCAGCGGGGCGAACTCATGCACGGCGTAATCCCCGGTCGAGTGCCCAGGCCAACGTGCCGCCACCGAGCCCGCAGGCGAGCAGGCTCCAGTCGGGCCAGGCGAGCAGCGCGAGCGGCCCGGCGACCGCCCCCACGGCGATCGACAGCGCGACCAGTCGCTCGCGCACGCCCCCGAGCAAGATCAGCAGGTAATACATCGGTGCAAGGAAGGCGAGACCGAGCGTGGCGAGCGGCGTGAGCTGGTCGGCGACGACGTAGCCCATCGCCGTCGCGGCCGCGGAGGCCGCGCAGCAGACCGCCGCGAAGCCGGTCAGCCAGGGGAGGCGCTCGGAGCGCGGCATCTCGGGAAAGCGCAGGAGCGCCATGCTCCAGCCGGTCATCGCCAGAAGCTGCGCCGCGCCGTAGTAGTGCCAGCCGTGATAGCGCTCGTGCCGCAGCATGGGCATGAGCGTCGCCGTCATCGGCAGGAAGCGCGCCGAAGACAGCGCGACCGAGAGGACGACCGCGATCAGCGGCGCCCCGGCCGCGTGCATCTCGAGCAGGATGAGTTGCCCGGGAAGCGCCCAGATCACCACGGTGGAGAGCACGGCGCCCGCGACCGGGATTCCGTGCCCGGCCGCCAAGGCGCCGAATCCGAGATAGCCGGCTGCGAGCGTGGCGGCGGGAATCGACGCCGCCTCGCGCATGCCCCGCGTGAAGGCCGCCTGGCTCATCCTAGGCGGCGAGCGCTGCGCCGGAAGCGACCAGGGCCTCGATCTCGCCCTCGGCGAAGCCGAACTCCGCCAGCACTTCGCGCGTGTGCTGGCCGAGCAGCGGCGCGGCCCGGGTGACCTTTCCCGGAGTCGATGAGAACTTGATCGGCAGCCCGAGTGCGCGCGTGCGCCCTGCGCGCGGATGCTCGAGCTCGACGACCATCTCGCGCGCCGCGGTCTGCGGGTCCGTGAGCATCTGCGCGATCGAATGGATCGGGCCGCAGGGCACGCCCTCCGCCTCGAGCGCCGCGACCCACTCCGACACGCTTCGGCTCGAGAGCCGCGCATTCATCGCCTCGACCAGCGCCGGCAGATTGGTCATGCGGTCCGCGTTGGTGCGAAAGCGCGGGTCGTCGATCCACTCCGGAGCGCCGAGCACCCGCGCCACGCGCTCCCAATTCGGCTGGTTCGCGCCGCCGATGTTGAGCCAGCCGTCGCGCGCGCGGAACGCCTGATAGGGGGCCGAGAGGATGTGGGCCGAACCGCTCGGGCCCGCGGACTCGCCGGTCGCGAAGAAGATCGCCGCCTGCCAGTAGGTCTGCTGGATGCCGGCCTCGAACAGCGAGGTGTCCACCAGCTGGCCGGCGCCGCTCCTCAATCGGTGCACGTACGCCGAGACGACTCCCAGCGCCGCGAGGATGCCGGCGTTGATGTCGGTCACCGGGTTGCCCGACTTGACCGGTGCTCCGCCGGGCTCGCCGGTGATCGCCATCAGCCCCGAGGCACCCTGGGCGACCAGGTCGAACCCCCCCTTGTCGGCGTACGGCCCGCTGCGGCCGTAGCCCGAGATCGAGCAGTACACCAGCGCCGGGTTGAGCTCGCGCAGCGCGTCGTAGCCCAGCCCGAGCCGCTGCATCGTGCCGCGGCGGTAGTTCTCGATCAGAACGTCGGCCTTCGCCGCCATCCGCTTGAGCGCGTCGCGCGCGGCGGGCCGCTTGAGGTCGAGCGCGATGCCGCGCTTGTTGCGGTTCATCATCATGAACGCGGCCGATTCGCCTCCCACCGAAGGCCGGTTGTAGCTGCGCGTGTCGTCGCCGCCCGGGACGCGCTCGACCTTGATCACCTCCGCGCCCAGGTCGGCGAGCATCATGCCGCAGGTCGGGCCGGCCATGATCTGCGCCAGCTCGAGCACCTTCATTCCAGAAAGAGGCCCCATCGCCGACGTCCTCCCGCCTCAGACCTGGTGCTGCACTTCGCGCGCGGCCTCCACGTGCCCGCGCGCGAAGCTCTCGTGGTAGCGCTCGATGCGCGCCAGGTCGTAGACGTAGTTCACCATCAGCCCCCAGGACTCCCGCAGGCCCCGACCCGAGCCGTTGGCGAGGTAATTGAGCCGCTCGACGCGCGCCCCGTTGTTGAGGTGGAAGCGCGCGACCGGGTCGCCGCCCGCCTCGCGCTCACCGGAGCGAAGCAGGTACTGGGCGCCGAGCCTGAGCAGCGCCTCGCGCTGCGGCTTGCCCGCAGCCTGGAGCGCGGCGAGCGCCGGCGGCTCGCGCAACTCGCCGAACGCGGCCTGCAAAGTCGCTCGCGTGGCCTCCGCGCGGGCGCTCGCCTCGCTGCGCGGCGCGGCGGCGTCCAGTCCCGCGCCCGCGCGCAGCCACGCCGCGAAGCCCGGCATCGGCGACAGGGTGCAGAACTGATTCAATCGGGGAAACTCCCCCTTGAGCCTTTCGCAGACCTGCTTGATGAGGAAATTGCCGAGCGATACGCCGCGCAGCCCCGGCTGACAGTTCGAGATCGAGTAGAACACCGCGCAGCGCGCGCGCTCCGGTCGCACCTCCGAGGGCGCGTCCGCGAGCAGCGGCTCGATCGACTCGGGCATGGCGTCGGTGAGTGCCACCTCGACGAAGATAAGCAGGTCCTCGGGAAGCGCCGGGTGCAGGAACGCGAAGCAGCGCCGGTCGGGCTCGAGGCGCCGGCGCAGGTCGGCCCAGTCGCGGATCGCGTGCACTGCCTCGTGCCGGATGATCTGCTCGAGCAGCCGCGCCGGCGAGCCCCAGTCGACGCGCACCAGGTTGAGGAACCCGGGGTTGAACCACGAAGCGAGCAGGTGCCGCAGGTCGGCGTCGACCGCTGCGAGCTCGGGCTCGCGCTTGAGCTCGCGCAGCAGTTCGCTGCGCATCGCGAGCAGCATGGCGGTGCCCTCGGGCGCGCGGTTGATCCGGCGCATCAGCTCCTGGCGCGGCGGCTCGGCGACCTCGAGCAGCGGGAGCAGGGTCTCGGCCGAAGCCGCCTCGGCGTAGCGGCGTGCCTGCGCCAGGACCCGATCGGGATCGGGCGCGAATTCCTCGGCGAGGATGGCGAACAACTCGAGCCGCGCCGCGGCGCTCAGCGCGCGGTACTGCTCGATCAGGACGGCGGCGAACTTGACGCTGTTCGCCTCCCCGCGCTCGCTCAGCAGCGTACGGCAGGTTTCGCGCAGGGCGCGGACCGCGGAGGTCTCGCGGGCACGCTGGCGCGCCTTGCGCAGACGCTCAAACAGCGCTGCCTCCGCGGCGTAGCGCGCGGGCCGCAGGTGCGGCCGGCTCAGGGGCGACGCCTTCGGCACGGGACGCGGCGAGATACGCCATCGCCTGCTGTACGCCATCCTTCCTGATCGGCACCTCGGCGAGCGACAGGCCCATCTCGACGCCTGCCAGCGTACCCATCAGCATCAAATCGTTGAAGTCCCCCAGATGCCCAATGCGAAACACCGTGCCGGCGAGCTTGCCGAGCCCCGTGCCGAGGGACAGATCGAAATGCTCGAGGATCAGCTTGCGCACGCGGTCGGCATCGTGGCCGGCCGGCAGCAGCACCGCGGTGAGCGAGGCGGAGTATTCGGCCGGGTTCTTGGCCAGCACTTCCAGGCCCCAGGCGCGCACTGCGCGCCGTGTGGCCTCGGCGTGGCGCCGATGGCGCGCGAAAACCTGCTCGAGCCCCTCCTCCTCCAGCAGCATCTTGAGCGCCTCGCGCAGCCCGTAGAGCAGGTTGGTCGCCGGAGTATAGGGAAAATAGCCCGCCTTGCCGCTGGCGAGCATCTCGTCCCAGGCCCAGTAGCTGCGCGGCAGCCTCGCCGTCTTCGAGGCGGCGAGCGCCTTGGGCGAGATCGCGTTGAACGACAGCCCCGGCGGCAGCATCAAGCCCTTCTGCGAGCCGGCCACCGTCACGTCGACGCCCCACTCATCGTGGCGATAGTCGATCGAGGCGAGCGAGGAGATGGTGTCCACCATGAACAGCGCGGGGTGCCCAGTGGCGTCGATCGCCTTGTGCACTTCGGCGATGCGCGACGTGACGCCGGTGGAGGTTTCGTTGTGCACCACGCACACGGCCTTGATCCCGCGTTCCTTGTCGTCGCGCAAGCGCTGCGCAATCGCCCCCGGGTCGGCGCCGCTGCGCCAGTCGCCCGCAATGACCTCGGTCTGCAAGCCGAGGCGCGTGGCGAGTTTCTGCCACAGGGCTGCGAACTGGCCGGTTTCGCACATCAGCACCCGGTCCCCGGGCGAAAGGGTGTTCGCGAACGCGGCCTCCCAGGCGCCGGTTCCCGAGGCGGGATAGATCACGACCTCGGACGCGGCGGTCTTGAACACCTGCTTCATGCCTGCGAGGACTGCCTTACCGAGCTCCGCGAACTCGGGTCCACGGTGGTCGATGGTCGGCGAATCGATCGCGCGCAGCACCCGGTCGGGCACGTTGGTGGGCCCTGGAATCTGCAGGAAATGTCGGCCAGCGCGTCTCGTCATAAGCGCCTCCCCCGTCAATTTTGCATGCAAAATACCTTATGTCGCGCAGAAACCTGGCAAGACCTTGCGCTGACCGGACAATTTTTGTATTATGCATGCAAAATATGGCTTAGGCAATGGGCTCAGTCGAAACGCTCACCAGCCCTCGCATCGGCCGCCGGCCGCTGCACGAGGAAGTGGTCGACCAGCTGCGCGACCTGATCGTGCAGGGGACGCTCGTGCCCGGGGCGCGCCTGAACGAGCGCGTGCTGTGCGGGCGCTTCGGTATCTCGCGCACCCCGTTGCGCGAGGCGATCAAGCTGCTCGCCAACGAGGGGCTGGTCGAGTTGCTGCCCAACCGCGGCGCGATCGTGGCCAGCATTCAGCCCGAACGGCTGGCCGAAACGCTGGCGGTGATGGGGGCGCTGGAAAGTCTGGGCGGCGAGCTCGCCTGTCGCAACGCGAGCGACGCGCAGATCAGCGAAATCCGCGCGCTGCACTACGAGATGCTCGCGCACCACGCGCGCGGCGACCTCGCCGCGTACTTCAAGTACAACCAGCAGATCCACCTCAAGCTGGTCGAGGCCGCGGGCAACGCGGTGCTGCTGCACACCTACCGCCAGCTCAACACCAACGTGCGCCGCGCGCGCTACATGGCGAATCTGTCCAAGGAGCGCTGGAACGCGGCGGTCGCCGAGCACGAGGTAATTCTTGCCGCGCTCGCGGCGCGCGACGCGGAGCGCCTGAAGCAGCTGTTGCGCGATCACCTGGCGGGCAAGCTGGCGAGCGTTCTCGCCGCGCACGACTCGCGCGCGGCCGCATAACATGAATGCTCCGCCCGGGAGGGGCGGAGCTCACGCCGACCCGATTTCGCCTGCCCGGACGCGGCCGGGAGACAGCGCGCTTGCGGCGCGTCTCGCGCGCGAAGTCGACGGCGAGGTGCTGTTCGACGCCGCGAGCCGCGGCCGCTACTCGACCGACGCGTCCATCTATCAGATCGAGCCGATCGGCGTGGTGGTGCCGCGCAGCGAAGAGGCGGCCCGCGTCGCCGTGGCGGTCGCTGCCGAGGCGGGCGTGCCGATCCTGCCGCGCGGCGCCGGCTCATCGCAGTGCGGCCAGACGGTCGGCGCGGCGCTGGTCATCGACCACTCGAAACATCTCAACGCCCTGCTCGAAGTCGATGCCGAGCGGCGCCGCGCGCTGGTGCAGCCCGGAATCGTGCTCGACCGGCTGAATGCCCGCCTGCGCCCGCATGGTCTGTGGTATCCGGTCGATGTCTCCACCGGCGCCCAGGCGACGCTGGGTGGCATGGCGGGCAACAACTCCTGCGGCTCGCGCTCGATCGCCTACGGCAACATGGTGCACAACGTGAGCGCGATCGACGCGTTGCTCGCAACCGGCGAGCGCTGGCGCTTCGGCCCGATCCCTGAGGTGCTCGACGAGCGAGCCGGTCCGCCGGCCTACGTCGCGCTGCTGGCGAAGCTGCGCGCGCTCTATGAGCGCGAAAAAGACGAAATCGCGGCGCGCTTCCCCAAGCTGCTGCGCCGCGTGGCGGGCTACAACCTCGACCACCTCGGTCCCCCGCACGCCAACGCCGCGCATCTACTGGTCGGCTCGGAGGGAACGCTCGCGTTCTTCGAGCGGCTCGAGCTCAAACTCGCCGCTTTGCCTGCGGCACGTGCACTCGGCGTGGTGCACTTCCCGCGCTTCTACACCGCCATGGACTGCGCCCGGCACATCGTCAAGCTCGGGCCCTCCGCCGTCGAACTGGTCGACCGCACCATGATCGAGCTGGCGCGCGGCAACGCCGCGTTCGCGAAGACCGTGGCGCAGTTCCTGCGCGGTGAGCCCGACGCGATCCTGCTGGTGGAGTTCTCGGGCGAGGATCGCGCGGCGCAGGCGGCGCAGCTCGGGCGTCTGGCCGAGCTGATGGGGGACCTGGGGCTGCCGGGCAGCGTGGTCGAGGTGACCGACGCGCGCTTGCAGCGGGACATCTGGGAGCTGCGCAAGGCCGGCCTCAACATCATGATGTCGATGAAGGGCGACGGTAAGCCGGTGTCGTTCATCGAGGACTGCGCGGTGCCGCTTGAGCATCTGGCCGAATACACCGAGCGGCTCACGCAGGTGTTCGCGAAGCACGGCACGCGCGGCACCTGGTACGCGCACGCCTCCGTGGGCTGCCTGCACGTGCGCCCGGTACTCGACATGCGCCGCGACGGAGCGGTGAAGATGCGCGCCATTGCCGAGGAGGCGAGCGCGCTGGTCAGGCAGTTCAAGGGCGCCTACTCGGGCGAGCACGGCGACGGGCTGGTGCGCTCGGAGTGGATCGCGCCGTTTCTCGGGCCGCGGCTCACGGCCGCGCTCACCGAGGTGAAGTCCTGGCTCGATCCGAAGGGCCTGATGAACCCGGGCAAGATCGTGGCACCGCCCAGGATGGACGACCGTACGCTGTTCCGCTACAAGCCCGGCTATGCGCCCGCGCTGCCCGGGTCGGCGCTCGATTGGTCGGAATGGGAGCTTGCTCCCGAGGACCGCGGCGCCGGTTTCGCCAAGGCGCTCGAGATGTGCAACAACAACGGCCACTGCCGCAAGTTCGACGCTGGCACCATGTGCCCCTCGTTCCGGGTGACGGGCGACGAGCGGCACGTCACCCGCGGCCGCGCCAACACGCTGCGGCTGGCGCTGTCCGGTCAGCTCGGCGCGGATACCTTCACTTCGACTGCGGTGAAAGACGCGCTCGATCTGTGCGTGTCGTGCAAGGCCTGCAAGCGCGAGTGTCCGACCGGCGTGGACATGGCGCGCATGAAGATCGAGTTCCTGGCGCAGTACCGAAAGCGCCACGCTCCGACGCTGCGCGAAAGGCTGTTCGCCTACCTGCCCCATTACGCGCCGCTCGCCGCGCGCCTCGCCCCGCTCGCCAACCTGCTGGGGGCGATGCCCGGGCGGGCGCGCATCGCCGGAATCACGCACCAGCGCCCGCTGCCGAAATGGCGCCAAGACCGCTTCGTGGACCGCGTGCGCACGCTCTCGGGCCGGCGCGAGGTCGTGCTGCTCGCCGACACCTTCAGCCGCTACTTCGAGCCCGAAAACGCGCGCGCCGCGATCCGCGTGCTGCAGGCCGGCGGCTATCGCGTGCACGTGGCCGCGCCGGCGCGCGAGGGCGAGCGGCCGCTGTGCTGCGGGCGGACTTTCCTCGCGGCCGGCCTGCTCGGGCGCGCGAGGTTCGAGGCGCGGCGCATGATCGCCGCCCTCGGGCCCTACGTCGAGCGCGGCGCGCCGGTCCTCGGGCTCGAGCCCTCGTGCCTGTACACGCTCAAGGACGAGTACCACGCGCTCCTTCCGGGGCCGCAGACGCTGGCCCTCGGGCGCCAGGCGCTGCTGTTCGAGGAGTTCCTGGCGCGCGAAGCCGACGCCGGGTGGCTGGCGCTCAAGCTCAAGCCGCTGGCCGCCGAGGCGCTGCTGCACGGCCACTGCCATCAGAAGGCCTTCGGCGCGATGCCGGCGATCGAGCGCACTCTTCGCCTGATACCGCAGCTGCGCCTCACAGCGATCGAATCGAGCTGCTGCGGCATGGCGGGCGCGTTCGGCTACGAGGCCGAGCACTACGAGGTGTCGATGAAGATGGCCGAGGCGAGCCTGCTGCCCGCGGTGCGCGGGGCGCCGGCGCAAGCCCTGATCGTCGCCGACGGCACCAGTTGCCGGCACCAGATCGCCCACGGTTGTGGCCGAGACGCGCTGCACGTCGCGCGCGTACTGGAGCGCGCGCTGGCCTGAACCTTCAGCGCGACCTCAGGACTTTGGCCGGCGCAGCGTCCACAGCCACAGCGCCACCCCGGCGACGATCATCGGCAGGCTGAGCCACTGCCCCATCGTGAGCCCGAGCGCGAGGAAGCCGAGGAAGCTGTCCGGCTCGCGCGCGAACTCGGCCAGGAAACGGAACACGCCGTAGCCCATGAGAAACAGCGCCGAGACCTGGCCGCGCGGCCGCGGTTTGGCCGAGAAGCGCCACAGGATGATGAACAGGGTGACCCCTTCCAGCGCGAACTCGTAGAGCTGCGACGGATGCCGCGGCAGCGGCCCGGCGCCCGGAAATACCATGCCCCAGGGCAGGTCGGTGACCCGGCCCCACAGCTCGCCGTTGATGAAGTTGCCCAGGCGCCCCGCTGCCAGCCCGATCGGCACCAGCGGCGCGACGAAATCCATCAGCGCGAGCCAGTTGACCCGGCAGCGCCGCGCGACGAACGCCATGGCCACGAGCACGCCGAGAAAACCGCCGTGGAAGGACATGCCGCCGTGCCACACCTCGAAGATCTCCAGCGGGTGCGCGAAGTAGTACTCGGGCTTGTAGAACAGGACGTAGCCGAGCCGTCCGCCCAGGATCACCCCCAGCACGGCGTAGAACAGCAGGTCGTCGAACTGAGCACGCGTGACCGGCGCGAAGCCGCGCGCGATGCGCCGCATGCCGAGCCACCAGGCCGCGCCGAAGCCGGTCAGGTACATGAGCCCGTACCAGCGGATTTGCAGCGGGCCGAGCGAGATCGCGACGGGGTCGAATTTCGGGTAGATCAGCACGGTGGGGGCTTGGCGCCGGGTATAGAATCCGGGCGCATTAGAACATACCGCAGCGACCGAAGGAGCCTTGCATGCCCGACAACCGCCGCAGCCGTCTGATCACCCAGGGGGTGGCGCGTTCGCCCAACCGAGCGATGCTGCGCGCCGTCGGATTCAAGGACGGCGATTTCGACAAGCCGATCGTCGGGGTGGCCAACGGCCACTCGACGATGAACCCGTGCAATGCCGGCATCCAGCCGCTGGTCGATCGCGCGATGGCGGCGCTCGAGCAGGCCGGCGCCAAGCCCCAGGTGTTCGGGTTCCCCACGGTCACCGACGGCATCGGCATGGGCACCGAGGGCATGAAGTACTCGCTGGTGTCGCGCGAGGTCATCGCCGACTCGATCGAGGTCGCGGTCAACGGCCAGATGATGGACGGGGTGCTGTGCGCGGGCGGCTGCGACAAGAACATGCCCGGCAGCATGATGGCCATGGCGCGCATCAACGTGCCCGGGATCTTCGTCTACGCCGGCACGATCAAGCCGGGATTCTGGAAGGGACAGAAGCTCACCATCGTGAGCCCCTTCGAGGCGGTCGGCGCGTTTAGCGCCGGCAAGATGTCGCAGGAGGACCTCGATGGCATCGAGCGCAACGCCTGCCCGTCGGTCGGCGCCTGCGGCGGCCAGTACACCGCCAATACGATGTCCTCGTCGTTCGAGGCCCTCGGCATGAGCCTGCTCGGGTCCTCGCAGATGGCTTCGCCGGATGCGGAGAAGGCGGACTCGGCCGCGGAGTCGGCGCGCGTGCTCGTGCACGCGGTGCACAACAACATCAGGCCGCGCGACATCATCACGCGCAAATCGATCGAGAACGCGATTGCCCTGGTGATGGCCACCGGAGGCTCGACCAACGCGGTGCTGCATTACCTGGCGATCGCGCAGGCGGCTGGCGTGCGCTGGACGATCGACGATTTCGAGCGCGTGCGCCGCAAGGTGCCGGTGCTGTGCGACCTGAAGCCCTCGGGGCGCTACGTCGCCACCGACTTCCACGCCGCGGGGGGGGTGCCTCAGGTGCTCAGGATGCTGCTGGTGCACGGGCTGCTGCACGGTGACTGCATGAGGATCACCGGCAAGACCCTGGCCGACGAGCTCAACGACGTTCCTGAGGCGCCGCGCGCCGACCAGGACGTGATCCGGCCGTTCGAGCGCCCGATGTACGCGCAAGGCCATCTGGCCATACTCCGGGGCAACCTTGCCACCGAGGGCTGCGTGGCGAAGATCACCGGGCTGAAGAAGACCTCGATCACCGGTCCCGCGCGCGTGTTCGATTCCGAGCCCGATTGCATGAAGGCGATCATGGCGAAGAAGATCAAGCCGGGCGACGTGATCGTGATCCGCTACGAGGGTCCCAAGGGCGGACCCGGAATGCAGGAGATGCTGGCGCCGACCTCGGCGCTCATCGGCCAGGGGCTGGGCGAGTCCGTCGGCCTGATCACCGACGGGCGCTTCTCGGGGGGCACCTGGGGCATGGTGGTCGGTCACGTCGCGCCGGAGGCCTACGTCGGGGGCACCATCGCGCTGGTGAAGAACGGCGACTCGATCACCATCGACGCCAAGAAGCGCCTGGTCCAACTCGAGGTGCCGGCGAAGGAGCTCGCCGCGCGCAGGAAGAAGTGGAAGGCGCCCAAGCCGCGCTATACCCGCGGCGTGTTGGCCAAGTACATGAAGCTGGTCTCGAGCGCGTCCGTGGGCGCGGTCACCGACGAGGGCTAGGAATGCGGCGCCCGGGCGCCGCTCAGCCCTCGCGTCATCAGAAGCCGGAGCCCGGCTGCTCCAGGAACGCGCGCTCCTGCGGCGTGCTCGTGCGCCCGAGCGCGGCGTTGCGATGCGGAAAGCGCCCGAAGCGCTCGATGATCACGCGATGGCGTTCGGCGTACCGGTAGGCGTCGCCGGTTTCCGGGAAGTCCGCCAGCGGCCGAGTGAGCGCACAGCTCAGGCGCTGGTCCTCGAGCGCCTCGCTGTGCTCGAAGGGCAGGTAGAAGAACATCCGTTCCACCGCCAACGCATCGCGGTCGTAGCCCTGCGCGAGCGCATGGCGCGTGGCCTCAAGGGCGCGCGGGTCGGCCGCGAATGCGCGCGCCTCGCCGCGAAACAGGTTGCGCGGGAACTGGTCGAGCAGCACGATGAGCGCGAGGCAGTCGCCCGCGCCGTGCAGCCAGTGCGCGAGCGCTCCCGCCGCGCCCTGCTCGTGCAGCGGGAGAAAGCGCGCGCGGATCGCGGCGTCGAATTCGGCCGACTTCGCAAACCATTGCTTGCGGCGCTTGCCGCGTTCGCTGTCGGTGCCGAACCAGAAGCGCAAGACCTCGGCACAGCGAGGGTCTTTCGTGGGTGGCATCGGCCGATCCTGCAATAATCCGTCGCCCGGAGCAACACCATGGCCAACCGCCTCGCGCGCGAGACTTCCCCGTACCTGCAGCAGCACGCCGCCAACCCCGTGGACTGGTATGCGTGGGGCGAGGAGGCGTTGGCGCGGGCCGCGCGCGAGAACAAGCCGATCCTGCTCTCGGTGGGCTATTCGGCGTGTCACTGGTGCCACGTGATGGCGCACGAGAGCTTCGAGGACCCGGAGGTCGCGGCGCTCATGAACCGGCACTTCGTCAACATCAAGGTGGACCGCGAGGAGCGGCCGGACCTGGACCAGATCTACCAGACGGCGCACCAGATGCTCGCGCAGCGCGGGGGCGGCTGGCCGCTGACGATGTTCCTGTCGCCCGATGGCACGCCGTTCTTCGGGGGCACCTACTTCCCGAAGAGCGCGCGCTACGGCCTGCCGGGCTTCGGCGAGCTGCTCGAGCACATCGCCCGGATCTGGCGCGAGAAGCAGTCCGAGATCCAACAGCAGAACGAGCAGGTCAGGATCGCGTTCTCGCGCATGCTGCCGCAATCCGCGGCGCAGCGCCCCGGGCTCAGCGACGCGCCGCTGCGCGCGCTGCTCGGTGAGCTGCGCGCCGGCTTCGATGCGCGCCACGGCGGCTTCGGCCCGGCGCCCAAGTTTCCGCACGCGGCCGATCTCGAGCTGTGCCTGCGCGAGTTCGCCCTGCACGGGGAGCGCGGCGCGCTCGAAATGGCCGACCTGACCCTCACGCGCATGTGCGAGGGCGGGATCTACGACCAGGTGGGGGGCGGCTTCTGCCGCTACAGCACCGACGAGCGCTGGCTGATTCCGCACTTCGAGAAGATGCTCTACGACAACGGGCCGCTGCTCGGGCTCCTGGCCGATGCGTGGCTCGCCACCGGCCGCGCGCTGTATGCGCGCTGCGCGGAGCAAACCGCGGGTTGGATGATGCGCGAAATGCAGTCGCTCGAAGGCGGCTACTACTCTTCGCTCGATGCCGACAGCGAGCATGAGGAGGGCAAGTTCTACGTGTGGCAGCCAGACGAGGTGCGCGCGCTGCTCGAGCCCGGCGAATGGCAGATCGCGGCGCCCTACTACGGCCTTGACCGCGAGGCGAATTTTGAGGAGCGCCACTGGCACCTGCACGTCGCGCGCACGCTCGTGGAGGCCGCCGGGCAGGCGCGGGTTTCGCCCGAGGAAGCCGAGCGGCGGCTGGCGGCCGTGCGCGAGAAGCTGTTCGCCGCGCGCGAGCGGCGCGTGCGCCCGGGGCGCGACGAGAAAGTGCTCGTATCGTGGAACGCGCTCGCGATCCGCGGGATGGCGCGCGCCGGGCGCGTGTTCGGCCGGCCCGAATGGCTCGCTTCGGCGCGCCGCGCGCTCGAGTTCGTGCGCGCGACGATGTGGCGCGACGGCAGGCTGCTCGCGACCTACAAGGACGGGCGCGCGCACCTGAACGCTTACCTGGACGATTACGCGTTCCTCATCGCCGCCCTGCTCGAGCTGCTGCAGGCCGAGTTCCGGGTCGCCGACCTGCGCTTCGCGCAGGAGCTCTCCGAGGTGCTGCTGGAGCAGTTCGAAGACCGCGACGCCGGCGGGTTCTTCTTCACCGGGCGCGATCACGAGCGGTTGCTGCACCGGCCGAAGCCCGGCCATGATAACGCCACGCCTTCGGGTAACGGCGTGGCCGCTTTCGGGCTGCAGCGCCTCGCGGCGCTCACCGGCGAGCAGCGCTATGCGCGTGCTGCCGAGCGCACGCTGCAGCTGTTCTATCCGAGGGTGCACGAGCACCCCGCGGGATTCGCCACGCTTGCGCTGGCGCTCGCGCAGGCGCTCGCGCCGCCGGCCACGGTGGTGCTGCGCGGGGCGTTGGCGCCGCTCGGGCCCTGGCAGGCGGCGCTCGCGCGCCAGTTCCTGCCCGATACCCTCGTGCTCGCCGTGCCTGACGGGGTACCGGGGCTGCCGCCGCCCCTGGACAAGCCGGCCCGGCCCGGTCCGGTCAACGCTTGGCTGTGCCGCGGCGTTACCTGCCTCGAGCCCATGACCGACCTGAATGCCTTGCAAGCTGCTTGCAAACAACCCGCCATCGGGTAGCATGCGGGCTCTTCGCCGCGCGCGGAGGGCCGCAATTCGTGATCATTTACCTGGATAGAAAGGAGCGGCAATGAAACGTTTTCTCTGGCCTCTCGCGCTGCTCGGAGTCGCCTTCGCACTGTCTGCGCGCGCCGAGGAACCGATGGCGCTCGCGAGGAAATACGCCTGCCTGAGCTGCCATGCGGTGGATCACAAGCTCGTCGGCCCGGCCTGGAAGGACGTGGCAGCGAAGTACCGCGGCGAGAAGGATGCCGAAGCAAAGCTGATCGCCAAGGTCCGTCACGGCGGCTCGGGCGTATGGGGCACCATCCCGATGCCGCCCAACCCGACGCCCTCGGACGCCGAGCTGAAGCAGCTGGTGGATTTCATTCTGTCGCTCAAGTGACCTGAGGCCGACGCGCAGGCACAGGGGCCGGGCGAGCGGCCCTTTTTGTTTGCGCTGCCGTCTCCTCCCCGAGCACTGGCGCCCGCGCCGAACAAGAGGCGAACAAGCGGCCGCGCCCCGGGCGGTGCGACGCTGACCGGGCGCTGACCCGTGTTGGGCTGCGCGGTATCATAGGACGCTCGCCGTGAGCGTTCGCTCCCGCGCATTTCCCCGGAGGTTGCATGTCCCGTCTCAGCTTGCGCACCACGCTACTCGCCGCCGCCCTCGCCCTCGGGCTCATTGGCTGCGGTGAGGGCAAGAAA
>Ga0307373_10000787_pt1 | contig 60904 bp, 54 predicted proteins | sample OX2MG_FD_202534 | JGI IMG/M metagenome (GOLD analysis project Ga0307373, IMG submission 202534) | Soil microbial communities from Risofladan, Vaasa, Finland - OX-2 | ecosystem: Environmental > Terrestrial > Soil > Coastal area > Acid sulfate soil | place: Finland: Risofladan, Vaasa | collected... | reverse complement strand
CGAAAGCGCCCGCCGGAAAGCGTTGGAGGCTTTGACGCGCAAAGCCGCGCAGGAGCGGCGCCGCGCGGATAAGATACTGGCTTCGGAGCCGGAGGGAATCGCGAAAGCGAACGCGTCCGGCCTGGAGAAGGCTTTAAGCCGTCTTAAGCCTTACGAGCCGTTGCTGGACGCGTCGCGGCGGGAAAAAATCGCGGTGCTGGAGCGGAGGATCACTCTATATAAGGAAGAACGGATTAAAATGGGAGTCAGCCAAGCCGCTGAAGCCTGGGGCGCCCGCGCGGCCCTGGCGCAGGCGGTTTCCATCGGCGCGGCGCCGCCCAAAATAGCGCTTGCGGATTCTTTGACGCCGCCCAAGACCTTGCCCGGACGGCTGCGGGTTTACGGCGCGGAGCGCGGCGCTCTCGGGTCAGCCCTTCTTAAGCTCAATATGCCGGTGGCTCCGGCCTATTTGCGCTCCGGAGGAGCCTTCATCGATTTTAAGAACGCGGAGGAGGCCGCCAAGGCGGCCGTGGCTTTGGCGGGGCTTGATATCGTCTCTTCGGTGGCGGTTCATCCGGACGTCGTATCTTATTTTCCGAAGACGTCCGCTTCAAAAGCGCCGGCGGCGGATGAGAACGCGCCGGTCCAATCCGTGCCGCCGATCTTGATGGCGGACCGGCTCACGGCCAAGGAAGAGCTTTCCGGCAATCGCTTGGACGCGCACTTTGGCTCCCAGGAAGCGCTCGCTCGCTGGGGAGGTAAAAATGCCGATGAGCCTCGCCTCTATTTTTTCATGTCGAGCCGCGAAGCGGCCATCGAGAGAGCGCTGGAGCTGCTTGCTGATCCCAATCTAACCCGATTGGAGGTTCCAGCCGCCTTGAAGCCGCTCCTTGATCGGCGCCTCGATTTAGCTCCGTCGGAGCCGATGCCTCTTTCCGAAGAACTCCTGCGCCGCTTGCGGGTTCGGCCCGGCATGGCGGAAGCAAGGAGCGTCAACGTCCATTTCGCCGATCCTTTGTCGGCCGATTCAATCCGGTCGTTTCTGGAGCGTTTCGGCGTTGAGAAGCCGGCGATCAACGTGGGCGAATACATCGCCACGCCGGATTTATTCTCCTCTCTGGAGGATGCGGCGGAAAAAACCATCGCGCTCCTGCGCCAAAAGGAAATCGCCTGCATCCGGGTCGCCAAGTCGCTGGCGGACTTGATCGCGGAGCGCCTGCGCGGCCCGCAAGGATCTCCCGGAGAAGCGGCGCAGGGCGAAGCCTCGGACGCGGTCCTGCCCATGCCGGAGAATTTTTCCGTCGGCTGGAACGGCCCTGGGAAGAGCGTTGAAATCGTCAACGGGAACGCGGCGAGCGAAACAGCGGCTTTGCAGTCCTACGGGGAGGACTCCGGGCGTTCCGGCTTGCCGCGCTTCCAGCGCGTAGCCGCGGCCCAAGCCTACCGCGAGGCGATTTCCATCGTCAAGTCCTTAATCGAAGAGGGGCGGACCATCGACGTAAATTGGCGGATGGGATCCGGGCGCATCGTGATCCGGGTCCAGGCGTCGGCGCTCACTCTTTCCGCGGACGCCGTTCGCTATCTCAAGGCCGCCTTCGCGCCGCAAACCGTGGTGGGGCATAATTTCAGGGCCGGCGGCGGGCGGCTTTATTACGCGGCCGGGGAATCTCCCGCCGTCATCTGGATCGAAATTCCCGGAGGAGGCGACTCGTCTTCTCCAGCGTCCGCCCCGGAGGGCCATGCTCCGGAACCGCAGGCGCAGCCCGCCGCCGAAACTTTTTCACCGGCGTCCAAGGTGGCGGCCTTCGACGCGGCCCTCCACCCGCGGGCTTCCGCCGGACGCGTGTTCGTCTCGGCCGCTTCCGGCGCCGAGGCGCGCGCGGCCTTAAGCGCGGCGCTTGAAGCCGAAGGGTTCGGAGGCGTGCCGGTGATGACGATGCGGCCCGGCGCCGCGTCCTCATCATACCAAGCCTTCGTGACCATGACGAGCGCGCGGGACGCGGCGCGGTTGGCTCTAGCCGCGGCCGCGTCCGACGCGATTTCAGCCGTGACCGTGCATCCGGAGGCTTATGCCCGAGTCGTTAACCTCAGTTTGGACGGCGATATCCAGGCGTCCCGGGCTCCAGCCGATGCGCAAGGCGTGCCGTCAGCCTCCGCAGGACTTCAAACTTCATTCCTTTCTCCTGAGGACGCGGACAAGATTTCCGAATCCGCGGATATAACGGCGGAAAACACCATTTGGATTTGGGGCGACGATATTTCAAAAAAGAGGGAAGTAGAGGATTTGGCGAGCCGCGCGGGCCTCTCCATTTTCCTGCACGGAACATCCAATGTCAGCCCGCGGTTTACTCTCAAGGGCTCGGCTCCGGACACGGCCGCTGTCATGCGCGTCGTGCTGGCGTTGCTTCGCGTGGAGGGCGTTTCCAAAATTCTGGTCCATCCCGGATTGATGCGCAGTCTGCGGCGCGGCACGGATAAAATCGCCGTTTTTGTCCCGCATGATTCAGCTTGGGATCCCGCCGATAAGGCCAGGATAGTCTTGTTTAGTTTCGAGGACCGGCCCGGATCCTCGGAGCATTATGATCGCATCGTCTCGCGTTTCGGCCGCCAGCCGGACTATTGGGTGCGCGAAAAAGACGGCGTCCATTATCATGGCGTGGCTCTGCCGGACGATCAGGCGGCCGCCCGATTCGCCCTGGAACTGGCGGCGGAGCCTGGAACCGAGGTACGGGTTTCTCCGGAGGTGCTGAGCCTGCTCAAGAGCCAACGGACCGCGGTTGATGCCCCCGCATCCGCGCCGCAGACGCAGGCGGCTTCGACGCCAAGGGGCTCTTATTTTCCCGCCAGCAATGACGACAGAGGCGGACTCAAGGAATTTCTCTTAAGGCTTCTGGCGCAGGAAGACACCCGCAGCCCCGGCGTGCGCTACGCCGCGGCGGAAACCTTAGCCGCCGCCGCGCCAAACGATGCCGAATGGGCCAGGGAAATTCTTTCCTCAGCTGAAAAACTGTCCGCGCTTCACCGGCATTATCCCGAGGTCGTCGCCGCGGCCGGCATCTTGGCCCGCTCGGGCGGCGGGGCGGAAGACGCGCGGCTGGTGACCGAGGCCATCAGGCGTGCCGAAGACGGCAGTCTTGGAGGGGATAATTATAATCCTCTCAGGCTGGCTCTGGCGGAATCCCTGGCCGCGCTTTTGAAGCCCGAGACTCGGGATGAGGAAGCCGAGCTGATGCGCCGCTACCAGGCGGCGCGCCAAAACCGAACGACGGAGAAAGAAGCTCTTTTCAGCGCGGCCGCGCGCTGGGGCGGGCCCGAATTCAAGGAAATGCTGATGCAGGATTGGGCTGGCGTCACTGGCGCCTCCTACTCCATCAGCATCGGCATCGCCCAAGCGGAGCGGGCGAAAGTGCTTTACCGCTATCTCAAGCGCGTTGATCCGAGGTGTTTGGAGGAGTTCTATCGAGCCTGGCGCGAACGCGGCGCATGGGAGGCTCCGCCTGCCGATTCATCTCATGAGGTGAGGCGTGACGAGGCGCTCTCTCTCTACGCCGCTGCGGACTTGAGCTCCAGCCAGAACGCGGACGCCGACGCGAAGAAAATGCGGGACATGATTAACGGATTTTCCTCTGTCGAGGCGCACATGTTTTTTGGCGTCGCCGCGGGGCAGGCCTTGGAAAAACTCCTGGCGGCTCGGCGCATCTATGACGGCTCCGGGGGCGACTTGCGCCGCCATCTGGGCCACTATCTGGCCGTCAGCGGCAGTTTGAATGTCGCTAAATTAGTCATGGTTTTGTCCGCGATTTCAGCGTCCCCGGCGGCGGAAGACGAGGCGATGGTGTTTCGCATCCTAGACGGCGTGTCCTTCGGCTACGGCGAGCTCGCCCAGCACGAGGCCGCGCAGGCTTGGGCCAAGATGGCGGTGCGCTCGGGCCGCATCCGGGACTATCTGGCGGAGAACGAAACCGACGAGAACGGCCGGCCCATCTCAAAGATAGAGAAAATGCTCACGGATCCAAGGCCCTTCGTCAACAAGGCGGCGCTGGAGGCGGTGAAGTTCCATCTTCAGTACCAAGCGGCTTCAAGGCGGCGGCGCTAACCTTAAGATGGCGGGAAAAAACTGGTGGCGCGTACGGGATTTGAACCCGTGATCTCCGCCTTGAGAGGGCGATGTCCTAGGCCGCTAGACGAACGCGCCACGAAATTTGAGGCCGGGCGACCGACGAGGCGTATTTTATCAGTTGCGGCCGAAAAGGGCAAATGAGCCGAACCTCCGGAGCCGCCAAGCCGCCCCTGCCCCGCCGGATTCCCCGCGAGCTCATTTTCGGCAATCCCGAGAAAGCCTCGCCGCGGATTTCCCCGGACGGGACGAAGCTGGCCTTTTTGGCCGAGGACGAGGGCGTCTTGAACATCTGGGCCGGGCCTCTTGAGGGGCCGGCCCGGCCCGTGACGCGCGACCGCGGCCGGGGAATCCGCAGCTATTTTTGGAGCGGCGATAGCCGGACCCTCCTTTACGTCCAGGACAAGGACGGGGACGAGAACTGGCATCTCTACCGCGCGGATTGGAAGGGCGGCTCGGTCGCCGACTTGACGCCTTTTCCCGGCGTCCAGGCCCAGATTATCGGCACGCATCCTGATTTTCCCCAGGACGCGCTCATCGGCCTCAACCGCCGCGACGCGCGCGTTCACGACGTCTACAGGCTCAACGTGGCCTCGGGCACGATGGACTTGGTCGAGCAGAACCCGGGCGACGTCATCGGCTGGCTGCCGGACGTCCGCTTCGATTTGCGCTGCGCCCGGGCCATGAGACCGGACGGCGGCGGAGAGCTGCGCGTCAAGGACGGCGCCGGGGCTTCCTGGCGCGCGTTCCTTTCGTGGGGGCCGGACGACGCCGCCGGCGCGCACGGCTTTACGCCTTCCAACGACGCGCTCTACGTGGAATCGAGCCTCGATTCGGACGCTACGCAGATGTGGGAGATGAGCCTGGACGGAAAGTCGCGCAAGCTTCTGGCTTCCTGCGCGGGGGCCGACGTCGCGGGCCTTCTGATTCATCCCACCAAATTTCACGCCCAAGCCTGCGCCTTTGAAAAAGAGCGCCTGGTTTGGAAGCCCATCGGCGGCGACCTCGGCCCCGATTTCGAGGCGCTGGCCAAGACGCTTGAGGGGGACGTTCACCTCGCCTCGCGGGACGACGCGGACCGCCGTTGGATTGTCTCCTGCATCAGCGATCAGCGGCCGGCTTCCTACTACCGCTACGACCGCGCGACGCGCGAAGCGGCCTTCCTTTTCAGCACGCGCCCGGCGCTGGAGCCTTACGCTCTTTCTCCCATGAAGCCGGTTGAAATCGAGGCGCGGGACGGCCTGAAGCTGACGGCCTATCTCACGATTCCCGCGGGCGCCGGCGCCGAGCCGCGCGGGCTTCCGCTCGTCCTTCACGTTCACGGCGGGCCTTGGGCGCGCGACTCGTGGGGATTTCATCCGGAAGTCCAATGGCTTGCCAACCAAGGCTACGCGGTCCTGCAGGTCAACTTCCGCGGCTCGGCGGGCTTCGGCAAGCGCTTTCTCCACGCCGGCGACAGGGAGTGGGGCGCGCGCATGCAGGACGACTTGACCGACGCGGTGTTCTGGGCCGTCCGCGAGGGCGTGGCCGACAAGGACCGCGTGGCGATTTACGGAGCCTCCTACGGCGGCTACGCGGCCTTGTGCGGCGCCGCGTTCACGCCCGAACTCTATCGTTGCGCGGTGGACATCGTGGGCCCGTCCAATCTGGCGACGCTCATCAAGTCCGTCCCGCCTTATTGGGAGCCTCTGCGCCGGATTTTCGATCTGCGGGTGGGTAGCCTGGAGACGGAGCCGGAATTTTTGGAGTCGCGCTCGCCGTTTTTTTTCCCCGATAAAATTCAAATGCCCATGCTCATCGCGCAGGGCGCCAACGATCCGCGGGTCAAGGCCGCCGAGTCGGAGACCATCGTGAGCGCGCTGCGCGCCAAGGGCAAGGACGTGGAGTATCTGCTCTTCCCCGACGAAGGGCACGGCTTCGCCCGGCCCGAGAACCGTCTTAAGTTCTACGAAGCCTGCGAAAAATTCCTGGCGCGCCACCTGGGCCGGGAATAAAAATTCCCACAGCCCTTTTCAGGCCCTTCTTAATTTGCCAAAATTTTTTCGGTGAAGATTTACACGCGGACCGGAGACAAGGGCGAAACCGGGCTTTGGGGCGGCGCGCGGGTGCCCAAGAACGACCGGCGCGTGACGGCCTACGGCGACGTGGACGAGCTCAACTGCGTATTGGGCGCGGCTCTGGCCGAAATCGAGCCGCAGGAAAACCTTCGCGATCTGCGCGGCGAGCTGCGCAAGATTCAGCAGGAGCTCTTCGTCATCGGCGCCATGCTCGCCTCTCCGCCGGACATCAAGAAAAGCGCTTCCTCGCGGACGCCGCCTTTGGACCCGGACGCCGTCAAGCGCATGGAAGCCGCCATCGATTCGATGACCGCGGGCTTGGAGCCTCTCTCCAATTTCATCCTGCCCGGAGGCGGCAAAGCGGGCGCGGGCCTGCACTGGTCGCGGGCCGTCTGCCGCCGGGCCGAGCGCTCGGCGGTGGCCTTGGCCGCGGCCGAGGCCGTTTCCGCCGAGATCGTCGTTTACCTGAACCGGCTTTCTGACTATCTCTTCACCGCGGCGCGCTGGGCCAATCATCAGTCGGGCAAGACCGAGACCTTGTGGAGCGCGGCCAAGTGACGGCGCCCGCGGTCGCGCTCAAGGCCGTCGGCCACGTCTATCCCGCGCGCAAAAAGTCCCCGGCGCGGGAAGCCTTGAAGGCCGTCTCCTTCGAGGTCGCGGCCGGCGAGATTTTCGGCGTGCTGGGGCCCAACGGCGGCGGCAAGAGCACGCTCTTCAAGATTTTATCGACGGCCCTACGTCCGAGCTCCGGAGCCGCGGAAGTCTTTGGGCTCGACGTGATTAAGGACGCCGGCGCCGTCCGCCGGCGGCTGGGCGTGGTCTTTCAGAGCCCCAGCCTCGACGCCAAGCTGACCGTGCGGGAAAACATGGAGCAGCAGGGCCGCCTCTACGGCGTGCGCGGCGCGGAGCTCGCCAAACGCGTGGCCGAGGGGCTCGAGCGCTACGGCTTGGCCTCGCGGGCCGATGATTACGCGGGCGCTCTTTCCGGCGGGCAAAAAAGACGGGTGGAGTTGGCCAAGAGCCTTTTGCACCGGCCCGATCTCATCCTTCTGGACGAGCCCTCCACCGGCCTTGACCCGGGCGCGCGGCGCGACTTGTGGGATCACTTGAAGGATTTGCGCGCGGCGAGGAGTTCGACGATTTTGCTCACGACCCACTACATGGACGAGGCGGAAAACTGCTCGCGCCTGATTTTGCTCGACGAGGGGCGCCTGGCCGCGCAGGGAACCCCGGCGGCCTTGAAGTCCGAAATCGGCGGGGACGTCATCGCCATCGAATCGGCGGATCCGGCGGGCTTGGGCGCGCGCATCAAGGAGCGCTTCGGAGTTTCTCCGGCGCAGGTGGACGGAGTGCTGCGGATTGAACGCGAGAGCGGCCACGCCTTCATCCCGCAGGTGGTCGAGGCGTTTCCGGGAGAAATCCGTTCCGTGAGCCTGTCCAAGCCGACCTTGGAGGACGTGTTCATGCACCGCACGGGCCACCGCTTCTGGGTCAAGGAAGAGGAGGCGCACAAGGCATGAATTTTCTTTTAGCCGTGGCCAGCCTGTGGGAGCGCGAGATGAAGCGCTTTTTCCGCGACCGGGCGCGCGTCGTCGGCGCCATCGCTCCTCCGGTTCTTTTTTGGTTTCTCATCGGCTCCGGCCTGGGGCCGAAGGTTCTGCAGTATTATTTTTCCGGAACGCTGGTTCTCATCGTTCTTTTCACCGCGGTGTTCGCCACCATTTCCATCATCGACGACAGGAAGGAGGGCTTCCTGCAATCGGTGCTTGTCTCTCCGGCGCCGCGTTTGGCCGTGGTGATGGGCAAGGTCTTGGGCGCGGCCACGGTCGGCTTCGTCGAGGGGCTGTGTTTCCTGGTCTTCGCCCGCGCCGTGGGGCTTCCAGCCGGGCTGATGGATTATTTATGGGCCGTCCTGGTCCTGGCCTTGTGCGCCTTGGGCCTGACCGGCATCGGCTTTTGCATCGCCTGGAGCATGGAGTCAACCCAGGGCTTCCACGCGGTGATGAATCTCTTTTTGATTCCTTTATGGATGCTCTCCGGCGCCTTGTTCCCGGCCGCGACCGCGCCGGTCTGGCTGCGCTGGGTGATGCGCGTCAACCCCGTGACCTACGCCGTCGTGGGCCTGCAGGAAGCGCTTTCGCCGATGCGCGCCGGCGGCGCGGCGTTCGCCTCCTTGTCCTCGTGCCTCATCGTTCTGGCGGGCTTTTCCGCGGCCATCCTGGCTTTCTCCGCGTGGCTCGCGGGCACCGCGGCGGCGGGATGATCAAGAATTGGCGGGGGACAGCGGCGCTTGGCCTGTGCGCCGCCGGGCTCGCGGGCTGCCAGAGCCTCTCAAGCGTCCGGCTTAAAGGGCTTTCCTTCAACGAGAAAAATCCTTACGCGGGGGTATGGGATTTCGCGGCTCAGCCCAGCTCGGTTCCGGCCGTTCCCGGCTGCGAGGCGCAGTGGGGGCCCTTTAACCTTCCCGTCAGCGTCGCGAGCGACGGGGCCTTCGACGCCGCCGACGCCAAGGGGACCGTCAGTTCCGGCGGGTCAGTTTCTATTTCCGAGGCCGCTCCGGCCAAGGACTCATGCGGCGGAGGCAGCGGCAGCGGGCAGTGCGCTTCCGCGGATTCCTGCCGGGGAACTTTCAACGGCAACGACGGCGCTTCGTCGTCCTGGCTCATGACGCGGAGATCGGCTCCCGCCGCGCAACCTTAGCGGCTCCGGGCCGAATTTAAGTCGCCGTAATTTTTTGCTATTCTAAATTTATGGCTCAGCCAACCATGGCTGTCTCCGGCGGACCTTTCGGCACGATGGATGGGGCTCTTCTGCTTAAAATCCATACCTTGATGGTCCGCGCCCGCATTTTGGAGGAGCGCTGCATCAAGATGGGGCGCACCGGCGAGGGTTATTTCTGGATCGGCGGGCCGGGCGAAGAGGCGTTCAACGTCAGCCTGGGTCTGCAAATCAAGAAAGGCCAGGGGCCGCGCTACGATTACCTGAATTTTCATTACCGCAACAGCGCCACGCTGCTGGCCATGGGCGCCGCGACCATCGACAGCATCCGGCAGATGCGCACGGTCGCGACCGATCCCTACACCAAGGGGCGCAATTTCGTCAACCACTATTGCGTTCCGGAATGGAACGTCGTGCCCGTGAGTTCGACCATCGAGACCCAGTATTCCTCGGCCATCGGCACGGCCATCGCCAACGCCCGGACTCCCGGCGACGCCGTCACCATCGTCACCGGCGGGGACGGCGGCACGGCGGAGGGGGATTTCCACTCCTGCCTGGTATGGGCCAACCGCCCGGTTTTGCCGCTGCCCATCCTCATCATCGTGGTCAACAACCACTACGCCATTTCCGTGCCGGAGCAGACCCAGCACGGCGAGAAAAAGATTTCCGATTGGGGCAAGGTTTTCGGAATGGCGGCCAGGACCATCGACGGCAACGACGTGGCCGAGTCCTACGCCGCCGTTGGGGAAGCGCTGGCCTACTGCCGCAAGGAAAGAAAGCCCTATCTTCTGGAGGCCGTCTGCAGCCGGCTCTACGGCCATTCCTCGGCCTCCGGCGCCAACCGCGTCAACGAGACCGACTGCATCGCCCTGTTCGAGGAGAAGCTCGTGGCCCAGGGCTTCGCGAAGAAGGAAGATTTGGAAAAAGTTTGGTCCCAGGCCTTGGCCGAAGTCGACGACGCCCATCAGCAGGTCAAGAAGGAACCTTATCCCTCGCCGGAGTCCATTTGGGAGGGGGTTTACGCGGAGCCGCTGCCCCCGTCCTACCCGACCAAGGGGGGAAGCTGATGGCGAATATGGTCCAGGCCATCCGCCTGGCGCTCCACTACGGCGAGGAAAATCTGGGCGTGCGGGAGATTTTCGGCGAGGACGTCGGGCCGCCGCTGGGCGGGGTCTTCACCGCGACGCAGGGCCTGCGCACCGCCTGGAACTCGCCCTTGGACGAGCGGGGCATCGTGGGTGCGGCCATGGGCTTGGCTTGGGCCGGCTTTCGCCCGGTGGCGGAAATCCAGTTCGTCGACTACATCTTCAATGTCATCGATTTGCTCAAGCTCGCGGCCAACGCGACCTGGACTTCCGGCGGGCGCTACAAGACGCCCATGGTGGTCATGACGCCGACGGGCTCTGGCATCCACGGCTCCATCTACCATTCGCATTCGTTTGATTCCATCGCCACCAAGCTCCACGGCATGAAGGTGGTCTGCCCCTCGAATCCGCTCGACGCCTACGGGCTCATGATTTCCGCCATCAAGGACGACAACCCGGTCCTTTTTCTGAAGCCCAAGGCGCTTCTGCGCGTCAAGGGCGAGGAGCTCATCCCCGGCGAGCCCGCGGACGAGAAGGAGCTGCGCGCGATGATTGACGCGCCCATCGGAGACCGCTCCCAGTGGAAGCCGCGCTGGCCCGACGTCAAGGAATACGCCGTCCCCATCGGCCAGGCCAAGATTTCAAAAGCCGGAAGTGGCGCCACGGTGGTGACTCACGGCCGCATGGTTCCCGTCGCCCTCGAGGTGGCCAAGGCGTTGGCCGCCGCGGGGACCGGCGACGTCGAGGTGGTGGACATGCGCTCGTTGGTGCCCTACGACTGGGAACTCATCAAGGCGTCCATCAAGAAGACCGGCCGCGTTCTTTTCTTGAACGAGGAGACCGAGATCACCAATTTCGGCGAGCACCTCTTCCGCCGGACCGTAGATGAGTTGTTCTACGACCTGAAGGTCCGGCCCCGGCTTTTGTGCGGCAAGGCGACCCCGGGCATCGGGCTCTCGCCCGCCCTCGAATACGCCACCGTGCCGCAGAAAACGGACGTCGAGCGCGCCCTGCGCGAGCTTATCGACGAGCCGGCTTAAAATTCCCGCGCGGGTAGCGGGCGGTAATCGTGGAGTGCATGCCTCCGCGGGTGGAAAACTTCCCTTCCAGTTCGGCCCAGACGGGCTTGACGGCCCTGACGACGTCGTCCAAGATGCGGTTGACGGCGTTCTCGTAAAAAATTCCCAGGTTCCGGTAGCCGAGCAGGTAGTACTTGAAGGATTTAAGCTCGACGCATTCCTTGTTCGGAAGATAGCGAAGCGTCAGAACGCCGAAATCGGGAAGCTTGGTTTTGGGGCAGATGGAGGTGAACTCCGGGCATTCGATTTTTATTTCATAGCCCCGGTATTGGTTCGGCCAGGTATCCAGCGGAGGCAGGCGCTCGGATCTGCCGGAAAAGGCAAGGTCGGGAGCGTAACCGTAGAACGACTTCTTGGTTTTTGATTTTTTTTTCATGCCGTCTCCTTCACGATTCTGCTGGAATTTATCCACTGCGCCAGGATTTGAGCGAGAATGACCCCCGCCGCGAGGGACTCCGGAATGAGGACTCCAAAGCGGGGATAGAGGGCGCCCGCCGCCGCCGGAAGCAGAAGCGCATTTATTCCCAGCGCCCAAAGAACGTTTTTTCGGGCGGCCCGGCGGATGGCGTCGCCCATCTCGAAGGTCCGCGCGACGCGGGAGATGTCGCCGTCCTCAAGGACGACGTCCGCGATTTCCTGGGCGACGGTCGAGCCCGGCTTGGCCGAAAGGGAAAAATCCGCCCGGCAAAGGGCCTCGGCGTCCGAAAACTTATGGCCTAAGAGGGCCACGCGTTTGCCCTCGGCTTGGAGCCTTTCGACGAGGAGCATTTTTTCCTCGGGCAGGGTTTCCGGGAAAACGCGGGCGATGCCGGTTTCCTCGGCCGCCCGGTAAGCGTTTTCGTTGCGATCCCCGCACACCAGCATGGTTTCGATTCCCATTTTTTTAAGCCGCGCGACGGCCTGGGCGGCGCCGCCGCGGAATTGATCCTCCAAGGTGAAGACAAGAAGCGAGTCTTTTTCCCAGGCGAAGCCCACTGCGGAAACGGCGCCCTCGATGGCGGCGGCCGGAACGGCGACGCCGTTGGCCTTGAGCCAAGGCAGGCTGCCCAGCCGCGCGGTCCGGCCCTCAATTTTGGCGGCGGCGCCCCGGCCTTGATCCGTCTCGAATGATTCGACGGGAAGCGGCCGCGCGCCGGCCTCCCGGGCATAAGCCGCGACGGCTTCAGCCATGGGATGAGGCGAGCGCTCGGCGATGGCGAGAACAGCGGCCAGGGATTTTCCGCCCGGGCTGGGCTCGGCGCCGACGACCTTGACCACGCTCGGCTGTCCGCGGGTCAGGACTCCGGTTTTGCCGATCAGGACGACGTCAATTCGGCTCATTGCGACGAACGCGCCTAAACGGCGGAAGTCGACTCCTTTTTTGCGGGCTTGCCGCCACCCGAATAAAACGGCCATGGGCTCTCCCAGCGCGAGCGCGCAGGGGCAGGCCGCCGACAAAATAGAGAAGAGAACGGCGCTGGCCCACACGGCCCGCGGCTTGGGACCGTCGATGGCCCAAATCACGGCCATGGTCAGCGAGGCGATGAGCACCAAGGGCAGGCTTAGGGCCGCGGCGTTGTCGGCGAAGCCGAAGAGGCGCGATCCCGAGGCTTTTTTGAAGGATGCCCGGGCCGCGATCCGGCGCAAGTCGGATTCATCGCCCGGTTTTTTGGCGCGCAGCCACAGGGAGTCGGATTTATTCACGGCCCCGGCCGTCACGGCGGCTCCCTCGGACTTTTCGGCCTGGCGGGAAGCGGCGTGGATGAGCTCTTCGTCGACGAGAGAGGAGCCCGAGGCGACGACGCCGTCCGCGGGGATTTGCTCTCCCGGCCGGACGTGCGCGATGGCTCCGGCGGCGATTTCTTCGACGGGGACCGTTTTTTCTCCGGAGGAATCAAGGACTCTTCCTGTTTTTGGCGCAAGCCGGCTGAGCCTGTCCAGGGCGCGGATGCCGCGCGCGTCCATTTCATCGGCGAGCCAGCGTCCGAAAGAAGAAATGATCACCAGGAAGCAAAGCAAGCCGGTGCCGGCGGCCCGCGCCGCGGCGGGCAGAAGGCGCGGAAATAAAACGATGGTTAAAATCGAGATGAAGGCCGTCCAGGATGAAAATGAGATGAGCGCGTCGGCCTCGATTCCCCTCCAAATAAAATTTCTGGCCGCGCCTTTGTGGAAACTCCATCCTCCGGCCAGGACGAGCAGAAAGGATAGGACCAGGCCGGTATAGGCGGAAAATCCCAGGGCGTTCTGCGCCAGGATGGGCGCGGAGAGGAGAATTCCCGCCACGACCTGGAATAGAGGGACCTTGCTGGCGCCGCTTACTGCAGGAGCGATGTCTTCCATGCGCTATAGAGAGAGGCCAGGTTGCTCCAAGTGCCCGGAAATCCCGCCGCGACCGCTTGATCGAGAGTTTCTCCTTTTTGCAGGGCGGCCAGGAACTGAGAGAAGCCCATGCGTCCGCCGTGCTCGATCATGAATTGGACCAGGCTTTCGGCTTCGCAGTACCAAACGCTGACCGTATGGGCCTCTTCGGTCGCCGGAGCAAGGTTGATCATCTGATCCATGGGGATGGGGCTCTGGATCATGGTGGGCCGCACGCTCGGGAAGATGTCCACCAAGCCCTGCCCGCCGGAGGCCGCTTTCTCCTCCTCATAGACGGCCAGGCCCTCGTTGACCCAGCGGTGCGCGGGATTCATATCGCCGCCGGGATAGCGCATGTACTCGTAGAAAATGAGGTGGGTCATTTCATGGGCGAGAATGGGGAAGAGCTGCTGGCCCATGTAGGTGTAGATGGCGTTGCCGTAGGCCATGCCCCCGGACCAGCCCGGCTGGCCCGTCTTTTTAAGATACTCGGCTTGGTCGGCGTAGACGTAAATTTGGTAGAGACCGGTCTGGGGCATGAAGGAGTAGAGGTTGGTGTCCATCATGATGTTGTTGTAATCAGTCTCGGCGGCGCCGGCGATTTGGTTGGCGGCTTGGTCGCCGTAGGCGTGCACGGAGAAATGCAGGCTGTCGACTTGGCTGGCCCCGGCGTCGAGCGGCCCAAAGGAGGTCTGGGTGACGGCCGGGGAACTCCCGGCGCCGGAATCGGCCGGGCCGCCCTGCGGATAGGGGACGCAGGCTCCGGCCGCGAGCGCGGCCGCGACGAGGAGCGTCCGGCTTATTTTCATGGAGCGTCCATTTTACAAAATTGTAGGATGAGGCCGTGCCCGGGGAACGGCAGGTCGTGAAACTAAAAGTCGAGCGCCTGGCGCCCGAGGGGGAGGCCATCGCCCGGGCGCAGGGCTCCTCGCGCGTTGTCTTCGTCCCCTACGGCGCTCCGGGCGACGAGCTCGAGGCGGAAATCGTCTCGGCCAAGGGCACCTACGCCCGCGCGAAAATCCTGCGCGTCGCGGCGGCCGGCCCGGATCGCGTCGAGCCGGCCTGTGCCATTCATTTCCGCCCGGGCTCCGCGGGCCTTTTTTGCGGCGGCTGCGACTGGCAGCATTTGAACTATCCGGCGCAACTCAAATATAAGAGGGGCATTGTCGAGGACTGCCTGCGCCGCATCGGCAAGATTTCAGGCGCCGAGGTGCTTCCGACGCTGGCCTCTCCTTATATATGGGGCTACCGCAACAAGGTCCAGATTCCCTTCGGCCGTGACGGAAAAGGCGAAATTATCGCGGGATTCTACGCTCCGCAGAGCCACCAGATTGCGGATTTTTCCGCTTGCCCGGTCCAGCCGGATTTAGCGGTGCGCCTGGCCTTGCGAGCCAAGGCCTTGGCCCGCCGCCTTAACTGGAAGGTCTACGACGAAAAAAACGGCCAAGGATGGCTCAGGCACTTCTTCGCGCGCACCAATTCCCAAGGGCAGGCGTTGATCGCCTTGGTCGCGCGCGCGTCCGAATTTCCGGATCAGGACCTTTTTATCGATGAGATGCGCGCCGGGACGCCGGAGCTGGCCTCGATTTACCTCAACGTGCAGCCGGAGAAAACCTCGGTGGTCCTGGGGCCGCGCTGGGCGCGTCTTTGGGGCGTTCCACGCATTGAGGAACAAGTCGGGAAGTTCTCGTTTTCGGCCTCGCCTGGAGCCTTCCTGCAGGTGAATACTCCCGCCGCGGAAATCCTCTACGCCGCCGCCCGTTCGGCGTTGACGGAGGGCGCGCCGAGATTCGACCGGGTTCTTGATCTCTATTGCGGCGTGGGCACGCTGGCCGCGTGGCTGGCCGAGGCTGCGGAAAAAATCATCGGCGTCGAGGAAAATGCGGATGCGGTTGAAGACGCCTGGGCCAACGCGCGCAGAAACGGAATCAAAAATGCCCGGTTCATGGCCGGACGGGTGGAGTCCGTCTTGCACCGGCTCTCCGCCGAGCTCTCCGGAGCCTGCGCCGCGGTGGTCGACCCGCCCCGCCAAGGGCTTTTGCCCGGCGCGCTGCGCGCCCTTTCACACCGGGCCTTCGAGCGCGTGGTCTACGTGTCCTGCAACCCGGCCACCTTCGCGCGGGACGCGGGGCTGCTTTCGCGCGCGGGCTACAGGCTTGAGCGGGTCCAGCCGGTGGACTTGTTTCCCCAAACCTCCCACGTCGAACTCGTCGGCCTTTTGCGGCGTCAAAACCGCGGTTTTTAACCGAATTTTTACCTTCGCGGGCCCTTGACACCCGGGAATTCTTCTTTTATCCTGACAGCGAGGCCAAATCATGGCGAAAACAAGGTCTATTTTAGTCGCGGCGGTTATTTTTGCCTCGGCAAGCATCGCGTTGTCGCAAACTACATCTGGCAGCCAGGGTCAGCCGGATAAAGGCGCTCCCGTTTCTGATCAGGATACAAGATCGACCCCGCCGCCTCCTCCAAAGCCTAAAAGTTCTATTCAGCTAAATACCAATGGCTCCGCTTATAAAGCGCTTGTCACTGGGCCGTGTCCGGGTGGAACTTTTAATTTCGGCGATGGATGTAGGCAACCGGACAGTTTCCAGGATTGCTCTTCCTTGAATGGCAAGGGAAAGGAAGTATTTGATCAATGCCAAGAGGCGTTTACCCAGCAAAATACCGGGCGACTACCGGTTAAACCTGAGTCAACTCAGCTTGACGCTAATTCTTTGACTGTGCCGGCGCCGCATGAAGAAGCCGGCGTTCCGACGCCTAAGCCGAAGGATCCTCAATCCGCCAACGCGAACCGCAACGGCATGTTGTTCGCCGGCTATTCGGGCTATTTGGCGATGTCTCTTTTCGGCTTTGGCTTGGGCGGTCTTTTATTCGCGGCCGCGGGCGGCTATTTGTTCGGAAACCATCTCTGGCACGTGGAGAACCCGTCTAAGAAAAGCTGACGCTTTTTAAGCGGCGCGCTTCTCCGCGGCCTCGTCTTTCAAGATTCCAATCCCCAGGCAGACCGCCCCGACGCTCACGCAGGAATCCGCGACGTTGAACACGTTGAAGACGTCGAGCGAGAATAGCCGCAAATCCAGGAAGTCCACAACGTGCCCGTATAAAACCCGGTCGCAAATGTTGCCCAGGGCTCCGGCGATGACCAGCAGGAGCCCGATTTGAATCCAGAGGTTTTTCTTCGCCCAAAGCCTTTGCAGGCGGAGAAGAACAAGGAGCAGCGCCGCGGACAGGGCCAGGAAAAGAACGTTGCGGTGGCGGCCCAGGCCGAACGCCATGCCGGTGTTCTCAACGTAGACGAAGCGAAAAAAAGAAAAGACCCGGATGACGGCCCTGGGCTTAAGGCATTTGACGGCCCAGAGCTTGCTCAGGCGATCAATCCCAAAAAGCGCCGCGACGGCGGCGGCGCGCGCGGGAAGGCTTAGGCTTGGAGGCTGAGGTGCTTGGCGCATCGGCCGCACAAATCGGGACGCTGGGAATCGGCGCCCACATCGTCAGGATAGCGCCAGCAGCGGGCGCATTTGGGTCCGGCGATCGGCGTGACCGCTATTTTCAACTCGCCGGAGCCGGCTTCCCGCCGAACGCGCGAGACCAAGAGCGTTTCGCACCAGCCGGCGGCGTCCAATAGCGCCGCGTCTTTTCCGGAAAGAATTAATTCGGCCTGCAGCGAACTGCCGATTTTTTTGACCGCGCGGGCCTCTTCGAGCGCCTTCTGCGCCGTCTCGCGCACGCGGCGGATGTCCCGCCACGTTGAGGCCAAGTTTTCACCGCCGGCCGTGGGCGCCGCGGCCTTGGGCAAATCCGTTAGGAAAACGCTGTCGTTCGGGCTCCACCGGCGCGGCCCCATCCGCCAGGCTTCCTCGGCGGTAAACGAGAGGATGGGTGCGGCCAACAGCAGCAGGCGCTCCAGTATCTCGGCCATCGCGGTCTGCGTGGCGCGCCGCGCCGGATCGTTTTTGGGGAAGGTGTAGAGCCTGTCCTTGACGATGTCAAGATAGAAGGCCGAGAGATCAAACGCGCAAAAATCAACGAGGCGTCTGGCCGCGTTCCGGAAACGGAACGCCTTGTAGTCGTCAATGACGTTTTTTTGGAGCGCGGCCAGGAGTTCAAGAATATAGCGCTCGAGCTCGGGCAGTTTCTCGCGGGGGATGGAATTGGCGCGCGGGTCGAAATCGAAGGTGTTGCCCAAAAGATAGCGCACGGTGTTGCGAAATTTCCGGTAGGCCTCGGCCGGCACCTCCAGAAGCTTGTCCGAGATGCGCACGTCGTCGCTATAGTCCGCCAGGGCGACCCAGAGCCGCAGAACGTCCGCGCCCATCTTGCCGACCACGTCCTGGGGGGAGACGACGTTGCCTGCGGACTTATGCATGGCGCGGCCGCGCTCGTCCAAGACAAAGCCGTGGGTCAAGACGGTTTTGTAGGGCGCGCGGCCGGCTAGGGCGGTGGAAAGGACCAGCGAGCTTTGAAACCAGCCGCGGTGTTGGTCCGAACCTTCCAGATACAAATCCGCGACGGGCGCATCTTTGGGCTCAGCGGTTTTCTCGCCCAGAACGGCCAGCCACGAGGCGCCCGAGTCCATCCAGACGTCCAAGATGTCGGTCTCGCGGCGGAAGCTCTCGCGGCCGCAGGCGGGGCAGCGCAGATTTTTCGGCAGGAAGCTCCAGATTTTGGCGGAGACTTCCCCGCCCGGGTTCTCGAACCAGAAATCGTCGCCGTCTTGGGCGACTTTCTCCTCGATGGCCCTGAAAACGGATTCATCAGCCAACGGCTTGGCGCATTTCGCGTCGGCGCAATAGAGGATGGGAATCGGCGTGCCCCAGATGCGCTGGCGCGACAAACACCAGTCCGGCCGGTTTTCCACCATGCTGGAGATGCGGGCTTGGCCGGCGGCGGGGATCCAACTGACGCCGCCGATGGCCTGCAAGAGCTTGGCGCGCAAATCCTTCCCCGCCACGCTCAAGAACCACTGCTCGGTGGCGCGGAAAATGACGGGATTCTTGCAGCGCCAGCAGTGCGGGTAGCTGTGCTGGATGTTTTCCTGGGCCAGCAGCAGCCCGCGTTTTTTCAAATCGGCGATGACGGCCTCGTTGCCTTCCGGGAAAACCTTCACGCCGCGCAAAAATTCCGGCGCCTCGTCCGTGAACCGTCCGGCTGCGTCCACGGGGCATAATATCGTATCGCGCTCTTCACGGAGCCCTTCTTGCTGCCATGTGTTAAAGTCATCGGCGCCATGGCCGGGCGCGGTATGCACGATTCCCGTGCCGTCCTCTGCCGTGACGTAATCAGCTTTTAATAGCCGGCCGCTGTTCGCCGGTTGAAATGGTGGGTGGTATGATGCTCCGCCTAGGAGGGAATATAGTTCCTTGCTATTCTTCCAATATTGGATGATCTCTAGACTTGATATTTCAGGAATCTTTTGGATCGCCTCCAGGCGTGCCTCGGCAAATAAGAAATGGCGGGATTTGCCGTTAAATGTTGCCTTGGCAAGGACGTAGGTCATTCCCGGATTAAATGCCAGGGCCATGTTTGCGGGGAGAGTCCAGGGCGTTGTCGTCCAGATTAATGCATAGACTGAATCAGCCGCAATTTCTCCCGAGGATGGAATGAATCGTGCATTTATTTTAATCGGAAACGCCACGTAGACCGACGGCGAGGTCTTGTCCTTGTACTCGATTTCGGCCTCGGCCAGCGCGGTCTCGCAGGTGATGCACCAATACACGGGCTTAAGTCCGCGGTAGATGTATCCATTCAGAAGCAGCCGGCGGAAAGCTTCCAGGATTTTTGCCTCGTAGCCGCGCGACAGGGTTTTGTAGGGATGCTCCCAATCGCCCAAGACGCCCAGGCGCTCGAACTCCTCTTTTTGGACGGCGATGAATTTTTCGGCGAACTCCGCGGCGGCCCTGCGGAACGCGGGCACGTCCTTGATGCCGCGCTTGGAGGTCTTCATTTCCTTTAAGAGCGCGGTTTCGATGGGAAGCCCCCGGCAGTCCCAGCCGGGCACGTAGGGCGTGGCGAAGCCCATGAGCGCGCGGGACTTGACCGTCATGTCCTTCAAGATTTTGTTCAGGGCGTGGCCGATGTGGATGCGGCCGTTGGCGTAGGGCGGGCCGTCGTGCAGGACGAAGGACGGGCGGCCTTCTTGCCGCTCCCGCATTTTGGCGTAGAGCCCGGCCCAGCGCTCGAGGGTTTCGGGCTCCCGCTTGGGCAGGTCCCCGCGCATGGGGAACTCCGTCTGCGGAAGATTGAGCGTCGCGGAATAGGGCGAGGCTTCGGTCTTGACGCTCTCGCTCATGGAGCGGACGCGGCGGCTTTTTTCTTGTCCGCGGCTTGCGGCTTGTCAGCCAGCAGCATGCGGCTGATGACCAGCTGCTGGATTTGGCTCGAGCCCTCGCCGATTTGGTAGAGCTTGGCGTCGCGGAAGGAGCGCTGGACCGGGCAGTCCAGGGACGCGCCCTCGGGGCCGATGACGTCCAAGATTTCCGTGGGCGCGCGCATGGCCAAATCCCCCGCGATGAGCTTGGCCATGGAGGCTTCCTTGGAAAAGGGCCGGCCCGCGTCCATCAGGCACGCGGCGCGGTGGGTCAAGAGCCTGGCCGCGTCCACCTCGGCCGCAATTTGAGCGAGCGTGCGCTGCGCGAAAGTAAGCCCCGGATTCTCGGGGACGATGCCGTAGTCGCCCTTTCTCGCGGCGACCCATCGGACGCCTTCGTCCAAGGCCGCGCGCGCGATGCCGACCGAGATGCCGGAGATGGCGACGCGGCCGCCGTCTAAAATCCGCAGCGCCGCGCCAAAGGCCTTGCCCTTGGGGCCGATCATGCGGTCGGGGTTGAGCCGGACGTCGTGGAGGTGGAGCTGGGCCGTGTCTGAGGAGCGGATGCCCATTTTGTGCTCGATTTTTCCCACGGTAAATCCCGGCGTGCCCTTGTCGATGAGAAAGGCGGTCAGCTCTTTGCGGCCCGCGTCGGGGTCTCCGGTCTGGGCGAAGACCACGTAAACGCCCGCGACCGAGCCTTGGGTGGTGAAGGTTTTGGAGCCGTTTAAAATCCAGTGCTTGCCGTCGAAAACCGCCTTGGTTTTGGCCGCGCCCGCGTCCGAGCCGGAGCCGGGCTCGGTCAGCGCCCAGCCGCCCAGCATCTCGCCCGAGGTCAATAAAGGCAGGTACTTGTTTTTTTGCTCATCGTTGCCGTTGAGGTAGATATGATTGGTGCACAGGCCGTTGTGCGACTCGATGGTGAGCGCCGCGGCCGCGTCGGCCGCGCCCAGCTCTTCGAGGATGAGGCACAGCGACAGCTCGTCTAGTTCCTGGCCGCCGTATTTCTTGGGAAAGGTGATGCCGAAATAGCCCATGCGGCGCAGGGCCGGGACCGTGTCCCAGTGGAAGGTCTCCTTGGCGTCGTTGGCTTGGGCTTTGGGGGCGATTTCATTCTGGCAGAACTCCCGGGCGCGGCGTTGGAGCTCCGCGTGCTCGGCGTCGAGATCAAAGTTCATGGAGCCATATTACCATTTCACTTCGGGCTAAGGCCAAGGCGTCAGGGGCAGGGTCTCGCCGGCTTTAAGCCACCGCGGCGGCGTTCCGGGGCGAAAAAGCTTGGCGCGGGACTGGCCTTGAACCGTGGCCCGGCCGTTATCGACCTGGACCCAGGAGCCTTCCTCGATGCCCAGCACCGGATTTTGCCGGACCGCGTGATACTCCGCGATGCGGTCGTCCCGCGTTTCGCTAAACGGCGCCATGGCCGGATCGGTTTCCTTGTAGTGGGGGTTGATGTTGAAGGGGACGAGCTCCAGGGCGTCGAAGCGGGATAAGCCCACGACGTTCCAGTCGTTGGTGGTAAGGATGTTGGGCCCGGCGACGTTGGAGCCTGCGCTCGAGCCGGCGTAGGGCATGCCCGCGCGGACTTTTTCCCTAATCGCCTCCAAGAGCCCGGATGTTTGCAGCCTCTGCAAGAGCGCGTAGGTGTTGCCGCCGCCCATGAATAGGCCTTCGGTTTGGGCGAGAGTTTCCAGGGGGCGGCTATTCCAACGCAGGTGGACCAGAGAGAGTCCCGCGCCTTCGGGTGCCGCGGGCTCGAGCGCTTGGCGCACGCGCTCGAAGTAAGAGTCCTCGTCCTTGAGGCTGGCCGCGGTCAGGAAGGCGACTTTGCGCCTCTCTCCGAAAAAAACCGCGAGTGCCGACTTGGCTTCGGGGCTTGGCGGGCCTCCGGCGTGAAGCTGCAGGCGCGCTTGGCTCACTTGTATCCGTTTTCCCACTGGCCGTACATGGGATTGGGCAGCACGAAGTACTTGGTTCCGGCTAGGCGCAGGATGTCTTGCCGGCCGCGAGCGTCCATGTCCTGGCCGTAGAGTTCCTCAAAATCGCGCGCGCTGTCGCCGAAAAGCGCGATGATGGTCCTAGGCCCCTGCGCCTTGCACCGCGGATCGAGCGCTTTTTCCACGCAGTCTCGGCGCGCGCCTTTGTTGTCGGCTTTGTCCTTCTTGGTCAGCAGAACGTCGCCTTTCTTGAAGAGCCCCTGCGCGCGCAGATCCGCGCGCGTCGCCGCGGCCTCGTCGTCGCCGCGGTCGGTGATGAACACGATTTCGCCGCGCGGCAGGGCGCGGACCTTGTCGAGAAACGCCCTGGCGCCGGGAATGGCCGCGGCGTCCGCGCGCGCGGTCCACTCCTTCCAAATCGCCTCGGAAAAATGGCGGCTGCCAAGCATCTTCTGGAAAGCGGCGTTGTCCAGGACCGTCTGGTCGACGTCCAAGACCACGGCCCACTTGCCTTTCTGCTTTTTGGCCGCGGCCCGCACGATGGGCCACGCCAGTCGGTAGACCTCGGTTTGGATGGCCGCAAACTCGATGGAATGCGCGTACTGGATATCTTTGGGTATGGCGGGCGTCGGCATCTGAGCCCGAACGGTAGGGACCAATGCCATGCCCAGAAAAACGGCCACGATGAATCTCGATAATTTCATTTCAAACGCCTCCTCTTTAAGGTTAGATTATAAATCAAAGCACCTCGGCCTTGCCGCCCGAGGACAGCCGGTAGCGCGTGCCGCGCCATAAGATGGTCGAGCGAAATCCGAAAGGCCAAAGAAAGATGTTGAGGAAATCGACCAGGGGCAGGCCCGCGTAGGCGTGCCAGGGCATGAGGTTCTCGCGCAGGGCCAGGTCCTGGATGACGCCGGCCAGGGCCCGCGAGCCGGCCGCCGCGGCCAGGAGACACAGCGCCGGCGCCGCCGGGCGTTTTGAAAAAATGTCCAGCGCCAGGACCGCGGCGGCGGTCAAGACGCCGTCAAAGAGAGGCAGGAGCGCGTAGACGCCGGGCAGGGAGCTTCGGATGATGGCGGACCACTTGGCCAGATGGCGCAGGGACTCCTTGAGCGTGCGATCGCTTTCCTGCACGCCGATGCGCGAATGCAGGAGGTATTTGCGGCTGCCGGCCTTGGACGCCGCGTCGCCCACCGCGTAGTCGTCCGCGATGACGCGCGCGAAGGGCTCGAGCCCGCCGATTTTTCCGAGCAGGTCCGTGGTGTAGGCCATCCAGGCTCCGGCGTAGAAATTAAAGCGCCTGAGATAGTAGCCCAGGGCCACGGCCACGCTAAAGCCGTGCCCGAAGGCGATTTGCATCAGGTATCCGCTCAGGTCGTCCGTCTTCAGGTGATAGGGAATCGCGTAAATCGCGTCGAAGCCCCGGGCGAACGCCGCGCTTGTCTCCGCCAGGACCTCCGGCAGAGCGATGGTGTCGGCGTCGGAGAAAATAACGCGGGGGTGCTTGGCGCGGGGCAGGGCCGCGATCATGTTGTGGATTTTCCCCATGCGCCCTCGGGCCGGGCCGGAGATGATGATGTCGATGTCTCTTCCGGGGTGGGCGGCGGCAAAATCACGGCACGCGGTGTAGGCGGGATCCTCGGCGCTTTCCATCGCGACGAGAATTTGCAGGCGGCTTTGCGGGTCCGCGCGCACGAGGGCTTCCAAGCCGGGAAGCATGGCCTCGTCCAAGCCGCGCACGGGCTTGACGACGGTCATGGGCAGGATTTCTGTTTCCAGCGGCGGCGTGGGCGAGAGGCGGAAATAGATCCAGGTCGCCGTCACGCAGGCCCAAAGCGCCGCGATGAGGATGAGCGTCCAGACGAAAAGGGTCGAGATCAGGAGGTGCATGAGGGCGCTCTTGGCCGAGCGCGATTTATTGCATATATTTTACCCCGAGGATGTCAAAGAATAGGAGCGGCCAATCCACGTATTTTCGCGCCCGCTGGATCTTCATGCGGGCGATGGGCGCGGTTTTTTTCTCGGCGTTCTATTCCTGGGCGTTCCAGGTCCGGGGCTTGATGGGGCCGCGGGGCATCCTTCCCGCGCGCGAGCTTCTGGCCGCCTTGTCCGCGGCGCACATGGGTTGGCGCGGGATTTGGGAGGTCCCGTCTTTGCTCTGGATCGGCAGCGGCAACGCGGCCTTGACCGTGGTTGTCGGCTGCGGATTGATTGCATCGCTTTTGCTCTTCCTTAACGTTTGGCCCAGAGCCATGCTGCTGGCCTGCGAAATTTTGTACATGTCACTGGCCGCGGCCGCGGGCGATTTTTCCTCCTATCAATCGGACGGCATGCTGCTGGAAGCGGGGCTCCTGTCCTTTCTTTTCGCTCCGATGGGATTTCTGCCCGGCTTGGGGGAAAACGACCCGCCCGACGGCATCGGCCGGTTCCTTCTGGTGTGGGAGTGGTTCCGCATTTACTTCGAGTCGGGCGTGGTCAAGCTCGCCTCAGGAGATCCGCAGTGGCGGCACCTGACCGCGATGGAGCACTACTATGAGAACGGCCCTCTGCCCACGTGGATCGGCTATTACGCCCAGCAGTGCCTGCCGAAGCTCTTTCATAAAGGAACCGCGCTGGCCACGCTGCTCCTGGAAAACGTCTTCGTGTGGACCGCGTTTTTGGGCCGGCCCCTGCGGCTGGCCTGCTTTTTCGTCACGGCCGCGTTCCAAATCGGCATCCTCCTCACCGCCAACTATACGTTCCTTAATTATCTGCTTCTCTCGCTGAGCGTGTTGCTTTTGGACGACCGGTTCTTCGAGTCCTTGGGTTGGCGCGCGGCCAAGGCGGGCGAGTCGGCGGCGGAGCCGGGCCGGCTCGCGCGTTTAGGGGCAGCCTTGAAGCGTTTTGTCCAAGCTTGGATTTTCTACGCGACGCTGGTTTTATTCCCGCTTCTGGCGCCGCGTCTGCCGTCCTGGGCTCTGTTGCCCGCCGAGGCCTTGGGGCCGCTGCGCGTGGCCAACTCCTACGGACTTTTCGCGGTGATGACCACGGCCCGCTATGAAATCGAGTTCCAAGGCACGCGCGACGGCAAAACTTGGACGCCGTATCCCTTTCGCTACAAGCCGCAGGACGTGGACTCCGTGCCGGGACTTTATGCCCCGTATCAGCCGCGCTTCGATTGGAATTTGTGGTTCGCGTCTTTGGGAAACTGGCGCCAATACTCGTGGGTCCTGCGCGTGGAAAAAGCATTGCTGGAGCAGGATGAAGACGTGCTCTATCTTTTTAAGGCCAACCCTTTCTCGGATAAGCCGCCCATCGCGGCGCGCGCCGTCATCTGGCGCTATTGGTTCTCGTCGCCCGCGGAAAAGAAGAAAACGGGCGCTTGGTGGGACCGCAAACTTTTGGGGCTCTACGCCCCGATTCTGGCGCGGGAGCCGGACGGCAAAATCTACCTCGAGCCGCCGCCGGGCGCTCCGGGCGCGCGCTGAAAATCAAAAAAGAAAAATGTTAGAATAGCGCGCTTCCCGAATTTTGGGGTCGTGGTGTAGCTGGCCTAACACGCCGCCCTGTCAAGGCGGAGACCGCGGGTTCGAATCCCGTCGACCCCGAATTTTAAAACAGGAACCGGAAGCTCACCTGTCCGGTTCCTTAATTCGTTAACGAGTCTCATGGAGCAGCATGAGAAGATGGGCTGAATGCGGAATCCCCTTCGGCCGCCGTCTTCGCAATCCCTTTAAGCATGCCTCGAAAGATGAGTCGGTGAAAGGGGAGAAGACCGTACCAATAAAGCAGGCCTAAAAGGCCCGCTGGCTGGAAGATCGCGGTCTGGCAAATGACGGAACCGTCGCCTTCGGGGTCGATTTCAAACTGAAGCCATGCCTTGCCCGGGACCTTCATTTCCGCGACAAGGCGCAACAGGCGGTCTTGCTCGATGCTCTCGACTCGCCAGAAATCGAGGGCGTCGCCGGGCAACAGTCGATCGGGATCTTTGCGGCCGCGGCGCAAGCCCACTCCTCCCGCGAGAAGGTCCATGAACCCTCGCAGCCGCCACAGCCATTGCGCGTAATACCAACCCGCTTCTCCGCCGATGCGCGCGATAGGCCTGAAGGCCGCGGTCGGCGGGACGGCGACGCGCATTCGGCGGCTGTCGACGAGGCGAGTGCCCCGCGGCGACGCTCCAGGACGGGCGAGGCCCGAGGAAGAGAGCGCGTCGGACCAGCGCGTTTCGGAAAATTCCCGGTCTTCGTTGGCCAGCGCCCGAAGGATCGCTTCTTTCAAACCGCGCGGGCGAACCGAAAAGGCGGTGAGCGCCGAATTGTCTTTCACGATCGTTTCGTTCCGGATGCTCTCGATGAGCCTTGCGCCGATCCGCGCGTAAATCGGGGTGACCAGACCCAGCCATAAGCTGGAGAGCCTGGGCGTCAGGACCGGAACGCGAATCATCCATCGCCGCAAGCCTCGCTGCCTGGCGTACTCCTTCATAATGTCGAGATAGGAGACTCGGTCAAGGCCTCCGATTTCGTAAACGGCCCCGATCGGCGGAACGTCCAGCGCGGCGGCGAGATAATCGAGCACGTCTTCGACTGCGATGGGCTGCGTCTTTATGGACACCCAGCGCGGCGTAATCATGATGGGAAGCTTCTCCACAAGGGCGCGGACCAACTCGAAGGAGAGACTGCCCGAACCGATGATTACGGCGGCCCGAAATTCAATTACGGGAACACCCGACTCCCTGAGTATCCGTCCGACTTCATGGCGGCTCCTTAAGTGCGGAGAAAGGCCGTCGCCCGAGCCTAAGCCGCCGAGGTAAACGATCTTCTTGACGCCCGCCTGCTTGGCTTGAAGGGCGAAATTCTCGGCGGCGCGGCGCTCGCTGTCTTCAAAGCTTCGCGCATCGGCCATCGCATGAACAAGATACACGGCGGTCTCGACGCCTTTCATGACCGACGCCAGGCTGGCGGGATCAAGAAGATCTCCAGCGACCACCTCGACATGGCGCGAGTCCTGGCGAATGGACTCCGGACGCCGGGCCAGGCAGCGGACGTCGCGTCCCGCCGATTCAAGTCGCTTGAGAAGCCTGCCGCCGATATAGCCGGTAGCCCCCGTCAGAAGAATCATGCCGTCGATCGGTTTATCGTATGATAAGTCGTTCATGAGAATATGGGATTTGCCGCCGCGCGTGCTTTGCCGGCAGCATTTGCTGGGCGAGCACCGCGAGCTTCATGCGGTGTGGTCGATCTTGACCAAAGGCAAGCTCGGCTATTCGCGACATCCAGAGACCCTGCGCTGGAAAGGAAAGCTCAGGGCGCTCTACCTCCGGCACGAGAGCCTTGCCGCCGAGATGGCTCGACGCGGATACCGTCACGCCAGCCCCCTGGACGGAAGAGCCGCCTCCGGAAGCGCCGTTCAAAACAGTCTCATCCAGTCATTGTCCGAGCAACGGCGAATCCTTCGCAAGAAAGGATGCCCCTGCCTGACGTCCCGCTAGGCGCCGACGACGCATCGTCATTTGTTCAGGCTCCAGCAGCTATAATTGAGCGCCGTCGCGACGGTCGCCCAAGCGAGATAAGGCGCCATGATCGCGCCGGCCGCAACGGAGACAGTCCAAAATGCGCAGAGCGTGGCTAACGTCGCGATCCACAGAGCCACGCTTTCCATAAGCGCCCAATCAATGCGACGCAGCCCGAAAAAGACCGCCGGCCAGAGCGCGTTGAGAAGCCATTGGAGGCCGAATAAGGCCAGGGCGCTTCCCCGCCCTGCCGCGGTGGAACGCCAAACCAGCCAGGCAGCCAGACCCGCAGCCGCATAGAGCACAGTCCAGACCGCCCGGAAAACCCAGCGCGGCGGGCTCCAACTCGGGCGGCGCAACGCGAAATACCAGCCGCCGATATTGGGCCTAATGAACAAAGCTCCAACCACACCAGCCGAATAGCTTGCCGCAACGAACAGCAAAAGAGTCCTCATGCTCAGCAGTGTACCATGCCGAGCCCTACTGGAGCTTGCGCTCCGTTGAAATCTTGCTTAAATAAAGAATCTTGACTGAAAAGTTCTATCTTTTACGTAGATTGGGCCGCCAGTCTTTTTCCGATAGAATACGCCTTCTGCAACGGTGAATTTAAAAAATGGCTCCTGTTCCTACTTATGCCCGTTTGTGGACCGCTAAGGCGTTTTGGAAATTAGGACGCCGGAGAGCTGGGTTGCTATTGATGGATCAAGTGCTTGCGGACCGCCGCATTAGTGCGTCCAGCCGGGCGCAGTTCGAATTGGCGCGGGAGCAAATTTTGCGATGTGCGTCCAGCCGCACGGCCTGGATTCGTTAATGACGGTCCGCATGAGGCCGTTGGCCAGCATCATCGTGCCCTGCTGGAATAATTTGCGCTATACCCGAGAGTGCGTCCGCAGCATCCTTCGTTGGCCATCCGCGTCTTGCGAACTCATCTTCATCGATAATGGATCAACCGACGGTACGGCCGCGTTTCTGGACAGACTTAAAAAACAAGCGCGAGCACGCGTCCTGAGCAACCAAAGCAACCTGGGGTTTCCCCACGCGATTAACCAAGGCATGAAAGCGGCTAAGGGTGATTACTTGGTCTGGCTAAACAACGACGCTGTCGTCACGCCAGGCTGGCTCGACAGGCTTATCGCCGTCGCCGAACGCTACCCCAAAGCCGGAGCCATTGGTCCTTTGGTCAACGGCGACGCGGCGAATCTCCACTTTCCACTGGATTATTTGGCGGCCATGGCGGCACTTTCAATTCGCAACGGCCCTAAGGTGTTGCCTGTGCGCTGGCTGCTGGGGTACTGCCTTCTCCTTAAAAGGCGCGCTGTCGAGAGAGTGGGTCTCCTCGATTCCAGATTCGGCATGGGGCTCTTCGAGGATATCGACTACTGTCTGCGCTTACGGCGGGCCGGATATGATCTTCTTGTCGCGGATGATGCGTTCGTCTTTCATCACTGGCATCGTTCCTTCCGGTCCGCAGGGCATTACCAGGCGCAGCTTAAAGCTAATCACGATGTCTTTGTCGCCAAGTGGCATTGGGCCGCATCCGGCCCCGAGTCTCTGCCTTCCAGACTTCAGGATTTTCCGCAATTGTTGGTGAATCAGCGGCGGGCCCATGAGACGCCGCTAGGCGATTCTTCGATTTTTTGATAATGTAAATCGAACTTTGAAAGTTCTATCTTTCATGTCGGCCGGACCGCCGGCTTCAAAGGCCGGCTTTACGATCGGACACAGGAGTCATCCCATGCCGAAAAATTCCAGGCGTTTGGAGACCGAGGTCATTCACGCGGGAAACATCAGCCCCAGGATTTTGGGCGCGGTGAGCATGCCGGTTTTCCAGTCCTCCATCTACGAGTATTCCGGCGAAACCAGCTACCACGATCTCAAGTACATCCGTCTCAACAACACGCCCAATCACCAAGCCCTGCACCGCAAGCTGGCGGCCTTGGAAGGCGCGCAGGACGCGCTGGTGACCGGCAGCGGCATGGCCGCCATTTCCACGGCGCTCTTGAGCGTTCTCTCGGCGGGAGATCACCTCCTGGCGCAGGACTGCCTTTACGGCGGCACGCACGAGTTCATCGCCCGGGATTTGAAGTCCTTCGGCGTCTCCTACGATTTTATCGACGCGGACAAGCCGGCCTCCTGGAAAAAGAAAATCAAGCGCAACACCAGAGCCATCTACGTCGAGACCATGACCAACCCCCTGCTGCAGGTGGGGGACCTGGAGGCCGTCGCGCGCTTCGCCAAGGAACGCGGCTTGGTCTCGCTCATCGACAACACGTCCGCGAGCCCGATGAATTTCAGGCCCGCGCAATGGGGGTTCGATTTGTCCCTGCACAGCGCCACCAAGTACTTGAACGGCCACTCGGATATCGTGGCCGGAGCCGTCATCGGCCGCAGGACCTGGATAGAGAAAGTCACGCACCGGCTCAACCATTTGGGCGGCTCGCTTGATCCGCACGCCTGCTTTCTGCTCGAGCGCGGCATAAAGACGCTGGCCGTGAGGATGAGCCGCCAAAACGCGAGCGCCCTTGAAATCGCGCGGTTCTTGGAGCGGCACCCGAAAGTGTCCGGAGTCAATTATCCGGGCCTGCGCAGCCACCCGAGGCACCAGAGGGCGCGCGAACTCTTCGACGGTTTCGGCGGACTCTTGAGCTTTGAGCTTAAAGGCGGACTCAAGAAGGCCGAGCGCTTCATGCGCGCCGTGCGCCTGCCGGTCGTGGCGCCGAGCTTCGGGGGCGTCGAGTCGCTCATCACCCGGCCCGCGACCACGTCGCACTCGGGAATGCCCGCGGCCGAGCGGCGCAAACTTGGCATCGCCGACGGGCTTATTAGGGTTTCTGTGGGCTTGGAGGCGGTCGAGGATCTGCTCGCGGACTTCGAGCGGGCGCTGGCCCGGGCTTAAGGCGGCCCGGCTCAGTTCGTAATCTTGATCTCGCCGAAGGCGGCGTCGGCGTCGATGAGGAGCGCGGGCAAGCCTTCCTTGTAGCTCTCGCTCTTGTAGGTGTTGGTTCCGATGACCGCGGCGCTGCCGCCCGGGAACTTCACGCCGCCGAAGGCGCAGCTGAAGACGATTTTGACCGGCGTGGCCGGGTCTAGCTTCACCTCGGTCGAGCCGAAGGCCGCGTTGACGCGCACGCGCACGTCGCCCTTGGACAAATCGACCTTGGTCAGGTCGATTTTCTGGCTGCCGAAGGCCACGTTGTACTCCGCCGGTTCGGATCCCGAATGCTCAACGCTCGATGAGGAGAAGACGGCGCTGCCGGCGCCGTTGCGCGTCCATCCGCGGCAGACGCCGCGCGAGCCGGGAAGAAGCACGCGCACGCCCGCGTAGATGATGAGCAGGGCCAGAGCCGTGCGGACCAGCGGCAGATGAATGCCGAAGACCTGCAGGATCATCCCAAAGCCCAGCAAAACGAGAAACGTCCCCGCAATCACCGCGAACCAGTTCATTTTCATCGTCCTCCTCCGTTGAGACGCCATCGTAGCATAACGCGCCGGGAGTTTAAAGTTGGTTCGCGCCGCGGCTTTTGCCGAGAAGTTTAATCCAGAGCGACGAGACCAAGCGCCGGCCAAGCTCCTCCTTGGCGACCCAGGCGGCTTGGGGTGGAATCTTTTTAGGCGCGGGAGCCCGGCGCAGTTCAGCCGTGATCCGATGGTGCGTGATGGAGTGCGACGCGGTTTTCAAAAGCGCGCCGGGCTTTGCGCGAAGGTGGCGTGCCTCGGGAAATCCCCAAAGTCCCTTCAAGAAGCGTTCGTCTTGGGATCTCTTCCATAAAAGAATTCTTCCCTCGTTTTCGATCAAAAGGCAGGTCCAGCGCAGGGAAACGGCCTCCTTGCGCGCCGACACGACGGGCAGGCGGCCCTGGATCTTCCGAGAGAAGGCGATGCAGCGGCGGGAGACGGGGCATCCCGAGCATTTCGGGTTTTCCGGCAGACACACGGTCGCGCCCAATTCCATGAGAGCTTGGTTCCAATCGCCGGGCCGCGAGGCCGGAACCAGCTTTTCGGCGATGGACCACAGTCTTTTCTGGGTCCGGGCATCCTTGATATTGTTTTGCACGGCGAACCAGCGGGCAAAGACGCGCATCACGTTGCCGTCCAAGACCGGCAGGCGCAGCCCGAAGGCGATGGAGCCGATGGCTCCGGCGGTGTAGCGGCCCACGCCCGGCAGGGAGAGAATTCCCTCGTAGTCCGAGGGAAAGCGCCCGCCCATCTCGCTTGTGATTTTACGCGCGGCGGCCAGGAGATTGCGAGCGCGAGAGTAGTAGCCCAAGCCCGCCCAGGCGGCCAGCACGTCTTCTTCCGAAGCGGCGGCCAGCGCCCGCACGTCCGGGAACCGGGCCAGGAAGCGCTCGAACTTGGGGGCTACCGTCGCGACGGTCGTCTGCTGCAGCATGATTTCGGAAAGCCAGGCGGAGTAGGGGCCGACCTTGCGCCGCCAGGGCAAATCGCGCTTGCGCGCGTCGTACCAGGCGAGCAAAAGCGCTATTCTTGGATCAGGAGGTTGTTGAGGACTTCCTGGACGCCCGGCGTGCGGGCCGCGACGCGCCCGGCTTCCTGTTTGGTCTGCCATGAATTGACGAGTCCGGAAAGAGTCACCACCTGCGAGACGACGTCGATGTCCACCAAGTGGAGATCCAGGTCCTTGCGCGCGGCCAGCCGCTCTTCCACTCGCGCTTGGAGCGCCGCGTCGGAAAGGTTGAGATCCTGGCTGCCCGTCGTCGCGCACCCAGTCAAGCCCAAGGCCAAAATAGCGAAGCAGCAGCGCCAGCGCAAAGCCGTCATCATCGACATCGCGGCAATAATGATACAATTTCGCCGACGATTCGACCATGTCCATGAGGCGCCTTTTTCTGGCCACGGGAAATTCCCACAAGGTCCGCGAGATTTCACAAGCCCTGAAGGGGCTGGGCGTCGCTTTGTCCCTTACTAAGGATTATCCCGGCTTTCCTGAAATCGACGAGGACCAGCCCACCATCGAAGGCAACGCGCGCAAGAAGGCGCGGACGGCCGCGCATTTTTGCGGGAACTGGGCCCTGGCCGATGACACGGGTCTGGAGGTAGAGGCTTTGGGTGGACGTCCCGGCGTTTATTCGGCGCGCTACGCGGGGCCGGGCTGCGATTTCGCGGCCAACATCAAGAAACTTCTCTCCGAGTTGGACGGCGTTCCGGCGCCGCGTCGCGCGGTTTTTCGCACCGTCATGGCTTTGGCCGGGCCGGACGGCGCGGTCATCTGCGAGGAAGGCCGTCTCGAGGGCGAGATCACGCTTGAGCCGCGCGGGCGCGAGGGTTTCGGCTACGACCCCGTATTCTACGCGCCGGATGAGAAAAAGACGCTGGCCGAGATGAGCCTGGCGGAAAAAAACCGGATCAGCCACCGGGCTCGCGCGCTCGCGGCTATTTTGCCTCGCGTCAAGCAGGCCTTGGCCCTGGGAGGCGTCCTGCTGTGCCTGAACGTCATTCCGGCGCGGGCCCTTCCGACCGAGCAACCGCCTCAGACCATTTGGGACCAGATGATGGCGGCGCAGTCCAACCAGGACATCTCCCAAGGCTACGACGATTTTTCCAACCACAGCTACGCGACGGCGGCAATGAGGTTCTCCCAGGCCGTGGCCGCGGATCCCAAGAACGCGGACGCGCATATGATGCTGGGCGCGGCGTATTATTGGCTGGGCCAGGTCGACGAGTCGCTCAAGGAATACCAAGTCAGCCTCAAGCTCAATCCCAACAGCGCCCAGCTCTACATCCTCCAGGGCATTTCCCTGGCTTACGAGGATCGCGATCAGGAGGCTTACCAGGCTTTTCTCAAGGCGATTGCGCTTGATCCGAACCGCCCGGATTCGTTCATGGATTTGGCGTCCCTGGAGGAAAGCCTGGGGAAAATTTCCGACGCGCTGGACCATCTGCGCCGCGCGGTGGCGCTCTCGCCCTCTGAGCCGCTTTATCGTTTCCAATTGGGCGCGCTTTATTATCTTCTGGGCCGCAGCCAGGACGCGGAGGCGGCGTTCCGCAAGGCGTTGGACTTGAATCCGCAGTTCGAGGACGCGTGGCTGGAGATGGGCGCGGTCCAGGAAAACGACGGAGATTTAAAGTCCGCTCTGGGGAGCTTTGAGAAGGCCTTGGAACTCAAGAACCGGGATTCCGTGGCCCGACTGCGCCTGGGACGCGTCCTGCTCTTCGAGGGCCGCGCGGCGCAGGCGCGCCGGGTTTTTTCGGGCGCGTTCCATTTGACGCCGCGGGAAGGCGGAGCGGGCCTGCAGCTTTCCGTCGCCTATTCCGGAAAATCCGCCGCTGGCGGAGGAGCCAACGCGCCTTCCGCTGCGGCGTCCGGGGCCGCCCAGCCTCCGGCTCCGCCCGCGAGCGAGACAGAGGCGCCCAAGCTTTCACCGGACGATCCGCTGAGCGTGTTCGCGCGCAACTTGGAGCGCATCCCTCTGGATCAAGACGCCATCATGCAGGTCCAGGCGGTGTTCATGCCCAAGCCTCAACTCGTCGAGCGGTCATCCGAGGAGGCCGGCTCTTCTCAGTTGAAGCGCGCGCTGCAGATGGCCGTCAACGGGCCCTCCCAGGGAATCCAGGCCGTCAACCGCGGCTACCAGATTCGCGCGGCCAGCCCCGAGGAGCGTCGTCGCCAGATCGCGGGAATTTTGCGGGATCTGCAGAAGACCGTCGCCGAGGCGCCCGCCGGCAGCGACGTGCACCTGGGCATGAACCTGACCTTCAACAAGCTCCAGGCGGTTTCCGACGGCGCGCCGTCCGGCGGCGGAGGAGCGGGTTCGGGAGAAAATCCTTCCAACTCCAACGTGCTTTACGAGCCGCGGCAGGTCGGCAACGACATGGGGCTTTGGATCGTGGGCGTGGGCTGGATGGCCTTGGTGCAGGAAACTCTGCCGCAGCCGGGAGAGCCGCCCAATCATCCGGATCAGACGGACTGGTGGGTGGCCGAGGGCTTGGCCCGCGCGGACTTGGGCCAGGGTCATCAGGCGCTCGACGCCTTCAAGCGCGCGGTTTCTCTCGATCCGAAAAACGAATCGGCCCTTTTGGGCTTGGGCGTGGCTTACGTCATTACCGGGGATGAGAAGGGCGCCGAGCAAACCTACCGGCGGGTTCTTCGGCTGGATCCTAAGAACCGCGAGGCGCGCCAGGGCCTCAATTGGCTTCTGCGTCCCGCCGCCGTTGAGTCTTCGTCCCAGGGGGGCGGCCATGGCGGATAAGGCTCGGGGGGAGGACATGATGCGGCCGTTTATCCGGCGCGTGCACTTCGTGGGCATCGGCGGCTCGGGCATGAGCGGCATCGCCGAGGTCCTGCACAGCCTGGGCTACGAAGTGTCAGGCTCGGACGCCAAAAGGGGTGAGGCGTTCAAGCGCTTGTCCGCGGAGGGAATCAAGGTTTGGCTGGGCCATGAGGCCGCGCACGCCCGCGGCGCGCAGGTCGTGGTCGCGAGCTCCGCGGTGCCGGCGGATAATCCCGAACTCGCCCGCGCGCGCCGGGAAGGCATTCCGGTCATCCCGCGCGCCCAGATGCTGGCTGAACTTTGCCGCTTCAAGAAGACCCTGGCCGTCGCGGGGAGCCACGGCAAGACCACCACCACGTCGATGGCCGCGGCGGCGCTGGGGGCGGCCGGGGCCGATCCGACATTAATCGTCGGGGGGCGGCTCAAGAACGTCCTCCCCGCGGCCGGCTTGGGGATGGGAGACTACATGGTAGTGGAGGCGGACGAGTCGGACGGCTCGTTCGTCCACCTTTCGCCCTTGGCCGCCGTGGTGACCAACATCGACGACGATCACCTCGATTTCCACAAATCCATGGACCATCTAAAGCAGGCGTTCCTGGACTATCTGCACCGGCTGCCCTTCTACGGCTGCGCCGTGATCTGCCAAGATGATGCGGGCGCGGCTTCGATTGTGCCGCGCGTCGAACGTCCGGTTTCGACTTACGGCTTTGATCGCAAGGCCGGCTGGCGCGCGCGCGATGTGCGGCTGTTTCGCGGCGGGGCCAAATTCGAGGCGTTCCATGACGGCCGCAAAGCCGCCGACGTATCCCTTAAGGTTCCGGGCCGGCATAACGTGTTGAACGCCTTGGCGGCCTTGGCCGCCGGCGCTTATTTAGGGTTTGATCCGAAAGATTTGGCCCGCGGACTGGGCGAGTTTGCCGGCGTGGGGCGGCGCTTGGACCCTTTGGGCTCGGCCGGGGGCGCCGAGTTCGTGGACGACTACGGCCACCATCCGACCGAAATCGCCGCGACGCTCTCAGCGCTGGCGTCCGGCGCGAAATCCCGTCGCGCGCATCGCGGTCGGCTCGTGGTGATTTTTCAGCCGCACCGCTTCTCGCGCACCAAACTCCTGGCCGGGCATTTCGGCCCGGCGTTTCGTGGCGCCGATTTCGTCTACGTGACGGACATCTATCCGGCCGGCGAAAAACCTCTGCCGGGAGTCAGCTCGAAGCTTATCCTCGATTCCCTGGTCCGCAGCAAGATTGCCTGCGCGGCTTTTCCGGGCGTCGCGCCGGTTTTGGAGCGCATCAAAAGCGGCGACACGGTGCTGACCTTGGGCGCGGGAGACGTGCGCGCCATCGGCGAGGAACTCCTGCGCCGGCTGGCCGCGGCCCGCCCGGTTCGGGGCTAGGTTCGGAATGCCGGCTAGGCTTGGGCAGCATTTCCTTTCGGACGAGCGGGTGCGCGACCGCATCTTGTCGTGCGCTCAAATCGAAAAGGGCCGACGCGTTTTGGAAATCGGGCCGGGCCGCGGAATGCTCACCCGCGCTTTTTTGGCCGCGGGCGCCGAGCTCACGGCGGTGGAAATGGACGAGCGCCTGGCCGCGGCGCTGCAAGAAGAGTTCGCCGGCCGCTCCGATTTCCGTCTTATCCGCGCGGACTTCCTGAAGCTCAACCTCGCCGACCTGGGCCCGGCCTCGGCCGGGCCGCTTCGAATCGCGGCCAATCTGCCCTATTCGGTCGCGTCGCCCATCCTGCAAAAGATCCTGTCCTGGGAGCTTTGGGACGAGGCAGTTTTGATGTTCCAGAAAGAAGTGGCTCTGCGCATCGCGGCGGAGCCCGGGACGGCTGATTACGGCGTTTTGACTCTGTCGGCCTGGCTTTACGCCCAAGCCGAGATTCTTTTCGACGTGGGGCCGCGCTCTTTTTCGCCGCCGCCCCAGGTCAAATCCTCCGTGGTGCGCGTGGTCAGGCGGCCCAAGCCCATGCTTGACGCCGCGCGCCAAGCGCTGTTTTTTCGGCTGGCCAAGGCGGCGTTTGGCCAGCGGCGGAAAATGGCGCAGACGCCCATCGCCCAGGCCTTTGCAATTCCTAAGAACGCGGCGGCGCGCGTGCTCTCCGAATGCGGCCTTTCGCCGTCCTGCCGGGCGCAGGACATCCCACCGGAAGCTTACGTCCTCCTCGCGGAGAAATTTGCTATTTTAAAAAGCAAGGCCGCGCCGGAGGATATTCAAAAATCGTGATCGCGTTCAACGTGAGCCGGAACGCCGTGGTGGCAGCGCAAGTTTCGCGGGCGGACACGCCGCGGACGCGCTCGCGAGGACTCCTGGGCCGGGATTCTTTGGGCCGCTCCGAGGGCCTTTGGATCGTGCCCTGCCCCATGATCCACACGTTTTTCATGAAGTTCGCCATCGACGCGGTGTTTCTCGATTCGAACTTGGGCGTCGTGCGCGTGATGGAAAACTTGAAGCCGTGGCGCCTCTCGCCGTGGGTTTTCCGAGCCAAGAGCGTGCTGGAACTGGCCGCCGGAGCCGCGTCCGGCGCCGTCGCCGCGGGGGAAAAAATGGAGTTCCGCCAATGAGCGACGCCGCGCCCATGCCCGCGCCCGCCCCGGCTCCCGAGTTCGAGACCACTTCGGGCCTGGAGATTTCCCGCTACTACGGCCCGGACACCGCCGCCGTTTCGCCCCAAGACTTGGGGCGGCCGGGAGAGTATCCCTTCACCCGCGGAATCCAGAAGACCATGTACCGCGGCCGGCTTTGGACCATGCGCCAGTACGCGGGTTTCGGCACGGCCAAGGAAACCAATAAGCGCTTCCGCTACCTGCTCTCCGAGGGGCAGACCGGCCTTTCCACCGCGTTCGATCTGCCGACGCAGATCGGGCTCGATGCGGACGACCCGCGCGCCAAGGGCGAGGTCGGCCGGGTGGGCGTGCACATCGGCAGCTTGGCGGACATGGAGGAGCTCTTTAGCGGCATCGAGCTGGATAAAGTCTCCACGTCCTTGACCATCAACGCCACGGCGTCGGTCCTGCTGGCGTTCTATGTCGCCTGCGCCAAGAAGCGGGGCGTGGCCCCGGCGCAAATCCGCGGCACGGTCCAGAACGACATCCTGAAGGAATTTTTGGCCCGCGGCACCTACATTTATCCGCTGGAGCCGAGCCTGCGCCTGTGCGCCGACACCATGGAGTATTCCTTCCGCAATCTCCCGAGCTTTCATCCCATCTCCATCTCCGGCTACCATATCCGCGAGGCGGGCTCGGACGCGGTCCAGGAGATCGCGTTTACTTTCGCCAACGCGGAGGTCTATCTCAAGGAAGTCCTGGCCCGCGGCGTGTCCGTCGATTCGTGCGGTGAGAAGCTGGCGTTTTTCTTCGGCTGCCACAATAATTTCCTGGAGGAAATCGCGAAATTCCGGGCCGCGCGCCGCGTCTGGGCCAAAATGATGAAGGATGACTACGGAGCGGCAAGCCCCAAGGCCATGGCGCTGCGCTTCCACGTCCAGACCTGCGGCTCGACGCTCACCAGCCTGCAGCCGCGCAACAACGTCATGCGTGTGGCGCTCCAGACCATGGCCGCGGTGTTGGGGGGATGCCAGTCCCTGCACACCAACGCTTACGACGAGGCGCTCGCTTTGCCCACCGAGGAATCCGCGGCCCTGGCCCTGCGCACCCAGCAGATTTTGGCCTGCGAGACCGGCGTGGCCGACACCGTCGATCCGGTGGCCGGATCCTACGCGATAGAGTCTTTGACCTCCCAGTTGGAAGCGCGCATCCAGGAGAAGCTGGGTCAAATCCGCGCCCAAGGCGGCATGATCGCGGCCCTGCACAAAGGGCTTCCGCAGGCCGAAATACAGGAAAAAGCCTACCGCTACCAGCAGGACATCGAGTCCGGCCGCCGCAAGATCGTCGGGGTCAACTGCCTGCAAGTAGATGAAACGGGCGCCAAGCGGAAGGAAAAAACGCTCAAGGTCTCGCCGAAGCTCGAGACTGATCAGGTCGCCAAGCTCGCCCGCCTGCGCCGCGCCCGAAATTCCCAGGACGCGTCTCGCGCCCTGGCGGCCTTGAAGGAATCGGCCCGGGGCAAGGACAACCTGATGCCGGCCATCCTGCTCTGCGTCGAGAAGAGCGTCACTATCGGGGAAATTTGCGGCGTGCTCCGGGCGGAGTTCGGCGAGCATCATGCCGGCTAAGGGACTTTCGCGGCGCAGGACCGCGGCCGAGGTTTTCTCGGACAAGGGCTTGGCCTCCGCGGAGAAAATACGCGAGGCCGAAGAGGCCGTCAGGAAGGATAGAAAGCCCTTCATCCAGGCCGTCATCGACATGGGCGCCGCGTCCAAGCACGACGTGCTGGCGGCGCTCTCCGAGGAATGGAAGGTCCAAGCGGTGGACCTGACCAAGGTGGAAATGGATTTGGAGGTCGCGCGGATCATTCCTGAATCCACGGCCAGGCGCCACGGGGCCGTTCCCTTCGCCAAGGACGAAAACCTTCTCTACGTGGCCATGGCCGACCCCAAGGATTTCTTCGTCTGCGAGGACATCGAGCTGCGCACGGGGCTCCAAGTCCAGGGCGTGCTGGCCGTGCCCCAGGACATCAGCGACGCCTTGGACAACGTCTACGGGCGCAGCGGCGCGGCGGCCGTGAGCCGGCTCATCGAGGAAGTCGCCAAGAAGGACGATTCGGGGCAATCAATGGGCGTCGATGTCTTGTCTGATCAGATCAAGACCGACATCACGGAAGTCGACGCTTCCGCTCCCGAGGTGGAGAAGCTCGTCAACGCCATCATCCTGACCGCGCTGTCCATGAAGGCCTCGGACATTCACATTGAGCCCTTCGAGGATCCCACGGGGCGCAACTCCCGCGTCCTGGTTCGCTACCGGGTCGACGGCCAGTTGGTGCCGGGTCCTTTTAATGTTCCCTGGGGCTACCGCAACGCCATCGCGGCCAAGATTAAGATCATGACCAACTCGATGAACATCACCGAGCGCCGCATCCCGCAGTCGGGGCGCATCCAGATTCTGGCCCAAGGCAACCCCATCGAGTTCCGCGTCGAAATCGTCCCCGCGGTCTACGGCGAGTCCTGCGTCATGCGTATTTTAGACCGCAAGGCCGCGCAGGTGGACATCGGTAAAATGGGGTTTCTGCCGGACACTCAGGAAAAATTCCTAGGCCTTTTAAAAGGCATCGGCGGCAAGAAGAATTTCGGACTCATCCTGCTCTGCGGCCCGACGGGATCGGGAAAATCCACGACGCTTTACGCCGCCTTGAACCACATCAACCGGCCGGACATCAAGATCCTGACCGCGGAAAACCCGGTCGAGTACAATTTGGACGGCATCATCCAGGTGCCCGTCAACCCGGACTTAAAGCTCGGCGAGGACAAGTTCTTCGACTTCGCGACCGCGCTGCGCTCGTTTCTGCGCCTGGACCCCGACGTCATCATGGTGGGCGAAATCCGCGACCGCGAGACCGCGCACATCTCCATGGAAGCGGCCATGACCGGCCACCTGGTCTTCTCCACCATCCACACCAACGACGCGCCCTCCGCCATCTCGCGCCTGGTGGAGATGGGCATTCCCGCCTACATGGTGGCGACCACCTTGAAGGCCGTCATGGCGCAGAGGCTTTCGCGCAAGCTCTGCGAGAAGTGCAAGGTCCCGCACGATCCGACGCCCGAGGAGAAGCAGGTCTTCGCGGAAAACGGCGTGGAGATTAAATCCGGCGCGAAGATTTACGGGCCTTCGGCCGAGGGCTGCGAGGCCTGCAAGAAGCTGGCCTTCCGCGGCCGCATCGGCCTGCACGAGCTTCTGGTGATGTCCGATTCCCTGCGCGCGCTCTGCCTCAAGGAAATCGCGGCCGATCCCATCCGCCATCAGGCGCTCAAGGAAGGCATGCGGCCCATCGTTCAGGACGGCCTTCACAAGGTGCTCATGGGCTTGACCACGGTGCGGGAAGTCCTCGGGGGGGTCGAATAGCATGGCCGCGGAGCTTTCGCTCGATACGCGGACGGCGCTGGAGCTTTTCTCCATCGCCGGGAGCTTTAACTCCAGCATGGATTTGGACTCGCTGCTGCGGCAAATCGGCTCGGAGGCGGAGAAGCTCCTCGACTCCGAGGCCAGCGCCATCATGCTCCTGACCGACGACGGGAAAAACCTCTTTTTCCGAGTGGCCTCGGGAGACAAGGCCCGGGCGATCCGGACCATGACGCTGCCCTTGGGCCAGGGCATCGCCGGCTGGGTGGCCCAGAACCGCAAAATGGAGATGGTCAACGACGTGAAGAACGACGCGCGCTTCACGGGGCGCTTCGATAAGGCGTCGGGCTTCGAGACGCGCTCGGTCTTGTGCGTGCCCATGTTCTTCAAGGGCGACTTGGTCGGCGTCATCGAGGTCCTGAACAAGCGCCGCGGGAAATACTCCGAGACCGACGCGAAGCTCCTGGAAAGCCTGGCGGGCTTGGCCTCGGTGGCCATCACCAACACCCGCATGATTGCGGATCAAAAGAACTTTTTCTCCCACATCCTGGAGCTGCTGGTTTCGCTCATCGAGACGTCCAAGCCGGGCATGCAGGGCCACCCCGGCCGCGCGGCCCGGCGGTGCTGCGCCGTCGGCCGCGCTTTGGACATCGGGGAGCACGACTACCGGATGCTCTACTACGCGGGCCTGCTTCATGACGTGGGCTATCTGGCTTTCCGCAACATCAGGCTCTTGGGCGAAATGGGCATGACCAACGTTTCGGAGGAAAGCCATCCGCTGCTTTCGGTGCGCATGCTCGAAGGCATCAAAATTCTCGCCGGGGCCCTGCCCGCCATCCGGGAGCATCACGAGCGCTTCGACGGTTCGGGGTTTCCGGCGGGATTGAAGGGCGAGGACATTTCGCTGGGCGGCCGCATCCTGGGGCTCGTTGAAGCCGTCGAGGATATGCGCATGAGCGGCGGGACGGACGGCGAAAGCGTGCGCGACCGCGCGATATCGCTGGCCAAGCAGGGCTCGGGCTCGCGCTTCGATCCGCGCGTGGCCAAGGCTTTTGCCGAAATCGCGGCGAACGAGGAGGGCGTATGGTGACGGAGAAAAAAACCTACCGGGTTTTGATCGCCAAGCCGGGTTTGGATGGGCACGACCGGGGCGCCAAGGTCATCGTGCGGGCCCTGCGCGACGCGGGCTTCGAGGTGATCTACACCGGCATCCGGCAGACGCCCGAGATGATCGCGGAGGCCGCGATGCAGGAGGACGTGGACGCCGTGGGGCTTTCGCTTCTCTCGGGAGCGCACATGACTCTTTTCCCGCAGGTGGCGGGGCTGCTCAAGAAAAAGGGCTTGAAGGGCGTGCTTTTGTTCGGCGGCGGCATCATCCCCGATGAGGACGTGCCGGCGCTAAAGAAAAAGGGCGTGCACCAAGTGTTCGGCCCGGGAACGCCGCTTTCCACCATCGTCGGCTACCTGCAAGAGAACCTGCCCCGTGCGCGCGGGAAATAAATCGTCCGCCCTCGCGGGCGAGGTGCGCGCGGGAAACCGCCGCAGCCTGGCGCGGGCGCTGAGCCTGCTCATCGACGAGACCTCGGAGTCTGACGCCCTGCTGCAGGATTTTTTCCCGGAGTCGGGCCGGGCGCAGAAGATCGGCCTAAGCGGCCCGCCGGGCACCGGCAAATCCACTTTATGCGGTCGCCTTATCTCTCATTTCCGCGGCCAGGGACTCAAGGTCGGCGTCCTGGCCGTGGATCCCACGAGCCCCCTGACCGGCGGCGCGTTTTTGGGCGACCGGCTGCGAGTGCAGGAGCACGTCTCGGACGAGGGCGTGTTCATGCGCTCCTTGGGCACGCGCGGCATGGTGGGCGGCGTCTCGCAGACCATTTACGGCGCCATCCACGCCTTGGAGGCGGCCGGCTTCTCCAAAATCATCGTCGAGACCGTGGGCACGGGCCAGGACGAGGTGAGCATCGCCAAGGTCGCCGACACCGTGGCATACGTCACCACGCCGCAATTAGGCGACGAAATCCAGGCCATGAAGGCCGGAGTCATGGAAATCGGCGACATTTTCGTGGTCAACAAGGCCGACCTGGGCGGCAAAGACAAGGCGGTCAGCGATTTGAGATCGGCGCTGGCCTTGGGCCGCGGCCGGGAGGCCAAGCCGTGGGAGCCGCCCGTTATCGCCGTGTCCGCCGCGACCGGCGAGGGCGTGCCCGAGCTCGGGAAAATCCTCGAGGCCCATTGGGAATACCTGCAATCCTCGGGAGAGGGCCGCGCGCGGCTTTTGGCCCAGCACAAGGAAGAGCTCTCGCTCTATATTTCCCGGCGGCTTTACCGCCGGGCTCTCGACCGGATCACGAGCGAAGACTTGGAGCGCATGCTCGATCACCGCTCCGATCCGGTGAGCGTCGCGCGCAGAATTTTAAAGCCCGGCCGCGGCTAGGCTTCCCAGCCGCAGGGCGAACTCCTTGTCGGAGGGGAACATCTCGCCGGTGGGGATGGCGTTCGCATCGGCCCAGAACAAGTCGATGACGTCGTCGCCGTTGCCGCCCGAGCGCAGCGTCCCGCCAGCTTCCTCCACCAGCCAGTAAAGGCTCACGATCTGCATGGGGCGCTGGGTCGAGACGTGCAGCCCCTCGCTGGCGTAGAGAACCTTGACGGGGCGGATCAGAAGCCCGGTCTCCTCCTTGTACTCGCGCTTCAGGGCGCTTAAAGGGGGCTCGCCCAACTCGATGCCGCCGCCCGGGAAGTTGACGAATTCGCGGTCGATGAAGCGGCTGCGGGTGAGAAGGACCTTGCCGCCGCGGCGCAGGACGCCGTAGATGCGGCAGCTGAAGAACTCGGGAGTCGTCGGCATAAAATGGGCAAGGGGGGACTTGAACCCCCAAGGCCTTGCGGCCACACGGTCCTGAGCCGTGCGCGTCTGCCAATTCCGCCACCTGCCCGTAAAGCGAGGACTTCCGCGAAGGCGTGTTATTCTATCAAAAAGGGCCCGGCTTTGCCCGACTTGCTATAATGCCTGCGCGCCCGGTGGGCGCCACGATGAAGCCCTCCAAGAACGAGAAAGAGTCGGACAAGATTCCGGTCGCGAGCTACCGGAAGGCGCGGCATTTCTACGAAATCCTGGAGACTTACGAGGCGGGCATCAGTCTTGAGGGCCCCGAGGTCAAGGCCCTGCGCGGCGGGCAGGCGTCTTTGGAGGGCTCGTTTGGCCGCGCGGAAGGCGGCGAGGTCTATCTCTTTAATTTCTACATCCCGCCCTACAAGTTCGCCCGCCTCGAGTTGGAGGCCGATCCGCGGCGCAAAAGGCGGCTCCTGCTGCACCGACGCGAAATCGACAAGATCGCGGGCAGCCTGCAGACCAAGGGCCTGACTTTGGTGCCGCTCGAGGTGTTCTTCCGCCGCGGCTGGGCCAAGGTGGTGGTCGGATTGGCGCGCGGCAAGAAGGGGCCCGACCGGCGCGAGGACCTGAAGAAAAAAGCCGTCGCGCGCGAGGCGGAGAAGAGCTTTAAAGGAAGCTACAAGGGCTAAAAGCGGTCCCGTCCCGCATCTAGAAGCGCATGCCCAGTCCGGCCTCGGCGCCGCTTTGGCCGTGCATGAACACGTAGGCCGCGTCCGCGTAGAGGAAAGTCCAGGGCCGGTATTGAATCCCGGCGGTAAAACGTCCCTCCAACGTGAGCACGGAGGTCCCCGCCAGGGAAGCGTTGGCCGCGCTGGTGACGGTCACTCGCGTGCGGTCGAGTCCGATGCCCAGGTAGGGAGTGACGGTCTGGTTGCCCATGGAGCCGACCAAGGAGGCGCCCAGGTGATTGGCGGTGAACCACTGCGAGGTCGCGGTGTTGCCCACCACGGTCGCCAGGATTTGCGGCTTCCAGGGCTCGTCGGAAACCTTCAAGAGCCCGTAGCGCAGCCCTCCGCCCACGGCCGTCATCCCATCGAAATCCGTGCCGCGCACGAAGCCGTCGATTTTGAGCGGCAACCCGACCTCGGCCTGGGCCCAGGGCAGGATGATGGGGTGCGCGCCGTTGGCGCGCATGACGGCGTCGTCCTTGTCGGGCAAGAACTGCATGGCGACGTGCCCGCCCATGTCGAAGCCGGAGAATCCCAGCACGCGCCCGGTGTGAAACGTGTCCGAGCCCAAAAGCCCGCCCAGATCTCGGGCGAAGGGCTTCAAGTCCGCCTGGGTCGCCGAATTGTAAAAGCCGCCAAACTCGGTCGCACAGGCGAGCGCGGGAAAAAGCAGCGCCGCCGCGGCCAGCAACGAGAATCGTTTCGTCATGCCAAAGCCTCCATTCGTTCATGGGCGATGCGCAGCCCCTCGAGGGTCAGGTCCGGCTCCCAGCGGGCGCCCTTGGGCAGGTCCTTTCGGAAAAGGCCGGAGAGCCCGCCCGTCGCGAACACGGCCGCCTTCGGGGCCTTCATTTCCTTCTTGAACATCTCCAAAAGCTTCTCGATCATTCCCAGGGAGCCGTAGTAAATGCCGGAGCGCAGGCATTCCGAGGTGTCCCGTCCGATGGCGCGGGACGGCTTCTCGATTTTTGCCAGCGGCAGAAGGGCTGTTTTCTCGGACAGAGCCCACGCCGAGGTGTTGGGGCCGGGAACAATGGCTCCGCCTAAAAAGCGCCCGCCGCTTGAGACGCCCTGCACGGTCGTGGCGGTGCCGAAATCCACGATCACGCAGGCGCCGCCGGCTTTTTCGTGGCCGGCCAGGGCGTTGAGCAGCAAGTCGGCCCCGACCTCGCGCCGCCCTTTAAGGGTCATTTTCACGCCCAGTTCCATCTCCGGCTTGACGGCTTTGGCCCGGCATCCGAACGCCAGGCGCACGGCGCGCTCAAGCGCGGCATCGGCGCTGGGGACCACGCTGCCGTAGACCACGGCCGCGACGCGCAGGCCGCGGGTCCGGCGGCGCAGCTCCGCCGCCAATTTCTCCGCGGAGAGCCCCGCTGTTGTCTCATGGCGCCAGCGTCTGATAATCTTCTTGCCGTTGAAGACTCCGGCCGTGATGTTGGTGTTCCCGACGTCGAGCGCCAGGAGCATCTATTTGAGCGCGACGGAAAGCTCCTTGACCGCCGAGGCGGACTTGAGCAACTCGGTGCGCTCCTCCACGGTGAGGTTCAGTTGGATAATCTGCTCGATGCCGCGCTCGCCGAGCTTGACCGGCACGCCGACGAAAACGCCTTCGACGCCGTATTCGCCTTCCAGATAGGCCGCGCAGGGAAGAACCTTCTTCTTGTCCTTGAGGATGGCTTCCGTCATTTCCGCGGCCGAGGCCGACGGGGCGTAATAGGCCGAGCCGGTCTTTAAGAGCTTGACGATTTCCGCGCCGCCGTCGCGCGTTCTCTTAATGATGGCCTCGACCTTGTCCTTGGGCAATAGCTCGGTGACCGGGATGCCCGCGATGGTTGAGAAGCGCGGCAGAGGGACCATGGTGTCGCCGTGGCCGCCCAGCACCATGGCGTGCACGTTTTCGATGGAGACGTTCAAGGCGTCTGCGATGAAGCAGCGCATGCGCGCGGAGTCCAAGACTCCGGCCATGCCGATGACCCGGTGTTTGGGAAACTTGGAGGTCTTAAGCGCCACCAGGCACATGGCGTCCAAGGGGTTGGAGACGATGATGATGACGCACTCGGGCGAGTAGCGCGCGACCTGCTCGGTGACGGACTTCACGATGCCGGCGTTGGTCTTTAAAAGGTCGTCGCGGCTCATGCCGGGTTTGCGCGGCACGCCGGCGGTGATGATCACGACGTCCGAGCCCGCGGTGGCCTCGTAGGAGGTCGCTCCGGTCACGCGCGAGTCGTAGCCCATGATCGGGGCCGACTCCATGATGTCGAGGGATTTGCCGGCGGGCATGCCTTCGGTCTGCGGGATGTCGACCAGGACGACGTCGCCCAGCTCCATTTCCGCGAGCCTTTGGGCCAAAGTGGCTCCAACGTTTCCGGCACCGACCACAGTGATTTTTTTGCGCGCCATGCGGACCTCCTTAAGAGATGAAAATCTTCCTTGATTATGATACCAAATCCGGGGAAGGGCGGCGGAGTTCCGGCGCGGCCGCTTTAGAGCGGGATGTTGCCGTGCTTCTTGGCGGGGGCCTGCGCGGCCTTGCTCTTTAAGAAACGCAGCGCGGTGACGACCTTGCGCCGGGTCTGGGACGCCTCGATGATCTCGTCCACATAGCCGCGTTTGGCGGCCTGGTAGGGCGAGGCGAAGCGTTCGATGTAGCTTTCAATGAGCTCCCGGCGCTTGGCCTCGGGGTCGGCGGCCCCGGCGATTTCCCTCCGGTAGATGATTTCCACCGCGCCGGCCGCGCCCATGACCGCGATTTCCGCGCCCGGCCAGGCGTAGTTGACGTCGCCGCGGATGTGCTTGGAGCTCATCACGTCGTAGGCGCCGCCGTAGGCCTTGCGCAGAATCACGGTGATCTTGGGGACGGTGGCCTCCGCGTAGGCGTAGAGGAGCTTGGCGCCCTTGCGGATGATGCCGCCGTGCTCCTGGGCCAAGCCCGGCCAGTAGCCGGGAACGTCGACCAAAGTCAGCAGCGGAATGCCGAAGGCGTCGCAGAAGCGCACGAAGCGCCCGGCTTTCTCGCTGGCGTCGATGTCCAAGGCGCCGGAAAGCACCGCGGGGTTGTTCGCGATGACGCCGGCGCTTTCCCCACCCAAGCGGACAAAGCCCACGACGATGTTCTTGGCGAAGTCGCGGTGGACCTCGAAGAACCGGTGGCCGTCGGCGATTTCCCCGATGACCGCCTTGATGTCGTAGGGCTTCTTGGAGTCCGCGTTGGAGATGGAATCCAGAAAATCGCTCGGGCGCGCCGCGTCGTCCGAGAGCATGACCGAGGGCGCCGGCTGCTTCCAGTTGGAGGGGAGATAATCCAGCAGTTCGCGGATTTGCCTAAAGCAGTCCTGCTCGCTGGCCGCGCGGAAGTGGCATACGCCGGATTTTTCGCTGTGCGTCCGGGCGCCGCCCAAAGTCTCGAAGTCGCACTGCTCGCCGGTGGCCTGACGGATGACGTCCGGGCCCGTGATGAACATGTGGCCGGTGCCTTCGACCATGAACACGAAGTCGGTCAGGGCCGGGGAATAGACCGCGCCGCCGGCGCAGGGGCCCAAGACCACGGAAATTTGGGGGATCACGCCCGAGGCCCGGACGTTGCGGTGGAAGATTTCCGCGTAGCCCCCGAGCGCGTCGACGCCCTCCTGGATGCGCGCGCCGCCCGAGTCGCACAGGCCCACGACCGGAACTCCCGCCTCCATCGCCAAATCGAGCAGCTTGGAGATCTTTCGCGCGTGGGCCAGGCCCAGAGAGCCCCCGGCCACGGTGAAGTCCTGCGCGAAGACGCACACGCCGCGGCCGTTGATTTTTCCGTGTCCGGCCACCACGCCGTCGGCCGGCGCCTCGCCGTCCTCGGGGCCGAGTTCCGGGCGGTTCTTGCCCGCCAATAAATCGATTTCCTCGAAGCTGTCCTCGTCGAGGAGCAAATCGATGCGTTCGCGGGCCAGGAGCTTGCCGCGCTGGTGCTGCGCCTTGGCCCGCTCGGGCCCGCCGCCGGCCTCGGCTTTTTCCCGGCGCTTAAGCAGGTCCTGGGTCTTGGGCGAAACGGACGGCTTCGCGGGATCAGCCATTTTCCACGAGCTCCACCAGCGTTCCCTTCGCGTGCTTGGGGTGCAAAAAGCAGACTTGGTGCCCCCGGCTGCCCAAGCGCGGCTCTTTTTCCAGCGGCGGCGCGCCCGCGCGGGAGAGGCGCTCCATCTCCGCGCGGATGTCTTGGGCGGCGAACGCCACGTGGTGCAGTCCGGGCCCGCGTTCCTTTAAAAACTTGGCCACGGCGCCGTCGCCGGTCGGTTCCAGGAGTTCGATGGAGGATTCTCCGGCTTCCAGAAAGACGACGCGCACGTTCTGCGATGGGACGCTTTCCTCGTGCGTGAGCGCCAAACCGAGCTTTTCCTTGTAAAACGGCAAGGTCTCCGCGATGGAGGAAACCGCGATGCCGACATGGTCGAGCTTCATATGATTTGCTCTAACCATAGCAAATCGCGGCGGGTGGAAAAAATCCAATCCGGAGCCGGACGCTCGCGCGCATTAGGGATAAAGTCCCGCCGATCAGCGCGGAGTCTTTTGGGATTAATTTTTAACGGAGGATGATTCTTTCTTGATTCCGTTTAAAACAACCGGATTGACGAAGACGCCCGAGACCTGCGGGATCGCCGCCAAGGTCTTCGCGATTTTCGCGGCTTCCAGGACGTTCTTTGTTCTGATTTCTATGTAGTTGGCGCCGCCCAGCGTCAGATAGGAATAAAAATCCATGCCCATGCGCGCGGCGATTTCTTTGTCGTAATAGTAAGGGTCGCCGTTGCGGGAAAACGGGTTGAACAAAACGCTGGTTTCCGGAATGGGGTGATAAATGTTGTCCTGATATAAGCTGAAGCTCCATATTTTGCCGTCCCTATTTTTGGAGGGCAGGTTTAGAAGCTTCACGATATGCCGCGCCAAGGATTGCGCCGAGGCCTTCCACCATGACAGCGCCGGGTAAACCCGCGGGGCGTCGGCGGGAACGGGGATGTTCTGCCCGGCGGCCGCTGCCGATTGCGCGGGAGGGTTTTTAGCTCCCAGCAACGTCGGGGCGGCCTCCGGCCCCGCCGCGTGCAAAAGCGGAAGGCCCGCCAGCACCGGAGTCCCCAAAAATACCGCGCGATCGAACAGCCGCTTTCCGGCGTCGTACTGCGCCATGGCGTTTTCCGATTTATCCGGGAGCGCGGCCGCGGCGCGGACGGCGTCCAAGTCGGGCGAGGAGCCGGCCTTGAAGATCCTCGCCTGATAAGACCCCTTTTCATCCCGCCCGATGGCCGCCAGGGGTTTGCCCGAGGCGTCGAAGAGCACCGCGCTCTCTTTCCTGCCGCGTCCGTACGTTTCGACTATGTAGGAAGCGTTTGCCCAATTAATGGCCAAAGCCGAGACCGTTGCGTCCTGATTCCGGCCGGCTTTGCGTCTTTGCAATCGGTAAAATGCCCTGGCCGCCTTTGGAAGTTTGGCCGGAGAAATCGATGCCGTATTCAACATCCGGTAAATATCCAGCAATTCCTTCGGGCTATACGTGTCGAGCGGAGCGTCGACGCCGGATGCCGTGATGCGCGTTGAATCCGCGGCGGAAGCCGCGTCTAAAGCGGCCGCGCCGAAATCTTCGCCTGCCGTAATGCCGGCATTCCCGATAGAAACGCCGATAGGGGCGTCGCCGCCGCCGCTTTGGATATCGACGACGCCGGCTACGGCCTGGTAGCAGGACAAGCTGGCGGAAAAAAACATCAGGCTGGAGCAGAGAAGGGCGGAAATGGGGCGTTTGGCGCTGTTCATGAGACTGGAGACCTCCCGGGAAACGGGCACGCGGATTTTCATCGGCCAAGAATTGTGTCATAAATGCGGCGCGGCCGCATGGGCCGTGCGGACCGCCTAACCGGAGGCTTTGGGCCCACCGCTTAAATGGGACTTTGGGTTTCATGTCATGGATGCGGCCGCGTCATCGCGCGCGGGCTCTACAAATAATTCTGATATAATGCTCCCTGGTTTATACATGAGCCAAGAGACCGAGAAATTCCATTACCGCTGGTTCGTCCTGGGCGACATCAACGGGTTTTTCGGCCTCATCTCGGACAACTTGACCCTCCTGTCGTTTCTGGCCGGCATCCTGATCTACGCCTTCGGCTTTCCCGCCGACGTCGTCTACACGAAAATGTTCCCGGGCACGGCCATGGGCGTCCTCTTCGGCGACTTGGTCTACACCTGGATGGCGGTGCGCCTGGCCCAAAAAACCAAGAACCACAACGTGACCGCCATGCCGCTGGGCTTGGACGCGCCGTCGACCATCGGCTTGGCCCTGGCCGTGCTGGGCCCGTGCTTTCTGGCCATGAAGCAAGGCGGCATGCCCGTGCACGAGGCGGCGATTGAGACCTGGTACATCGGCATGGCGACCATGATTTTCATCGGGCTCTTCAAGGTCGCCTTCTCTTTCGTCGGTCCGTGGGTGCAGAAAGTCGTGCCCGAGGCCGGGCTCTTGGGCTCGCTGGCCGGCATCGGCCTGGCGCTCATCGGCTTTATTCCCTTGGTCGACATTTTCAGCATGCCGGTCGTGGGCTTGATTTCGCTGGGCATCATCGTCTACGCGCTCATCGCGCACTTAAAGCTCCCCGCCAAGTTTCCGGGCGTGCTGGCCGCGGTGCTCATCGGCACCGCGATTTACTACGCGATGGCGCCCTCCGGCGCCGCGGCCCAGGCGTATCACGCCAGCCGGCTTCAGCTCTGCTTTCCCATCCCGACTCTGGACTTTGTCCGGGGCTTGCGGCCAGCGCTGCGCTATCTGCCCATCGCGATTCCCTTCGGCCTCCTGACGGTCGTGGGCGGCATCAACGTGACCGAGAGCGCGCGCGTGGCCGGCGACGACTTCAACACGCGCGACATCCTCTTGACCGAGGCCGTGGCGACCTTGGTGGCCGGCGTGTGCGGCGGCGTGGCGCAGTCAACACCCTACATCGGCCAGCCGGCCTACAAGCACATGGGCAGCCGCGCGGGCTACACGCTCTTGGCCGGGCTCTTCATCGGCTTGGGCGGCATCTTCGGCTACCTGGGCGCCATCGTGGAGCTCATCCCGCAGGCGGTGCTGGCGCCTATTTTGATTTTCGTGGCGCTGGACATCGTGGTCCAGGCCTTCCACGCCAGCCCGCAGCGCCACGCGCCCGCCGTGGCCTTCGCGTTTTTTCCGACCATCGCGCGGCTGCTGCAGATTAAGCTCTCGGACCCGACCTACGTTTCCGCCGCGGCTTTCCAGAAGCTCATCTCCACGCCCGGCAAGACCTTGCCCGAGCTTTTGATCATCGTGGCGCTGGGCAACGGATTTATCCTGACCGCCATGCTCTGGGGCGGGTGCATCGCGCACCTCATCGACAAGGAAATCCGCCGCGCCGGGGTCTATCTGTGGATTTTGGCGGGACTCTCGTTTTTCGGCATCATCCATTCCGCCATGCCCAACGGGGACATGTACCTGCCCTGGAATTTATCCGGGCTGGCCCGACAAATTCCCTACCAGTTTGCCGCGGCCTACGCGATTCTGGGCCTGGCGCTCTATGCCGCGTCCTTGACGGCTAAAAAGGAGCCCGTCGCGGCGTAGCTCATGGATTTAAGCCAGCTCACGAGCCTCTTCGGCGTCGCCTTCGTCCTCTTCATCGCCTGGCTTTTCTGCCGCCACAAAAAATCCGTCAACTGGCGCACGGTGTTCTGGGGCACGGCGCTGCAGTTCATCTTCGCGCTCCTGGTCCTAAAGACCCCGCCGGGCCGCTGGTTTTTCTCCTCGGTCAACAGCCTGGTGACCGCGCTCATCGGCTTTCAAACCGACGGCGCCAAGTTCGTCTTCGGAGCCCTGGGCATTCCGCCGGGGCAGCCGGGGTCTCTGGGCTTTTTCTTCGCCTTCCAGGCGCTGACCTCCGTGGTGTTCCTGGCCGCGCTCATGTCCGCGCTCTACTACCTGGGCTTGCTCCAGCCCTTGGTGACGTTCTGCGCCAAAATCATGTGCCACACCTGCCAGACCTCCGGCGCGGAGACCTTGAACGCCGCGGGCAATATGTTCGGCATGGGGCAGACCGAGGCGCCGCTGCTGGTCAAGCCGCATTTGGAGGAGATGACCGAATCGGAGCTTCTCTGCGTGATGGTGGCGGGCATGTCCATGATCGCGGGCGGCGTCATGGTGGTCTACGTGGACATGCTCAAGCCCTATTTCCCGGACATCGCCGGGCACCTCCTGGCCGCCAACGTCATGGCCGCGCCCGCCGCCCTGGTCATCTCCAAGATGCTCATCCCCGAGACCGGAAAGCCGAAAACCAGCGGCGCCACGAAAATCGAGTACCACGACGAGTCCTCCAACGTCGTCGAGGCGGTGTCGAGCGGAGCCGAGGTCGGCATGCACCTGGCCATCAACGTCGCGGCCATGCTCATCGCCTTTATCGCGCTTCTGGCCATGGTCAACGCGGGCCTGCACGCGATCTTCGGGCTCTTCCACCATCCGGACATCGGCTTGGAGCAGCTGTTGGGCTGGATGTTCGCGCCCATCGCCTGGATCGTCGGAGTTCCCTGGCGCGACTGCGCCACGGCGGGATACCTGCTCGGCGAGAAGACGGCCCTAAACGAGTTCGTGGCCTACACCTACATGATGAAGTACGCCGCCGCGCACGCGGCCCAGCAGCTGTCCTACCGCTCCTACGTCTTGATCGCCCACATGCTCTGCGGCTTCTCCAACATTTCCTCCATCGGCATCCAAATCGGCGGCATCAGCGTCTTGGCGCCCGGCCGCCGCAAGGACCTGGCCCGCCTGGGCGTCTACGCGCTCATCGGCGGGGCTCTGGCCAACCTCCTGACCGCGGCCGTGACCGGGGTGCTGATTCATTGATCGCCTGGGCGCAAGAAGCCTTTCACTTCCTTTATAACGTCCACGGGCTCATCGAGTGGGGCGGGCTGTGGCTGGTGACTTTCGTCATCTTCGCGGAGACCGGGCTGTTCTTCGGGTTTTTCCTGCCCGGCGATTCGCTCCTGGTCGTGGCCGGGATTTTCGCGCGCGCCCGGGAGCTTCCCCTGCCCTGGCTCCTGGTCCTGCCCTGCCTCGCGGCCATTCTGGGCAACCAGACCGGGTATTTCCTGGGGCTGCGGCTCGAGCATTCCATGATGAACTGGCCCGATTCGTTGTTCTTTAAAAAGCGGCATTTGGTGATGACCCACGAGTTCTACGCCAAGTACGGCGCCAAGACGATTTTCCTGGCCCGCTTCGTGCCCATCGTGCGCACCTTCGCGCCGCTGGTGGGCGGCATCGGCGAGATGGGCTACGCGCCGTTTCTCCTCTACACCGTGGCCGGAGCCGTGGCCTGGGTGTGCGGCCTGGTGCTCGCCGGCTACTCCCTGGCCTCGCTGGTTCCCGACATCGAGAAAAAAATTCACGCGGTCATCGTGGTCGTGGTCTTTCTCTCCATTCTGCCCGGCATCGTCGAGTTCTTCCGCGCCCGCCGCCGGCGCCAGTAAAGAACAGATAGGCAAGACCGGCACTCACACTTGCAGGGCTAATTGTCTGGGGCTATACTTCTGCCCATGGAAGCTGATGGCCAAGTCTGGATCATTGCTTTTTTTGTCGCGATTCTTTGCCCATTAGGTGTGCTTTCGGTTTATGGGCAAGACGAAGATGATCCTGTCCTTGATCAATGCAATTTGCAGCAAGTTGTATCTGGTAATAATATTTATTTCATCCCCGAATTGGAGAATCCTCAGCGGACGGATGTTGGAAATGGGCTTTGCTTCAGCAATGTCATTGTTTATGCGAGACTGCCGTCTGTTGTCAACCCTCCCAGCGCTTCCCAGCAGGATAGCAACTCAATCGAATCGGTGCAGACGTCCGCTTGGCAAGAGTTCGTGGATCCGGGAACAATCAAGACGGATGGCGATTATGTGAATGATGGGCCGGGCTCGAAACGACAAAAATTTAACATTGACCATATAAAAGGTATTGACGTAATTCCGAATTCATGGCTTGACATTAATGGATATTACCATTCTTATGTCACGCTGAAGGCGCAAGTCGATTTCCGTAGATGGCTGCTTGAACGTCCCAATTGTGCGAATGGGTGCACGCTGACTGCGGGTCGAGTGTCCCCTTTTGTTATTTCCGTTCCGGCCGTCACTGGAATCCTGGATCGGGATACATTTCTCATTCCGTTAATGAAGCTAGAGTGGTATTATGACTCGTCTTATCGCGCGCTCCTAAGCGACTGCCAAAAACAGTATTCCCCAAATTGCTCGGGCCCGCCATGGCCCGACTCATTTGCATATCGGGTCGGCAAGTTGAGTCATGCGCGCGCAACCTTGGACGCCTTTTCCAAAGTGTTGGCCAAGGCGTCTTTCGGGCCGCAGGATTATAAGTCTATTAATGAAGCGGATTGCGATCCTGATGATAGGTCGGGCGTAGGCGGCTTGAAACTGGCGTGCAGTGCTTTCGACGGGTACCATGATCCTGATTCCGAAGCGGCGGCGCCGGAGTTGCTGGTTAAAGGAGCCTTCTATCCGGATTCATTGCCCACGGAAGAAGTCCAAGACGCGCAGGCGCGGGCTGCGCAGGCCATGGCGGAGGCAGCCGCGCTTAACGATCTCGAGGTTTGGGACCCCCAGATATCCCCGGGCCAGAATGAATCGCAGGACCCAACGGCAGGGAACTCTCAATGAAAATCGCTCGCTTCGCGCCGCTTCTTGCCGCGCTCTTGACCAGCTATTGCTGGGCAGACGAAATCGTTATTCCTCCCTCGCCGGTGCCGCACACGGCCTCCGCCACCGCGCGCAAGGGCTCCGTGCAACTTGCGCTTAAGATTTACAACACGCGCATCACGCGGCACTACGGCATTGAGAAAGTCTTTGACTCAATCCGTTCGCTGAAAACTCATAACGTCAGGGTCAAGCGCGCGCAACCCGTGTGGTTCCAGTTGGAAATTAAGGATGTCGGAAAGGACGCGTTGCCGACGAACGGCATGTTCGCGAAAAATGCGGCCAGGTTTTTTGAGCGAAATTGGGAACAATACAACGGAGGCCGTTACGGAACATACCTGGTAGTTATGGGACCGGACGGCAAGCCGGAACCGTGGAAACAATACCCCTATTTCCACATGCACGGGTGCGAACTGCCTAAATCCATGGCAGGGTTCTTCGTCGTCCCCGATTTCATGCCGCATGAATCCGATGCGCAAGAACGGAAAAATGCCGTGACTTTAAGCCCAGGCCAATCCGCGCGCACGCCGACCTGGGTCCTTCCCGGCGAGTGCCCCGGGGACAGGCCCAATCCTCCGACACCCATGCCCAGCTACGCTGAATTGTGGCATTTTTCCTTTGATCGGCCCGGGAAATATACGGTCTGGGCGGTTTATGATGTGGAACCTCTTTCAAAAGAAGATATGAAGGGTTTTACTCCCGATTTAGTTAAAGTGTTGGGGAAAAAACTAGACTGGCAAGTTCATTTTAAGACCCCTCCAATCGCCATTACGGTGCTGCCATGATGACCATCATTGCTTTGTTGTTTCTGTTAATTCCCGTTAACAATGCCTGGGCCATCCATGCGGCGACGAAACCTGAGATCAGGGCTATTCAAAAACAAATTGACGATGCCCAGAAAGGAATCCCTGGAGAAATAGACAAATATAATGCGGAAATCAGCGCTAGCGACCGCGGTGAGATTCGATTAACAGACGCGCAGGTAATGAAAATTGATGAACATATCGCTCATTTGCGCAAGCAGATACCAGCGGCCTACAACAAGGCGATTAAGATGACCATCAAAGCCTACGGCCTGGAGCCACCGAAAACCTCTGCCAAGATTATCACGCCCAACAAATTCGAGAACCTGACCGCCAAGTTCCAAGTCGACTATAAGGCCGGCCGGCACGACATATACGATCAAGAACAACAAAGGGAAGACCATCAATCTAGTAATGCCGGGGGTTGACCTTTCTGGAATGACGATAGTGGGTCAGACATTACCGGATGGACATATCGCCATCATCGATCCGTTGGCATTTCAAAGTCCTGGATTTTTGGCTTCAATTATCGTTCATGAAAGAACCCATTACGAGCAGACCATCACGCTCGGGCAGGGAGACAAGATTCATATGATAGAAGCCGAAAAGGAAGCTTTCAGCAATCAGCTCGGCGCTGCAAAGATATTGGGGTTGACCAACGACCAAATAAAAAAACTACAAACAGACGAGACCAACGAGGTTCAAGGCCTAAAAAATATTGGCAATCCCGGTTTCTGGACATTGCCTGACGCCAACGCCAAGCTTGCGCGACATATTGAGGATATAAAAAAGGAGGGGCGGGATGATTTCCTGAGCTCCGTTGCCCAGGGCAGCGGGAATTTGGATCGAAAATTCAACACTGCGAAAAAAGAGAGGGTGGCGGACCATGCCCGTCAAGCGGCGGAAGATGCGGCTCAAGCGCGGCGCAAATCCATGGGTTGGGTTGCTCTGGAGAAGTATGCGGGAACCGTTTGCGACTATGACTATCCTGGGCCGAATGCTATGCAAGACCGCCAGTATCTTCTGACGCATTCGATTGTAATCCAAAAATCAGAGATTAAAAAACTGCTGGATACGGAGGGGGCGTCTGAGTTGGACGGCTGTGAGGATGCATTCGTTCTCCGCGTCTATAAGGCCAACGGAACCATCAATTCGGCATGGCTGGTTCAAGAAATAGATGAAGATAATGCTGAAGGGGTATATGGTCATATTTTTCATCCCATCCTCAAAGGCCTTAAGTTCGTCGGCGCGGTACTCGTGGCCGGCATTGCGGTTCCATTCATCGCGGTAGGTGCCACTGTTGTCGCGGTGAGGAACGCCGTAAATGCGCCAGATGACAGTGGGAATGGAAGTCAGGGAGCGGGAACGCGCGCGTCGCGCCCATCCACGCCGGATAGCGGCATCCATCTGCAAAACAGCGAGGCGTATGGGCAATTGGAGGGCATCGCTGATGGTACATTTAACGGGTTTGGCCAATAGGTCTTTTATGTTCTTCTCGTCGCCGGCGCAAGATCAGCTCAGCGCCGCTTTCTTAGCCTCCGCGTAGGCGGCCAGGACCGACTCCTGCGCGGCTTGGCGCGCCTCGGCCGTCACCGGGCAGGCGATTTCGTACCATTGGTTCTGCTTCTCGCCCTTGCCCGGTTTGGCCGGGAAGGAAAGAAAAATGCGGCCTTCGCCGTTTTCCCCGTCCTTGCTTTTGAGGATGCGGATGCCGCGGATGGCGAAGGCGCCGCCCACGGTCAGGTCCGCGAAGCCCAGGAGCGTGGCCGCTCCGGCCTCGCTTTCGAAGATGCGCACGGTGGTCTTGATTTCCGGCAGGGTCATGGTGCTGCCTCCAGTCGCGATTTATCGTCCTTGCGTCTCCTTGAGTTACGATTCAAAGGGCCGAAAAGTTCCCCGTTTGACAGGGGGGGAGCGGCAAGGTAGAATCAAGGCCCCATGAACATCGGCATCGGCGTGGGCTACGGGCCGGACGCGGCCAAGGCGGCGCGGGATGCCGCGCGCGAGGCGAAAAAGGGCGTCAAGAAGCCCGATTTGGCCCTGGCTTTCTGCGGCGTGAACCTCAATCAGAAAAAGGCCCACCGCGCCCTGTGCCGGGAATTGGACGCGAAGGTTCTCGTCGGCGGATCGTCCTACGCCGAAATCTCGCCGCGGGGCGTGAGCGAGAACAGCGTGGCGGTGCTCTTGATGACGCTTGACGGCGGCAAAGTGTCCTTCGCCCAGGCGCCGGTGGGCGACGATCCGCGCAAGATCGGGGAAGAGCTCTCGCGCCGGCTGCGCCGGCAATTGCCCGGCAGCGCGGCCCTGGGCTGGCTGGTCCCGACCAGCTCCAACGGCTACGAGAACGAGGCCTTAAAAGCCGTCAACGTGGCGGGCGAGAAGTTTCCGCTCTTCGGCGGCATGCCCTGCGGCAAATACGATTTGGGCATGAGCCATCCGGAATTTCGCAGGCAGTACAACTACATGGGGCCGGCCTTGGCCGAAAACGGCGCGCGCCTGGCCTTTTTGGAACTGCCCAAGGACGAGGCGCGCCTGGGCTTCGGCTTCGACCACGGCTGGCAGCCCATCGGCCCCGAGATGCGCGTGACCCGCTGCGAAGGCAACAAGATTTTTGAAATCGACGGCGTCCCCATCATCGATTTCTACCGGCGCCTGCTGGGCACGAGCGGCAGCGACGAGTTCTTCAACTTGGACATCCAGCGCTTCGGCCTGGCGATGCTCCTGGAAAACGAGCACGAGGGCCGTTCGCTCATCAAGCTGCCGGTCAGCACCGACTTCAAGGAAGGCTCCATCACCTGCTGGCCCGCCGAGGACCTTTCCGGCCGCCGCATGCGGCTTATCGTCTCCAACCGCAGAAGCCTCGTGGACGGCGCGCGCGACGCGGCCAAGCGCTGCCTGGAGGCCTTGGACGGCGCGCCGCCGCGGCTGGTGTTCATGGTCAGCTGCTGCACGCGCAAGGCCATCCTGCACAGCCGCATGGATCAGGAATTCTGCGCCGTGCGCGAGGTCTTCGGCGGGAAGGTCCCCATTTTCGGCTTCTACACCGGCGGCGAAATCCTGCCGTTTTTAAGCCGCTACCGGGACATCGTCGATCCGGAGATTTCCTTTTCCGGATCCTACTACCACACCACCACGATGGGGCTCCTGGCGCTGGGCGCCAAAAAACCGTTCAAGGTCCGCGTCGGCTATCCGCGCGGGCCCAAAACGTCGTCGGCGCGGGAAATCTCCGAGCTCAAGCAGCTCCTGGCCAAAAGCGAGGGCAGCCTGGACGGGACCGAGGCGTTTTTGGAGAACCTCGCGCGCAAGTCCTACCAGGACAGCGAGAAAATCAGGCGGCAGAACGAAATCATCCACAGCTACACCCCGCACAACGTGTTCGCGCGCATCGGCGAGAACGTGGCCCGCGGCGTGGACGAAATCGCGGACGCGGAGTTTTCCGGCTGCTTTTTGTTCCTCGACATCCAGGGGTTCACGGCCTTCAGCGAGACCCGCGAGGCCGCGGAGGTGGTCCGCGCCATCAACGATCTTTTCGATCCGGCGACCCAAACTATTTACCGGCACGGCGGGGACGTGGACAAGTTCATCGGCGACTGCATTTTCGCGGCCTTCGACTCGCCGCGCCAGGGCGTCGCCTGCGCCCAGGATCTCCTGCGGCTTTTCCTGGAGCGCAAGAGCCGGGGCAGCCCCTTTTCCGTGCGCATCGGCTTGAACGCCGGCCGCGCCGTGCGCGCCAACGTGGGCTCCTGCGCGCGCCGCGAGTACACCTACATCGGCGACGCGGTGAACCTGACCCAGCGCCTGGAGGCCAACTGCGCGCCGGGGAAAATGCTCATGAGCGAGGCGGTCTACCGCGAGGCCGCCGATCTGGCCTCGGGCGCCGCGCGGCGGGAAATTTTGGTCAAGGGCCGCAAAGAGCCGGTCGCGTGCTACGAGTGCGGCACGTGAGGTTTCCGATCTTAAAGCCGTTCCTGGCGGCGTGCGCGGCGCTGGCCTTGTGCCTGGGCTTGGCGCCCGGAACGCGCGGGGAAACCCCGGCGCCGGGCGCATTCCGGGACGTGATGCGCGCCCAAGCCGACGCCGCGCCGTCTTCGAGCTCGGTCCCGGCGTATCAACGCCTGAGCCGGACGTCCGAGTCATATCTGTGCGAATACGGCTTCACGAGCTTCAACCGCGACAAGTGGGACATCCATTTTTCCCTGAGCCGCGCCGGCTTGGCCCGATACGAAAATCTTTTCGGCTACACCCAGTCCGGCCTAAACCGCCTGGAGTCGTGGAAAGCCTCCGCCCTGCGCGCGGGAACGCCGGCTTCGGAGGCTCAAGCCGAATATCAGGGCAAGCTCGTTTCCTACTTCGCCCGGCATGGGTTCGAGATCGCCGGGCCGCGGACGGTCGAGGTGGACATGCCGGCCCAGATCAAGGAAAATACCGCGCCGCTTAAAAGCGTCGCCGATATTTTCGCGCGCGTGGGCGCCCGGCGCGGCTATGATTCGGGCGCGCTCATCGGCGCGGTCGCGGCCATGGTGCAGACGGCCGTGAACTATCGGGAAATTCCGCAAAACTACGGCGGCAAAGACGTCGGCGCCTACCTGCCGCCGCTGCAGATTCTGGCCCAAGGCTGGGGCAACTGCGCCGCCAAGAGCGGGCTCTTGGCCGCGATATTGTCCAACTGGCCCGAGGCGCGCCTGGTGGGCGTGGCCGCGCCCAACCATTACCTGGTCGGCGTGCTGCGCATCCCGCAGCCGGGCGACTACTACGTCCAGTACGACGGCCTGCAGTACGTGCTGGTCGAGGCGGCCGGGCCCGCGTGGCTGCCGCCGGGCACCGTTTTCGATTATACCGCCGCCATTTTGCAGTCGTCGGATTACCGCATCGAGCCGTTTTTTGATTGAACAAGGAGAATCTTATGAGCGTGGCGAGAGCGCTGGTCGGGTTCGTGCATTTCGGATTGGCCTTGGTCCTCTCCGTGGTGGTCATCTACGTCACCTACCGGGTCTTCATCCTGGCCAACCCTGATTTCGACATGGAAGCGGAAATCCGCAATGGCAACACCGCCGTCGGAGCCTTGGTCGGCGCCATTTTGGTGGCCGCGGCCATGATCCTTAAAAACGGCATGTCCTCGGTGATGACCATGGTGCGCCTGCGGCTTTTGGCGCCGGCGGAAAGCGGATTTTCCTTGGAGCGCCTCGTGTGGCTGGCCGCGGCCCATTTGACGCTGTCTTTGCTCATGGCGGTGCTCACGATTTCCATCACCCTGCGCGCCTTCGGGCGCCTGAGCCGGCGGCGCGGCTGGCGGCCGGGCGAGGAGCTGCAGAAAAACAACGTCGCGGTGGGCGTCTTGTTGGCCGCCGTGGTCATCATCGCCGCGATGTACGTGGGCGACGGCGTGGGGGCGCTCTCGAGTTCGCTGCTGCCGCAGCCCACCATGGGCCATATCCAAATCATGCGTTGACGCGCGCGGCGTAAAAATATTTTTTTGACATGAGCGAGCACCTTGAGACCCAGGCGCAGAAAGACGCGCGGGATTTAAAGCGCCTGGGCTACGCGCAGGAG
>Ga0307373_10000786_pt1 | contig 60907 bp, 48 predicted proteins | sample OX2MG_FD_202534 | JGI IMG/M metagenome (GOLD analysis project Ga0307373, IMG submission 202534) | Soil microbial communities from Risofladan, Vaasa, Finland - OX-2 | ecosystem: Environmental > Terrestrial > Soil > Coastal area > Acid sulfate soil | place: Finland: Risofladan, Vaasa | collected... | reverse complement strand
GACAACGGCGTTATCGGGCGCTCGCGTCGGACTCGACCGCGTCAGGGCCTCGAGCCTCCAGTTCCGATTCTAATCCAGTGATTCCACAACGGGCCAGCACGCCCAGCAAGATACTGCCGAGTTGCTGCGGCCCCTTCCGCCGGCTGCGGCGGCACTTTTCGTAGCGTGCCGCCAGCGGCGCCGCCTCGGCCGCTTGTTCGTGTTTGGGGATCTGCTCGGCTTGCCGCCGTAATAGTGGTTGCAGTTGATCAAGTTATCGGCCAAACGCAACCACGCCGCCCGCGTGCCCTCGCCGTGGCGACACTTGCTTGTGCGGTGGGGCTAATTATGCTGGAACATCGCAAACTCTTCTCAGTTTTACTAGACGCCCCAGCCCGCGCCGAACTCCAGATACTCGACGCTGCCGAGACAACCGAGAGACCGCCACTATGTTTCTGCCCAATTGGCACAAGCGCCTGAGCTTGTCGCACACGAACCGAAATCAAAGACGCCGCCGCAAGCACCAGCCACGGCTCGAATCGTTGGAACCGCGGACGCTGCTCTCGGTAAATCCCACCGGCGAGACGATCGCGCCCACCGAAGTATTCGACTTCACGACCACGGTGGCTGAGTTCACGGCTTCGGATGCCGGCCCGTTCACCGCCACCATTGATTGGGGCGACGGAAACGGCCCGACTACCGGCACGGTCAGCGCCGCTGGTGGCGGCGTGTTCGACGTCAACGGATCCCACAGTTACGCCGAGGACGGCCCGTATACGCTCACGATCACCATCGCGGACGCCGCCGATTTGACGACGGCCACGGTCCAAAGCACCGCCCAGGTCGCCGAAGCGACCACCGGCGAGGCCCCCTTTGCCGTCACCGCCGGTGGCTCGATCAGCGCTGCCGAAGGTCAGGTCCTCACAGGCGTCCAATTGGCCACGTTCCAGGATTTCGAGACCTCGGACCCCGGCCAGTTCACCGCGTCGATCGACTGGGGCGACGGCGTGACGACGCCGGGCAGTATTTCCACCCTGGCCGACTTTCCGGGCAGTTTTATTGTCACCGGCGACCACACCTACGCCGACGAGTTGAGCGGCAACTACACCGTCACGATCCAGGAGCCCAGCGCGAATTTCACCGCCACGCCGGTCAGCAATTCGGTGAGCGTCGCCGAGCGAGACACCTTGACGCCCTCCTCAGTCACCACAGGCACCATCCGTGAAAACGAGCTCGTCGGCGGAACCGCGGCGGTGTTCGGCGACCTGGGCTATCCCGGAAACAATCCGGCCGACTTCACGGGCACGTTCGACTGGGGCGACGGCACCACCTACACCACAGGTGCCGGCAATGCCACGGTCACCAGCGACGGCGCGGGGCATTTCACGCTCTCCGTGTCAGCCCATTCCTACGCCGATGAAGGCGTTTACACGGTCGTGGCCACGCTGACCGACAACGCCCCCGGCACCGCCAGCGATGCGCAAACCGGCACGCTCACGGTCGCCGAGGCGGATGCGTTCGCCCCCTCGGCCACGCCCGTCACGTTCACCGGCACGGAAGGGACGGCCGCGAGCGGCAGCGTGGCGGTGTTTGCCGACGCTGGCTACCCGAACAATGACGCGGCCGACATGACCGCGACCATCGACTGGGGCGACGGAAGCATCGGCGCGGGTTCTGTTTCGACCGCGGGCGACGGCAACTTCACGGTGAGCGGCAACCACACCTACGCCGAAGACGGCGCCTACACCATCACCGCTAGTATCGCCGAGGACGCGCCCGGCACCGCCAACGCCACGACCACGGCCACGGCAAACATCGCCGAGGCCGACCTTTCGCTGACCCCCGCCGCGGCCTTCGCGGCGACCGAAGGCAGTTCGGCGACGGCCATTGTGGCTTTCGTTAACGATAGTGGCACCACCGATTCAGCCGGCGCCTATTCCAGCACGATCAACTGGGGCGACGGTACGGCGAGTGCCGGTACGGTGAGCGGGTCGGAATCGCCCTTCACGGTCACCGGCCACCACACCTACGTGGACGAGGGCAGCTTCACCATTACGGTGACGACGACCGAAACCAGCGCGGTTCCGGCGGCCACCGCCACCACCACCCTCGTCGAAGTGGTCGCCGAGGGCGATTCCGGCAGTCTCATTGCGGCGACGATTACGCCCACCGAAGGCGGTTCGTTCAACGGTGCCGTCGCCAGTTTCACCGATACCGGCAATCCGCTGCAAATCGCCGGCGACTTCACTGCTTCGGTCGATTGGGGCGACGGCACCGCGACCGCCGGCACAGTTACGGGCCCGACGGGCGGCCCGTTTACGATCAGCGGCGGACACACCTACGCCGACGAAGGCACCTACACCGTGCTGGCCTCGTTCAGCGATGACCCGCCGAGCACATTGACCGACGTTGCGATCACCAGCACGGCTATCGTCGCCGAGGCCGATGCCTTCACACCCTCGGCCACGCCGGTCACGTTCACCGGCACGGAAGGGACGGCCGCGAGCGGCACCGTGGCGGTGTTTGCCGACTCCGGCTACCCGAACAATGACGCGGCCGACATGACCGCGACGATCGACTGGGGCGACGGAAGCATCGGCACCGGTTCCGTCTCGACCGCGGGCGACGGCAACTTCACCGTCAGCAGCAGCCATATCTATGCCGACGAGGGATCCTTCCCCATAACGGTGACGCTGATCGACGACGCGCCCGGCACGGCGACCGCGACGGCCACAGCGACCGCCGTCGTGGCGGAGGGCGACACGCTGGTTCCCGGCGCGGCCACCCTCAGCGCGACCGAAGGCAAGACGTTCACCGGCAGCGTGGCCTCCTTCTCCGACACGACCTACACCGACAACCCACCGACCGACTTCACCGCCACCATCGACTGGGGCGACGGCACGACAACAACGGGCACCATCGCCGGTGTCGCCGGTCCAGGAGGCTCGGCCAGTCTGGTGGTCAGCGGCGATCACCTCTATGCCGATGAAGGTGGCTACTCGCTCACCGTCATCTTGACCGACGGCGCACCGGGCACCGCCGCGGCCACGGCCACCGGCACCGCCAGCGTCGCCGACAACGACACCCTGGCGCCCGGACCCAACATCACGGCCAGCAGCACCGAAGGCGCCACGTTCACCGGCGCCTTGGCCACGTTCACCGATGCGACGTATGCCGGCAACGTGCCCGGCGATTTCACGGCCTCGATCGATTGGGGCGACGGAAGCACCGGCACCGGTTCCGTCTCGACCGCGGGCGACGGCAACATCACCGTCAGTGGCAGCCATGTTTATGCCGAGGAAGGGAGTCCGACCGCGACGATCGTCTTGGCCGACGACGCGCCCGGCACGGCGACCGGCACCGCGACCGCGACCATCAACGTTGCCGACGCGCCCCTCAGCGCCGCCGCGACAACGCTCACGCCCACCGAAGGCGCCTCGTTTACCGCCGTGGTGGCCACCTTCACCGACGCCGATCCCGGCGCCACCGTCGCCGACTACAAAGTCACGATCGATTGGAACGACGGCACGCGCAGCGTCGGCTCGGTGGCGGCCAATGGCGGCGGTGTCTTTCAGGTTACCGGCACGCACACTTTTGCGGAAGAAGGAACCAACGCCGTCACCGTGACCATCTCCGACGTCGGCGGCAGCACCGCCACGGCCAACAGCACGGCGATCATCAGCGACGCGCCGCTCGCGGCCGCCGGCGTAGCGGTGACTCCCACCGAGGGCATTGCCTTCACGGGCGTCGTGGCGACGTTCACCGATGCCGATCCCGGCGGCGCGGTCAGCGACTATGCCACCCAAATCGTCTGGGGAGACGGCACGACGACCACTGGCACCGTCGCGGCCAACGTCAGCGGCGGCTTCGACGTCGGCGGCACGCACACGTATGCCGAGGAAGGGACGTACAACATTACGGTCGCCATGCTCGATCGAGGCGGCAGCAAGGCCACCGCCAATAGCATCGCGCTGGTCACGGATGCACCGCTCACGGCGACGGCCGCCACCATCACGGCCACGGAAGGCGCCTCGTTCACCGTCGCGGTGGCCAGCTTTACCGATGCCGATCCGGCCGGGGTTGCCGGCGACTACACGGCGACCATCGACTGGGGCGACGGCACAACCTCCGCCGGAAGCATCGCGGCCAACGGCGGCGGCTTCCAAGTCAAGGCCACGCACACCTACCTGGAGGAAGGCGTCGATTCGCCGCGCGTCATCATTCGCGACGCGGGCGGCAGCACCGCCACCGTCCAGGGCGCCGCGCACGTCGCCGACGCTCCGCTGACGGCCGCCGGTGTCACCCTGACGCCCACCGAGCTGACCGCCTTCACGGGCACCGTCGCCACCTTCACCGACGCCGATCCGAACGGCACGCTGAGCGATTACGCCGCGACCGTCGACTGGGGCGACGGCACTTCGAGCGCAGGCGCCGTGGCCGCGACGAGCGGCGGCTTCATGGTCAATGGCTCGCACACCTACGCACAGGAAGGCACGTTTACGGTCACCGTGACGGTGGCCGATGTCGGTGGCAGCTCGGCCACGGCCACAAGCGCGGCCGACGTTGCTCCGGCCGCGATTTCGGGCACCGCCGTCCCCATCAGCGGCTTCGAACGCACGCCTTTGGTCAACGTGCCCGTGGCTACTTTCTTGCACGCCAACGGCGGCGAAACGGTCGGAAACTTCAACGTCACGATCGACTGGGGCGACGGCACCAGCTCCACCGGCACGGTCTCGGAATCGGGCACCACCTACACCGTCACGGGCACGCACAACTATCTCGACGAGGGAACGTTCGCCGTCACGGTCCGCATCAGCGATGGATCTACCTCGGCCACGATCACCACGGCCGCGGCGATCTTGGAGGAGCTGCTGCCCGATGGCACCGTGGGAACGTTGAATCAGCGATTTGTCCAAGAGATTTATCGCGATCTGCTGCACCGCGCGGTCGATCCGTCGGCGCTGGCCTATTGGACGCCGATGCTGGACCAAGGCGTGTCGCGGCAACAGGTGGCCCAGGAGATCGTGGCCGCGGCCATGCCGGGCGAATTGGGCGCCGACCTGGTGACGGGCATCTTCGAGAAATTCCTGGGCCGCGCTCCCGATCCGTCGGGCATGGCGTTCTGGATCACCATCGTCAGCCAACGCGAGACGTTGGAAGACACAGAGGCCAACGTCGTCGGCACGCCGGAGTTCTTCTACCTTGCCGGAAGCACCGACGCCGGCTTTATCACGCGCCTGTTCCGCTTGGGTCTGGGCCGCAACCCCGAACCTTCGGCAGTCAGCTACTTCGAAACGCTGCTGGCCAATGGCATCACGCGCGAGCAGGTGGCCGAGATCATTTTCAACAGCCTGGAGTACCACGAGCTGGAAGTGAGCGGCTATTATCAATCGCCGGTCGACCTCAACGACCGCTCGACGGGCATCGTGCCGTTCATCGACGACCTCGACTTCCTGGACCGTCCGGTCGATCCGGGCGGTCTGGCGATGTTCTCCATCGAGCTGCAGCGGGACACCACCGACCAGCAGGTCTGGGCCCAGTTGCTGGCCTCCGACGAGTTCTTTGCCAAGATTGCCCAGTAAGTGCGGAGCGTGCGCCAGGTAGGGTGGGACCACGCCTGGTGCTTACCGCTTCACGCCGTAGATCGGCAAATGGCGGTAATAGACTTCCAGCATGTAGACCGAGAGGCAGGTCGTGTACAGGCGGCCGCCCTGGCCCAGGTTCGGCCAGCGGTCGGGATGCTCGCCCAGCGGATCCCAGCTCCCTTTTTCCAGGCCGGTCTGTTCCTGGTGGCTGACCAGCATGTCGCGCAGCGCGCCGTTCCAGGCCGTCCAATACTTGCCCTCCATGTGGTGCATCACCTGCGTGCCGTAATACCAATAGTAGACGTCTCGGTCTTCATAGCGGGGAAGATTTTGCGAGAGCAGCTCCACGCCATGAATCAGCCGCGGGTCGTCGCGCCGCCATCCCAGGTACTGCCGGCAGAGCAGCGCTTCGGCGGTCATCGTCAGCGTCGGGTCCATGTCGACCTGGTAGCCGTAGCGGCTGCCGTCGGGCGTCACCTTGTCGAGATACCCGCCGATCTTTTCCAACACGGGGCTCGGCACGTCGAGGCCGGCCATGCGGGCGCTTTGCAGGGCCATCACAATCCAGCCCGTCACAGAGGTGTCGCTGTCGCTGCGCGGCATATAACGCCACCCGCCCAGCTCAGGCTCCTGCGTGTCGATGCAATACTTGATCGCCAGCTCGGCGGGCCGCTTCAACTCGGGGTCTTTGGTCATGCCATACAGCTCGCAGAGCGCGATCGTGCATTGGCCGTGCGCATAGAACCAGTGATTGCTGGCGCCGCCCTCCTGAAAGAAATTGCCGTCGCTCCCCTGGTGATACAAGAGCCACTTCCGACCGTCGGCCACCTGCTTTTTGTATTCGCCCTTGAGGTGCGTATGTCCGGCGCCTTGAAAGGCCAACAGCGCCATGGCCGTGGCCGATTCAGGCACGTCGCGCCCGCCGACCGCGCCCGAACGATAAGGCCCCTTGAGGCTCCACGAGCCGTCTTTGCGTTGTTGCAGCTTCAACCAGGCCAGCGCCCGCCCCACCGCCGCCTCGGTATCGGGGTTGCCGCCGTATTTACCCAGCAAGGTGGCCTTGGTCCCCGGTTCGCGGCCCGCCAGCGCCAGCGAAATGTGCGGCTTGTCGAGCGGAATCGCGCTCGGCTCGGAAGTCTCCAGGGCCAGGGTCGGCAGCGAAGGGTCGGGCGCAAACGGATCTTCGACCTTTTCCAAATTGTCCGGCGTCAGCAGCGCCTCGTCGGGCTGAGCCTGGCCGATGCTGTCCAACGACGTCACGTCGAGAAGCTGTTCGCCCGCGTCCTCGGCATAGACGTCCAGCACGACGCCCGAAAACTTGCGTTGCCCCGAGATGTACCACAAGCCGAGCACCACCACGAGCGTCAGATGTACGAGGCAACTGATGAGCCACGGCGGAGCATTGCGGGCCACAACTTTGAATTGCTCGTCCTCTTCCCTCTCCTCGTGGCGGAGACGAATCTTCGTCGGATCGGTGGTGCCGGCCGCAGGCAGCGGAATCGGTCGCGGCAAATTCGCGGAGAGCGGCATGGGACGCGCCACCGGGACCGCTTGCGGCGCAATGACGGGCCGGGGGGCCACGGCCGGCTGCGGCGCGGCCGCCGGGCGAGCTGCCGGCTGCGGCGCCACGCCTTGAGGGACGGGTTGCGGCGAAACCGGTGGAGGGGCGGGCGCGTGCGATGCCGGCGGTTGGGGCGTGCCCGGTTTTGCCAAGGGTAGGGGTCGCAACGGGGCCGGAGCGCCTTGGCCATTGGATGCGGGTCCGCCCGCCGGAACCGGCGCGGGACCGCTCCATCGCGGTGGATCCGAGGGCGCCATCGAACGTTGTTTCTCCGGCTGCGGGAACCGGCCGGCCGGCGGCAAAAGACTTCGCGCGGCCGTTCCGGACAGGGATGAACGTGTACACTCAGCGGGCTTTCCGTCGAATGCGACGCTGGCGCTTTGAGTCTAGCTTCTCCGGCCCGCAGCGCCAAGCATATAAAAGTTCCGAACCGGCTAGCGTTGGCGGCCCGGCGCGGTAGAATTGCCTGCGCCCCATCGAAAGGACCTTTTTCATGCAACCCAACGCACTCGTCGAAGTCTGGCAAAAGGGCGAAGAGGAGATCGGCCAGATTCAGTTCGGCATCGACCAGGCCCAGTGGCAGTGCCATGCCTGGATGCTGGCCCCGACCAACGCCGCGGCCGAACTGGAACGCATCGCCGCCACCATTTCGCAGCAACTGGCCGAAGGCCGCGAGCAGGGCGCCGTCGGCGAATTCACCTGGCAGCACGTGCTCTCGGCGTAGCGGCCGCCTTGCCGGGCATGTACTCGCCGCACCGCGCTGCTATCATGGAGCGCAGCGGTAACCTTGCGCTCGCTTCAACCTTTCAGCCGTATCCTTAGCATGAGCACGTCCGACGAACACGCTCCCGACGAACCGAATCCCCCCAAGCCGCCCGGCGCCGTCAACGAACAGGTGCAGCATTCGTCGGTCAGCGCGCGCGTGCCCGGCAACGTGGGCCGCGGCGTGTTCTCGACCGGCGCGGTGGTGTTCGACGGCGCGCACGAGTTCGTGATCGACTTTCTGGTGCGGCTCGGCTCGCCGCACCAGGTGGCCGCGCGGGTGGTGCTGCCGCACGTGGTGTTCTCGCAATATATCGCAGCGCTGCGCGACAACGTGCGCAAATACGAGCAGCGTTTCGGCCCGCCGCCCGCCTTGCCGGCGCCGCCGCCCAACCAGCCGCGTGCCAGCATCTCCGACCTCTACGACCAGCTCAAGCTGCCCGACGAGGTGCTCAGCGGCGTCTATTCCAACGCGGTGATGATCGGGCATACGCCGTCGGAGTTCTGGTTCGATTTCATCACCACGTTCTACCCGCGTTCGGCGGTCTCGTGTCGGGTGTTCATGTCGGCGCAGCAGATTCCCGGCCTGCTCGACACCTTGAACTCGGCCTACCAGCGGCATCGCCAACGGCCCGAAGGACCGCCTCCGCAGCCGACGGGATAGGGTTCAGGGTTCAGGGTTCAGGAAACAAAGGAAACAATAGTCGGTAGTCAGAAAAGACCACCGGGAAGCTGACGCATCCCGCTCGCTATCCCTCATCCCTCATCCCTGACTGAACCCTGAACCCTGAACCCTTCCATGGCATGCAACTATCGTTGATGGTCACCTGCCTGGGCGACGTGCTGCGGCCGCAGGCGGCCAAGGCCACCGTCGGCCTGCTGCGCCGGCTGGGGCACGAGATCGACTTTCCCGCACAACAGACCTGCTGCGGCCAACCGTTTTACAACAGCGGCTTTGCCGACTACGCCCGGCGGCAGGCGAAACACACCATCGCGGCATTTGCCGGCGAACGCACGGTGGTGGTTCCATCGGGCTCGTGCGCGGCGATGGTCAAGGTGGAGTATCCGCACCTGCTTGCGGCGGAGGCCGATTGGCACGAGCGTGCCCGCGAGCTTGCCGCCCGCACCTTCGAGTTGAGCGACTTTCTCGTCAATCGCCTGGGCGCCGTCGACGTCGGCGCCCGTTATCGCGGCAAGATCGCCTATCACTTTGCCTGCCATCTGCGCGGCCTGGCACTCAGCGACGAAGCCGAGCGGTTGCTGCGCCATGTGGAAGGCGCGGAGGTCATGCCGTTGCGGCATGCCGACCAGTGCTGCGGCTTCGGCGGCTCATTTTCGGTGCGCTATCCCGACATCTCCACCGCGATGGTCGACGACAAGCTGAAGTGCGTTTTGGAAACAGGGGCCGATTGCCTCGTCTCGACCGACGCCGGCTGCCTGATGAACATCGGCGGCCGCCTCCGCCGCCTGCAAACGCCGCTTGAGGTGCTGCACCTGGCGGAAATGCTGGAACGGAGATAGTAGCAGGCACACTCAGTCGGAAAAGTCCTGAAAGAGTTCGTCGATCGCGGACGCGTCGCGAATGGAGCCGTCGCTCTTGAAGATCTCGACTTGCAGCATGCCATTCGAATAACAATCAATCTCCCAACGTTGTCCGGGAACGGCGACCTCGACCGTGATCGCGTCTTCTTGATTGCGGGCCAGTGTGAAGTGGATCTTGGCGGCTTCCAAACGGCCGAGTAGCTCTAATACACCCTTCAACTCGTTCTCGTGGATGACGACGCTTTTGTTCATCTGTCGAACCTCTTGTCACCGAGAAGTTTCTTTATGGTTCTGATTACGCGGCACGGCGCCGATCGGCCAGAATCGCTTGCATTGTTTTGATGTTGAAGTATCGGCGGTCGGTCAGCGATTCGGGAGCTTTCCCCGCCTGAAAAGCGGCCAATAGGCCGCGCACGGCGTCGCCGACCGTGCGTCGCGGCGTCCAGCCCAGCTCGCGCTCGATTCTTTTGGACGAAATGTGATACGACCGCAGGTCGTCGGTGGGCGAGAAGACGATCCGCACGTCCTCGCCGACTTCGCCCTTGACCAGCTCGGCGATCTGGCGGATGGAAAGGTTCTGCCAGCCGGCGTTGTAGATTCGACCGTCGATTTTCTCGTCGGGCCATTGGAGGGCCGCCACGTAAAGATCGGTCATGTCGTCGATGTGCAGATTCGGCCGCCGTTGCGATCCGCCGAAGACGGTGATTTCGCGCTTGTGATACGCCAGGTTCGTGAGGATGTTCACCGACAAGTCGAGTCGCAGGCGCGGTGAATAGCCGCAGACGGTCGCGGGACGGATGATCAGCGCGGCGAAGCCCTGCCGGCGCTCGGCCGACAACACGTCTTCGCAAAGGGCCTTGTACTTCGAGTAGTCGGTCAACGGTTCCAGCGGCAGGTCTTCGGTGACGTCGTCTTCTTGCTTGATGCCGTAGACGCTGGAAGACGAGGCGTAGATGAACCGCCGCACGCCGCGACGCTTGGCCAACCGCACCAGCGGCAGAAAGGCGTCGTAGTTGATCGAGCGGCCCAAGTCTGGGTCGAGCTCGAAGCTGGGGTCGTTCGAGATGCAGGCCAGGTGAATCACGGCGTCGCAGCCGACCAGCGCCGCCTCGACCGTCGCCTGGTCGCGCAAGTCGCCCTTGATTTCCCTCAAGTGGACGTGTCCGCGGACGCCCGCCAGCGACTGCTCGCCGAAATAGTAGGCGTCGAGAACGCGGACCTTGTGTCCCGCGGCCAGCAGTTTCGGAACCAGCACCGAGCCGACGTATCCCGCGCCGCCGGTGACGAGCACAGACCATTGCACTGGCATCGAAATCCTTTCCCGACGCTCGTTACGCCACCAGTTTCAAGGAAGGCGCGAGCGAGGCGTCGTGCGTTTTCAAGAGGCACTCGATATGACGAAACAGGCCGGTCCGCTCGATGGCCCGCTGGTTGCCCATGATGGTCACGGCTTCGGCCCCGACCACATTGCCGATGAAGGCCACGATCTCGGCCGGCGCCTCGGCGGCGACGCACAGCGAAGTGAGCGAGAGCACCGCATCGCCGGCGCCGACGCGATCGACCACCTGCGTGGCGAAGGCCGGCACCTGGTCGAAGGTGTCCGGCGCCGTGAAGAACAAAGCGCCGTACTTTCCCTGCGTCATCATCACGCGGCGGCAAGCGAGCCGGTCGGCGACGTGTCGGAGCATGGCCTGCGGAGACAACCGCTGGTTGCGGGTCTCCAGGGCAAACTCGCGCTGCGCCAGGCATACATAGTCGGCCCGCGGATACTTCGAGATCATGTTGAAGCCGTGGTTGCCCGCGTTCGACTGCGTATTCACGCACAACCGCGGCGCCTGGCGCGACAGCAGCTCGATCGCCCGCGGCGTGAGCAGTCCGTGGCCGTAGTCCGCCACCACGACGAGGTCGTAACCGTGCAACCGCGACGCGAGCAGATCGCACAGTTGGGCATCGGCCCCGTCCGAGAGCGGCGTGTCGTTCATCGAATAGGCCTCGAACAGCTTTTGGCCGAGGTACTTTTCGACGTAGCGCGTTTTGACGATGGTGGGCGAATCGTCTTTGTAGACGACGAGCGGCGCGACGTTCGGCTTCAAGGAGCCGCGGACAAACAGTTCTTCGTCGCCCCCTTCGCCCAGAAACGTCAGCATATCGACGCTGCCGCAAAAGCCGGCCAGGTGGTTGGCACACGCCAGCACGCCGCCGGCATAGCGCTGGGCGTCGAGCAGCCGCGTGGCCAGCACCGGCTCTTTGCCCGACTTGCCCATCGCCTCGCAATAGATGTATTCGTCGAGGATCGTTTCGCCGATCACCAACACGTTGAGCGCCTCGGCCTCGCGCAGCGGTCGAAGCACTTCGTCGGCGGTATAGCGTCGGGCGAAGTCGTGGAGATACTGCCGCACCTGGTCGGGAAACTGCGACATATACTGGTTGATCAGCGCCGACGAGCTGAACGTCAGGTCGTCGGTGAAGGCCATTTCGCCGCCGATGGCCTGAATGGCTTCGCTTTCTTTCGAGACGTGCCCGATCGTGTCGTCCAGGTTGCGAAACTCGCTCCCCTTGGCGAACACGTGCGGTCCGAGCAGGCGGATGGTTTCGACGGCCGTCGGCCAGAGATTGATCGCCACGTAATCGACCGGCTCCAGCGCCGCGATGAACTCGGCCCGCAGCCCTTGGCCGAAGGCCGGGCGTCCCACCCCTTTGTTGACAAACTCGTCGGGCGTGAGCGTCACGACGAGAAGGTCGCCCAGCTTCTTGGCCTGCTGAAAGTGCCGCAGGTGGCCGACGTGCAGCAGGTCGAAAACCCCGTGGCAATGGACGATCCTCCGCCCGGCCGTGCGTTCGGCGGCCAGGGCCGTCGCCAGTTCTTCAAGGGGGACGATCTTGCGATGGCCCATGTTGAGGGAGGTCCGGGGCGTGCGAGGGTGGGAATGCCGCGAAATCGGGCAGGATGTAGCACTTTTCGCGGTCTGGCTCAAGGGCATTACGATATCATGATATAATCGACGCGCCGCCGGTCGAAGCGAAGGCCGCCGGAAAGTGATCGACCGCGGCGTGTAGCCCACGACCGTTACCGCGTCTCCGGGCAAGCCGGCGGCATCTATGGCCGCCCAAGACCCAGGCTAGGCGCGGTCGCCGCGGCCATTGACATTGGCAGACGTCACAGCGGCTGGGCGCTTGGCCCATGATTCCGGCTCGGCTTCGCCGCCGAATAGTTTGGTCAACTGCCCTTCCGAGTTAATCAGGCCGTCCGCCACCATTCGCGCAAAGTGCTCTTTCGGAGGCAGCTTTGTGGCCTCCAGGGCGGCCCGCATCTCTTCAATCGTGGGTTGGTTCATGACATCCCTCCTCTATAAGTTTAAGTTTGGGCGAAAGACGCCCAGAATGCAATCGACGTTCCGCACGGCAATCTGGATGTGCGTCTGGGCTGAAATCGTGGTGCCTGGAAACGCGGGCGGCCCTTCGAGAAAGGCCCCACGTACCGTATCGAAGGGCATGTGCCGCAGTCCCATGCGACGCACGCAGTCGTTAATTACCGCACAGTCCAACTCCCGCAGCTTATTGCCCTTGCCTCTGTTGGCAGGCAGCGTTTTGCCGGCGACCGCATAAGACTGCGCGAATTCTGGGTACGTGTCCGCGAGCAGCGCGGTGATTCTCTCATCGAGCAAGTCGAAGCAGGTGCCCAATTGAATGACGGCTCCAACGACGGCCGCGCGCTTGCGGAACCGTTCGGTCGCCCAGCGAAGTGCCCGCGTCGGAGAGTGCTCCCAAAAGTAAATCCCTTCGCCGAGCCAGTCGTACGCGTTCTCGCTCCTGTTCCACTGGCCGATCGGCAGCTTTTCCGTCAGCAGGTCATTGGCGAGGGTCCGCTTGCATCCATGGTAGCCGACAACAATCCGCGCGAACTTTTCCATGAGTCGAGAGCGATCGCTTGTAAGACTTGCCCGCCATGCGAGATCGAAACGCTTTGGCTGGAACCTTACCCAGCCATCACCTTGCTGTTGACGGACGGCTCATGCCGCCATCTTGATCAGTGCCCGGCTCACTCGCCCTTGCTCCATGTCCGACAGGGCCGCATTGATCTCTTCCAGTGGATACTCGTGCGTAATCAGCTCGGCCAACGGCAAGCGGCCTTCCACATACCACTGGGCGAACTGCGGGATGTCTTCGTCGGGCTGGGTCTCCCCGCCCCAGGTTCCCACAATCCGCTTGCCGCGGATCAAATCGAAGGGGTCGATGGAGATTTGCTCGCCGTGCGGGAGGTTGCCAGCCAATACGCACAGGCCGCCCTGGTTGCGTACCGATCGAAACGCCGCCTCCATCGTTTCGCGGCGGCCGGCCGATTCGATGGCGTAATCGACGCCCTTTCCGCCCGTCAACTCAAGTAGGGCAGCGCGGGGTTCGCGCCGGAGCGCGTGTACGGTATGCGTCGCGCCCAGCCGCACCGCCTCAGCCAGTTTCGCCTCGACCACGTCGATGGCGATCAGCGGACTGGCGTCGAGCATTCGGGCGGCCATCACGGCGCAAAGGCCGATGCCGCCGACGCCAAACACGGCCACGCTGCTGCCGCGGCTGATCTTGGCCGCCTTGTGTACCATGCCGGCGCCGGTGGGCACCGCGCAGCCGAGCAACGCCGCCTCGCGCAAGGGGACGTTGTCGGCGATCGGCACGACGCGGTTTTCGCAGGTCACGCTGTGCCGCATGAACGTGCTCAGAGCGCCGGAATTGACCGCCGTCGGGCCGTCGTAGTACACCGTCGATGGGACGTCGGCGCCGCGTCCCTTGATCCAGGTGAGCACGACACGATCGCCGGGCCGGACCTTGCTTACGCCGTCGGCCACGGCCAGCACGGTGCCCGAACCTTCGTGGCCCAGCGTATGGGGCAGGAAGCGGTCGGGACCGCGACGGCCGCGAACTTCGTGCAACTGGCTGTGGCAGACGCCGCTATAGGCCACTTCCACCAGCATTTGCCCCGGCCTGAGTTCCGGCAGGGTCAGGGCGGCGTGCCGCAGGGGCTGGTTCAGCTCGACAAGCAGAGCGGCTTCGGTGCGCATGGTTGACTCCGGGATGAACCAGTAATCGTCGCCCGTGATCCCAACCGCCTTTTCATGGCGGGGCGCTTCGCTCGGAAAACTTCCGTCGTGGATCGCGAAACTGGTCGCCTAGCCTAAGGCAAGTGAGTGCCACGGGCAAGAGCGGAAGAGCGGAAGCGAACACCGAGACAAAGTCCCGCGGAAAAAGTATACTGCATTAAGCGACCCAAGCAACGCTGCAAGACGATCGGCCCGTGACAAATCCGTTGTGAAAAACATTTGCCATGAACGACCCATACGAAGGGCGGCCGGGAGAGGAGATTGACCCACAGACAATCAACGTCTATCGGGGTGGGCACGACCTGGATGCGAAGCCGAATGAATACAAGGTGGATCGGGCGAGCGGCTACCTCAAAAACACTCATGGCGTCTCTGTGGAAACCGATCAGGCGGCCCTCGCGAGATTCGGGGAAGTCAGGCGCATCAAGAGCATTCCACCGATGTTGACAATCGTCCAGCGAGGACAGCGTTTAACGCACTTCGAAATTGTACCGCGGCAGTCGCTTACCCCGTCGGAGTACCAGGCGGCCCTCGATCAAGTTGAACTGGAGTAATCTCATGAAGACATCCGAATTGCAGACCGTCGTGGACGCTGGCGCAGTCAAGCTCGTTTTCGAATACGGCTTCGATAACCGAGACGCGTTTAATGCGATTGGGGCCGGCTACCTGGGCGGGGTCGTCGTCGAACTCGATGACGGTTCACGCCATCCCGTCGTCTTCTACGACGCCGTACGGTTGCGGCAAGACCTTGAGGAAGAAGCAAAGCAGGGAATGCCTTTTCTCGCGGAGCCCGGTTTGATCGTTCTGACCGAGGTCTCTCTGGAAAATATGAAGATCGCGGTGAGCCGCCTCGGCCAACAAGGTTATTTCGCTCGATTCAAGAGCGGAAGTGCCGCGTGAGCAGGTGCGGCTAGGGCAAACGCAACTGACGACAGTGCATGCCGTGCCGCAGGGGCTGGTTCAGCTCGACAAGGAGCGCGGCTTCGGTGCGCATGGTTTACTCCGGGATGAACCAGTAATAGTCGCCCGAATAGCCGACTTCGGCGAACCGTCGCTTCCAATCGTCGACGTGCATGTAGGTGAGCGCGGTGAGGATCCACTTCAACAGCCGCTCGCGTTCAGCGTCGGTGCGCCAGGCGTCGACCGTGACGAAACTCTGCCCGCGGCTGACGCGCTCGATCTCGCGCAGCGCTTGTTTGCAGCCGTCGAGCGGCAGATTATGGACGGTGTTGATCGAGATCACCAGATCGAACGAGCGGTCGGCGTAGGGCAACTCGGTGGCGCAGCCGACCGCGAGCAGCGGCTTGACGCTCGGCAGGGCCTGGTCGTGCGCATATTGCGAGATGTCGATGCCCGCCAGCGTGGCCCGCGGCATCAGCTCCTGGAAGTCGTGCAACATAAAACCTTTGCCGCAGCCGACGTCGAGAATGGCCGCGTCGTCCGGCAAGGCGTAGTAATCGCGAATGCGGCGGACCGTCTCTTGCCAGAAGCGCGGATGATAATGATAGCCGCCGTAGCCAAACAGCCGATCGCCATCGAAAAAGTCTTTGCCGAATTGTCGCGCGACGCGGCGGTGCTCGTCGGTGACCAGGGCGGCCCGCTCGTCGATCGGCCGCTTGCTGCGGGGATATCGGTCGAGGAGGTTGATTTCTCGGCCGAGGGCCGGCCGGGCAGATGGTCGCACTTCTTTGAGATTCATTCGGTTTCGGTTGGTCGTTGTCGTAAGGTGGGACCAGCGAGCTTGCGAGCGCCGGCCCACCCTACCTTGTTTCTACATTGGCCTGGTTCGCCACAGGCTTTCTTGCCGGTGCGATATGCGGCGCCGGAACCGCACTGCGCGTCGATACCTCCACAGGCTCGATGATCATGTTTTCCAAAAACTCTCTGCGCGGCAGCAACGGCTCGGGGTCTTCGTTCGGCCGGCCGAACTTCACCTGGGGAATCACTCGATGTTCCGCACGAACGTCCATATGGCAGAGCACCGGCCCGTCGGCGTTCATCGCGCTGGCGATGGCGGAGGCCAAATCCCTGTTCCGGCTGAGCGTCATCGTGCGAAAGCCATACGCCGCGGCGATCGCCACATAGTCGGGATCGGCCAGGCCGCCGTCGACGCTGGAAGCGTGATACCGCGAGCCGAGCCACTGGTCCTGTGTTTGTTGAATCATGCTGTGCCCGTGATTGTTGAGCAGGAAAAGCTTGATCGGCAGCTTGTGCCGCGCCACGGTGGCCATTTCCTGGATGTTCATTTGCAGGCTGCCATCGCCGGTGACACAAACCACCGGGCGGCGGTCTCGTGCGAAACTGGCGCCGATGCTCGCCGGCAGCGCCCAGCCCATGGCCGTGTTGTTCCAGTCGTGGAACAGCCGCTGGCCGGCTTTGAAATCGAACGCCTGCATGCACCACGCCAGCGTGCAGCCAGTATCGAGAAAGATCGTCTCGCCTTCGCGGCACTCGTGCGATAGCGCCTTCACGAAGACATACGGGTTTATCTCCGCTTCCTGCCGCCATGCGTCGGGACAGACCGGCCAGCGTCGCTTCCAACCGGCAATTCGTCGCAACCAATCGGCGATCGGCGGGCCGCGGTCGGCAGCGGCCGACAATGCTTCGAAAAACTGGCGTGCATCGGCGGCAATCGGCAAGTCGATATTCAGCCCGTAGCGCGGAAATTTGTTCAACTCGTTGGCGTCGATATCGACCACAATCTTGCGTGCCTCTCGCGCGAAGGTTGCCGGCGGGCTGCCGGTGGCCTTGGTGTCGAGGCGCGAACCGACGGAGAGGATGAGATCGGCGTTTTGCACGGCAAAGTTCGCGTGCCGGGTGCCGTGTGTGCCGAACGTGCCGATCCGCAACGGGTGGTCTGCCGGCAACAAATCGGCCATGGCCCAAGTTGGCGCGACGGGAAGGCCGAGCCGCTCGCACACGTCGCGCGCAATTTCGGCGGCGCCGGCCAAGCGCACGCCCCAGCCGAGAATCATCACAGGCCGCTTCGATTCCGCAATCCACTTCTTGCACTGGACTGCGGCTTCGTTCAAGCCGGATCGATCGCGGACGGTCCGCGGCGGCGTATAACCGACCAACTGATCCACATCGACTTGGGCGCGCTGCACGTCGTCGGGAATGTCGATCAACACCGGACCCGGCCGGCCGGATCTCGCGATGTGGCAGGCTTTTTCCAGCTCGTAGCGAATGCGTTCGGGCCGAGCGACCTGCACGGCGCACTTCGTCACTGGGCGAAAGATGTCGACGGTGTCCGTTTCCTGAAAACCGATCTGCCGCACGCCGGTGTCGCCCTTGGCGCGAAACGTCGACACTTGGCCGGTGATAAACACGACCGGCACCGAGTCGTAATAGGCGCAGCACACGCCCGTGAGAAGGTTGGTGGCGCCAGGTCCGCTGGTGGCGACTGCGGCGCCGAGGTTGCCGGTGACGCGAGCGTAGCCGTCGGCCGCCATGGCGCCGGCCTGTTCGTGCATCGGGCAAACGAACGAGATGCCGTCGGTCTCGGCGATGGAGTGAATCAGGTGCAGCGAAGCGCCGCCGGAGACGGCGAACACGTGCCGGATTCCCTGGCCGGCCAAGAACGCCGCGACATAGTCGGAAAGTTTCATTGAGCGATCTTCCTGACGCCTGACGCCTGATGCCTGACGCCTTTTTCATTTCCTGCGCGACGCAGCTTATACATATCGTGGTCGGCTTTCAGCAACTCATCGAGGCGCGAATCGCCCCAAGCGTCGAAGGCGGTGCTGAAGTTGCGACCGTTGATCACTTCGCTGGGCGCGGCGACGAGCCAATTGCAGCAATCGACCACGCGGCGCAACGGCACCCAGTCGCCGCGGGCCAGTTTCTCCTGCGTGCGTCGCAGGTTCTCGCCCGCACGCGGTCCCGCATCGAGCGTCGCTTGATGGATCTTCGTATTCACCCAACCGGGTCCGACGATCGCAAAACGGCAGTCCGTAACTTCCGCCGCCAACAGTTCCACCGCCTTGACCAAAGCGACCTTCGATAACGTGTACGCCGAATAATTCAGCGTGGCGCCGTTGGCACCGCCGCCTGCAAAGAGAAGCGCCAGCGGTGGGAGGGCGGCGCCGCGCCGCCGCGCAGGGAGCAGCTCGCGCAACACCTGCATCTGCCCGGTGAAGTTCACCTGGATCGATTCCGACCACCGGGCAAAGTCGCAGTCCACAAAAGGGCCGATCGGCTCGATCGCGCCGGCAGCCAGGACAAGCACGTTCCATTGGCCCCGCTTTCGCAACGCGCCACAGGCGCGCGCGACCGACGTGCAATCCGCAACATCGCAGTGAATTAAACTGGCGCCCCGGCGCCTGAGTTCATCGACAGCCCCACTCTCGGTGCGAAACGTGCCATGGACCTCACACCCCGCCGAGAGCCACTCGTCGGCCAGGGCATGACCAATGTCGCTGGAGGCCGAAATGATGATTCGCCGAGGCAGTTCGGGCATGGCGCGGTATGGGCTACGAGGCATTGCGTTCTGCGACCAGCGCCGGCGCGCTCCAGGGCATCTCGTTCTTGCAAGTGATAAACAGCGAGCCGTCGCGGTAGCTTGTCGGCATCATCGACAGATCGTCGACCGGTTGCCAATTCTGTTTCTGGGTAAATAACCGCACGCCGCATGTACGCAGGTGATCGAAGACCGCACGAGCGTTGGCCGCGCTGCCGATTTCGACGACCGCGTCGGTCTTGCGCCAATGGCTCTCGTTTGTCGCCAGCAGGATTTCGGCTTCGTGGCCCTCGACGTCGAGTTTGACCAGGTCGGCCCAGTCGATGATCGGCCCGATCGCTTCGACGTCGACGGGGAAGCGTTGCAATTCGCCGTAGGGCGACGGCTTCGCACCTGCCAAGTGGCTGCCGGTCGTATTGCCCAGCACGCGGACGAATTCCATCGTCCCTGTGTTGCGCGACACGGCGGCGTTGACGGGCGTCACTCGCGGGCAGCCGTTCAAAGCCAGATTGCGTTTCAGCAGTCGAAAATGGGTCGGATCGGGCTCGAACGAGCGCACCTCGAATCCACAGCGGCTGAGCACGATCGAGTGCAGGCCGATGTTGGCCCCAATATCGGCCACGCGCCGATAACGGTGCCGGTGGCACCAGTAAAAGCTGAACAAGATCAGCTCATCGAGATCGAACAGGCTGAGCGAATCGACCGCGCCCATCGCTTCGTAAGGAAACGTTAAATGGCCGAACGGGCCGAAGCCGGCCTCGGGCAGGTCGGCCTTGAACAGGCTTTCGATCTCTCGGCGCGCGACCTGCTTGAGCAACGTGTACAAGCCGCCGCTGGGCGCATGCCGATCGTGAATCGCCGGTAGCGTGCTCATTAACGAGTCGAGAATAGGGCTATTCAGCATGCCCGGACCTTTCTTGGTCATTCGCGGGTCAGCAACCTCGCATAGAAATTGCCAGTCTACTTTCTTGCAACGGCCACAGTGTAACTGCTTTGCTCAAACATCGAGCGGATGTCCGGGATGTCTGCGCAGCAGACCGCCGCTACATTCTTGTCGCTCGTAACCACATCGAACCCTGAGCGATCGAGCAACGATCTCAACTCGGCACGGCCCCAGGCGTTCTGATGGTTGAACTTAAAACTCGTTTCCTTTTGCTGGACGGAATCGCGCAGATACGCGCTTATCTGCGCGGGTGTACGATCGCCGACGAGAGTATCTAACTCTTCTTCATCGACCACGGCTGGCCCGTGGTAGGCACCAGGATGCGAGTTGATCCGGCCGCTGAAATGATCACCGTACTCGTCGTTCCAGAATCCGCAAAAAATCATCGACGCTCGCCGTTCGAGTGTATCTTCGATGCCGCGAGTGGGCCAAGTCGGTGTGACGGCGTTGAAGTTCCACAGTTCATCGCGAAAAAACGACGCGTCGCCATTTCGCCAACACTCCAGCGTACGGTCGAAGTCGGGCAGCTTAATGACCAAGCGTCCTGCTGAGCGGAGAATGCGCCACGCCTCGGCAAGAACTCGATCCACCGTCGGAGCGTCGAGATGTTCGAGCGTGTGCGAGCTATAGACCGTGCTCACGCTCACGTCGGGCAACGGAACGCGACAGTCGGGCGAGAATCGAAATGCCGCTTCGCACGGTCCGGCTTCATCGAGGTTGTGCCATCCTAACGCCGAGAATGCCGGCCCGCCGCCGAAGTTGATCGCACGCGGCAGCAGCCTGCGATTCGCCAGCCGCAGCAGTCCGTCGTCGGTCAGCGCGCGTTCAACCGCCCATTCGACCAAGCCCGAGGCGCTATCGGTCAGCCGCATGCCGTCGGTCCCTTCGCACGACTGAAGAGTTGGCCGGTCCGGTTTGAACTGCGATACCAGGGACGGCGCGGGAACTTGGCGTTGAGCCCCGCAAAGACCGGCCCTGGGTCGAATCGAAGCGCGGGCGAAAGCGTCAACTCAAGAATAATCCGTTCGCCCGTGCGCGGCCCGATGCCGCGATGCTCTAAATCGCCGTTGCGAAACAGCACCCAGGTGCCGGGCGGTCCTTCGATGGCGATCTTTTTTCCGTCCAGCGTCTTTATCTCAGTCGTGCCCAGGGAAGGTCCGGCCCCAGTCATGTATACCATGAGCTTTGGAGACGCAAGGGGAAATCCGTCGGTATGCCAGGCATTGGGCCCACTTTCGCTTGCTCCCGCCGCCGTCCTCCAGCAACGAGTGTTGACGACATGCCAGGGAGTGCCCAGCGCCGCCGCCACCGGCCGCCGCAGCGCCCGCATCACGTCCACCAGAGCGGCCGACTGATTGCTGCCTAGTTGAACGTACACATGGTCGCGGTTCAACACAGCTTCATACGGCCCAAGGCCGGGATTAAACACGTAACCCTCGTCGTGGTCATCGAGCTGAATCTGCACGCGCGGCGCTGCGTCAATCGCCTCGCGCAGCCGTTTCGCGACATCCGGCGGTAGCGTGCCAATCTTTACACCGCTGCGCCCGAAATGATCGTCGGTCTTTGCTCCCAAGATCGAACTGAGCCGACGCAACAGGGTGGGGTAGTAAGCCCACGCGTAGCCGTAGGCGGGCGGCGGCGAACGTCTGATGAAGGGCCGGCAGCCCGTCGACACGTAGTGCCAGGCGCGCTGGTAGAGCGACGGGTTCATGGCGGGCAATCCGCGGGTGCGACATAGAAACGATCGCGGAATAATACCGAAGTCGTTCGCCAGCCTGAATAGCAAAAGTTTTTCCCCCGCGCTCGCTAAGCCGCATGGCGGTATTCCAGCGGCTCGCCGCAAATTTCCTGAAAGTTCTGTTTTACCCAGCTCACCACGTCCCGCAGCCCCTGATCAAGATCGACCTGTGGATGCCAGCCAAGCTCTTGCCGGGCACGGGTGGAATCGATCACGTAAGCGGCGTCTTGGCCAAGCCGCTCGCCGACCGTGATTGTCGAGGCGGCAAAGTCGCGGTCGAGCAGTGTGCAAATCCGTTCGACCACGTCGCGCACTGCGTAGCCCCGATCCGGCGACAGGTGATACATCGTGCCCGGCTGACCCCGCTCCAGCGCCAACAATTCGCCGCGCGATACGTCGCGGATGTGAATATACGACTTCACCGCCGTCCCGCCGCCGTCGAGCGAAATTTTGCGGTTCGTCAGCAAGTAAATCACCGAGCGGGGAATGATTTTCCAAAGTTGTTGATGGGCGCCGTAGACGTTGGTGGCCCGGATCGTCACCAGCGGGAAATGGTAGTTCTTGAAGAGCGTGGACAGAAACAGATCGGCGGCCGCCTTCGAGGCGGCGTAGGGCGTGCTGGGATTGACCGGCGTCTCCTCCGTCACGCGGCCCTGGCACGTGCCATAGACCTCGGGCGACGAAATGTGGACGTACTTTTTCAGGTAGCGCCGCTCTTTGAGCGGATTGAGCAATTTCGCCAACGCCACCACGTTCGTCTGAAACCAATGCTCGGGATGATGCCAGCTCGGCGCCACTTCGCTTTGGGCCGCGAAGTTGACGATTCCCTCCGGTTGGAAGCGATCCAACTCGGCCAGAATTTCATCGGTGTCGTGATTGAGGTCGAGCTGGCGGAACTTGAACCGCCCGTCGCTCCAGGGTTGGTAGGGCAAGAACAAACGGATCTTTTCCGGCGACCGGCTGATGCCGAGCACCTGCCGGTCTGGCGATTCCAGCAAGAGGTCGATGAAATCGCTGCCCGAAAACGAATTGCTGCCGAGGACGGCGATTCTTTGCATCAGAAGGGACTCCAGGAATCAGTAGGCGGTAGACATTGTCGTCTTTCGCTCCGCGAAAGGGCGTTCTTTCGCGGAGCGAAAGACGACTTAAAACGGCCCCGTGAAGCTTGGGTCGGGCACATCCAGACAATGGTGCGCCAGCGGCGCGGCCGGGCGCCAACTGCGGCCTTGCACCATTTCGCAGGCCGCGGACACAATGTCGGACGACGTCGGATAAAACTTGGCCGCCAGAGCCGGGCTGGTCGGCGTGGGACATTCCGGCAAGGCAATCCGCCGCGGCGGACACTTCAAGCGGCCGCCCAGTTCCTCGGCGACCCGCGCCACCACCTCGGCCGCAAAGCCCGCGTGCCGCCAGCTTGTGTCGGCCACCAGCAACCGGCCGGTGCGCCGCACCGACTCGAGGATGCACCGCTCGTCGAAGGGCCGGATGCTGCGCGGATCGATCACTTCGGCCTGAATGCCTTCTCGGGCCAGCACCTGGGCGGCGCGGTGCGCTTCGAGTGCCATGTGCGAGAGAGCCACGATGGTAAGGTCTTCGCCGCGGCGGAGCACGCGCGCCTCGCCGATCGGCACGCGAACCATTCCCTCGGCCACCGGCCCGCGGATGTTGTGCAGCCAGCGGTGCTCGATGAAGATCACCGGGTTGTCGTCTTCGACCGCCGAGATCAGCAGTCCCTTGGCGTCTTGGGGCGTGCTGGGGAGCACGACCTTCAGGCCCGGCACGTGGGCAAACCAGGCGTGCAGGCTTTGAGAGTGTTGCGGACCTTGGCCCCAACCCCGGCCTACCAACAAGCGGATGACCAGCGGCGCCGACGTGCGGCCGCCGAACATGGAATGCCACTTGGCCGCCTGGTTGACGATCTGTTCCATCGCCAGCAAGGCGAAATCGGTCCGCTGGTGGACCATGATCGGCCGCATGCCCGCCAAGGCCGAGCCAAGCACGACGCCCGTCATGCCGTTTTCGGCGCAGGGCATATCCATCACGCGGTTGCCGCCGTACTTCTGCTCCAGGCCGAGCGTGGTGCCGAAGATGCCCTTGGGATCGGTCGCGCCCAGGCCGATGACGTACACCGACGGATCGGCCGCCATGCACAGGTCGGTGGCTTCCTGGATGGCCTGGAAGTATTTCAGTTCGCGAGTCATCGGGGAGATTTTGGATTTTCGATTTTGGATTTTGGATTGTAATGCGTAGGGTGGGACCGGCGAGCTTGCGAGCGCCGGCCCACCGTCGGCGCCTTCTTTCCGCTTTTTATGCCGCTCGCCGATTCGCATCGGCGGGCTTTGGGGAGGCATAAACCTTTTCGAGCATCGTGGCCGCCTCCGGCCAGGGACTCGCTTTGGCGTAAGCCACCGCCGCGGCGAACTCCGCCCGGATCTCGTCCGACCACCGCTCGATGTCCGCTTCCGAGAGCGAGCCATTCTCGATGCCGCGTCGGCGCAGGCGCTCGATCGGGCACAGCGCCCGCCAGCGGGCAAACTCTTCTTCCGTGCGATAGCCGAGGCCGTTATCGAAGTTCGGACCGCAATGCTCCCGCCAGCGATAAGTGGCAAACTCGAGGAAGACGGGTCCGGCGCCCGATCGAATCTGACCGACCGCATCCTGCGTCATGGCACGCACCTGCTCGACGTCGTTGCCGTCGCCTTGCCGGCTGTCGACGCCGTGAGCCGCGGCAAGGCGATGGACCGGCCGACCCGCCGGCTGCCTCACCGACAGTGGGGAATAGACGGAATAGAGGTTGTTCTCGCAGACAAACAGCACGGGCAGCCGCTTGAGGGCGGCGAAATTCAAGGCTTCGTGAAAGGCGCCCTCCTCCGTGGCGCCCTCGCCGAAGAAAGCCGCCACCACGCGCTCTTCGCCACGCAGCACCGAGCCGAAGGCCACGCCCACGCAAATCGGAATGGTGCTGCCGACGATGGGTGCGGCGCCCAGAAAACCGGCCGCCAGATCGATCAGGTGCATCGACCCGCCGAAGCCGCCGGAGCACCCCCTGGCCTTGCCATACATCTCGGCCAGCATGGCCGGCAGGTTGCCTCCCTTAGCCAGATAATGGCCGTGCGCGCGGTGAGTGCTCATCACCCGGTCGTCCGCGCTCAGCAGATCGCACACGCCCGCCGCCACGGCTTCCTGACCGATGCACAGATGCACGGGGCAGCGCATCTGCTGTTCGGCGTAAAGCTCGGCAATGCCCTCTTCGACCAGGCGGATGCGGAGCATCGAGCGGAACAGCCGCCGAGTGAGTTCTTTCTGCACGTGGGATCCGTCCGGCGTTTCGATCGCAAATAAGGGCGCAGCGCCGCAAAGATTGCTGCAAGGTTGACACCTTTTATGCCGCAGACGGAATGCGTGTCAACGTCAATCGGCGCCGCGAAACGGGTTTGCATCGCGAGCGGATGTAGGGTGGGACCAGCGAGCTTGCGAGCGCCGGCCCACCGTAACGGACGTCCCTTACGGTGGCTGGGGCAGAAGCTGGCCGAGTGTGGGCCGGGAATCAGCCACGGCGCCGTCGGCCAGCGATGCCCCGGTGGTGGTGCGACCGGGGCATCGCCGCGACGGAGCGTTAGGCGCAGAACCGGTCCTCTCGCGCGGTTCTGCCCCAGCCACCGTTTGCGTGCAGTTCAAGCATCTGTGCGGCCAAACTGGCCTTGCCTCAATCGCCGCGACGACTAACATCTTGGCCGGCGGAATTTGGCATCACGCGGTCCAGTCTGCGCGCAAGGTGATTATTTTCATGAACGCGATCGCGGACCTTTCCGTCATCATGCCGACCTACAACCACGCGCAGTACCTGCCGCGTGCGCTACAGGCGCTGGTTACGCAGTCGGTCGTTCCCGCCGAGATCGTCGTCGTCAACGACGCCTCGACCGACGAAACGCCGGCAATTCTGGAGACGTACGCCCGCGACTATCCGATGGTGAAGGTGATCACCAACTCGCAGAACCGCCGGACCAATGAGAGCGTCCAGATTGGCCTCGCACGGGCCAGCGGCAAATACGTCTATTGCGTGGCGTCGGACGATTATGTCTTGCCGGGCTTTGTCGAGAAGATGGTCGGCACGCTGGAAGCCCATCCGCGGGCGGGCGTGTGCAGCGCGTATTTTTCCGTGGTCGACGGCGTCACCGGTGAGATCAGGCCGAACGCCAGCGGCTGGTGTTCGGCTCCGCGTTACTTCGCACCCGACGAGTTCGAAAAGCTGATCGGCCATTCCAGCATTCCCGGCCATGCGTCGATTCTGAAGCGGTCGTCGTTCGAGGCGGCGGGCGGCTTCTTGCCCGACCTGGAATGGCACTCCGACTGGTTCCTGAGCCTGGTCGTCGCCTTCCGCGAGGGAATGTGCCACGTGCCCGAAATGCTCTCGCTGTTGACCGACATGCCTCAAGGCTATTCCAGTCACGGCATGCGTTCGGCGAAGCAGCTCACCGTGTTGAGCGCGGTCTTCGATCGGCTGGCCAGCCCCGAGTACGCCGACGTAGCCGGTGCGTTTCAGCGCAGCGGCGTGCTCAGTGTTTTCGGGCTGCCGGTGTTGCGGATGGCCGCGAGTCGCGCCGACGTCTGGACCAGGGCCACGCTGGGCCTGGTCAACGGCTTCAAGACCGAGGAATATGAAGCGTTGCTCGACGACCCCGACCCGCGCGTGCGCGAGTTGGGCGGCTTTTTTCTCGGGCCGTTTTGGACCGAGGTCAAACAACGCCGCGCGCATGAGGCCGACGAGCGCCGCGAGCTCGAACTGGCCGTCGCTGCGCATCAAGAAGCATGTGCCGAGCTTCGCGCGGCACAAATTGAACGCGACAACGCACTCGCGCGATTGCAGCAGCGCATTACCGAGACGGAATCGCAATTGACGGCGACCAACAATCTCCTGGTTGAGCGCGACGCTCGACTCAAGGAAACCGAGGCGGTGGCGGCCCAGTTGGCCGATCAATTGCGCCGGATGGAGTCGTCGTATTTCTGGAAGGCACGCACTCTGCTGCGCGACTGCAAGCACGCCGCCGTGCGGTCGCTGGGCAAAGCGGCCTGAGTGCTATTGATCGCCTGCGGCCTCGACGATCAGAAACTGCTCGGCGGCCGGACCGTTCTGCAGCAAGTCGCGGCCGGCCTCGTCGATGGCCACACGCTCGCCGCGGCGAAAAACGCGGCCCACATCGTCGCGCACTTCGCGATGCGGACCCTTGTAGATCGCCAGATAGCGGCTCGTGCCCGACGGCTGAGGCTTGTAGGCCAAAAGCTTCGTCTCGCGCATCTCAACGCCCTGATAGTGAAAGCAGGCTGAAGCACCGAACTTGCTGTAATGCAGGCCGGCAAAACCCGCCTCCTCGATTTCGGCCACCAGTTCGCGGTCGAGCGGCACCTGTGCCACCGCCGCCGCCGGACCGGGCAACTGCAAACGCGTTCCCTCGGGCAGGCGTGAAGATCCCGTCAACACGTGTACGAGCAGTTGTCCGCCCGGCCGCAATGTCCGCAGCGCGTCCCGCAAAATGGCTCTGCGCTGATCGGCATCGATTTTGGCGTTAAACGTCCCTTGCAGCAGCACTTCATCGGCGGCGCCGTCGGGGCAGGCGACTCCGTCGGCCGTGCGAAGCCGGCCGCTCGACTCCTGGCCCAGGCGGTGGGCGATCGTCACGCGCGCGGGCGGAGCTTCGGCGGCATTCGCAGGCGGCGAGATCACTTCCAACCGTTGACCCGCGCCGCGGTGCTCGATGTCGCCTTCGAAGACATATACCTCCCACAGCGTGCCGTCGGGATCGTTGGCCCAGAACTTCGTTTGCCGGGCATAGCAGCACTCGACGCCTTCTTCGCGCTGCGTCTCGATGCCGGCCGCCTCCAACCGGCGCTGCGCCTCGACCAGCGCCGCCGAGTCGGGCAGGCGAAAGCCGACATGGTTCAGCGCGCCGCGGCCCGAAAAACCGTGCGGCTCCAGCGAGAGCACCAGCGGCGGATCGTCGATCTCGAACTTGGCGTAGTCGCTTCGGCGCTTGGCAGGCGGAACGCCCAGCAACGCTTCCAAGAACGCGATCGAGCGGCCCAGGTCGTTTACGTTGAGCGAAAGATGGAACTTGGTTACGCCGGTTTCGGTTACGGTGGCCATTGAGATTTCTCCATGCAAGTTGTTAAGCCGCACCCTGCCTTCACGGTGCGGCCCATTGTAATTCGTCCTCGGTTTTTGCGGTAACGCTCGCCACACGTTCGAGGCGCGTGACCCACGCGGCCAGGGCCAGCACGGCGGCGATCGGAACAAACAGGTAGAAGGCGCCGGTATACGATCCGGTGCGCGATTGCCATTCGGCAAACAACTTCGGACCAGCCGCCGAGGCCACGACCGTCATCATCTGCGCCCAGCCTTGAATCTTGCCCAGGTGTGCTTGCCCGAATGCGGCGCCCCACACGGTGAAAAACGAAACCGTCACCACTCCGCCGGCGGCGCCCATGGCGACCGCGTAGGCATACACTTGCCACAACTCGGTCACTTGCGGCAAGGCCGCCAGCGATGCGGCCAAGAGCAGCATCGCCGCAGCCAGCAAGCGCCCGAGCGAGATTCGCGTGGCCGCCCAGCCGCCTGCCAGATTGGCGATCATGCCGCACACGGAGCTGACCGCCAGCACCGTGTGATAGGTCTCCGCTTCGAAGCCGCGTTCTTCGAGGATGGCTTGGTTGAACAGCCCGATGCCCGACGAAATCAGGCCGTAGAGCGAGCTGGCCACCGCGAACACCCAGAACACTTGCGAACAAAGGGCCTGGCGGACAGTGAAATCGCCGTTGCTGCTCGCACTCGCATCGGGCGTCGTCCGGTCGGTTTTGCCGGCCTCGCGCACCAGCAACCACGACACCGGCGCCAGCACGGCGATCAACAGCAAGCCGATCGCCGACCATGTGTCGCGCCAGCCAAAATGGAGCACCGCCTGCCCGGTAACTTTGAATGCAGCCCCAAAACCGATGCCGACCAGCAGGGAATAGGCGCCCATCGCCAGGCCAAGCCGCTCGCGGAACGACTTGCCCATCAGCGTCAGGCTGGCCACGGAGAGCATGCTTTGCCCCAGAGCGCGCGTAAGCGTGATGAGCACGAACAGCGTTGCCGCCTGCGTCACGTGCGTCATGGCCACCACCACGCCGCCCAGCGACAGGGCGATGATCGCCAATACCCGCCGCACGCCGAAGCGGTCGAGCAAGCTTCCGGCCGGCCAGCAACACAACGCGCCCAACAGCGTGGCCCAGAGATTGATGTCGGCGTAGACGGTCCGATCGATCCTGAGATCCGTCAGCAGCGGCTCGGTGATCAGCCCCAAGCCGTGCGTTCGGCCGGGCAAGGTCGCCACCATGGCCAAAGCGGCGACGGCCACGATGACCCAGCCATACGGCGGACGGAGATTGGCGGTGTAGGATGTCATCGGAAGTACGTCGACTGTGGTGCATCGGCGGCGAGGCGCGCTCGCAGGAAGTCGTGAAACTGGACGTAGTGCCGCGAACGTTGGTCGCCCCCGTCCGACAAAGCGTTGTAGCTCACATAGAACGCTCGTCGCATGGCCGTCGACCGGTTGGGCGCGGAGCGGTGCGGCGTGAGACCGTGAAAAACCGCCACGTCGCCCGGTTCGAGCAAGAGCTTCACGCTTCGCGAGGCGGCGACGCAATCGTCGGGCAGCATGTAGAGGTCTTCGTTCTCCGGAAACAGGAACCCGTGATGGTAGCCCGAAAACACCTCGGTGCAGCCGTTCGCTTCGGTCGGGGCGTCGATTGGAATCAGCACCGTCAAGAACGAGCGGGGAAAGCCCGACCAGCTTCGCGGAATATCCTGGTGAAGCGGATAGCCCGGTGCCCCCGGCATCTTGAAGATCAGTTTGTCTTTGAAGAGGCAGGCCGGCTCGCCATAGATCGCGTCGACCAGGACGCGAACTCGGCGGTCTTCCGTCAACCGGGCGCAAAGCGGCGAGATGTCGCTTACTGGGTCGAACACCTCGAACAGCGGCTCACCGCTGTCGACATGCTGCATGAAGCGGCACCGCAAGTTGTTTCGGTCGATCAGGTGTTTGCAGTCCGCCAGCAGCCGATCGGCTTCGTCGGCCAGGGCGGCAATTTCCTCCATGCCGAACAGATTTCGCCGAACGACGAACCCAAGTTCGTGATATTGGTCGAGTTCATCGTCGCCCAGCGGCTGCGCATGATGTCCGGAGGATGGCCTTCCTAGGCCGTCCCGTGCCCGGGGAGACGGCCTAGGAAGGCCATCCTCCGGTCGTCGCCCGCAGTTGCCCTTGGGTGCTAAGTAATCGGTCTCGATCATTTTCTCTTCCGAACCGGTGCCTACCAGCCGCCCGCGGTCAACGACTCGCCGTTCCGCAGCGTCGCCAGCGCCCTCCAAATAGCAATGTCGATCGTGTCCTGGATGGTGTGGACCGATCCGTCGGCCAGCAGCAGATTGGCGGCGCTCGGATGATAGCTTCGCGCCGTGCGCCAACCGGTGTCGGTGTATTGCGTGTTGGGGTCGTAGCTGACGCAGTCGAGGCGCGGCGAATTGGGCGGCAGATAATGATTGTACAGCCCGCAACGGACCTCGCCGTTGGCCCAGGCGAAACTGCGCGGATCGCTGACGTTGTATTGGTTCGCGGCCAGGCAGTTGGCATCGGTGACGGGCGAGCCGCCGAGATAGGCGTAAACGGTGCGCGGATCGGGCGGCTTCGTGGGGTCGGGCGCCGCGCCCAGAATGCTTTCCGCCAGGGCCGCCGTGTTGCTGGCGCCGTCGAGCAGATCGGCGAACCGCGTGGCCGAGTTCATGTAGAACATGCCGTCGGTGTCGTACTCGCTGCCGCCGTTGATGCCGGTGCCCACGCAGGCGGCGTAGTTGCACGGACCGAAGATCGTGCCCAGATAGCTGGTCACCGGCTGGCCGCGGTCGCTGGGGCAAAGAAACAGCGGCACGACGATCTGCACGGCGAATTGGTTCGCGGGCATGACCGCATATCCCTGGTTTGGCCCGCCGTAGAGCGGCACATCGAGATGGAGCTGATTGTAGACCGGCGTCTGTTCCAAAAACGGCGTCAGATAGGCGAAGGCCGACCAACGATAAAAGTTGGGCGGAATGGTCGGATCGGCCGCGTAGCTCTGCGACGTGCTGCCTTTCGGAAACGTCTTGGTCGACTGCTCGAAATTGTGCAGGGCGATGCCGAGTTGCTTGAGATTGTTGACGCACTGGCTGCGCCGCGCCGATTCGCGCGCGGCTTGCACGGCCGGCAACAGCAACGCCACCAGGATGCCGATGATGGCGATCACCACCAGCAACTCCACCAGCGTGAAACCGCCCTCGTTGCAATACGGACCTACCGGGAGGCTTACGCCTCCCGCTCGCCTGCGCTTTGCATGACCGATGCTGCTCGTCATTCGTCCGGTCCTTACGCCACGACATTCAAACGTTCAAACGAATGATAGTGTGCCAACCGCCGGGCAGCCTGTAAAGTGGTGCGCATGGTAGAACTTGCTTTTCACGGCGCCGCCGAGACCGTCACCGGCTCGAAATACCTGCTCACGGCCGCCGACGCACGCGTGCTCGTCGACTGCGGGCTGTTTCAGGGACTCAAGGAATTGCGGCTGAGAAACTGGCAGCCGCCGCCGTTCGACGTGGCGTCGCTCGATTGCGTGGTGCTCACGCACACGCATATCGACCACGTCGGTTACTTGCCGCGGCTGGTGAAGCTGGGCTTTAAGCGGCCCGTGTGGTGTACGCCGGCCACCCAGGCCCTGGCCGACATCATTCTCCGCGACGCCGCCCGCAACCAGGAAGAGGAAGCCGAGTACGCCAATCGCAAGGGCTACAGCAAGCACCGGCCGGCGCTGCCTTTGTTCGACGAACGCGACGTCGATCGCAGCCTCAAGCTGTTGCGCCCGGTCGATCGCGGCCAGTGGTTCAACCCGGCCGGCCCGATCTGGTGCCGCTATCACGACGCCGGGCACTTGCTCGGTTCGGCCATGATCGAGGTCGAGGTCCGCCAAGGCCCCACGCCGTTGCGCATCCTGTTTTCCGGCGACGTGGGCCGTTACGAAGCTCCGCTCTATCACGACCCCGCTCCGCCGCCGGCCTGCGACTACCTCGTTTGCGAAAGCACCTACGGCAATCGCGAACACGGCGACGAACGGGTGCTCGACCAGCTTTGCCACGTCGTGGAGGCGGCCATCGCGCGCGGGGGCGTGATGCTGGTCGCGTCGTTCGCGGTCGGCCGGGCTCAGCAACTGATCTACTTGCTGGCGGTGCTGGCGGCCCAGCGGCGCATTTGGCCGCTGCCGGTGTATCTCGATAGCCCGATGGCGGTCGATGCCACGCACATCTACACGTCGTATGCCGCCGAGCTCGACCTGAGCGAGAGCCACGCCGGCGGCGCCGGGCCGCTCGATTTCGGCAACGTCCACTTGGCCCGCACGGTGGAAGAATCGAAGCGGATCAATTCCGTGCGGGGACCGGCGGTGATCATATCCTCGTCGGGCATGATGGTGGGCGGACGCATTTTGCACCACTTGCGGCAGCGATTGCCGGACGCGCGGAACACGATCGTGCTGGGCGGCTTCATGGCCGCCGGCACGCGCGGCCGGCAACTCGAAGACGGCGCACCATCGATACGCGTGCATGGCACGAAGGTGCCGGTCCGTGCCGCGATCGCGCGGGTCTCCGCCCTTAGCGGGCATGCCGGTCACAGCGAGCTGCTGCGCTGGCTCGAGCCGCTGGCGGCACCTCGTCGGGCCTTTTTCACTCACGGCGAGATCGAAAGTGCGCGAGCACTGGCCGCCGAGCTGCACGACAAGCGCGGCTGGAACACCTGCGTGCCGCGGATGCACGAACGGGTTCATCTATGAAGCGCGGGTCATTCGAGAAGCGGCCGAGGCTGTAACAATGGTGTGGCGGTCTTCGTTGCTGTAAAGGCGATCATGCCCATGAGCCCACAAAACCTTTCCAAGCGTTTGGCGGATCGCGGTGGTTGTTCGTCATTGGCACTAATCGACGAGCGAGTCGGCGTCAATTCTGGCTGCCGACGCGGCGATCGCCGTCAACGTTTCCCATAGATAGGGGCCATAGGTGCCGTCGGCCCAGATTTGCCATGTCGGCAAGCCTTGTCGCGGCCGGGCCAAAACCGAACAGGAGACGCTGGCGAGCTGCGTCATCACGAACGTTTCGCCCGAATCGCGGAAGTTGCAACTGGCGACCTGGGCCAATAGGGTCGTTGCCTCGCTGCCCGAAATCAGCAGCGATAAATCTTGTCGCCAGACCGGCAACACTCCGGGAAGGTGCGCCTTGAATGCCGCGCGTAAGCGGGCCACCACGCTCGACTGCCAGGAATCTTCAATAAAAAACTCTGTCGCCCCCGTACGCACAACCAGGCCGTCGTCTGCCAGAGACTGAAACTGATAAACTCGCATTGGCACGCCGATGCCATGTTGCCTGAGCAAATCCGCCGCTGCCGGACCCTTGATCACGATGCGGGCCAATTCGCTCACGTCGCGCAATTCGAGCTTGCTCGCCTCGTCACTCCGGCCCGACGCCTGACGTCTGGCGCCTGACGCCTCTTCCCTGGCTGATGGCTCGCTCACGGTGGGCCGGCGCTCGCAAGCTCGCTTTTTCCACCCTTCGGCCGCTACCCTTTGCCTCGCGTTCGTTCGATCATAAAACGGCAACTCCACCACGGTGGCCGCGACCATCTTGCCGCCTTCCACGCGGATCTGAAATTCGGTGCCGGGCGCCGCTTGCTGCGGAGCGACATACGCCAATCCAATCGCCCGCCCAACCGTGCCACTGTCGGCAATGCTCGTCACGCGGCCGACAATCGCTCCCTTTTCGATCACCAGGTGGCACTCGGCGGGCAGCGGGCCGTTGTAGCCTCGCGGCAGCGTGAAGCCGATGAGTCGACGCTTGAGCGGCTTGTGGGCCACGATCTTCAGACTGCGGCCGCCGACGAAAAACGGTTTGTCGTGCTTGACGGCCCATTCCATGCCGGCTTCATAGGGCGTGGTCAGGCCGTCGGTGTCCTGGCTCACGATGACGTGTCCTTTCTCCAGCCGCAGCAGACGCTGGGCCTCGACGCCAAAGGGTACGATTCCTCTCGACGCACCCGCTTGCAGGATGCCGTCCCAGACTCGTGCGGCCGACTGCGCCGGCACGTGAATCTCGTAGCCGACTTCGCCGACGAAGCCGGTCCTCAGCACACGGGCGGGCACGCCGAGCACCGCTGCTTCACGCAGGCCGAGATAAGGAAAGCCGGCATCGCTCAAATCGAGATCGGTCAATTCGGCCAGGACCGCGGGCGCCTGCGGGCCGGCCAGGTTCATCGCGGCCATCGCTCCGGTGAGATTGGCCAGCACCACGTTCAGCTTCCACACGATCGCCCAACGCTGCATCTCGCGATAGACGCTGCCCGAAGCCGTCGTGGTGGTGGTGACGTAGAAGCGGTCGTCGGTCAACCGGCCGATAACGCCGTCGTCGATGATCACGCCGCTTTCGTCGCACATCAGGCCGTAGCGCGTGGTGCCGACTTTCATTTTGGCGAAGCGTCCCGTGTAAATCCGCTCCAAGAACTGCGCAGCGTCGGGGCCGGTGATTTCCAGCTTGCCCAGCGTGCTCACGTCGATCAGCCCGGCCCGCTGGCGGACGGCCGCGACTTCGGCCGCGATAGCCTGATGGCGATCGACATTATTACTTGCATAATACGCCGGCCGCAGCCAATCGCCCGCCGGAATGAACCTGGCCCCGGCCGCTTCGTGCCGGGAGTGCAGTGCGGTCTCGCGATGCGGGTGAAAGCCTTTGCCCGCCAGATGGCTCAACGGCACGGGATGAAAGAACGGCCGGGCGGTCGGCGACCCCGTCTCGCCCATACTTTCGCCGCGCAGATCCGCCAGCACGCGGATGGTGTTCGTGTTGGCGATCTTGCCCTGACTGGGACCCATGCCAAACGTCGAATAGCGTTTGAGCAGTTCGACGTTGTCAAAACCTTCCTGCACCGCGTGCTTGATGTCTTTGAGCTGCACGTCTTCGTCGAGATCGACGAACACCTTGCCGGCAGGATGCTCGACGACGGGCCAAGGATGCGAAGGAGGGGTTGCGTGTGTCACCGCGACTTCCGGCAGCGGTCCTGAGTAACGCCCCAGATAGGCCGTGGCCGCCAGCCCGGCGCGACGGCCATCGGTCAGTTGGACATCGAGAGCAAATACGCCCCGCAATCGCCCGGTGATAAAGATGCCCGGCGGCACAAGGTCGGGCACAAACTGCTCCAGCTCGCGAGAATAGTTCATTTTGCCGCCGGCCTGGCAGAAGAGCGAATCGGCCGGCGCCCAGCCGACGCTCATGACAAGTCCGTCGCATTCGATGCGCTCTCCACGCTTCACCTGCGGCTGGCCGTCGCCGTCGATCGGGCAAATCGTCACGGCGTCGATGCCCGTGGCGTCGCTCGCCGAGCTGGCTTCGTAAACGCAGTGGCCCGGCCGCACGACGATACCGGCCTTCAGCACTTGCTGACGGATGTCGGTCGGCTCGCCATCGGGCCGCAGATCGACGATCATTCGCACGCCGATGCCGAGTTGCTGCAAGTCGAGCGCGGCGCGATAGCCATCGGCATTCGCGGCCAGCACGATGGGCCGATCGAACGGCCTGACGGCGTAAAGCCGTATCAGTCGCTGCGCTGCCGTGGCGAGCATGACGCCGGGCAAATCGTTGTTGCGAAACAATGCCGGCTGCTCCAGCGCGCCGGTGGCGAAGACCACGCTCTTGGCACGCAGCTTGGTCATGCGGTGCTGGTCCACGAGGGCCACCCAGTGATCGGCATAATAGCCGGCCGCGACGGTCGCGGTGCGGACCGTCAGATTGGACAAGTCGCGGGCCCGGTCGAGCAGAGTTTGGAGCACGGCCAGGCGATCGCTCCCCTGATACAACAAGCTGCCGCCGGCAAGCGGCTGCTCATCGACGACGATCACCTGCAGCCCTTGTTCGGCCGCGGCAATCGCGGCCGAGAGACCGCTTGGCCCGCCACCGACGACGAGCACGTCGCACCACTCATATTGTTTGGCGGTCCGCAGCCGCGGCGCTTTGGGATCGACAGCGCCGAGACCGGCCATGGCCCGCATCTGCCGTTCCCAGAACGGAAAAAGCCGCCTGGGCTTATGGAACGTCTTATAGTAGAAGCCGACGGGCAAAAACCGGCCGAGTTGGTCGAATCGACGCGCGAGATCGTTCTGCAAGCCTCCGAACGTGTTGACCGCCGTGAACTCGGCGCTTTCCCAGATGGGCGTCACATCGGCGCGAATATTGGTGCGCGTGCCTTCGGACACGAGCACGTTCACATCGTGGTTGGCCAGGCTATAGATGCCGCGCGGCCGGTGGTACTTGAAGCTGCGGCCCAGCAGGCGCACGCCGTTGGCGGCCAGCGCGCTGGAGATCGTGTCGCCGGTGAAGCCGTAGTAGGTGCGGCCCTCGAAGCGAAACTGAATTGGCCTCGTACGGTCGATGCACTCGCCCGGCTGCGGCGGCAAGCGATGCCGTGACGCGCCGATTGCGTCGTCAGCCGGCGGGTGCGCCGTTTCACCTGGAGCGGTCATGTGCTGGCCCTCCGGTTTGTAGGGTGGGACCAGCGAGCTTGCGAGCGCCGGCCCACCGTAAACGACGTCGCCAACGGTGGGCCGGCGCTCGCAAGCTCGCTTTTTCCACCCTACGTCCATGCCGTGGGTGCCGCACGGCGTCTGGGTTACTTTTCATCGCTGCCATACAGATAGGTCCGCAAAAACTCATCCTTCAAGTTGTCCCGCTCGGCGACGAACCAGGTGCCGCTGGCCACGTGATACCACCATTCGCGCCGCACGCCCGGCTCGCCGGCGCGGTTGAACACGTAATCGGCCCAGGCTTCATCCGAGGCCGTAGCGGCATCGGGCATGTCGCGCACTTCGCCGCCGAAGACGAATTCCGACAGTGGACGCGGGCCGTTGATGGGGCAGGTGAGTAGTTTCATGGTCGACGGTAGACAGTAGACGGTAGCCAGGGAGATTGCAAATGGCCGGCCCGCCAAAAATGCTTGGATGCCTCAAGAACATCGCTTATAATCGGCGCGGCGCATCTCTAATTCATTAGCGCGTTCAGCATTTTCGAGGAGCTAGGACATGGGCGACGATAAGACGACCGCCGCTCCGCTCCGCGATGCCCAGCCAACGGGCGAACTGCCCGTCGCCTTCGGCCGCTATCAGGTGACAAACCGGCTCGGCGAAGGGGGCTTCGGCATCGTCTACCAAGGACACGACCCCGACCTGCGCCGCGCGGTGGCCATCAAAGTGCCCCGCCGCGGCCGCGTCGCCTCGCCGGCCGACGTGGAAATGTATCTGGCCGAGGCGCAGTTGCTGGCCCGCTTGAACCATCCGGGCATCGTGCCGGTACACGACTGCGGTCGCACCGACGACGGTCTGTGCTACGTCGTCTCGCAGTTCATGCCCGGTGGCGACCTGGCACGGCTCATTGACCGCTGCCGGCCCTCGCCCGACGAGTCGGCCGAATTGGTGGCCCGCATCGCCGACGCCCTGCACCACGCTCATCAGCAGGGCCTGGTGCATCGCGACATCAAGCCGGGCAACATCCTGCTCGACGAGGCCGGGCGTCCGTTGGTGGCCGATTTCGGCCTGGCGTTGACCGACGAGGCGTATGGGCGCGCGGCGGGCATGTTTGGCACGCCGGCCTACATGAGTCCCGAACAGGCCCGCGGCGAAGGGCACCGCGTCGACGCCCGCAGCGATATTTACAGCCTGGGCGTGGTGTTCTACGAACTGCTGACGGGGCGCCGGCCTTATCGCCGCACGCAGACCGACGAGCTTCTGGACGAAATCTCCAGCGGCGACACCCGGCCGCCGCGGCAGCTCGACCACACGCTGCCGGAGGACCTGGAGCGGATCTGCCTGAAGGCCTTGTCGAAGCGCGCGGCCGACCGCTATACCACCGCCTTCGATCTGGCCGAAGACCTGCGGCACTTCCTCACTCGCCGCCAGGGCCGGGGCGAGGGCCATCGACTCGCTCTGCCCGCGGGAGAGGGACGGGGTGAGGGCCCGTTTCTCCCTCTCCCTCTGGGAGAGGGCCGGGGTGAGGGCGGCATGTCTGGCGCACCGACTCCCCCTCCCGCTCCGCCCAAAATCATTCCCAAGGGGCTGCGTTCGTTCGACGCTCACGATGCCGACTTCTTCTTGCAGTTGCTGCCAGGGCCGACCGATCGCGACGGCCTGCCCGAAAGCATCCGCTTTTGGAAGACGCGCATCGAGCAGCTCGACGCCGAGCGGACGTTTTCGGTGGGACTGTTGTATGGCCCCTCGGGCTGCGGAAAAAGTTCGCTGGTCAAAGCCGGCCTCCTGCCGCGTCTCGCGCCGCACGTGCTCACGGTCTTTCTCGAAGCAACGGCCGACGACACCGAGGCCAGGCTGCTGCGCGCCTTGCGAAAGGTTTGTGGTGTAGGCGTCCCGCCCGTCGAATCTTGTGGTGTGGGCGTCCCGCCCGCCCAATTGGTCGAAGCCATCGCCGAACTTCGCCACGGGCGCGGCCTGGCGTCCGGCCAAAAGGTGCTGATCGTGCTCGACCAGTTCGAGCAATGGTTGCACGCCCATCGCGACCCTCCGACGACCGAGTTGGTCCGCGCCTTGCGGCAATGCGACGGCGCGAGTGTCCAATGCCTGGTGATGGTGCGCGACGACTTTTGGCTCTCCGCCTCGCGGTTCATGCAGGGCCTGGAGATTCCGCTGCTGGAGGGCGACAACAGCGCCCTGGTCGATTTATTCGATATGCTGCACGCTCGTCGGGTGCTGGCCCTCTTTGGGGGCGCCTACGGCCGGTTGCGCGACGACTCTGTAGGGAACGGACTCCGTGCCGTTCCGCCTCCTGACGGACTTCGTGCCGTTCCGCAAACCGCGTTAACCGCCGAACAAGACCGGTTCGTCGACCAGGCCGTGGCCGGGCTGGCCGAGGACGGCAAAGTGGTCTCGGTGCGGTTGGCCCTGTTCGCCGAGATGGTGAAAGGCAAGCCGTGGACGCCGGCCACGCTCAGCCAGGTCGGCGGCATTGCCGGCGTCGGCGTGACGTTCCTCGAAGAGACCTTTTCCGCCTCGACCGCGCCCCCGCGACACCGGCTGCACCAGCAGGCGGCCCGCGCGGTGCTCAAAGCGCTGCTGCCCGAAGCGGGCACCGAGATCAAAGGCCACCGCCGTTCGCGCGACGAGCTGCTGGCCGCCTCGGGCTACGCCCGTCGCCCCGCCGACTTCGCCGAACTGATGCGCATTCTCGACTCCGAGCTGCGTCTGGTCACGCCGGCCGACGAAGAGGGGAGGATGGCCTTCCTAGGCCGTCCCGATGAGGGTTCAGGGTTCAGGGTTCAGGCGATGTAGGTCAGGCTTTCCAGGCTGACAACGCCTCACACCAACCCGAAGCGCCAGCGAGGCAGGCCGACGATGCACCAGACAGCCTAGGAAGGCCATCCTCCCCACCCGTGGCGCCCGACGCTTCAATCCAAAATCGAAAATCGAAAATCCAAAATTCCTATCAGCTCACCCACGACTATCTCGTTCCCTCCTTGCGCGACTGGCTGACGCGCAAGCAGCGCGAGACGCGCCGCGGCCGGGCCGAGCTGCGTTTGGCGGAACGGGCCGCCGCCTACGCGGCCAAGCCCGAAGCGCGCTACCTGCCCGGCTGGTGGGAATGGCCCAACATCTTGCTCTTCACGCGGCGGCGCTACTGGACCGCGGCCGAGCGCCGCGTGATGCGGGCGGCCACCCAAAGGCGCCTCACGTCGGCCAGCTTGCTGGTTTTGGCGATAACGCTGACCAGCCTCGCCGGCCACGACCTCTACAGCCGCCTGCAGGCCCGCGCGGCGGTCGATACCCTGGCGCACGCCGACGTGTACAGCTTGAAACCCGTCTTCGAGCAGGTCGATTCCTATCGCCGCTGGGCAACGCCCGCTTTGGCCGCGCTGGCGGCGGGCAATCCCACGTCGCCGGACGAGCGCCGCGCGCAACTCCACGCGCGGCTGGCCTTGGTCTCGCACGATGAGCGACAAGCGCCCGCGCTGCTGGAAGACCTGTTGGCGGGCAACCCGGTCTACGTGCAGGTCATTCGCGATCGGCTGGCGCCCTACCGGCGACGGTTGGAGGGAGAATTGTGGAAACTGCTGCGCGACCCGAGCCAAGAGCCCGCGCGGCGGTTCCGCGCCGGGCTGGCCCTGGCCGCCTACGCCACGGCGTCGGACCAGTGGACGGCGGCCGATTACGCCTTGCTGGCCGAACAACTCGTGGCCGCCAACGCCGAACAGCAACCGCGACTGCGAGAATGCTTGCGGCCGATCGGCGAGCGACTGCTGAGCGACCTGGAACGGATCTTTGCCGATCGGGCCATCGACGAGGGGCGGCAACTGAGCGCCGCCAACGCCTTGGCCGATTTTGCGGGCAAAGACGCGCCGCGGTTGGCGCGGCTGTTGACCGTCGCCGCGCCCGGCCAATTCGGCGTCGTCTATCCGCTGGTGGCCGAGGCGCGCGATGCGGCGGCGCGGCAGTCGCTCGTCGGCGTGGCCGGCGAGACCGCTCCAGCGGACCTGCCACAGGCCCAGCGCGTGGCGTTGGGCCGGCGCCGCGCGGGGGCGGCGATCGCGCTCTTGCGGCAAGGCGAACGGGAGGCCGCCCTGGAAGCTTTGCGCGTCGACGACGACCCCGAATCGCTCACGCAGTTCGTGCATCGCTGCCGCTCGAGGGGCGTTTCGCCCGCCGATCTGTTGGATTGCATCGACCACACCGATCAGGCCCGGCAAGGCATGACCGGCGCCGCTCGGAGGCTCGAAGACCGGGTGCTGTTCGGGCTGCTTTTGGCGCTCGGCGAGTTCGATTCGACCGACCTGCCCGAAGCCAAGCGCGGCCGCCTCATCGCGCAGCTCGCCGATTGGTATGCCCACGACGCCAGTTCTGGCATCCACGGCGCCAGCGGCTGGCTGTTGCGGCATTGGAAGCAGGACAAGCTGGCAGACCGGGTCGATCAAACGCCGACGGCCTACTCGCCTGACCGCGAATGGTTTACGCTCAAGATCGAACCCCACCAAGGCGAAGCGCCAGCGAGGAGCTCCGCACACGAACCCGAAGCGCCAGCGAGGAAGAGCGATGAACCTGCCTCGCTGGCGCTTCGGGTTGGTGTGGCCGCCGGGCCGCCCTTTTACATCACGTTCGTCGTCTTTCCGCCAGGGAAGCAGTTCATCGGCTCGCCGGACGACGAGGCCGAGCGTCAGGGCCCTGAAAAGCGCCACCCGATCGAAATCACGCGTCCGTTCGCGCTGGGCGATCGCGAGATCACCTGGGCGCAGATCAACGCGTTCGATGCGGGGGTCGTGCGCTTTAACCGTCACGACGCCTGGGAAAAGCAGTTCGGCCGGCAGCTTACGCCGGCGGAGCCGGCCTTCGGCGTGAACTGGTTCGAGGCGGCGAGTTACTGCCGCTGGCTGACGCGGCAGGCCGGCATGGCTGATTCCGACCAGTGCTACGGCGACCCCGCCTCGCTGGAGAAAGACGGCGCGGGCAATCCAAGGCAATGGCCGGTTGATCTTGGCAAGCACGGCTTCCGTTTGCCGACCGAAGCCGAGTGGGAAGTGGCCTGCCGCGGTGGCACGAATTCGGCGTATTCTTTCGGCAATGATGCCCAACTGCTGGGGCATTACGGCTGGTTCCAGGACAACTCGGCGCGGTGGTCGCATGTTATAGGCCAGTTGCGGCCCAGTCCCCGTGGCCTGTTCGACATCCACGGCAACTTGTTTGAATGGTGTCACGACTGGTACGGTGAATACGTGGACGATGCCGTTGACGGTCTCGGCGCCCCCGGGGGCTCGAACCGGGTGGTCCGGGGCGGCGGCTGGGACCTCGGCGCCGCGAACTGCCGGTCGGCGGACCGCGGCCTCAACCAGCCCACGAGCCGCGTCAGCAACCTCGGCTTCCGCCTGGCCCTCGTTCCGTTCAGTCCAGAGCAGGCAGTTAGTCAAGCCGGGAGCGAAAGCCGGGCGGCCGAATAGCGCAGCCGCGGAGCGGCGCAGCTACGGTCGCCCAGGCTGAAGCGACCGCGGCGTTCCGGGTTGGTGTCGCCAACGTGATAGAATAGTAATGCCTCTTGAATCGCCGCGGAATGGGAGACCTCTTTGATGCCCGTACACGACTGGACAAAAGTGCCAGCCGGCGTTTTTCACGAGTTCCATCAACACTGGACGGTGCGACTCGAGCTTGCGCTGAACGGCGGCATCCTGCCGCCCGACTACTATGCGATGATCGAACAGGCCTCGTCGGGCCACTTCCCCGACGTTCTCACGTTCCAGGTCGGCCAGACGGCATCGGGCGCCCACGGACACGGGCCGCCGGCCGCGCCGTCCAACGGCGGGGTCCTGACCTTGGCCCAGGCGCCGCCGCGCGTGAGCTATACCGCCACGATCGAATCCGATGCGTATGCCGACAAGACCAACCGGGTCGTCGTGTTCGACGATGCCGACGAGGTGGTGGCGGTGCTCGAGGTCGTTTCTCCCGGCAACAAGTCCATCCGCTACGCCTTCGAAAAGTTTGCCGAGAAGGCGCTGCGTTTCCTCCGAAACGGCATTCACCTGATGGTCATCGACCTGTTTCCGCCCACTTCTCGCGACCCGCGGGGGATGCACGCCGCCATCTGGTCGGAAATGATCGACTACGACTTCCATCTGCCCCCGGAGAGGCCGCTGACGGTGGCCAGCTACTCCGCGGGGGGCCTCAAGCGTGCCTTCGTCGAGGCCATCGGCGTCGGTACACCCTTGCCGGCGATGCCGCTCTTCCTGCACGAAGATCGCTATGTGCAAGCGCCGCTGGAAGCGACCTACCAGACCGCCTTCGACGAGATACCCAGGCGCTGGCGCGATGTGCTCGCCGCACGCGCGGCCGGCAAATAAACGCCGCAATCGAAAATCCAAAACCCAAAATCCAAAATCTCAATGCCCCACCGAGGCGGCCCCTTTTTCGCCGACCAATTCGTATTCGGCAAACCGCGACAGCCGAAACGGCCGGATCAACTCGTGATCCTCGTCGTGGGCCACTGTGTAAGCCATCGTCGTGCCGCAGACGGGCGTGGCCTTGAAGCCCCAGGTGCCCCAGCCGCTGTCGAGATAGAAGCCGCGAACGGGAGTCGTGCCCATGATCGGCGAAAAGTCGGGCGTCATGTCCGACATGCCCGCCCACTGACGGTTCACTTTCACGTCCGACAAGAACGGGAACAGGTCGAGCAGATGGGCCGCCAGCCCTTCCACGAAGTCGAGCGTCGATCGCTCGGAGTGCAGTTCGTAGGGATCGAGTGAGGCCCCCATCACCAACTCGCCCCGCGACGACTGGCTGACGTACAGGTGCAGGTTCGCCGAAACGACGATCTGATCGAGCCACGGTTTGAGCGGTTCGGTCACGCAGGCTTGCAGCGGCTGGATGACCAGCGGCGTGCGCAGACCGACCATTTGCGTGATGCGGGGCGTGTAGCCGGCCACCGCCGACAGCACCCGTCGCGTACGAATGTAGCCGCGGCTGGTGCTCACGCCGACGACCTCGCCTTCGCGCACGTCGATGCCGGTGACTGCCGTCTTCTGGTGGATTTCGACGCCGCGGCGGTCGGCCTCGCGCGCGTAGGCCCAGGCCACCGCGTCGTGGCGGACGATCGCGCCCGGCGGGTGCCACAGCGCGCCCACGATCGGCGTATGGCCGCAATCGAGGTCGATATAGGGGCAAATCCGCTTGACCTCATCAGGCCCGATGACCGTGCTATCGACGCCGAGATGCCGATTGACTTCCGCCCGCCAACGCATGGTGCGCAGCGTGGCGTCGGTGTGGGCCAGCGTGAAATGGCCGCGCTCGGAGTAGAACAGGTTGAAGTCGAGGTCTTGCGACAGCTCGCTGAACAGCCGCAGGCTTTCTTGATAGAAGCGCACGCCTTCGGGCGTGAGGTAATTGGCCCGCACGATGGCCGTGTTTCGCCCGGTATTGCCGCCCCCGATGTAGCCCTTGTCGAGCACGGCGATGCGGGTGATGCCGTAGTCGCGGGCCAGATAGTAGGCGGCGGCCAGCCCGTGCCCGCCCGCGCCGACGATCACCACGTCGTACTCCGGGCGCAGCCGGTCGTGCTGCCGAAACATGCGCGGCTCGGAGTATTCCGGGCACAGGCCCAGGCGCAACAGGCGAAGGGGCATCCGGTTGTCTTGCGGTGGGATTGCGGAGCAGTTGACCCGATCGGTAATGATGGGCCAGGACACAATAAGGTATTCGCTCGCCCCGCCTTTGTCGATGGTTGCCGGTCGCACGAACGGCCAAGCGTCACTGCGGATTCGCTCCGTTGTTCGCCACGCGGTCGCGCGTGGCGTGAAACCATTGCGCGATCAGCCCGCCGCCGACGGCGACCACGCCGCCGAAGAGCACGCTTGCCGCCTTCTTGAACGGATCCTCCAGCGGAAAGAATATTGTTGCCGGAGCATTTCCATTCGTTATCGAGCTCCCGCCGCGTTCCCTGTGAGCGAGGGCAGTATCCACGTCGACCGTGGTACTCCACGAAATCGATCGATAGGTAGACTGGATCAACTCGTGGACCGTCGCGTTGCCATAGAACAAATGGGCGTGTGCGGCGAACGCCCAGCCGAAGATGCAACACCCCACCCAAAACGCCCGCTCTCGCTCCCGCCGATAGATGACACCCACAATCGTCACCGCCAAGAACATCAGCCACGCGACCCACAAGCAGTTGCTCAGCATGCCGGAAGCATATCTCAACGAAACAGTGCCGATGGCCACGAATGCCGCAAACAGCAGCAGCGAACGCAGTGAGAACCGAATCGCGTTCATCCACACCTACCAGTGAAACAAGCTTCCGATGGGGATCCGAAACTGAGAGAGCGGTTCGGGGAAGGTCAACTCGTCGTCGGCGTGCAGAGTTTGCCCCGGCTGATCGGCGTCGAACATCGTGACCGTTTCGACCTGCGGATCGACAACGTACACTGCCAGCACACCCGCGTTCAGATACTCGCTCACTTTTTCCAACAGCTTCGACCAGCGGTCGTAGGGCGAACGTACTTCGAAGACGACTTCCGGCGCCACCGCCGGATAGCCGCGGACCTTGGCGTCTTTGGGCACACGCGAATAGCTATAAAAGGAGACGTCGGGACCTCGAACGGTGTCGGGACCGCGCTCGGTGATCACTCCCGAATCGTTGGTCAGCACATGGCCAAGGTCGTGGTCGTCGACGTAGCGGCCAAACGTCCGGTCAATGCGGCCACAATACTTGCCGTGTTCGAAATAGGGCACGTTCATGCGAACGATTCTCCCGCGCACGAGTTCGGTCGGGTAGCCGGGATCGGGAAGTTCCCCGTACTGCTCCGCCGTCAACAAGATTTCTTCGATGGTGGCCATGCTTTTCAACCTCGGATCCTGCCGTCTGCAATTGTTCTCCGGCCATTATAGCAGGCTCCGCTCTGGCTCTGTAGGGAAGCCCTCCGTGGCTTCCGTGGTGCCGGATTGGAACATCCGCAGCAGGCCGCGGAACGCCACAGAGGCCACAGAGGGCGTTCCCTACAGAGTCGCCGTGCCAGCCCAATTTCCAGGTTTGCCTACTTCACGGTTTCGCAAGGCTTGTTACAATGGAACCGGAGCGAGGCCAGTTTCCAGTATTTCAATGATCAACACGCTCCCGGCATGGCGGCCGTGAGAGAGGCACTCATCGGTCTAGCGGAACAGCACGATGCAGTTGTCGATTAGCAAATTCCTCGACACCGTCGAGCAAAGCGGGCTTGTTGAAAAGTCTCAGCTTGCGCGCTCGCTGGCCGATTTGGAGCGGCAGTCCGGCCCGGAGGCCGCCAACGACAGCCTGATCGTTTCGTCGCACCTGGGCCGCGTCGGCCTGCTCACCGATTGGCAGAGCAAGCGGCTGCTCGAAGGTCGCCACACCGGTTTCTTCCTGGGCAAGTACAAGCTGCTCGACCATCTGGGCACGGGCGGAATGAGCGCCGTCTTTCTGGCCGAGCATGCCGTCATGCGGCGGCGGGTGGCCATCAAGGTGCTGCCCAAGAACCGCGTCAACGATTCGTCGTATCTGGCCCGCTTCCACCGCGAGGCCCGCGCGGTCGCCTCGCTCGACCATCCCAACATCGTGCGGGCCTTCGACGTCGACAACGACGGCGACGTGCATTACCTGGTGATGGAGTATATCGAAGGGTGCGACCTGAAGGGCGTCGTCGACCGCGACGGGCCGCTGGCCTATCGCACCGCCGCCGATTACATCCGCCAGGCGGCCGACGGGCTGGGCCACGCGCACCAGGCCGGACTGGTGCATCGCGACGTGAAGCCCGCCAACCTGCTCGTCGATGGCCGGCAGGTAGTCAAGGTGCTCGACCTGGGTCTGGCCCGCACCTCCGACGACATCGACGCCTCGCTCACCAAAGACCACGACGAGCGGATGCTGGGCACCGTCGACTACCTGGCCCCCGAACAGGCGCTCGACAGTCATCTGGTCGATCCGCGGGCCGACATCTACAGCCTCGGTTGCACGCTCTATTTCGCGCTCACCGGTCATCCGCCGTTTCCTGATGGCACGCTGGCCCAGCGCGTGCTGCTGCACCAGACGAAAGAGCCGGCTGCGATTTCCATCAAGCGTGCCGATGTGCCGGCGGGTCTGGCGGCGATCTGCCGCCGCATGATGGCCAAGTCGGCGGCCGCCCGATACCAGTCAGCCGCCGAGGTCAGCCAGGCCCTGGCGAACTGGATCAATCGCTTTGATGCCGGCGAATCGGACGTGGCCGCCGAGAAACAAGCCGACGACGATCTGAAGCTGGCCCCGCTGGACGACGAGCCGGCACGCGGCCACTTGTCGTCCGCCAAATCGGCCGCGGAATCTTCGACTTCCGGCAAGGGCGACACCACCAAGGTCGAGCGAGCGGCGGCGGCGCTGAATGCCTCCTCGTCGGGCAAGCGGCCCGCGGCGAAGCCCGCCGGTTCCTCGGTCAAAGGACCGCCAGGCAAAGTCCCGCCGGCGGCTGGGCCGACCAGAGGCCCCGGCTCGTCGATCACGGGCCCAGGTTCGTCGACGAGAGCACCCGGCAAATCGGCTGGTGCCGGCGGCAGCTCGCCGCGAGCACCCGGATCGTCGGTCAAAGGTCCGCCCCGCCCGTCCCCGACGCAAACGCAACCAGGGTCGTCGGGATCGAGCGTCAAGGGGCCAGGCAAGTCGGCTGTCCGCAAGCCGCAGCCGAGCGTGCAGCCGCCCGTGATGCCCGAGGTTTCGCCCTTGCCCGAACTCGATCCGCTGGCCAGCCCGCTTCCCTCCGGCGGACTACTCGACGAACTTCTCGCCGATGCAAGCCTGTCGGGGCCGGCACTCTCACAGTCCAACGTGCTCGGCGGTGCGCCTTTGAAGGCCCCCGCGGGCAAGTCCGCAAGAAAGAGCCGCTGGGATTCGCCCTGGTTCTTGATCTTTGTCGGCACGCTGCTTGGCCTCGGTCTTGTGGCGTTGATCGTGGCCTGGCGCATGTTGGCCGGATGATGAAAGAACGCCGGCAATTTGGTCTGTGGTCCAGCCCGATCACGCCCGCCAGCCTGGCCGAAGGGCGACGGCTGGACGGCGTCGCGTGGGACAGCGACGGGCAGACGCTGGTTTGGCTCGAAGGCCGCTCCGGCCGGGGCGTGCTGGTGGCCGCGACCGGCGACGACGCTCCCCGCGATCTGACGGCCGACTTGAGCGTGCGTGCCGAAGTCGGTTACGGCGGCGGCGACTTCACGGTCCACGGCGGTTGGGTCTACTTCGTGGTCCACAAAACCGGGCGGATCTATCGGCAGCCATTGTCGGGCGGCGGCGCGACGGCCATCACGCCCGCCTTCGGCCAAGCGGCCGCGCCGGTGGTTTCGCCCGACGGTCGCTGGCTTGCCTACGTACACCATGACGACCCGCACGACCGGATTGCCGTGGTCGATGCGGCCGGCAAGGGCTGGCCGCAAATTCTCACCGCCGGCCGCGACTTTTACCTGCAGCCGCGGTGGAGCGCCGACGGCAAACAGTTTTCCTGGATCGGCTGGGATCATCCCAACATGCCCTGGGACGGCACGCGGCTTTACCTGGCCGACGTGATCGAGGGCGACGGCCTGCCGCGGCTGAGTAATGTCCGGCAGATTGCGGGCGGCGACGACGTGGCGATCTTTCAGCCGGAGTTTACGCGCGACGGCCGCTTTCTGGTTTACGTTTCCGACGAAACCGGTTGGGGCCGACTGGCGGCGCAGGAGTTGGCGACGGGCCAGGCGCGTTGGCTGACTCCGGAGGGCGTCGAATTCGGCATGCCCGCCTGGGTGCAAGACATGCGCACCTACGCGATCTGCGCCGACGGTCGCACGCTGGTCGCGGCAGGAAACCAAAATGGCCGCCACCGGCTGCAGGTGCTCGACATCGTCGAGACGGGAAAAGCCGACGCGATCGATGATCTTGCGGGCTACGGCGATGTCTCGTCGATTGCCGCCTCGCCGGCCGGCGCCAAGTTCGCTTTCATTGCCAGCGGGCCGAAAACGCCGCCCCGCGTCGTGACGCACGACCTGCAAACGAATCAAACCCACGTGTTGGCCCGCTCGGCCGGCGAGACCGTGCCCGCCGCGTCGCTCGCCGATTGCCAGGCCATCACGTGGGACACGGCGGGCGGCAGCGAGGCGCACGGTCTGCTTTATCGTCCCGCGAGCGAAGAGTTCGAAGGGACCGGCCGGCCGCCGCTGATCGTGCTGATTCACGGCGGGCCGACGTCGCAAGTCCGGGCCGGCTGGCGGGCCGAGGCGCAGTTCTTCGCCACCCGCGGCTACGCCGTGCTGCTGGTCAACTATCGCGGCAGCACCGGCTACGGCCGCGATTACATGCTGCGGCTCCGCGGCAACTGGGGCATTTGCGACGTCGAGGACGCGGTGAGCGGAATGCGACACTTGGCTGACGCCGACGAGATCGACGGCCAGCGGACAGTGATCATGGGCGGCAGCGCCGGCGGTTTTACCGTATTGCAAACGATGGTCGTCGAGCCGGAAGCCTTCACAGCGGGCATCTCGCTGTATGGCGTGGCCAACCAGTTCAGCCTGGCCTCGGACACGCACAAGTTCGAGAGCCGCTATCTCGATTCGATGTTGGGGCCGTTGCCCGAAGCGGCGGCCGTTTATCGCGAGCGTTCGCCCGTGTTTCACGCCGCAAAGATCCGCCGTCCGTTGGCGGTGTTTCAGGGCGGCATCGACACGGTGGTGCCGAAGGACCAGGCCGAGTCGATCGTCGAGGCCCTGCGCCGCAACGGCACTCCGCACATCTACCACGTCTACGACGACGAAGGCCACGGCTGGCGAAAGCGGGAGACGATCGAGCATTTTTATCGGGCGGTGGAGGAGTTTTTGAAACGGCATGTAATCTTCGCGTAGATTCGCCGGGGTTCCTGACGCATGCCCTACAAGATTACGATTACCGAAGTCGCCGACGCGCAGTTCCGTGCGTTGCCGGCACGCGCTCAGCGACTACTGGAAAACGCGGTGCTGACGCGGCTTCAACACCAGCCAAATACGGCTACAAAGGCGATCAAGCGGCTGAGACCGAACCCTTTTGCCGAGTTTGAACTGCGAGCGGGTGATCTTCGAGCGCTGTATAATGTTGAGGGCGATGAAGTCATCATTTTGGTGGTGGGGCGATAGGTCGGAAACAAACTGATTGTCGAAGGAGAAGAATTCCATGTCCATCAAAACGATCTCCTTAAGCCTCCTGGAAGCGAAACTAACGGAGACGCTGACTGAGTGTTGCGAGTCGGGCGAAACGGTGGTCGTCGAGTTGCCCGATCAACGACGGTTGGCAATTCGTGCGCTCGATCCACAGGAAGACGATGAATTGACGGACGAATTGCTGGAGTCGAATCCAAAATTCCGTGCATTGGTCGAGAAATCCAAATTGAGCGCGCGCAAACTGTTTGGGGTGCGGGCTAATGACTAACATGTAGAATCTTGGCCGATAATCGCTGTATCTGTATGACCGAAGCGAACTTCAAAAAGAGCTTGCAGGCTTTCATCCGCCGCCGACCGTTCAAGCCATTCGAGGTGGAACTGGTCAGCGGCGACCGTTTCGTGGTCGAGCATCCAGAGGCACTGGCACATGGCGGAGCAGTGGCGGTCTATATCAGCACCGAGGGTGACGTGAAGCTTTTCGACAGCAGCAGCGTCAGCCAACTCATGGATATTGCCGATCGACAATCGGCGTAAGGTCATTGCCCGGCGGCGGCGGAGTCCGTGGCCGTGGTGGGCGGCAAAAGCTCCAGCTTCAAATTGCGGAAGCGCACTTCGGTCGCCCCGCCGGAATGAAGCTGCAAAGCAAACACGCCGCGCTTGCCGCCGGCGGGATCGTCGAGTTCGACGCAATCCTGGCCGTTGATGCGCGTGATGATCTTGCCGCCTTCCGCCACAATCTCGTATTGGTTCCACTCGCCGGGCTTGACGTGCGCCTCGCCCGATTTGTCCCAGAGCAAGCCGCGGCCGTTCTCTTCGTAAAGCTTGCCCCACCAGCCGGCGCCGACGTCGGCCTGATAACCTTTCACCTCGCCGCCATCCAGCGCCTCGCTGCGGAATTGAATGCCGCTGTTGCCGGCATTGCCGACCAGCTTCACGTCCAACGACAAGTGGAAATCGCCGGCCGCCAGGTCGCTGACGAGAAACTCATTGCGGGCCAGGCCCGTCGTTTTCCCTACGATTTCGCCCTCGTCCACGCTCCACAGTTCTTCGTTGCCTCGCCAGCCGGTCAGGTCGCGGCCGTTGAAAAACAACGAGACGTTCTCGGCCGTCGCCAGCATCGGCGTCTGCGATGGGCTGGACAGATAGGCGACCAGTGAGCGGACCTGGTGGTCGCTGAACGGCTTGAGCTGGTCGTCGGGCATCATCGACTTGGCGCTGAGCTCGCGCTCTTCAATATCGCTCTTGAGCACCGTGACCGTTTCGTTGGCCAAGGCCAGCTCGAGCGAGTCCTGGTTTTCGTTGCGCACGATGCCCGTCAACGTGCGGCCGTCGCTCATCTGGATGACCGTCGCCTGATAATCTTTGCCGATCAGCGCGCTGGGATCGACCAGGTTGCTGACGAGGTAATCGAGATTGGCGCGGTTCGAGCCGGTGATGTCGGGACCGACCTTGCCGCCGACGACAAACAGCGTGTGACATTGCTGGCAGGTTTTAGCGAACAACGCCCGGCCGAGCATCGCGTCAGGCGGCGTGCCGGGCTTGCTCGCCAGCGCCTTGTAATGCTCCATCAGCTTGCGCCGCTCTTCGGGCGTGTCGTTGACCGTGCCCCAAACCTTGTTGATCTCTTCATCGAGCCGCTTGTCTTTCAGGTTGCGAATCTGACGGACCAGTTCGCCCGAAAGATCGGCGCGGGCCACGCGGTTTTCGCCGACCGCCCGCAGCAAGTCCGCGGCATAGTCGCTGCGCGAGACGAGCGTCGCCAGGGCGTCGGGCTTTTCGTCGGCATTCAAGCCCGCGTACATCTTGAGCAGCAGGTTGGCCGTATGCGGATCGGCGAAGGCGGCCAAGGCGCGAATGGCCGGCCGCCGCATCGCGGCGTCGTCGAGCAGGCGGTGCAATATCGGCGGCAGGTTCGCATCGCGCTCTTTGACCAGCGCCGCCAGTGCCTCCTGCCGTGCCGTGTTGCTCGATTTGGCATCGCTCAGCGTCTGCTCCAGCCGGCCGAACGCCCGTTGGTCGCCGAACGTCAGGGCAATGGCGGTGGCCAACGAGGAAATCTGCGCATCGCCTGTTTTCAACAATCGCTCATAAACATCGTTCCAACCGTCCGGCATAGAGAGTTGCCGCTTCCCTTGCAGGCCCACGTTGAATTGCTCCAGCAGTTCTCTTTGCGAGCCAACGTTCTCTACCCCGAGCCGCTTCACCAGAATCGCCAGCGCTTCAGGCGAAGCGAACTGCGCCAGCCGGCGAGCAAGATATTGACGAACCAAGGACACCCGCGCGCGATCGAGCATTGTCGCGGCTTCCGCTGGATTCCACTCGACCAGCGGCTCGGCGGCGTACCAATACATGAGCGGCAAATTGTGGTCGCCGGCGTCCTCGCCATGCGCCACCAAGCCCAGAACGATCGGTGCCCGCTGGTCAAGCGACAACCGGTCGGCCGCCGACGCCAAATACAGCCGCACGATCGGCGACGGATCGCTCTGGGCCAGGCCCGCGAGCTTTGCCAACGTGGCGGGCGAGGGCTTGCGGTCTTCCAAGGCAAGCTGAATGGTCCATCCGCGAACATAAGGGTTGTCATTCGTCAGCCCGCGTAAGATTCGTTCTTCGTTCAGTCCGCCGAATGCGTGTAGGGCCCATAAGCCGCGCAGCCGCCGCGTCGGGTCAGCGTGCTCGAAGGCCATCTTCGCCAGCGTCTCGTGCAGTGCCGGATTGACGCCCCGCTCTTGCAAAAGTCGCCTCGCATGGCGGACATACCAATCGTTTTCGTTCAGCAGCAGCTCGATCAACTCTTCGTCGCTCTTCGCGCGCAGATCGACCTTCACCGGCTTTGCGTTCCGATAGCTGACTTTGAAGATGCGGCCGTTGGTGCGATCGTGCCCGGCGGCGTTGCCGTGATGACACTGATTGGCGTCGTACCAGTCGATCATGAACATTTGCCCGTCGGGGCCGTATTGCAAGTTCAATATCTGCGACCACAGGTCGTTGGCCAGCAAAAAATCGGGAGCGCGGTCGCCGACGTAGCCCGAACCTTTCGCCGCGAGCCGGTCTTCATTCAGCCGGGCGCCGTGGATGTTGTTCATGAAAAGCTGGTTGCGATATTCGGCCGGCCAGCTTCCGCCCAGATAGATCATCGCCCCGGCATGGGCATGCCCACCGCCCGCCGCGTGGGAGCGGTTGTTGCCGGAATGCGGCAAGTCGCCGATCCAGTGCCGGTGCAGGGCGATCGTCTGAATGTCGCTGTAGGTGTAAGGATTGAAGTGCGTGCCGGCCTGCCGCTGATAACGCCCGCCCTGGATCATATGGTAGAGATGCGGAATGACGCAGGCCGTGAGAAACGCCTGGCCCTGATCGTTGAAGTCGACGCCCCAAGGATTGCTCGTGCCGTGGGCGAACACCTCGAAGCGGTGCTTGGTCGGATGATAACGCCACAGCCCGGCGTTGATCGGCGTCCGCTCCGCGTCGGGCGTGCCGGGCTTGCCGACCCGCGAGTGCGTGAACACGCCGTGGCAGCCATACAGCCAACCGTCCGGACCCCAAATAAACGAGTTCAGCGTCTCGTGCGTATCGTGCGATCCCCAGCCGTCGAGCAGCACTTGCGGCTTGGCATCGGGCACGTCGTCGCCATCGCGGTCGGGGATGAACAGGAAGTACGGCGCCATGCCGACCCACACGCCGCCAAAACCCACTTCCAGCCCGCTCACCAGATTCAGCTTGTCGATGAACACCTTGCGGCGGTCGAAATGGCCGTCGCCGTCTTCATCTTCGAAGATCAAGATGCGGTCATGGGCTTCCGCCTCCGGCACGCGATGCGGATAGGAATAGGCCTCGGCCACCCACAGCCGGCCGCGGTCGTCGATGGCCTGGGTGATCGGCTGCACCACGTCCGGCTCGCCGGCAAACAGCGTCACCTTGAACCCGTCGGGCACGGTCATCGCCTTGGCCGCTTCTTCGGGACTCAGCCCCGCGTGGGCAAACACGTCGGGCGGCTGCGCTGCCGGCCTGGTGGGATAGGCGGGCTTGGTGTCGTGAAAACGAAAGTCGTCGAAGTTGATGTGCCCCCAACCGCCGCTGTGCCGATCGACCAGGCGAATGAAAATCTCCTTGCCGACGTAATCGCGCAGATCGACCGTCACCGGCTTGAGGTCCTCGGTGGTTTCGCCGCTGGTCTGATAGACGACCTTGCCCGTGTCTTTGCGAACAAGCTGCACGCACGTTTCCGGGTGGGGTCCGCCGGCCACGAGGAAGCTGCAATAGGGGTGCGTGACCTTGAAGGCGACGCTGGCGAGCGTGCCTTGCGGCGGGTCTTGCCGCCGTTCGTAGGTGCCGATCCAGAACCGGCCGACGTGCTGGCTGCGCATGTCGCCACGTCGGGCAAAGACCGTGTCGCCTTCGACCGGCTGCCCGGCGAACGCCTCGCCTTCGGCTTTCCAGTCGCGGAGCGTGCCGGTTTCGAAGCCGAGGTTGAGCGGTTTGCCGTCGGCGCCGAGGGGCAACACGCCGCCGCGGTCGGGTTCGGCCGCCGCGCCGGCGGAAACCAGGAACACCGCGGCGACGATGAGCGCAAGCGGGCAAAGCACGGGGATACGCATTCTTTTCAAGCTCCAAACGTGGTCAGCATCTTAACTTAGTTTGCCCGGCCGCCAGCGGCAAGCAACCTTGACTTGGAATGTCGGGCGATGCTCAGAAACCGCGGGTCGCCGTTCTGTTCGCGAACAGTCTGTTCGACGACGGTGGTCACGGGTAGTGCCTCGCCAGCGGCCGTGGCCCTGCGTCGGGCGGTGCGTTCTTTCTTGGTTTCACGGTTTTGGCGGCTCCGCGCGAAGCTGGCCATCGACTCATCCCACAGCGTCTCCCAGCGCCGCGCGCAGCGCAGCCGCAGGCTTTGGGCCAGCGGATGTTCGGGGTGGGCGGCGAGCCGGGCATCGACACGCGCGGCGATTTGGGCCACTCGCTGCTGCGACAAGGCGTGTGCCGCGGCCACGTGGGGGGCTGATTTGCTTGTGAAAAATAAAAACCAAGCGCGCCGCCTGGGCCATCTAAGCTGGTAGGGGCCAGCGGCTTAGGGCGACGCGCGAAAACGTCGACGCCGACTTGTACAAGCGCGGAACTCTCTCGCGGCTCCGTAGGGACCGCCCTCTCCCGGCGCGCCGGCATTCCGAGGTCGTGCGGGTTGGCGCCGACCCCGCCGCGCGGAACGCCACGGAGGGCGTTCCCGACAGAGCGTTCCTCGTTCGTGCAAATTTGCACAAACGGGAAAAACCCGAGGGATTTCATCATCTCGTAGTTCCGTCGGGGGGATGCGCGATCAAGGATGAGCGATGAGGGACAGGGCGTCGCGGATCGTCGATTTGACTTCCCGTTTACCGTCTGCTCTCTGCCGTCTCCACTGGTTCTACTCGCCGACTGGCTTGGGCATGCCGGCGCGCCGGGATAGGCATCACGCTCCGCCGTGATGGAACCTTTCGGCCGCGGATCCTGACAGAAGAATTACCTGGCAGAAAAATGGGGAACCGCGGGCGTCGAGCGAGGTGCCCTTGGGTGGCTCACTTTTCTGTCAGGTAATCTTTCCGTCATCCGTCCTTGGAGCGCGGTTCAACCCCGATGGCTCATCGCTCATCTTGCACGGCCATTGGCTTGCATGGCTCTCGCGATGCGCTCGTCCACCGCTTCGCTGATTCCGGTCCCTCGTCTCGCACCCCTCATCTTTATCCACGATTGCCTAATATATATGCACAAAATTAGCCGCATGCGTACAGATTAGGCAGTCGCGCGGATTGCCCCTCCAATTAGGTATGAGATGATAAAAAACGCCGTCTTTGACCGGCTATTGCAAATTTGCAAAAGCCGTGCGCCGAGGTGCCGCGTTGGACCCCGCGCGGCCCCGCTGCTCAATTCTTAGGCACGCCAGCATGGCCGTAAAAGAGGGAAAAACCACGGATAAAACGGATGGGCACGGATCAAGAGTCGGACAGCATCCTATCACGCCGCTGGCTTGGCTTGTTCCAGCCGCGCCGCGCCGCGAAGACCCAAGACCCAAGACCCAAGACCTCCGCCGTATTCTTTCCGCGCCGCGCATGCCTTATACTCTCCTGGGCCGAGCTGCTCTCCGCGCGTCGCGGCTTCCGTCACGACGATCTGGACAAGCTCGCGAAATTCATGACCGGCACGCCGATCCGCGGCGTCGTGTTCATCGAAGCCGAGGCCCTAATGCGGCTCGTCAACGAGAGCATCGGCAAGCGGCGCGAGTTCCGCCTGGCCGACGTCGATCAGCTTCTGTTCGGCAACAAGATCATCGCGGAGTAGTTCCGACTGACGCCCGCCGGACGCGACAGATACAATAGGTTCATTCTTCCACGGTCCCGTTGTCCGCCGTCCTGTCCATGAACGCCCCTCGCCAACTCGATTCGCTCAGCCTGCCGATCGTCGGTCAGGCTCCCGCTGCGCGCCGGGCGACGCGGCCGCTGCCGATGTCGCCAGAGGAGATGCTGGCCCGCGGCTGGAATGAAGTCGATGTCGTGTTCGTCACGGGCGATGCCTACGTCGATCATCCCAGCTTCGCCATGGCCTTGTTGGGACGGCTGTTGGAGGCCGAGGGCTTTCGCGTGGCGATTCTCAGTCAGCCCGACTGGCGGTCGTGCGAGGCCTGGCGGACGTTCGGCAAACCGCGGCTGTTCTTCGCCGTGAGCGCCGGCAACATGGACTCGATGATCAACCACTATACCGCCAACCGCAAAGTGCGCAACGACGACGCCTACAGCCCCGGCGGGCAAATCGGCCGCCGGCCCGATCGGGCCACGCTGGCCTATTGCCAACGGGCACGCGAGGCGTATAAGGGCGTGCCCGTCGTCGCGGGCGGGGTCGAAGCCAGCCTCCGCCGGTTGGCCCATTACGATTACTGGAGCGACAAGGTCCGCCGCTCGATCATCCTCGATTGCAAGGCCGACCTGGTCGTGTTCGGCATGGGCGAGCGGCCGATCGTCGAAATCGCCCATCGGCTCGCCCGCGGCGAGAGCGTGCGCGATTTGCGCGAGCTGCGCGGCGTCGTGTATCGGCTGGGAGCCAGCGAATTGCCCCCCATCGAGAACACGATCAGGCTGCCGAGTTACGAAGAGGTCGCCGCCGACAAACGGGCGTTCGCGCAACTCACCAAGATCGCCCATAACGAAACCAATCCGCACAATGCCCGGCGGCTGGTGCAATATCACGATCGCGAGGCGGTGGTCGTCAATCCGCCGGCCCTGCCGCTGGGCGAAGCCGAGATGGACCGCGTCTACGGCTTGCCTTACACGCGGCGTCCGCATCCCAGTTATAACGACGAGCCGGTTCCGGCTTTTGAGGTGGTGAAAGACTCGGTGCAGATCATGCGCGGCTGCTTCGGCGGCTGCACGTTCTGCTCGATCACGGCCCACGAGGGCCGGATCATCCAGAGCCGCAGCCAGGAATCGGTGCTGGCCGAAGTCCGCGAGATGACCGCCGATCCGAAGTTTTCGGGCGTGGTGAGCGACATCGGCGGCCCCACAGCCAACATGTATCAGATGCGCTGCACGCGGCCGGAGGTCGAGGCCCGCTGCCGCCGCTTGAGCTGCGTTCATCCGACGATCTGCAAGCTGCTGGGCACCGATCATGGGCCGCTCATCGAGCTGATGAAAAAGACCCGCCAAGAGCCGGGCATCAAAAAAGTGTTCGTGGCCTCCGGCATCCGCATGGACCTGGCCCGCCGCAGTCCCGAATACATGCGCGAGCTGGCCACGCACCACGTCGGCGGCTATATGAAAGTCGCCCCGGAACACGTCGACCCCAAAGTGCTCGACCTGATGAAGAAGCCGGGCCAAGAAGACTTTTTGGGCTTCGACCGCGAGTTCAAAAAGGCCTCTCGCGCGGCCGGCAAGAAGCAGTATCTCGTTCCGTACTTCATCGCCAGCCATCCGGGCAGCGATCTCGATTCGATGATCGAGTTGGCGATTTTCCTGAAGCGAAACGGCTATCGGCCCGACCAGGTGCAGGACTTTATTCCCAGCCCGTTCGACATTGCGGCCTGCATGTACCACACGGGCCTCGACCCGTTCACGCAGAAGCCGGTCTACATCGCCAAGCATCTGCGCGACCGCAAGCTGCAGCGGGCCTTGCTGCAGTTCTTCAAGCCGGAGAATTATTTCGAGGTCCGCAAAGCTTTGGAGCAGGCGGGACGGCAAGACCTGATCGGATCGGGCTGCGATTGCCTGATACCGGATAAGCCGCCGAAGGAAGCGCTCGACCGGCGTCGTCGTCGCGCCAACGAAGAAATGGGCGAACAGCGCGAAGGCGACCACATCCGCGGCCGCAAGCAGGGATATCGTCCGCATCGCACGACGCATGGGCGGCGGTCGAGGTAGCGCACTGCTGCAGGCGCGGTGCGCTGCGGGGCGACATTAGTCGCTCCGCTGGACGTGAACCCACCGACAGATGACGCAGCCGAAACTGTCGTGATCGAGATTGCCCCCGGCCTCCAGCACTTCCAGCATGTAGTGGCCCGGATCTAACCGTAATGGAACGCAGCCACCGATGACCGCATAGCCGTCCGCTGAAGAAAGCTCCCGTAACTCTTCGCCCCGAGAAGCTGCATGAAACAACACGACGTCGCCGTGTGATAGCGCAATCGTGCATGGTAGCCGTCGCCAAGGCAAAGCCTCTTTGCGAAGCAGTTCGATGACCATGGCCTCCGAGTCATCATCGCCATAACTCCACCCCACCAATGCGGCGACCGGCTGGTCAGTGAGAACCAGCCAGTTCGCGGTTCCGATATGATCCTGAGCGCCGATTACGAGCCCGAAGCCCGGTCCAACGGTGAGGAGCGCCGCAGGGTGAACTGCTTCGCATGCCCTCTTGTAGTCTGAGCCGACAGAAGATCCACCGCGCCCCGGAACGGCCGTATCGCCTTGCCAGTAGCCAAGCAACTCGCGAGGCAAAACGATTAAAGGGCCGCCGTCGTTGACAAACCAAATCCCGCATATCGACTGTTGAGCCATCGGATTGATCTAGTCGGGTGAGCGAGTGGGCGTTCGACTAAGGGTCGTTCAAATGAGTCTGGACGCCTGCAAGAATGCCGTCAGCGTCTGGTAGGCAAACCTCGGCGTGACCGTCGGCGGTTGCGTCCACCCACGCCCGTGGGCGAGCCAGTGCCGGTAGGTGCGTATGTTGCCGACCTGGGCGACCAACGGCTGGCCAGCCGCCGAAACGAACAAGTTCGCCAGATCATCCATCCGTATGCGATCGCAACTTTCCGAGAACAAGCCGGCGAGCGCGACGCCGAAGTCCTGTGTCGGGTGTTGCGCTCCGTGAAGGTGATACGCCTGCTGCACGACGTGCTGCCGCAAAATCGCCTCGAAACTCGCGTACAGAGACAAAACCGCCGAGTCATCGATCTCTGCCTGTGCAGTATCAATCAAGTCAAGGCACTGCTGATCCGTCATACCGCGGAAAAGCGTATTTGAAAACGCCCTGGCGCGGTCAATTCCAGCAACCTTCACGCAACGTGTTACAACCTTAAGGGCCGCCCCGGCCGTTTGGTGTGCATCCCAGATTGGTTCGAGCGGATTAGGCATCACCGATGCTATTCAGAATCCGGTCCCGGAAGACGGTCAGGTCGAGATGCAGCAGTTCTCCGCCAGCCTCGTCGTCCCATGCCCAGCCCTCCGCGACCCCCGGAAACATGGGAGGCCCATAGAGTTCCTCCGGCGCTCCGCCGTTTCCCTCCATGAATCGAAAGCCGAGCGCCGGTGCATCGGCTCGCACCCACACCAAGATTTCACGCCCCAACCAACCATGCACGTCGACCCGCCCTTCCGCTCCGACCATGTAGCGCCCGCGCGGAATGAGGCTCAGCGAATGCCGAGCTGGTCGCGTGATTTCCAGGCGCTTCGCCTTGTAGGCTCCCGTTGCTTGCTCCGCGAGCTCGATTTCGGATTCAGAAAACCGAGCACTTGGTTCCAACGCCGCCATCCAATTCCGCACGTCGGCGTACAACTGATCGATGCGGTTCAAATACGTCTGGACGTTCGCCATCGCAATTGCTTGTACTGCCATTAACCACCTCTCTGATTGAGATTCCAGCCCAAGACGACGACGCCGTCAGGTTAGCCCGCCTGCCTAGCGCGCGTCATATCCGCCTGCTTGAGGCACGCCTAAAATATAGGTGGTAAATCCTCAGACGAACAGGCGGAGGTGGACCGTGAATGCGACGTCCTTCTTTCACAAGATTCTTGTTCCGATTGATTTCTCCGAGACGGCGTCCGTCGCTTTGGCCCAAGCCGTGACAATGGCGAAGCGCCTCGGCGCGGCGGTCACGGTGATGCACGTCATTCCGCAGGTGGAAGGCTCGGCCGCTTTTTCGCCGGGGCCGGATGCAATCATGGCCGCATGGCAGCCGTCGGAGGGCGTCGCCGAAATCGAAGAGCAATTGCAGGCCACCGCCGAGCAGCACTTGCGCGAGGCCGTGGAGCCCTATCGCGGCCAAGGCGTCGAGATCAGTTGCCAGACGCTGTGGGGGACGCCTTTCATCGAGATCATCCATGCCGTCCTCGAGGAAGGGCACGACCTGGTGATGGTGGGCACGCGGGGCCGCTCGGCCATTTCCAGGATGTTGGTCGGCAGCACCTCGTCGAAGCTGGTCCGCAAGTGTCCTTGCCCGGTGTGGGTCGTCAAGCCGGAGGCAAAAAGCACGCTGGACGCCATCTTGGCGCCGATCGACTTCTCGGATGTGGGCCACGAGTCGTTGCGGCTGGCCGCGGCCCTGGCCGCGCAGTTTCATGCCGAGCTGCACGTGCTGCACGTTTTCGCGCCGGAACATTCGTACTATCTCGATTTCATGCCCGAAGACGATCTCGACCTGGCCCGCCAGCGGGGGCGTCACGAGTCGGTCGCGCGACTGCAAACGTTTGTGAAAGAGTCGGCCCTGCCGGTCGAACCGGCGCTGCACGCGGAGTGGGGCGAAGTCGTGCCCCGCACGCTGGCCACAGCCGAGCAGATCGACGCGGGTTTGATCGTGATGGGCACGTTGGGCCGTGCGGGCGTGGCCGGGCTATTGATTGGCAACACGGCCGAAAACATCTTGCACACCAGCCAGCGGCCGCTGCTGGCGGTGAAGCCCCTGGGTTACGTTTCGCCCGTCGTGCCAAGATTTGCCGCCGTCGAGGTGTGAGGCCAATGAAAAGTGGCGGCTGATGGGCGGCGGCTGGGACAGAGCTTGGCAAAGGTTGACGCCGATCCCTCCAAACCGCGATGCGGCCAAGCGATGCCCCGGTTCGACGCGCCGGGGCATCGCCATCGTAACGTGCGGTCAGCGAGCTTGCGAGCGCCGGCCCACCGATTGGAGAGGGAGCGACAGAGAGAGGGAGCGAGGGAGAGAAATTACAGCGCAACGCGCCTCGCCATGCTCTCCCTCTCTCCTTCCCTCCCTCTCTCCCTCGTTGTTGGTGGGCCGGCGCTCGCAAGCTCGCTGGTCCCACCCT
>Ga0307373_10000784_pt1 | contig 61048 bp, 56 predicted proteins | sample OX2MG_FD_202534 | JGI IMG/M metagenome (GOLD analysis project Ga0307373, IMG submission 202534) | Soil microbial communities from Risofladan, Vaasa, Finland - OX-2 | ecosystem: Environmental > Terrestrial > Soil > Coastal area > Acid sulfate soil | place: Finland: Risofladan, Vaasa | collected... | reverse complement strand
TGCCGTCGATCCACTCGACGTGAGCCTCTGCCTCTGCCCGTGCGCGCTTGGTGACGAGGTTGTAGACGTTGTTCGACCAGTTCTGGATCGTCGTGTAGGTGATCCGACTTCCCGGAAGAGCCACGAGCTCGACGACGGCCGAGTGCAACGAGTCAGTTGAATACACCGGCGCAGAGCATCCCTCGACATAGTGAACCTGTGAGCCCTCATCGGCGATGATCAGCGTGCGCTCGAACTGTCCCATGTTCTCGGCGTTGATGCGGAAATATGCCTGAAGGGGCATGTCAACCTTGACGCCAGGTGGGATGTAGATAAACGAACCACCCGACCACACCGCTGAGTTGAGTGCTGCGAACTTGTTGTCATTTGGTGGAATGATCTTGCCGAACCACTTGCGGACAATCTCTGGATACTCGCGCACCGCAGTATCCATGTCACTGAACAGAACGCCGAGCTTCTCGAGGTCCTCGCGGTTTCGGTGATAGACGACCTCGGACTCGTACTGTGCAGTCACGCCAGCAAGATATTTCCGCTCAGCTTCGGGGATGCCGAGCTTCTCATAGGTGTTCTTCACCGATTCGGGAAGCTCTTCCCATGCGTCAACGACGCCGACAGTTGGCTTGATGTAGTAGTAGATGTTCTCGAAGTCGAGTCCGGGCATCTTCTCTCCGAACCAGGGAAGCATCGGCTTCTCGCGAAAACGCCGGTAGGCGTCCAGGCGAAACTTCAGCATCCACTCGGGTTCCTTCTTGATCTTTGACATCTCGCGAATGATCTCTTCGTTGAGACCCTTGCGAGGCTTGAAGACATAGTCCTCTTCATCGCTCCATCCGAGCGAATACTTTCCGAGATCAAGTTCCTTTGTCACGCGAGAACTCCCTAAAGTTGAGGAGGCATCGGCACACAGCCGAATTTCTCCTATCTCCATAGTATCAATTCCACCCCCGCATCATCGCCCTAATGCCAGCGCCACGAGAGCATGGCTGCGAGGGTCGACTGGTCTAGCCTTTTCGCGGGTTGTGCGAGCCTAACGAGCGGGAGAGACGGGGCTCTCGGTGCTTTGAATGCAATTTCTAAAGATGTTCGAGGAGAGGTTATGAGTTTTAGCGAGTCCTTTGTCAAAGAGTCGATCGAGATCCTTGGGACCCTTGACAAGGAATCGATCGAACGATGCGTCCAGGGGCTAGCCACTGTGCGAAGCCAGGGCGGACGGCTGTTCATCCTTGGCGTCGGCGGGTCTGCGGGCCATGCCTCTCACGCTGTGAATGATTTTCGCAAAATTTGCGGATTCGAGGCCTATACGCCAACAGACAATGTCTCCGAGCTGACGGCACGCACGAATGACGAGGGCTGGGAAAACACCTTCTCGAAGTGGTTGATTGGATCAAGACTGCGCGCGGATGACGGCCTTCTCATCTTCTCGGTCGGTGGCGGCGATGAGGAGAAGAACGTGTCGACCAACATCGTGCGCGCGATCCAGCTCGCAAAAGAACGCGGTGCCTCAATCTATGGCGTGCTCGGTAGAGACGGCGGCTATACGAGGCATCACGCAGATGCCTGCGTGATCGTTCCTCCACTCTTTCCAGAACATGTCACTCCCCACACCGAAGGCCTTGCCGCGGTGATCTGGCACCTGTTTGTCTCCCACCCACTGCTCGCAAAGATTCCCACACGCTAGGAGTCGATCGGGGCCTGAGACGAGTTACTTGAAGATCACGTCGTAGCCGTAGTTTGGCAGCTTTGGCAGGGGAATTACCGTTCCGTTCAGAGTGATTGCCTTCAGGTTCGGTGGGTTGCCAATCACGATCACGAGATGCCCGCTCGTTGACAGCGAATAAGAATTGACGCCAGATCGTCCGATTGTGGACATTGCCAGCCACTTGGTACCAGTCGCTTGACGTTCAAATCCGAGCCAGCAGGGACCTGTCGCATCGACCTTGACTCGATAGCCTCCAGACGGTGCGCTGTAGGTCGCGCTCGACGCGGTTGAACTGACGAGCTGTGTCTTGGCCGCTTGGGTGTTTGACCCAGTATGGGTTGTCGCCGGTTGAGAGGTCCCGACGGTGGTTGAAGTCGTGGGAACCGCGGGAGCACCGATACGTGGGTGCGTGTGAATGTAATAGATGACCCCGCCCCCGATGACAACGAGAAGGAGAACAACTGCAGCGACAAGCGGGATTGCCCCCTTTGCTCGCTCGCCGGGAATGCGGAAATGCTCTCCACCGCTTGTTTTGGCAGGACGCTTTGGGCGCCGCTCATAGATCGGTGGAACTGGAGGTTTTACGGGCGTGATGGAAAGATCGCCAAAGACCAGACGTCCCTCGTTATTTACACGTCGATCATCGGTAATCCCAATCTCCGCTTGCTCGTTGATTGCCTCTCGTTCAATCGGTACAGACGAGGTCGGAATCGTCTCGTGAGATTCAGTCTGAGGATGGTCGACACCTCGAGTATTTTGCTTTGCCGAGCGTTCGACGATCTCCCGGATCGAACCGAGACGTTGCCGGTGCCAAGAGATCGAGCGTTCAACTGAGTTCGCACGACTGAATCGGAGCGCGATGAGCCCGATGATGACCATCACTACCGCGATGAGCACCAGCTTCACCAGCATCTCGCACCTACCTCAGATTGTTCCTACACAAGCTTCAAAGAAATTCTACAGAATGTCGAACCACATCGTCACGTACGCAGCCCATATCTGGGACGGAGATGGTCCGCGAGTTCTACGCGTCGTGGATTTTCACGGTCTCTCCCAGAGAGCACCGGATCGCTGATCCGCCAATCCGCGCTGATCTCAGGATCGTCCCAAGCAACGCCGAGTTCGTCATTCGGATTGTAATAGCCATCGACCAGATAGGTCAGTGTCATATCGGTCAGCGAGGAGAAACCATGTGCAACTCCTGGAGGAATAAACAGACCCTTTTCATTCTCATCGCCAATCTCAATCATCTGGGTCTTGCCTTCAGATGGAGAACCAACGCGAAGATCATGGAGGATTACCTGTGCTCGTCCCTTGGTTACAAACCAGTAGTCCGCCTGGTGAAGGTGATAGTGAAGACCGACCACCGCTCCCCCGTCGCGATCCGAGCGGTTCCCCTGCACCATCTCACGCCCGAGTGGAAACCACGATCGGCGATAGGACTCGATGAAACGACCCCTCGCGTCCGCGTGAATTGCCGGCTCGACAACGACGACGTCAACAATTTCGTCAGAAATCGAGATATTTGCCACGTACTACTCCCTTTCCAGCATCATCTTGACCCATAACACTAGTCAGGCAAGCTGGTAACTCCCTGCTCGTGTCCGTGCGAGTACTCCCTCTGTGACGAGTCTCTCAGCAATTCTCTGTGCACGTTCTGGCTCTTCGGGCCATCCAGCGGCGTCTGCGAGGCCCTCTGGGGAGATCGGACCCAGGCATGCGCTTCGCACAAGACGCCCGCGGCCCTGGCGGTCAGAACCTGAAAAGGTCGACTGGCGTGGCCCCTTCACCGATACAGAAGAGGCAGGATCTATAAGTAATAGTCCTGCACTGAGTTCGTCTTGGCGCCATTTGCACCTCGCGGGAAACAACGGACATATCGCGCATTGAGGAGCGCGTGCGCGACAGACAAGGCTGCCAAAGTCCATGAGCGCAAGATTCCAGTCGCGAGAAACTTGTCGATCGACCAATTCATCCGCGAGCTCTTGGGTTTGTATTGGCGAAGCGTCTCGGCCAATCAGCGCTCTGGCAAGAACTCGCTTGATATTGGTATCGACAACGCCTGCTTGCTCATCAAAGGCAAAGGCGCGCACTGCGCGCGCAGTGTAGGGGCCGACGCCGGGAAGCTTGAGCAATTGATCGAGGTCCGATGGCACACTCCCGCCATGTTGTTCGCAGATGATCCGCGCGCACTTATGCAACGCAACTGCTCTGCGGTTATATCCAAGACCAACCCAGAGCGCAACGACCTCTGCCTGTGATGCATCGGCACATGACTGTGGAGTCGGAAATCGATCTGCCATCGAGACAAAGCGCTGTGCAACGCGCGCTACTTGAGTCTGGGCGAGCATGAACTCTGCAATCAGAGTGAGCCATGGATCTCTTGTCTGTCGCCACGCAAACTCGTCGCGTTCAATACGTAGCTCGGACCACGCGCCAAGAACACCTTCAATAAATTCCGACCTGCGATGAGACCCGACAAGGCTGGTCATGATGTTGCGATGGCCGTCGAACTAGACCTCGTGCGGAGGACGTGTCGAGAACGCGAGAATCCAGCTGTCATTGGTCTCGCCATCGATCACCAGACGCCACGTGTAGCGACTACCTGGTGCAAGTGGAAGAGGCCCGAAGTTCAATGCGAGCGAAACATCAATTGGACTTCCTGGAGGTATTGAATCGGGACGCGACACCGTGAAGTCTCCGCGCACCTCGATCGGCTGAAGACCATCGGGCGTCTCGGCCATCACCGGCTGTCCATCCGTATCGACCAAGAACAGCTCCCAGTGATGTGGACGTTCGGCGTCGTTCCAGTCGACGTCGACCTTCATCGCTACCGCGGACGGAGTTGGATCAGGACCGATCAAGCTCCATCCGCCACCGAGCACATACAGCTTGCCGTCGGCCACCTGGGCAGAGTCACAGAGCAACATGGTTACACGCATACCCAGCACGCTAATAGGAATCGCGGGGTGCAATTTTGTCGAGTTATCCCACCGACACGAATAAGGTGGAACCGTGATCGAACTCGGCCTGCGAAATGACGTCTACCGGCGGCCACTCTCTACCGCGCTTGAACGTCTCGGGCTCAAGGAGGGCTGGCGCTGTGTCGACGTCGGCGCCGGGGCTGGCGATGTATCGGTTGCACTTGCCGCAATGGTCGGTATCACCGGACGCATCTATGCGGTCGACTCTGACCCACATGCCTGTGACGAGGTGGCACGTGCCGCGGCTTCAGCTGGCGAGGCACAGGTCTTTGCACTCACCCAGTCCGGCGAAGACCTCCGCCTTCCCGAGACCGTGGACCTCGCGTTCTGCCGCTTCCTCTTGATGCATGTCATCGAACCTGTCGAAGTCTTGAGAAAGATGACAGAGGCGCTCCGTCCGGGAGGATTCCTCGTCGCACAGGAGCCGATCACCTCAGCTGGTCGGATAGCGGGCGTCGCGATGTCAATGCCGAGAGCGAGACATCCCGACATTGGCTCTTTGCTTCCAGGACTCATTGTCGAACTCGGACTCGAACTTCTTGATGCATGGGCCGAGGCACCGGCTGGTGCGGGTCCTGGAGCGGTCGCGGACTATCTCGAGGAACTCACCGAGGTCAATCCGGGAAACGATTCAATTGTGCTCCCACCACTCGTCACGGTGATCGGACGAAAGAGCGAAGCTGGCGGTTGATGGAATCCCGGCAATGACCTCATTGCGCGCGGTCTTTCTCGATCGCGACGGTGTCATCAATGCACTGTATGTTGATCCTTTGACCGGTCAACCCGAGAGTCCGCTCTCCGTCGCAGATGTGATGCTCAAAGAGGGAGTATGTCGTGAGATCCTAAGACTTCGCGATGTCGGATATCTGCTCGTTGGAGTGACCAATCAGCCGTCGGCAGCAAAGGGCCGCGTTTCCCTGGAACTCCAAGAGGCGATCCACGCGCGAGTGCTTGACCTACTCAAGACATGCGGCGTCATCCTCGACACATGGAAAATCTGTCCACATCATCCCGAAGGCACGGTCAAAGAACTCGCGGTTGTCTGTACATGTCGCAAACCCAAACCCGGAATGCTCCTCGACGCGGCAGCAGAGCTCGGCATCGACATCGCGTCATCGTGGATGATCGGTGACAGTGACTCAGATGTCGAGGCCGGGAGCGCCGCGGGAACCCGCACCGCACTGATTGGAGTGCGAGAATCGCATAAACGATCACTCTCTCTATCTGCAACCGTCACCTGCGAAAGCCTTGAAGCAGCCGTCGACGCAATCATCTTGGACAGAAACGCCTGAATTTTTCCTCGATAACGACAAGCGGTATTTCACACAGGATGTACCCCTGAGGTGCATAAACAGGTTGTTCATGTGAAATTTCTAGAAGAGCCATTCTGAACTCGCCGACTATGCTTTCGCGCATGTCAGGCGCGCAACTGAAGACCAAGATCTTTGCGGATGGCGCAGATATAAAAGGAATCCTCGAACTCGCCGCGGACTCTCGGATCATGGGTTTCACTACCAATCCGACCCTGATGCGACAGGCCGGTGTCGTTGACTACACAGAGTTCGCCGCCGAGCTTCTCCTCCGTGTCGTGGATCGACCGATCTCGTTCGAGGTCTTCGCCGATGAGCCCGAGGAGATGCATCGGCAGGCAAAGGTCATCTCTTCCTGGGCCGAAAATGTCTACGTCAAAATTCCCGTCAGCACGACTCGGGGTGTATCACTGATTCCCCTTGTACGCGATCTCTCCTTGGAGGGCGTGAAGGTGAACGTCACCGCAGTCTTTACCCTCGAGCAGGTCGAGGCGGCAACCAACGCATTGAGAGACGGCGCTTCGTCCTATATCTCGATCTTTGCAGGGCGGATCGCGGACACCGGGGTCGATCCACTTCCGGTCATGTCAGCGGCACTCGAGATCATGAAGTCGTCCCCTCGCGCCGAGTGCATCTGGGCATCACCGAGAGAGGTCCTGAATCTTCTCCAGGCAGACAGCGTTGGCTGTCACATCATCACGATGACACGCGACCTACTCAACAAACTCGACGCGATCGGGAAAGACCTCAGTCAATATTCCCTCGAGACCGTACAGATGTTTTTCCGCGACGCGACCGCAGCGAAGTACGAGCTCTAGGAATGAGTGTCATCGTCGCGAAAGCGCCACTACGCATTCCGCTTGGCGGAGGTGGAACGGATCTTCCTTCGTATTATCGCGAACATGAGGGCTTTCTGGTTGCGGGCGCGATCGATCGATACGTCTACATCCTGATCCACGCGACCTTCAACCGCACCTTTCAACTGAAATACTCCCAACACGAAGTGGTCGATTCGCCCGCATCGATACAGCACCCGATCTTTCGCGAGGCATTGACGCGCTATTGGGATGGAGATCCCATCGAGATCACCTCGATCGCAGATGTCCCAGCGGGTACGGGCATGGGATCATCGGGATCATTCACCGTTGCTCTCCTAAAGGCTCTTGCTCAGTGCCGACACGTCTCGACAACGCCGGCTCAGCTCGCTGAACAGGCATGCGAAATCGAGATCGATTTCTTGAAAGAGCCAGTGGGAAAACAGGATCCCTATGTCGCGGCCCACGGCGGGATCTGCGCCTACACCTTTCACCGCGACGGAGGTGTCACGGTAGAGCCACTCAGCCTGAGCGGATCGACACACGAGCGGCTGCGAAATCAGATGCTGCTGTTTTACACGGGGAGGACCCGCTCGGCATCGAGCGTTCTTGTGAACCAGCGTGAAAGATCCCTCGCCGGTGACCAAGAGATGATCGAAAACCTGCATCGCACGAAAGAGATGGGCTACAAGAGTCGCCAGCTTCTTGAAAGCGGAGATCTCGAAAGCTACGCGAAGCTCATGAACGAGCATTGGCAGAACAAACGCAACCGTTCGGATGGCGTCGCCAATGAACACATCGACCATCTCTATGAGACCGCTATGGAGAACGGCGCAATAGGAGCAAAGTTGATTGGCGCCGGCGGAGGAGGGTTTCTCCTTGTCTATTCTGCCGTGCCTTCACTGACTCGCGAGGCAATGGCCGAAGAGGCAGCCACCGAGCAACCGTTCGAGTTCGAATTCGGCGGTGCCTCGGCGCAGGGGCTGGTCTAGTGCAACATGCTTTGTCCATGAACGCCTGTCCGCGTTAGCCGCCAGCAGTGCTTCCACCGGTCTGCATCCTCGCGGGAGGCCTCGGAACACGCCTTGGAGATGTCGGGAGGTCAACTCCAAAGGCGCTGCTCGAGGTCGCCGGTGAACCGTTTCTCGTTCACCAGATCCGCCTGCTCGCGAAACACGGAGCGGAACGGATCGTATTGTGTGTCGGACATCTCGGTGAACAGGTCGAGGCGCGAATCGGTCCCTCTCAAGACGGCGTCACCATTGTCTATAGCTACGACTCGGATGAACTCGACGGGACACTTGGTGCCATCCGAAGGGCTCGCGCTCATCTCGGGAAACGCTTCCTCGTAACCTATTGCGATACCTACCTTGAAATTGACTACGCCGACTTCGCGAGGTCCTGGCAGAAGAGCAACAAGAGCGCTGGGATGTGCGTTCTCTTCAATGCGAACAAGTGGGATCTCTCAAACGTCAACTTCCAAAACGGTGAGATCGTCGCGTACGACAAGTTCGCACCGACCGATGAGATGCTTTGGATCGACTACGGCCTCTCTGCGTTCGAATCACATGCGCTTGACCTCGTTGGTCCGGAGATAACCGACCTTGCAATCCTTTTCCACGAGCTTTCTCTCAATGGAGAGCTATTTGGATACGAGGCAACCGAACGCTTCCACGAGATCGGAACTCCCGAGTCTCTTCAAGAGACGAGCCGTTATCTTCGCGAGAGGTTGGGTCGATGAGTCCTCAATGCGCTTGCTGAGCCTCGCTCAGACCCCGCATCGCTGACTCACGCAGCGCGTCGAGGCTTGACCAGGAACTTTTCCATCCGAGGCTTCGGATCTTTTCGGAGGAGAACCGGACTATCGGAACATCACCCTTCCAGCCGCGAGGTTCCGATCCATAGATGATTTCGACATTGTGCAGACCCATGACGTCGATGACGAGTTCTGCAATCTCTCTGACGGTGACGTACTCGTCCGTGCCGACGTTGTAGACGTCAAATGGACTCTGACGCCTGGACTTTATGAGGAAGACGGCATCGAGTACATCTGCAACATGCACGTAGGACTTGCTCTGGGAACCATCACCCATAACGACAAGTCTTGTCGGGTCCAAGAGAAGTTTGCGGACGAAGTCATAGACGATCCCATGCGTCTGACGGGGTCCGATCACGTTCGCAAAACGAAACGCAACACCCTCGATATCGAACATGTGGCAATAGGCGCTCACGATCGCCTCGCCAGCGAGTTTGCTCGCGCCATAGGTCGAGACAGGTTGGAGCGGGCCATAGGTCTCGTCGATTTCCTTGGTGCCAAGATCTCCATAGACACCACTGCCAGAGGTGTAGGTGACCCTCGAGACACCGGTCAATCTCGCCGCCTCGAGCACCTGGTGAACGAGAAAGGTGCCGAGACGAAAATCAACTAAGGGGTCGTCTACCGCTGCCGCGATATCTGCATTGGCGGCGAGCTGGATGAGGTGGTCCGATCCGCGCATTGTCTCGATGAGTCGTTCGGAGTCCTCAATATTGCCCTCGACAATCGTTAAACGTCTGTCGTCGACAAACGCGTCAAGATGCCAGCGATGTCCGGAGAGAAAGTTGTCATAGACCACGACACCTGCATCGGACTCCTGATCAAGTAACCGCGCAACGAGGTTGCTGCCGATAAAACCTGCACCACCGGCGATGAAATACCTGCTCATACACGTTGTCTTTCTAGGTGTTGATATCTCTTCTGAAACTTCGAGAAAAGACCAGGAGGGAAACAATCATGAACTGAAACACTACTCAAGCAACTTCAGACCGACACGAGTCAGCCCTTCCGCCTTCTCAGACCGGCTATACGCGAGATCGAAGTGGTCTTCCCTGTTGGCTCTTGAGCATCGACCGCTGCTGCACCCTGGAGATCGGCAATGACCGCCTCGAGGTTCCGGATGTGGACATCCTTCGGGGCGACGACCTCCTCTTCGATCCTTTCGAGTCGCTTGATGTATTCGGCCTTCAGGGCGACCTCGAGCTCAAGTGAGCGCATCTCAATCTCTCGCACCTCGTCAGTCGCCCTCATCGCTGCAATCTGTGCCTCGAGTTCACCGACCTTTGCCCGCAGCTGTGCGAGCTCATCTTCACTCAATGACATCACCCTCTCTCATCGCGCGCACCAGAACCGCGCTCTTGCTCGATTGAACTGACGAGGGCAAGGTATTGCACCGATGATGCACCTCTTCGTTGCCCACCAACGGTGACGCTCAGCTCGTTACGCTCGACCGAATTCAGCGTCAAGAGCGTGGCGGCTGGAATGCAATTGGTATCGATCGCGTCGAACTCTCTTGACTCGCGCTCACGACAATCGACGACAAGGTCATACCCCGAAGCGTTATTCGCGAGGTGATCACCGACGCAGAGGCGCTCGCCTGATTCGACCGGACCGATCCCAAGAGCACAGAATCTTTGGTTATCGACCACGCGCGCCTCGGAAAAGATGGCGACCTGGCAGCGTCCATCCGCCTGGAGCGACGACAACAGGCCAACTGCGACCGACAGAGAATCAACCACGGCGAGGACGCGCACCGGTGAGCCCATCGCCCGCCAAACTGCCTCATCAATCGTGTGGGGGTCATCTGGATCAAAGACAACATGTGATTGAAGCCGATCACTCCATCGCTTGACAAAGGCTGACTGGTTTTTCTCGAACAGGAAAAGGCGATACGAGGAGTTGGTGCTCGCGGATTCGAGGTGGCGCAGGTATGAGCGCGGCTGGTACCAGACCTCTCCGCCGGCCTCGATGAGTCGCAGGCAAAAATCCGTATCCTCGTAATAGGCGGGGTAATACCTCTCTGCATCCATCCCGCCAATTGCGATCCAGCTTGACCTACGCACCAAAAGCGACGTCCCCGAGCAGTGCTCGACCTTGCGTTCGTAGTCATACTGCCGACTCTCTCCAGGAAGGCCACGTCCGATCTTCACCGTCGATCCATCGGCCCAGATGACACTTCCCGCCTCCTGGATCGAACCATCGGGAAACAGTGTGGTCGATCCGACAGCGGCCGCGAGTGGTCGGCGTCGCGCGAGGTCAACGAGTGGCAATAACCAGTTCTCCGTGATCTCCGCATCGTCATTTAGCAGAACGACAAATTCGCCTCGCGCACGATTCACACCGAGATTGACCGCTCCGCCGTAGCCGACATTGACCCGAGTGGTGATCGTATGGATACCGGCAGTCTGTAAGTCGATGAACTCACGAAGTTGTTCATCGGGCTCATTGAGGATCAACACGACCTCATAGGCGATGTCATGAATATGGGTAACGACCGATTCGAGACAGGCGCGGATGTGTGGCGCCGAGCGCCAGGCAATGATGATCAATGAGACAAGTGGTTGATCCTCCGTGACGACCGTGATTGGAGTGCTCATCGAGACAGCAACAGGGTCAGCTCTCGCGCTTTGGCCGCGCTCGCAGACGCTGCATCAATACGCGAAGTGACCTGCCCTTCAAGAGTGCAGTCAATTTAAGGAGAACGCGATAACTGCGCTGGCTCTGGATTCGCACAAGCTCAGCCCCGGTACGATCAAGATCTACCTTGGTCTTCTCGTATTCGCGAGCGAGTTCGTTCCAACGACGATCGAGATCGTCGGCTCGTCGTTTTTCATGCCAGAGTGCAACATCGAGCTCGGTAATTCGCTTGTCTTTCGTTCGGTGGATCTCGTCAACCTCGTCACCAAAGTGAGCGATTTCAAGGTTTCGCATCTTTTCGATCTCAAGAAGTTCTCTCATCCGCAGCTCGAAGTCCTCCGCGCCTCTGCTCTGGTCAACCATGTTGAGCGTCACCTTGAGCAACATCAACCGGGGACCTGTTGAGCAATCGGTCGATGATCTCAGGCCAGATCTGATGTTCGCGAACGCGGTCAAACTCCTCACACTGAATCTTGAGGAGATCCCGCTCACGCTGCCAGAGCGACTCATCACTCAAGAGTGAAACGATACGTTCGGCGAAGCGAGTCGCGTCTTCGGTGACGTATAGGAATGAGGGATACCCGAAGTTATCCTTTGCCTCATCAGAGAGAGAGCCACTCACAGGCACTCCCTCTGCACCAACTGGCGTCGAAACCGTCGGTACACCGCACTGCAGTGCCTCAATCGTCTTGTTCTTCACTCCGGCTCCGTAGCGGTTTGGTACAACAATTACCCGCGCGCAGGCATAAACCGAATCAAGGTCTTCAACGCGCCCGAGGAAGACGATCGACTCACACGAGAACCGAAGCACCTCAGCCGGTGCACTTCCACCGGTAACCCTGAGCTTTGCGCTTCCAAGACGCGCAAGCACACGCGGCCAGACCTCGCGAGCAAACCACTGCATGCCATCGACATTCGGCGACTTAGGTCCCGACGACCAGCTGGCGACAAAGACCACGCCTTCGCGCTCGGTAAATCCCGCTTCGGTCCAGTGCACCGATTTCAAGAGCGGACTGTTGACTGAGCAATTGCCGCTCGCAAATGGACGAAGAAGGTCGGCCTCCTCGTCCGAGACAAAGACGAGTTCATCTACCTCTGATGCGATCTCCGCTTCGAGCTTTTTCATTTTCGTTGTTTCAATCGCGAGACGCGGACGCTCTAAATCGCTACAGAATGCGAGCTGACGCTCAAGCCGCCGATAGAAAAGCGCCTCAGCGTCATAGACGATTGGCACCTCAGGAAGAAAGGTCCGCAAGGTCTCAATGACGTACTCATAGTTGTGAGGACGCGAGATCACCACGGCGTCATAGCGCGTGTGCTGCGAGGCCATCTGGCCAAGATGTTTCTCAAGATCGTCGGCGATGATTTCAAGGGGAACCGAACCAGTCCAGGGGCGAATAGCGCCAAGGTCGTTCGTAGCGTGGCGATGATCAAGGGTCGGGAAGAACGAAACCTCGACCGATGGCACCGATTGAATCTGCGCGATCGTCTCCAAAAGACGTGGGTACCCAGCGCCAAGTGCCTCTTCGGGAACGACGTCGTCGACCAACAAGATCCGCCGAGTGCAAACAGATCGATTCTCCATGCTCATATCGCTCCAGGATCCATCCGTCGCGCGCGCGAGAGAATAGAGAGCGCCATCTTACGATTCACCTCGTCGAACATCTCGCCACCGTGGCGGATCGCCCCTTTCCCTTCCACGGCTGTCGCGTGATCAAGCGCTGCGAGCATCTCGCTCGCGCGCGAAATCTCCGCCTCGGTTGGTGAATAGACAGCATTGAGCACCGGGATCTGCTCGGGATGAATTGCCCACTTTCCATCAAATCCAAGCGCTCGCGTCCTTCTCGCGAGCTCACCAAGCCGATCAAGGTCACCGAGTCCAAGATATGGCCCGTCAATGACAAAGAGCCCATGGGTTCTTGCCGCAATCAACAAGGCCATGTGGACCGAGTGGTAGTGATCTCCCGGGTATCCATCGACATCGTCACCGACGACTTTGATCGGAATTCCGAGCGAGGCGGCAAGATCCCCCGGGCCAAAGGCGATTGCCTCAAGTCGGGGCGAGGCGCCAGCAATTGTTGCGACGTTGGCGATCCCATGCGCGGTCTCGATCAGTGCCTCGATCCCGACGTGGCCGACATCGAGGCCGGCGCCCTGTTCGACCTGGGTGAGGATCAGATCAAGCGCCGCGATCTCGGTCGAGCGTTCGGTCTTTGCCAGGACGACTAGGTCCAACCGACTCCCGGCCGCTCCAACAACCTCGGTGACATCATTGACTGTGTGAGGACTTGAGAACGCGTTCAGTCGAACTCCGACGATCTTGTCTCCCCAGTCCGATTCGCGAATCGCGCGCACGACTTTTTCTCGCGCGCTTCGCTTCTCACTTGGTGCTACTGCATCTTCAAGGTCAAGCAGCACCATGTCCGCGTCAAGTCTCGCAGCCTTGTCGAGGAACCGGTCGCTTGAACCTGGGACCGCGAGGACAGATCGGCGTGGATGGGTTCGACTGTGATCAGACATCGGTCGCTCCTAACTGACCGTCGGAAGTGGCGAAACCAGATCGGCAGGGATGACCTGTTCGGTGATGAGCCGCTCAAAGCGACGCGCATCACCGGCAACATAGCTGCGACACAGCGGGAGACCTTCGACATAACACGAGGTGTAGGCGCGCCAGGTCGGATTGAGCAGGAATTCAATCGACTTCGCGGCGCGCAACCTTGGCTGGAGGCCAAAAAACGCCATCTCGTCGATAACGGTTTCAGGATCAGCATGGTCTTCATGCAGACGGAATGCCGCGTTCGCGCGCACCCCAGAGAGGACATCGCCGGCCTCTGCTACGACCGCGATCACCTCTTCGTCGTAATTGATGCCAAGAGGGCGGAGGTGTTCGGCGATCAGCGCCTCTGGTCGCGTGCCCATGACCACGTCGAGTCCAAGATCGGCGAGTCCCTCGGCGATCAGGCACTGTGGCGTACCCACGAGCGCGATCGACTCCTCGAGGTGATGACGCATCCGCACGAGGCCCGCCTCTTTTCGAGAATGTTCGGTGTGATGTCCGGGATAGGCCTCGTGTGCAACAAGGCGCGCAAGTGAGATCGACAGGACCGGAAGGTCAAGGTTGATCGCGACACGCGAACGGAGTCCACCGAGGTAGTAGTTGAACCCGCTCCATGGTTCATTCTTTACATATTCAAAGGTGATGCTCTCACCCTCTGGGAGACCAAACATTGAGTCTGTTCTCGCGCGGAGATCCTCACACAATGACGCGACCGCAGGTTCAAGTTTTGCCGGGTCGATCGCCTGTGCCTCGCGCCACGCGATCAGGCGGTCACGAAGCGGGCCCGAACCTGGCATGACCAAATCAAGGTTCCGATGGGCTTCGAGGATCTGCTCCTCCGGGACGCGCTTTGGTCGCACGCCATAGCAGGCCTCAACCTCATCGGCATATCCGACCGACTCGCGAGCAAGCACCCGCGTCGTCATCTCGATACCGACGAGCTGTGAGCGGAGATACGTTCGTCGTTCAGGGGTATCTGGCCCGGCGTCACCTCCTTCACCAACACCTTCGAGTGGACTGCCCGCATCGATTGCACCAAGGAGGGCCCGCGCGTCATGGCGCAGCATCTCAGGAGCAAGCACTGGCTCGGCGGCAACCCGGCTCGCGATCTCAGGTGGCCCGTAGTACGAATCGACGAACCCATCGATGTGGCGACCAACGCGAAGTCCGAGCTCGAGGTATTGCGCGATCAGACTGGTCTCACCCATCCGTGTCCCACACCCCTTCACCCTGCCAAGTCGCGCCCGCGCTCAAAGGTTAGAGGATCTCCCACCAACAGGCGCCTTTGCTAGCGCGTCACCCCAAAGCCAGAGAGCAGCTCCTCTGGAACTGGACATCTCAGATGCGAGACCGAGGGACTCTTGTGAAAGACCACCGCTGGCATCTGAACTCCTCGCGCGGTGACGTAGCGATCAACCAGATCTGGCCCAATGACATATTTGTCGTGAAAGATCCGCTCTATCGAATGCTCATGGACGTCCACTGAGGGCTTTTCATCAAAGTATCCGTCAAGCGGTGCTCCCGCGACACTTTGTCCCCGCTCCCACCCTCGGTCTTGGTCCTTGGCCTCGAGCGTGTGACCAAGATCTTGCATCGCGCCAAACAGAGCATCTGGCAACACACGACCAACCCCGGCAAGAACGACGACGGGAAGCTCTTGTTCGCGCGCCTGTACAACAAGACGAGAGGCGGCTTTGCTCACCAAAAGACCATCGCGGCTGGCAGCGAGTGCCTCGATGACAACGAGCGTTGCGTCGCGAAATGCGAGTTCGCTCTCTGTCACCTGATAGGCCTCGACCGGAGCGACTGAATCTGTGAAAAAGCGCATTCCAAGGCGCAGGCTGCGTCCATCGCCGACGAGCCGAACCGGAAGATCGACCCGATCGTGGAGCGCGCGCACAATCTGGCGCGAACTCTCAGCTACCACGCGATCCTGAGCGCTTGGCAGCGAAAAGAGCTCATCGATGCTTGCGTCCTGTTCCAGCTGATCGACAAGGGTGACCGCACAGTGGTGAAGATCGTGTGAATCGATCAGCTGGGCACACGTCCACCAGAGCGCGCCTACATGGGGATGAAACTCGAGCAACCTGCGACACGATGCAACAAGCGCGCGACGATCATCTGAGAGCCCCGCGAGCGCGTAGGCGGCCTCGCAGGCAAATTCAGTCGATTCGATCTCACCGGCACGGGCGATCGAGCGCAGTCGTTCGATTGCATGCATGAGGCCAACGCTAACGAAAACGTCGGGCGAGCAAACACCTGGCCAGTTCAGCCGATAATGCCGCCCTTGGTCATGGCGAGAACGTCAAGCGCTCGGTCGACCTCGTCTTCTCCAAGAAGACCCATCTCAAGGACCACCGTACGCAGGTCCTTGTCCTCCGCGAGCGCAGCCTTGACGACCTTGGCGGCATTTTCGTATCCGATGTAGGGGTTCAGCGAGGTCGCGATCGATGGTGACGAGAGCGCGTAGTTCTTGCACCGTTCGACATCTGCCTCGATCCCGTCGACGCACTTGTCTGCAAGCGCGCGGCTCACCGACGCGATCAGACGGATCGACTCAAGGAGATTGCGTCCGATGACTGGCAACATGACGTTCAATTCAAAGTTTCCGGCAGATCCCCCAAAGGCGACCGCGGCATCGTTTCCGATCACCTGCGCAACGACCTGGCAGACCGCCTCTGGTACAACGGGGTTGACCTTGCCCGGCATGATCGACGAGCCAGGCTGAAGATCGGGAAGATGGATCTCGCCAAGCCCGCAACGTGGGCCAGATGACATCCAGCGAAGATCGTTGGCGATCTTGTAGAGCGAGAGCGCAATCGTGCGCAACATCCCCGATGCCTCGACGAGCGCGTCGCGGGCTCCCTGTGCCTCAAAGTGATCGCGCGCCTCGCTCAGGTCAAGACCGGTGCGCGCTCTCAGCCCGGCGATGACCTTTGGTGCAAAGTCATGAGGTGCATTGATCCCCGTGCCAACAGCCGTACCGCCAAGTGGCAGCTCACCGATGCGGCCAAGACTCGATTCAAGGCGCTCGATGCCATGTTCGACCGCTGCACCATATCCACCAAACTCCTGGCCAAGTGTGACGGGAGTCGCGTCCATGAGATGTGTGCGGCCTGATTTCACAACCTCTTTCCACAGCTCGGACTTTGTGCGGAGTGCAACTGCGAGATGACCAAGTGCAGGGATGAGGTCACCGGTGATCTCGCGCGCGCAGGCAAGGTGAATCGCCGAGGGGAAGACATCGTTTGATGACTGGGCTGCGTTGACCTCGTCGTTCGCCCTGACCGCTCGCCCGAGACGCTCTCCTGCGAGATGGGCGAGCACCTCGTTCATGTTCATGTTCGTCGAGGTTCCCGATCCCGTCTGGTAGACGTCGATTGGAAACTCCTCTGCCCACATTCCCGCCGCCACCTCATCAGCGGCATGGACGATCGCCTCGGCGACATCAGATTCCACGAGTCCAAGTTCGCTCGACACCTTGGCGGCCTCTGCCTTGATCATCGCAAGCGCAGCAATCAGCGACGGCTCGACGGTGCGCCCCGAGATCGGGAAATTCTCAACCGCCCGCTGGGTCTGGGCTCCCCACCTTGCGCTCGCTGGAACATGCACATCTCCCATGGAATCGTGTTCAATGCGGAATTCTCCGTCGAGATTCGGGGTGCTTTCTTGAGATTTCGCCATCGCCGGTTCCTTTCACCTGCTCGAGAGCTTGAAGCGCCTGCTCGCGACTTACGCTACCCGTAAGGCCGCGAGCAGGCGAAAGGGGAACCGCCTTGCTTTGGAGACCTTCGGCCGATACGGTCGGCGCCACAGTGGTATGCATCACCCATCACTCCTTGGTGCGGCCAGCTCCGCAGGGTTTTACTCGGCGGCCGTCAAAGTTGCTCGTCCTCGTCCTCGTCATCGGCGCGCTCGGGGTTATGCCGCGAACTGCCGCGCATGCCCAGGACATTACGACGCTCAAGGCAAAGGCAGCCGCGATCGCTGCCAAGGTCGACGCAATGAACGTCAGGCTTGGGATTCTCTCCGAGGAGTACAACCAGGCACTCATCGAGAAAGATCTCCTTACGGCCAAGATCGCCGATGCAAGGCTTGAGATCAGCCAACTACAACACTCGGTCACCAAAGACCGCGCCGCGATCGCTCGAGAGGCAATCAACACCTACGTCGAGGGGGGTTCCCAGACAGGAGCCCTTCCCGGAGGGAACCCGAACTCGCTTCCACTTCGACAGACCTACCTCGAAGTCGCGGCTGGAGATCTCAACGCCTCGATCAGCGCGCTTGAGGCAAACCAGCATCGCCTCGCGATGAGACAACTCACACTCGAAATCTCGGTGGCCGAGGGCGCAAAGACAGGCGCCGCGCTCGCAGGTTCGCGAGGTTCGGCATCGGTCATTCAGGCTCAACTGAGCACTGCGCTCTCGAGTGTCAACGGCCAACTCGCCCCTCTCCTCGCCGCCCAAGAGGCCCTTCAACAGGCCGCCGCTGCGAAGGCGGCGGCAACGAGCGCAGCAGCAGCCCAGGTCCAGCTCGCGGGAGCGAAGAGTTCAGAGGCCGTGACGACAGCAGTCGTCACCACCACCTCGAGCAACGCAGGACTCGCCGCGATCGCGGCAGCACGCACCCAGATCGGCGTTCCCTACGTCTGGGGCGGCGCGACTCCAGGGTCGGGGTTTGACTGTTCAGGGCTGACGATGTGGGCATGGGGCAAAGCGGGGATCAACCTGCCACACAGCGCCCAGGCGCAATATGACTCGATTCCCCATGTCTCGCTCTCGGCACTTGAGCCGGGCGACCTCGTCTTCTATGCCTCGGGTGGGTACATCTATCACGTGGTGATGTACATCGGACAGAACGAGGCGATCCAGGCGATCACCTACGGCCAGCCAGCGGCGATCACTCCGCTATCGGGTGGCGCCTATGGCGCCGGGCAGCCCTGAGACAAAAATCGTTCTGGCAGTAGCCGACTCGCGTTCCTTCATCTACAGTTCACATTTCAGACACAATCATGAAACGCTCCAATGAGAGGCTCATGGCCGTGTAGAGGGACCGGTGCAAGCCATCGGAGAGTAAGAGGCGCTATCCGCAATGCCAGCAATGGCAACGGGTGGCGTCACCGAGAACGACGAGACCCGTAGGAGAGGTACGTGAGCTACCAAGCTGAGTACATCTGGCTCGATGGAACAAAGCCATCAGCCCAACTTCGCTGTAAGACGAGAGTCATTGCCGATAACAAGGAGCCGGGAATCTGGGGCTTTGACGGTTCGAGCACCAATCAGGCACCCGGAAGCAATTCGGACTGCGTGTTGCGGCCGGTGTTCACCTGCCACGACCCCATCCGCGGCGGAAAGAACATCCTGGTGATGTGTGAGGTTCTGCTGCCGGACTTCACCTCGCACGCCACCAACACCCGCGCGGCCTGCGTCGCTGCTGCGGAGAAGTACGCGAAAGACGAGCCGATGTTCGGTATCGAGCAGGAGTACACCTTCTTCCAGGATGGTCGTCCACTCGGATGGCCAGAGGTTGGCTACCCAGCCCCTCAGGGTCCTTACTACTGCAGCGTCGGTGCCGACCTCGCTGTTGGCCGCGAGATCATCGAGCGCCATACGCAGGCCTGCATCGATGCCGGTCTCAAGATCGAGGGAACGAACGCCGAAGTCATGAAGGGCCAGTGGGAGTTCCAGATTGGAATCTGCACGGTCCCAGAGATCGGTGATCACCTCTGGATGGGCCGCTGGCTGCTCGCACGTATCGCCGAGGACTACGGCGTCCAGGTGAGTTATGACGCAAAGCCAATCAAGGGTGACTGGAATGGCGCCGGAGCACACACCAACTTCTCCACCAAGGCAATGCGCGAGGGTTGGGAGCCGATCATCGCTGCCTGCGAGGCACTTGGAACCAAGATCGAGGAGCACATCGCCGTCTATGGCGATGGAATCAAGGACCGGCTCACCGGTGCGCACGAGACCGCCCCATGGCACACCTACAGCTACGGAACCTCTGACCGTGGTGCTTCGGTACGCATTCCATGGCAGGTCGGAGTCGACAAGAAGGGCTGGATCGAAGACCGTCGACCCAACGCGAACATCGACCCCTACGTCGTCGCTGGTCTTATCATCGAGACCATCTGCGGAGCTGCAGCGAAGTAAGTCTCTTTCCGGCCCCTTCGCGCGCTCACAGAACCCCTGTCATAGGCAGGGGTTCTGTCGTTCCCGGGAACAGTTCCCAGCCGCTCAACACCGCCGCTCGAACCAGAATCAGGTTCGCCGCGTTCGGTTGTTGCGTACTACCTTGATTTTGACAAGGAACTGTCAAACCTCACTTTGAAATGGCCCCAGCAGGCTTGTGGGCAAAAGGAGCATCATGCGTTTTGCAACGATCAGAACCGCATCGGGAACACAGGCAGTCCGCGACGAGGGAGACCAGCTTGTTGGACTCAACTTTGCAGACGTCGGTGAACTCCTGGCCGCTGGTGACCTCGGACGGACCGCTCGGGAGGAATCCGGAGCGACTTTTTCAAAACAGGGTGCTGATTTTGCAACGCTTGTCTCGCGTCCTTCAAAGATCATCTGCGTCGGCCTGAACTACCGAAGTCACATCCTCGAAAGGGGCCAGGAGCTCCCGAACTTTCCGACGCTGTTCGCAAAGTTCACCAGTGCACTGATCGGAGCGAACGACGCAATAGTTCTGCCAAAAAACTCAAGCTGTCCCGACTGGGAGGTCGAACTCGGCGTCGTGATTGGAAAGCCGGCGCGCCATGTCGATGCAAAGGGAGCCCGAGCCGCGATCGGGGGGCTGTGCACACTCAACGACGTCACGATGCGCGACTGGCAACGGAGGACCCTGCAGTGGCTACAGGGCAAGACCTTCGAGAAGACGACCCCGGTCGGACCATTTCTCGTCACCCCTGATGAGGTCGACTACGGACTTGATCTTGAGGTGCGCTGTGAGATCGACGATCGGGTGATGCAGATCGATCGAACCAGTGAGCTTGTCTTCAATCCAATCGATATCGTCTCCTACATCAGCGAGATCACCACGTTGATGCCCGGCGACATCATTGCGACAGGAACCACCGGTGGTGTCGGTGACGCACAGGTCCCACCGCACTACCTGGCGCCGGGAACAAAGGTGCGCACCGTTGTCGAAGGACTCGGTGAATGCATCAACATCTGCGTCGCTGAATAGTTGGCCGACATTCGTGGCGTTGGTCGCACCATGATCAGAGGTTGATACGACCTTCTGAATGACGAGTGACAGCGCTCAACCCGGTGGCCACGCGAGAAATCTGCCGCCGAGGAGATGCAGGTGGAGATGCGCAACCGAGTTCCCCGCGTCCTCTCCAACATTGAAGGTCAATCGGTATCCGTTCACGGCAATCCCCTCTTGACGGGCAATGGTCTTTGCTGCAAGGAACATTGCGATCAACTCTGGCTGATCATCAAGTTCTAGGGTGCACGCATCGATGATGTGGCGTCTCGGCACAATCAGCACATGTGTCGGAGCGACCGGCGCGATGTCGCGAAACCCAACAACGACATCATCTTCATAGACCCTGGTGCTCGGAATTGTCCCGGCGATAATCTTGCAGAACAGACAGTCGATCTCGGTATCCATATGGGGACAATGCTAGGCACGATGTTCCGCAGCTGCCGAAATTCACGCCGCTCGTCTTCAAATACAATCATCCGGGCCGACGTCCCCAATTCAATGGTTGCTCGCGTGATTGGCAATGACCGCGAGGGGAAGAGCTCCATCTTGATGTATGCCATAGGCATTGGATTTGCCCTCCTCAGCCCGTGGATCTCCTATGGCATCTACGGGCTGGTATCGGTCATCTGGCTCGTTCCTGAGCGTCGACTCGTCTGAGCAGCACTCGCAACGGCGCCAGGGTTCGTCTGATCAATGAGCAGCGATTGGCTCAAGTTGCGGGGGAACCACCAGGCGCATCGCAACCTCGTTTGCAAGCAGACGACCACGGAGGGTGAGTGTGGCGCGTTCTCCTGCATGTTCCATCAGGCCATCGTCAAAGACGCTTTCATCGACCAGGGATGGCGAAACGCCAAGATTGGTCCTCAATCGCAGCGCGAGGAGTTCTTCTGCTCGTTCGGATTCGCCGAGTCGCTCGCTCCGCGCCGTCGCGTTGCCTGTGGAGAAGATCGCCTCTACATAACGATCAATCGAAAAGACATTGGCGCTGCGTTCGCCAGACAGATGGCTATGTGCTGAACATCCAACTCCGCGGTATTCGCCTCCGAGCCAGCACGAGAGGTTGTGGCGACATTCAGCTCCTGGTTTTGCCCAGTTCGAAATCTCGTACCACCGGTAACCGTGAGCGCTGAGGACCCTCTCCGCGCACTCATATCGTTCAGCGAGTAGGTCATCATCAGGGTGACGCTCGGGTGAACGCGCGAGTGGCGTACCAGATTCAATGGTGAGGGCATAGGCGCTGATGTGGCTCGGGTGCGGATCAAAGTCGAGTACCTCTAGAAGCCCCTCGGTAAAATCGTCTGCACTCTCGCCCGCACCGCCAAAGACGAGGTCGATGTTGTAGTTGGCGATCTGTGCATCCGCTATTGCGCCAAGCGCTCTCTCGATCGATCCCTCGTGATAGGTCCGACCGAGACCCTTGAGCACATGAGGCTTGGTCGACTGCACGCCAAGTGAGATGCGATTCACTCCTGCCCGGGCGATCCCGGCAAGGAACTGCGCATCGGTTGATTCTGGGTTGCACTCGAGCGTGATCTCGGCTGTCGAAGCTGGCATTGCGTGATCGAGCACACGGGTGACCTGTTCAACACTCAAAAGAGACGGAGTGCCGCCGCCAAAAAATACGGTCTCGGGAACTCGCCATCCATTACCAGCTCGTGCCTGGTCAATCTCGAGACAGAGTGCTCTGACGTAGTGGTCAATGAGATCTTCGCGATCGGTCCAGGTTGCAAACGCGCAGTAGTCACAGCGTGTCGTGCAAAACGGAACATGGACATAGAGCCCAAACCCGCCTGCGATTGCGGTGGGATCTGGAGATAGCCCTTCGTTGAGGTCCATCTCAATGCAATCCGATGACACCCGAGCGCAGCGCACTCAGCAGTGTCGCTGCTGCGATCGCGGCCGTCTCGACTCTCAAGATGTTGGGACCAAGTCCAACAGACTGCGCGTGCTCTGGCAGTTCATCTTGATCAAAGCCTCCCTCTGGTCCGATGATCACACAGCGAATCGTTGCATCAAACGTCACGCCACCAGGTTCAGCAAAGACGGTGTGCTCGGGCGCGGCTCTGAGAAATTGCTCGAGCGTCTGTGGCTCAAAGACCAGTGGAAGGTTGAGTCGTCGCGACTGCGAACAGGCCTCCCTCGCAACTCTGTTGAGATGGTCCCTGCGGCGCTGACGATCTTTGTCATCGAGTCGCACCACCGTGCGTTTCGTGATGAGCGGAACAATGCGATCGATTCCAAGTTCGGTCAATTTCTGCACGACAAGATCGAGGCGGTCGCCCTTTGGCATCGCGAAGCCAACAGTCAATTCAACTTGCTCGCCGGCGCTCACAGAGTAGATTGCCCCGAGGTCGAAGAGAAATTCCTCTGAAGCTACAACCGCTCCTCGCGAGCGACGCTGTGATCTTGGCAGCGAGGTGATCACTGCCTTTCGCCACGACCCTATGCCATCTGACAGGGCGAAGTGCTGACCGACCCTTGGTCGCAAGACATCGAGGAGGTGGTGCATGTCCTCGTTGCGAATGACCGGGTGTTCAAGATCATCGACAAAAAAGAGCGCCTCGGCGTGCCGGAGTATCTCGTCACGCGAGACCCCGTCGCGCTTTGGCGAACCCATCAGGAGAAGGTGGATTTAATACGTGTGAAGAGCCCGTTCTCGTGAACCGGCTCTCCGCGCATAAGGGCAAGGTCGCGCAGAAGCTGTTCCTGTTCCTTGTTGAGACTCACCGGGGTATCAACCTCGATGCGGATGTGCAGGTCTCCCCTTCCCCTCGCGCGAAGATACGGCACTCCCTTACCGCGAAGGCGAACCGTCTTGCCCGTCTGGGTGCCTGGCGCGATTTCGATCTTCTCCTCGCCATCGAGGGTGTCGACCATCATCTCGGCTCCAAGTGCCGCCTGGGTGAATGCGACATGCAGCGTCATCAAGAGATCTGCCGCATTACGTTCATAACGATCACTCGCAAGGACACGCAGGTGCACATAGAGATCACCAGAGATCCCTCCGCGCGCCGGCGCTGCCCCTGATCCGGTGATTCTGAGCGTCGTTCCCGCATCAACGCCTGCAGGCACCTCGACGGTGACGTTGCGCTCTTCGGTCCTTCTCCCCTCGCCACGGCAGTCCAGACAGGGCTTTTCGATGATCTCGCCAATCCCGCGGCACGTCGCGCACGGCGAGGTCGTGACGACCTGACCGAGTATGGACTGGCGCACTCTACGCACCTGTCCCTGGCCATCGCAGTCACGACAGCGCGTCGGTGTCGTGCCCGGAGCAGCACCGGTTGCCGCGCACGTCGAACAGCCAACCTGGCCACGGTAGGTAACGGATCTCTCAACACCAAACACAGCCTCTTCAAAGGTGATTTCGAGCACCACCTCAACGTCATCTCCTCGGCGCGGGCCGTTCTGATGCATGCCCCCGCCGAACCCTCCGCCACCAAAGAATGCGCCGAACAGGTCGCCGAACCCTCCGCCGAATCCGTCTGCCGGACCGCCCTGGCGTGGACCATCGGCACCGAACGTGTCATAGCGTCGTCGACGCTCTGGATCGCTCAGCGTCTCATAGGCGACAGACACCTCTTTGAACTTCGCCTCGTCCTCGGCACTGCCACCATTGACATCCGGGTGGAGCTTTCGCGCGAGCTGTCGGTAGGCGCGTTTGATTTCATCATCGGTCGCGTTTTTTGAGACGCCAAGCAGTACGTAGTAATCCGTTGCCATTGCCTTATTCTCCTGCGAGCTGTTGACCGAGTCGCTGGCTGACAACTGCTACCGCGGCGAGCGCCTGTGAGTAGTTCATCCGGGTTGGACCGAGCACGCCGATGGTTCCAACAACCTCTTCACCGACATGATAAGGCGCAACCACAAGCGAGCACTCGGCGAGCGACTTCATCTCGTTCTCTGCGCCGATCGAGACGGTATTGCCCTTCGCGACAACCTCGCTCAAAAGCGTCACCACGACAAGCGATTCTTCAAGGATCGCAAGGATCTGACGAACCGTGTCAACGGTTGCGAACTGATTCGCCATGTTCGCTGCACCGCCGATGTAGACCTCACCCTGTTCAGTGCTCTGGGTGCGTTCCTGATTCAGAGCATCGACACACGAAGAGATGATTTCGTCGATACTCGCTGAGCCAGACGACTCTGGCGGAGTGAGTGCCGAAAGCATCTGGCCGGCAAAATGGTGACGAAAAATCGTATTCGCGCTCTCGATGTCATCATCGGGAAGGCTCGCTTCGACCTCAAAGACCTGCTTGTCGACCACACCGTTCGAGAGAACGACAACCACCATCACCGTCGACGCTGCGAGTCGCGTGAGAAGCGCGGAACGGATCAGCAGTGTCTCATGTGGCGGACCGACGACCAGGGCCGCATAGTCGGTCAATGTCGAGAGAAATCGCGAGGTGTCGCGCAACATCGAATCGAGCTCGCCATGGGCTCTCGTGAAGAACTCCGAGACCTGTTCCGCGCGGAGAGGATCGAGCCCATCTCGCGCACCAAGATGATCGACAAAGAACCGATAACCAAGGTCGGTTGGCACACGTCCAGCGCTCGTATGAGGATGCGTGAGATAGCCCTCGCGTTCAAGTGCAGCCATCTCGGCCCGAACCGTCGCAGCAGAGACATCAATCGTCTGGTCCCGCACGACATGCTGGGATCCGACCGGCTCGCCGGTTTCGATGTGTTCAGAGACGATCTTTCGAAGGATCGCGGACTTTCTCGCGTCAAGCATTTGGTTCTTGGCTACCTCGACCTCGCATGGCGCTTTGGCGGGTGCCCAAGCGATAGTGCAATCATTAGCACTCGATTCTAGTGAGTGCTTAGGACGAGCCGTCCCCATCCCCCAGATGAGGACGGACCGTTGAACTGCCCTGTTGCTCGTTCCCCCGTGCGATTCGGTCTCGAGAGACCGCCGCGACCCTCGAGGGACCAAGCGCCCAGCGCAGCACCTTGCCAAACGCAACTGCCCCAAGGCGCCTCGGAATGGCCTTGAGACGACTCCATCGATCAAGTCCAAGGAGCTCTCTCGCAAAGTCTGGCAAAAGATCAATCGCTGCGCCGACGACAATGTGGTGCGCGAGGTTGCTGGCCTTTGTCATCACATATCCCTGACCGGTCAAGACCGAGGTCGAACGGAGAAAATGCACCGCTTCGAGCGCCTCGGGGGTTACCCGGAGTTCAGCTTGCATCGAGGCAAAATAGTGCTCGACCTCGTCAGTCGACCGTGGCACGTAGCTCGCGCCGAGACGCATCGGAACCGTTGCAACATCGTCGAAATAACGGTCTTGCATCGCTTTGTTAATCCGATGTGGGCCGTAACGCTGATACGAGCGCAGGAAGTGGCGCACCTCGGTGATGTGTACCCAGGTGACGAGATCAGGGTCGCTCGCAGAGTAGGGAACCCCCTCTGACGTCGCACCTTTGACGTGCCCATGAACGGCCAGTACCTCAGTGATGAGCTGTTCGACAAACGGAGTCGGGCCAAAGGTCGTACCGGCGACAAATCGGGCAGTACGAATCAGTCGTCCCGTTGGGTCGTTCTTGTAGTTCGAATGCTGGGCAACTCCCGCCATCGCGCGCGGATGAAGCGTCTGGAGCATGAGCGCAGCAAAGCCTCCGTAGAGCATCGCGGCAAGATCACCGTGGACGATCCATGCTGGTGAGTCCTGTCCCAAAAGCCCCGGGTCACCAGCGGGTTCGTAGTATTGCTCGAGATCCTCTGCTGTCCCTCCAACCGCCGCCTGGACGCTGCTCTCGATACGCGATCTGAGCCAGCCTTCCGGCCGCTTTGCGAGGGTGCGCACTCCTGTCTGATCAAGCGCCGTCACGACAATCTCTTCTCAATCGTCAAGACGCAGTGCAGAGACAAACGCCTCCTGAGGAATCTCGACACGACCGATCGACTTCATCCGCTTTTTCCCCTCTTTTTGCTTCTCGAGCAGTTTGCGCTTTCTCGTGATGTCTCCGCCATAACACTTTGCAAGAACATCCTTGCGTTTCGCCTTGACGGTCTCGCGCGCAATGATCCGTCCTCCGATTGCTGCCTGAATCGGAACATCAAACATCTGTCTTGGGATCAGCTCCTTGAGTTTTGACGCCATCTTCCTTCCGTACTCATCTGCCTTTGACCGATGGACGATCGAGGAGAACGCGTCTACTGGCTCGCTGTTCAACAAGATATCGACACGCACGAGATCTGCCGATGCAAGTCCAGCTGGCTCATAATCAAGACTTGCGTATCCCTTCGTGCGGCTTTTGAGCTGGTCAAAAAAGTCAATCACGATCTCTGCAAGCGGAATGGTGTAGACAAGCTCGATCCGTGAGGCGGAGAGATACTGCAGTTTCTCCTGCACTCCCCGTCGGCTCTGACACAGATCAAGAATTGTCCCCGTGTATTCGGCTGGGGTGACGATCGTGACACGAAGCAGGGGCTCTTCGATGTGGTCAATCTGCTGAGGAGTGGGAAGCGCGGAGGGATTGTCGATGACCTTTGCCGTCCGATCGGTCAGGTGCGCGACATACGCAACTGATGGACTCGTCGCGATCATCGAGAGGTTGAACTCTCGTTCGAGTCGCTCGCGCACGATCTCCATGTGCAAAAGACCGAGAAAGCCACAGCGGAATCCAAATCCGAGGGCGAGGGATGTCTCGGGTGCGAACGAGATACTTGCGTCATTGAGCTGGAGCCGCTCGAGGGCCTCGCGGAGCTCGGGATACTGGTCGCCATCGACGGGATAGAGCCCGCAGAAGACCATCGGCTTTGGATCCCGATAGCCCGGCAGCGGTTCGCGCGCTGGCCGCTGGGCGTCGGTGACCGTCTCGCCGACACGTGCCTCCCCGACGTTGCGCACTCCTGCGACGAGGTATCCAACCTCACCTGGACCGAGTTCATCCATTGACCGCTCGACGGGCGTGCGGATACCGATGTCCTCGACCTCGTGGATGGTTCCGGCCTGGGAGAATCTGATCTTGGCGCCCTTCTTGATCGCTCCGTCAACCACGCGTATTGCACTGACGACTCCACGAAACTGGTCGTAGTACGAGTCAAAGATCAGCGCACGCAGGGGAAGCGCTCTTTCAGCGTGAGGCGCCGGGATACGGGCGACAATCTCATCGAGAAGTTCAGGAACACCGACACCGGTCTTTGCAGAGATCCTCAGTACGGTATCCCTTGGAATCCCAAGCACCGTCTCGATCTCTTCGGCATAGCGCTCGGGATCTGCTGCGGGAAGGTCGATCTTGTTCAAAGCCGCGACGATCTCGAGATCTTTCTCGAGCGCGAGATAGCAGTTCGCAAGGGTCTGTGCCTCGATGCCCTGTGAGGCATCGACGAGGAGGACGACGCCCTCGCAGGCTGCAAGGGACCTGCTCACCTCGTAGCCAAAGTCAACATGGCCAGGCGTGTCGATAAGGTGCAGCGTGTAATCACGCCAGTTGACACGCACATTCTGTGCCTTGATCGTGATTCCCCGCTCGCGCTCGATGTCCATCGAATCGAGGTACTGAGCACGCATATCGCGGGGGTCGACCGCTCCGGTCAGCTCCAGAATGCGGTCAGACAGCGTCGATTTCCCATGATCTACGTGGCTGATAATCGAGAAATTCCGAATATGGGAGGGGTCGATCACACCCTCCATCGTGCCACTGAATTGCACATCCCTCGATTCGGGCTAGTCCGAAGACGCTCTCGTAGCGGGCAGGACAGCTCTCCCCTGCTACGATGGAGCCTTCATTCACCGGTTGTTTTGAGGGATTCCATGGCAAACATCAAGAGTCAGATCAAGCGCATCAAACAGAACGAGGTTCGTCGCGAGCGCAACCGCGCCGTACGAAGTGAGATCAAGACCCGCACCAAGAACGCGCTCGCCGCTATCGAGGTCGGAGCGGAGAACGGCGCGGAGACTCTGAAGGTCGCCATCCGGAGAATCGACAAGGCTGCGGCGAAGGGCGTCATCCACCCGAACCAGGCTGCACGACGCAAGTCGCGTCTCATGCGCCAGTCAAAAGAGTCCTAACCAGAACTCTGGTTTCCCACATCTGGCTCGATCAGTTTCAGCCCGGTAGAACGATCGGGAGTTTTTTCGGAGTGCTCTCTCCGGTGAGGGCACTCAACATCTGAACATCGCTCCCCTCCATAGTCATCGCCCAGGCACCGACCCCTGCGATGTGAAACACCTGGGCGAGCGCCGTCTTGAGCGCCAATGAGACTGGGTTGTCGTACCAATCCTGATGCCAGCCATCGCTCGCTCGGAAAACGGTATAGGGCGTCGCGGAGGCAACATCCCAAAGCGCAGGTCGTCCAGCAGCCAGCACGTCGCTGTAGAGCCTTGCGCTTGGGGCATCACTGACAAGTGTCGATCCGGGCCGGTTTGTCCTCGTTGCAAAGTTCAGACCGTAAAACGGTAGACCGAGGATGATCTTGTCTACGGACACCAATGCGCGATATTGCAAAAGTGTCTGGACCGCGCTCCATCCGAGCTTGGTGCTTCCAAGCGGACTATTCGCGGACGAATGTTTCCCGTTCTGCATCGCGTAGGCCATCACAAAGATCTGATCGACAGAGCGTGAGAGTTTCGCGACATCAAAGAAATCCGAAGCGCTTGCCGCAGACTGTGGATAGGTATCGACCATTAACTCCATCTGAGGATGCGCGGATTTCAATGCCCGAGAAAAATCACGTACAAAGTTCGCGTAACCTGCTCGATCGCTCACTGCCCTGCCCTCGATATCAAGGTTGATCCCGTCAAAGCCATAGGTGCTGACAAGCGCATAGAGATTTTGCTCGAGCTTTGGTGCAAGTGACGCCGCGTGAACTCCAAGCGAATGAATAATCACCGGATCAATTGTCTGGACACTCAGTAGAACTCGATCGCCATTCGCGTGAGCAAGCTGCATGAACGTGCCAAATGATGGCAACGAGAGGCCCGCCATCGCATTCGAGCAGCCAGTCGTCGATGTAATGATCGAAGCGTCCTTGCCGACACAGACGGTCGAATAGATCAGCTCTGAGGTACTGGTGATGTCGGCAGAGCTCTGGCCGGCAGCGGCAAGCGCAGGCACTGTCCAGTACGGAACAAAGCCAACAACCAGGTGGTGACTAAGCGGTCGGACAAAGAGCCTCGACGGAGTAACTGGAGCACTCGCTCCCTCATGAGTTGGCAGCATCACGTTGACAAGCTGTTTTGCGCGCGCAATGCCGACTCGCTCTTTAGCCGAAAGCACTGCATTTCTGGCCCGTTCAGCTTTAGCGGCGATCTGGGCGGGGGTAAGCGTCGGTCCGCTTATTGTCGTCACAAACCGGATACCGATACCGATAATAATGACCAGGAGAACGACGACAACTCGGCGCCGTTGGTACTTGTTCACCCGATGAGCGTACCTGCCTGATGACCCATAACGGGGATCGCTAAGATCAAAACGCTTCATGTGTCGAGCCTCATCGCACTGCCAATGGCAACATCACTCGCAACAGCGAGACCCAAGAGAGAAACTTCATGACGACCACGACCAATGTCCGCGTACGTTTTGCTCCATCGCCAACAGGGTTCTTTCACGTCGGCGGTGCAAGGACGGCTCTGTACAACTGGCTGGTCGCACGCCAGAACAACGGCAGCTTTCTCCTTCGCATCGAAGACACCGATCGCGACCGCAGCGAGGACCAGTGGACTGAAGGAATTGTCAACGCGCTCTCATGGCTCGGAATCACCTGGGACGAGGGACCTTTCCATCAGTCCGAGCGCCACGCTCTCTACAACGATGCCATAACAAGGCTCATTGCCAATGGGCACGTCTACGCCTGTAACTGCACCCGAGAGGAAATAGACGCGCGCATCAAGGCGCGTCAGACTCCCGGATACGACGGATTTTGCCGTGACCGGAACCTCGAGCCCGGCCCGGGAAAGGCCCTGCGCTTTCGGGTTCCAGATTCAGGGACCACCACCGTGCATGACCTCGTGCGCGGCGATGTCGAGTTCGCCAACTCAACCATCGAGGACTTCGTCATCGTCAAGTCCAATGGCGACCCGCTCTACGTGCTCGCGGTTGTCGTCGATGACATCGATATGGCGATAACCCATGTCATCCGTGCGGAGGAGCATCTTCCAACGACTCCCAAGGCAATCTTGATCTGGCACGCCCTTGGAGATATCCCATTGCCAGCATTTGCGCACCTTCCAGTCCTCGTCAACGAAAAGCGCCAAAAGCTTTCAAAGCGGAGAGACCGAGTTGCCGTCGAGGACTACCGGGATCTCGGCTACCTCCCAGAGGCAATCATCAACTATCTCTGTCTTCTTGGATGGGCTCCAAATGATGGGCGAGAACTCCTTACCGTTGAAGAGATGATCTTGGAGTTCAGACTTGAAGAGGTGAACAAGTCTCCGGCCTTCTTTGATGAAAAGAGACTCGACCACTTCAACGGTCTCTACATCCGCGCGCTGGCAGCCGATGAGTTTGTCAGACGAGCGATGCCATTTATCTCAAATGACCAGGTCCCGTGGACGAAGAACCAATTCGACCAAGAACAGTTCTTCGCGCTCGCGCCACTCATTCAAGAACGCATAACTACCCTTGGCGAGATTCCGAACTACATCAAGTTCCTCTTTTCCGATCCCTATGTCATTGAAGAGGCAGTATTTGAAAAGGCAATACTCAAAGATGAAACTGGCGTAGAGATTCTTCGTGCCGCACGATCTGCTTTTGCCGACGCTGCATTTGATCATGAACCATTAAAGGACATCCTGATCTCGATTGGCGAGCAATTCGACAAGAAGTTGTCAAAGACACAAGCACCTATTCGAGTTGCAACAATGGGATCTCCCGTTGGTCTTCCACTCTTTGAATCGCTTGTCGTGCTCGGCAGGTCAAAGGTTCTGGCACGTATCGATGATGCGATCTTGATCGCCGAGAGATCAAGGTAAGCGTCGTTTGTTTCTCTTCGCTCCAATCAAGTGGGCAATCAAAATCCTCGGCCTACTGATCACAGCCGTAGTTGTCTACCTCCTCGTCACTGGAGTTCAGGTTGTACTCGCCGAGAACTCGATCGGAATCGGCTCGTCGTCGACGCAAAAAGTTGATGCGATTATCGTCCTTGTACCAGAACAATCCGTATCAGTCCCTACCCCTGATCTCGTAGCTCGACTTCAAGAGACGCTTCTGCTGCTCCAGAATCGAGTTGCAAGTCATGTCATCCTTGTCTCAACCCAGAAAACTGGGCTTACGTCATCGATTCACAGCTCTCGATCCCCATCGTTCAACGCTGGTTTGGTATCGGCAAGGACATGGCTTATCGCCCATGGCATTCCGAATTCCGATGTTGTCGGCACATTCAACGGCGCCACCTACGATGCCCTGCACTCTGCTGCCCGTAGTATTTCAAGTGCGAACCAAGTCGCTATAGTCACCGACGCAATCGATCGCCTTTGGGTCTCTCACACTGCGAAAGCTGTGGGACTCAACGTTGGGAACGTCTACGCTGCAATTGGATCTCAGGGACTCTTCACCAGCGAGCTCGACGCTCTTTGGATTCAAGATTCTGGGGTCGCGACCGGTCGGATTATCGGTTTCAGCCACACGAACTGGCTGACGGGGTAAAAGAACAAACGTCGACTTTCCTTCCGGCTAGTCGAAAAGCCCTCTGATCTAGTGCTGATACAATCTGCAACGCTCATTCGGGGGTGGTGTAATCGGCAACACAGCAGGTTCTGGACCTGTTATTGAGGGTTCGAGTCCTTCCCCCCGAGCAGACTTCCCCCCGAGCAGACTTCCCCCCGAGCAATTGTGATGTAGGAGGGTTTCGCGGACAAGCGAGCCCTCAGACATATCCATCGAATGCCAAGATTGGTGATAAGAACCGACTCATATATTCATTGTCCTTCGCTTCCGCTAACATGTAGAGCCGCCCATTACGAACAACCTTCCAAAGAGTTCGCTCGCAATGTACGACGCGGCCCCATCGTCTAGAGGCCTAGGACACCACCCTCTCAAGGTGGAGGCACGGGTTCGAATCCCGTTGGGGCTACCACATAGCCTGCACCCCGTAAGTGTCCGTAAGAAACTCCATACGGACACTTATTCCAATAAATGTCCGTATAATGAAATCTACGGTCACTTAGGGGGTCTTAATGTCAATCAAATGTGGCTACAAAAACTGCCAGCACACCCTTCTTATACCTGGTCAGTGCGGCAATCGATTATGTCCACGAAACGCGGAGCGAAGTGCTGCCCTTGAAACAATCGTTCGTCCTGTTCGAAGAGAAGCTAACTCGAGGACCCTTGAAGTCGACGAGCTTTTTGAGGATTTAGGTAGCGAAGGTCCTCTGGAAGGACTCGGAGCAGTACTGAAAAAACGTGTCCTTTGGCCAGGTGGGTCTCATGGCACTCGAACTGACCGAACTGGCTATTCCTATGAAATTTTCATCCCTCCATTCATCTCCTCCTCCGAAGTTGTGCTCCCGAGCAATGTGACGGCAAAGTGTGAGGCGGCGGCGATCGCCGTCGTCAAATTAAATCAAGAAGAAGGGACGAAAAATCTTGAGGCAGTAGCTGCCTCGATGCTCCGGTCGGAAAGCGTTGCGTCAAGCCGTATTGAAGGACTGCGGGTATCTCATCGCGGGGTTGCAGAAGCAATGATCGTTGCGAAGCCGCGTTACGGACAGCAAGTAGCCGTCGAGGTTGCCAAAAACGTCTCGGCTATGACGACCGCTCTTGAGATGGGGAACTCAACAAGCGAGATGACCGTCGGCATGATTTGTTCTGTTCACGAGGCCCTTCTTGCCGGCACGCCAGACGACGAGATAGCCGGCCAACTTCGCACGAAACAGAACTGGATCGGCGGCCCGTCAAGGTACGGACCTCGGGGGGCTCTCTACGTTCCACCCCCTCCCGCACTCGTGCCCGAATTGCTGCAAGACCTCGTCCGGTTCATGAGTCGCGACGATCTGTCTCCGATCGCTCAGGCGGCAATTGTTCACGCACAGTTCGAAGCAATCCATCCCTTCGACGATGGCAATGGTCGCACCGGGCGTTGCCTCATACATATTGTCTTGCGTCGTCGCGGACTTGCTCCGAGCGTCACGCCACCCATATCTGCGGCCTTGATGGTCAATCGGGACGAGTATTTCGCGCGCCTTGCCGATTATCAACAACGTGGTGATGCTGCCGTCTGGATTCGTGAATTTGCAATCGCCACCGCCGAGGCTGTTGAGGGCGCGCGGGGTTTGGCGAAAGAACTACTCGAAACGAGCGAAAGGTGGCGTACCGCAGCGGGCAACCCTCGTCGTGATTCAATCGCTGATCGTCTTTTACAATCTCTCCCTGCAACTCCCTTAGTGTCGGCTGAATCGGTAGCGGAGTTATTCGGGGTAGATCAGAACGTCGCGCGACGCGGGCTTAATCAACTTCAAGAGGTCGGCATCTTGCGACCAGTGAGAAACCAGGGAAGAAACCGAGTTTGGGCAGCAGACGATATTTTCGATCTTCTCGATGAATTTGAACATCGCCTCACCAATGGCAAAGGCCCTACTCGATAGCCTGTCGCTCGACATACCACGCACAGGTCAAGAGGTCATAGGCCTCTTCGGCAGAGTCTGCCTCTGTGATCCGACCATCCTGCGCGAGTCGCTCAAGGGCCTTGGTGAACTGCCCTTCGCGGTACTCCGCGTTCGCAAGGCGAACCTCTTCCATCTCGACACCCTGTTGACGATGAAGATGGGTGAGTGCCGGAGTGCCGTCTGGGTGGTGTTCCGTGATGTGACGGAAGATCCCTCCGTCATTGACTGACGAATGCTGCGCAGGATCACCGATTACACGCAACAATGCACCACGTTCCTCGGCGATGCTCGAGAGTGCTACGAAGTCCTTCGTTGACAACAGACTCGCCTCGTCGACGAGCAACACCACCATCACGATCGGGAGCGGAAGCGGAAGCGGAAGCACGAGATAGATCAAGAAGAAGAAGAAGAAGAAGAAGAAGAAGAAGAAGAAGATGATGATGATGATGACCAGGTAGGGCTCTGCCATGGCTGGCGGCTGCTAAGCCGTGGGCGGGTAGGCGAAGCCTGGTAAGACTGGTACGCGGTAAGTCACCGTTCTAGTGAGTTAGTGCTTGCTTGGGTAACACAGCGGAAAGTCATCATTCTAGTGACTTTCCGCTATACTCCTTAGCAAGGAGACCGCTATGACCCGACAACTGGAGTTGATCGACACCCTGATAGCGGACGGCCGCGACGAGTTCACCTTCGACGAGGCCAAGGCCGCCCTGGGGGTGTCCACCCCTGCCACGGCGAACGCCCTTCGGCAGCTGGCCGCAAAAGGCCTGGTAGACCGCCTCACCCGAGGTCACTACGCCATCCGGCCCCTCGGGTCGCTGGGAACCTCTGCCGCAACGGAGAGCCTCAGCTTGGCTGTCGGGGCAGCCTTCGAGGGGAAGGAGCATCGGATCGCCTACCTGAGCGCACTGAGTGAACTCGGGCTGGTCAGCCACCCAGTTCGGACGGTGTTCGTCGCCTGCACCCAGCAGGTCCGGTTCACCGCGGTCAGCAAGCGGCCGCTCCGCTCCATCGTCGAGATGCCCGAGACGATCCACCTTGAGGCGGAAGCCATCGGGCGGTCCTGGCGATCCAACTTGGAGAGGGCTCTCTTCGAGAGTGCACTCCGAGTCGACCTCACTGGTGGTGTCGAACGCCTCGCCGAGGCGCTCGCTGCAGGATCGCGCGACGCGGATCCGAAACGAATCACGCGCATGGCCAAGGCGTTCCGTGCGCGAGGCAGAGCAGCAGAGCGGCGCCTGGCATCGCTCGCACGCGCGCTCAACCTTCCGCTTTCGTTGGACCCAGTCGTCGGCAAGCGACAACCGGTGATCCAACTCGATCCGAGAGATGACCGAGTTGAATGGATCGATGGCAGGTACCGCGTCGCGTGGAACACGACGATCGACGAGTTGCAAGCGATCGTGGGGAACTGACGGTGCTCACCCGCCACGCCATTACACGCCGAGCCGACGAGGACGGAGTTGGTGCCGCCGTCGTGGAGAGGGACTACGTCCTCGCCCACATCGTTGCTCAACTCCACCGACTGCAGCTTCCGGACGGAAGTCACCTGGTTTTCAAAGGTGGAACTGCGCTGCGGCTTGTCCACATCGGCAACTACCGATACTCCGCTGACCTCGACTTCACCCTGATCAATGGGAGCGTCGTAGCCGCTACCGCGGCGATGGCTGATGTTCTTGCGGCTGCGCTCGAACACACCGGAATGCCGATGTTGGAACTGACAGAAGGCGACAGTCCAGCGATTTCGTACGTCGGACCACTTGGGGCAGGCAAGCCGCGGCGGATCAAGCTAGACCTCTCGGACTCCGAGGTGGTCGAGTCCGTCGAGCAGCGCACGATCCTCCCGGACGTCTGGCCCGACCTTCCCGACGAAGTCCCCTTCGACGTCTATCCCATCAAGGAGATCACAGCGGAGAAGCTACGCTGCATCATCCAGCGCGTGCAGTGCCGTGACATCTACGACATCTTCAGGCTCGTGGAGGATGTGGGCGTAGACCTCGCAAAGGTACGCCCGCTCTTCGAACGCAAGGCGGAGGCGAAGGGAATCGATCCGGCATCGTTCGAGGAGCGAATCGAAGACCGTCTCGACCGATACAAGATTCGATGGGAGACGGAGATGCCCGAGCATGTTGCAGATCCGCCGCGTTTCGACGACGTCGTTCGCGTCGTGCGCCGGCATCTGCGTGGTGCAGGTCTGATCGGATTATGAGACCTACATCGACCATCCCTAAGTGTGTTCACAGTCTTTTAGGTGACCCCGAATCTGGCTATTACCAGCCAATTTATGATTCAGCTCACTTTGACCTGCGAAAGGTGCTCGACAATGATCGAGCACATTTGTGGGATTTTTGTGGGATGGGCCCGTCCGAACGCTCGTCGATCGCTCACTCCGCACAGCTAGTTAACTGCCTGACATCTGGTCGTTATTAGTTGTGAACTTCGGTGAGAGCTTCGCACCCGCGTCAAAACCGACAAGGTGCCACGTTCCGTTCACGTACGCGACGACTTCGTATGAAAGGTATTGCATCCATGTCAAAGGCACCCATCAAGGATCAAGTGACAACAGACTAACCATGAGTGTCAACGAAGCTCCCGAATGGCTCGGCATCTCACGAGCCTTTGCCTATGAACTCGTTGCTCGGGGCGAACTCCCCTCCATCCGACTCGGTCGAAGGGTGCTTGTCCCAACAAAGCGGCTCTTCCTGTTGCCTCATAAATAATCACCGTTTCCTGAGCACCGGTCATGGGTTCCCGCTAGGCCCGTCTCATGGAGCTCACCGTGGGTCAAAAACACGCAGTCACGCAGAAAAAAGCACCTGCCTACAAGAAGGCCAACAGACCCGAAAAGGTGCGGATCCTCGACGAGCTGGTCTCACCGACGGGGTGGCACCGTGACCATGCTCGCAAGGCGCTGCGTGGGGCGGGTGAGCTGAAGGTCATAAGACCCCGACCCGGACGGCCTCCGCGCTATGGCCCATCAGTCATCTCGTCTCTGGTGATCTGTTGGACACTCAGTCGTGCACCGTCTGGCAAGCGCCTCGCACCCATGCTGAGTGTCTTGGTGCCGTTGTTGCGACGCGACGGTGAACTCGATTGCAGTGACGAAGATGCCCGTCTGCTGGTGGGCATGAGCGCTGCGACGATCGATCGTCATCTCGCTCCCGAGCGGGCAAAACTCATCACACGGGGCCGGTCGCACACCAAACCGGGATCGCTACTCAAATCCCAGATCCCCATTCGCACCTGGGCCGAATGGACCGAGAACCGGCCCGGGTTTGTCGAGATCGATCTCGTCGGTCACGAGGGCGGCAATGCCACCGGAGAACACTGTTACACCCTTACTGTGACGGACATTTGCACTGGTTGGACGGTCAACCGTTCAGTGAAGAACAAGGCAGTAATTTGGGTGCTTGAAGCACTCGAGCACGTCACCCGACAGTTTCCCTTCCCGATCAAGGGGATCGACAGCGACAACGGCTCGGAGTTCATCAACGCGCATCTGTTGGAACTCTCCCTTTCCGCTGTATTCTGCCAGTTTGAGGGGATTTCGCGCCTAACCAGGAACCAACAGCAGTCCCAGATGGCTGTTGCCATGTTCACAAGATCAGTTTGTTGACGTCCCAGGCCGCGGCAGCAAGCACAGTGTCGGGACGTTCGCAATACGTCTCTCTCTGAACCTGCCCTCCGGATTCATTCGAACAAAGTGGACAAACGAGGAGCTTCGATTCATTTTGCTCGCAGCCCCGCGTTGTCCATAAGATTGTCCATAAATTCGAACAGAATGCACAGACGAAGCCTCACTGGGCAGACACCCATATCGCCCTGAGCTGGATATATTGGCCTCCAACAAACACGGTGGACCATATAAGCCACCCACTCAAGGTGGAGGCACGAGTTCGAATCCCGTTGGGGCTACCAGAAAAATGCTGGTAGCTGTATTGATGCTGGCTGGGAAATACAGTCGAATATCCCATTGACCATATATTTGCTAGGTCTCCTGCGGGAGCGAGCAAATGCAAAGCTCAATACGGCAGGTTCGGGTTATCACTCCACGAGGGCTTGGGTGGGCCTAAAGCACACCGCGCGACTCACAGAACTTCGTGATCGTTTCAATCATGTAGTCCTGTTGCTCTTTGCTCATCCCGGGATAGACCCCGATCCAGAACGCTCGCTCCATCAACCGATTGGTTTCGGCAAGATCCCCGACAATTCGGTAACGTGTCGCCTCCTCGCGCAGTTCATCAAAACATGGATGCATTAGAAGGTTTCCGGCAAACAGCATTCGCGTCTGCACGCGCGCTTTCTCAAGTGCGCCAACGATGTCAGCGCGATTGAACGGTGCATCCTCGCGAACCGTCATGAGCAATCCGAACCAACTTGGATCGGCGTTCTTCGTCGCAGACGTGAAATCCAGAACGGATTCGAATTTCGAGAGATTGGCGCGAAGGTACGAGAAATTGTGTCGTCGTGCCCGTCCGAACTGATTGAGTTTAGCAACCTGTGCGAGCCCAATCGAGGCCTGCAGGTCGGTCATCTTGAGGTTGTACCCGAAGTGTGAATAGGTGTATTTATGGTCATATCCAAACGGCAGTTGTCCGAGTTGGTGTTCGAAACGCTGCTTACACGTATTGTCCTTACCGGATTTGCAGTAGCAATCGCGTCCCCAGTCCCGGAAACTCGCGGCAATCGTGTCAAGTTCCTCGCTGTTGGTGTACACCGCGCCACCCTCGCCTGTGGTCATGTGGTGGGGAGGATAGAAGCTGCTGGTCGCTAAATCACCGAACGTCCCGGTGAATCTTGTCTCGGGCTCGGAACCTGCATAAGAGGTGTATTTCGAACCGAGTGCGTCACAGTTATCTTCGACGAGCCAGAGTCCGTGCCGATTGCAGAATGCCTGCACCGCGTCGATGTCAAATGGATTGCCAAGCGTATGTGCGACCATGACCGCACGGGTCCGGTCGCTCACCGCCTCTTCGAGCATCGTCACATCAATGTTTGCGGTTTTTCGATCTACGTCGACAAACACCGGAACCACTCCGTATTGGATCATCGGAGCAACTGTTGTCGGAAAGCCTGCGGCAAGCGTGATGATCTCATCGCCGCGATGGACCCTTTTGGCACCGATCTTTGGCGAGGTCAATGTGGAAAAGGCGACGAGATTTGCCGATGAACCTGAATTGACCAGCCGACAGAATCCGACCCCTAGGTATCTCGTCAGGGCCTTTTCCAGCTGTGCGGCGTATCGGCCATCGGTCAGCCAGAAATCCAGCGAGGCATTGACAAGGTTCAGCACCTCGGACTCGTCATACACCCGTCCGGCATAGCGAACCGAGCTCCTCCCTGGAGTGAACGGCGTCTCTTCGCTCTTCTCGGCCGCGACGAACTCGCGCACGAGCTCGAGAATCTGCGCGCGAAGTTCCTTTGACGTTGCGATATGTTCAGTATCTTCAACGGGCTCAGGCATCACGTACCAACGCTAGCAACGCTGTTGACTGCTCCCACGACTGAAGTCGTGGGATTCTAAGGCTCAGGCTGCCAGTGGTCCCGCGAGAACACTGGTCTTCATACCGTCGACGCCTTGCCCGGACAACAGCCCAGCCGGGTTTTGACGAACACGAGCGGGGTTGAGATTCCTTGCGGCGTTGCGGTCTCGATCGATTTCGAGACCACAGTCGCCACCTCGAAACACCCGGTCGGACAATTTCAAGCGAGTCTTGGTTATCGACCCACACTTCACAATAAGAATCGACGCGTCGGGTGTGCCAGTGTCGGCTCTTTGAGCCGAGCGGGGCTCTGCCTCCCACAGCTAAAGCAGTGGGCTTCCCCTTGCCCCACACCCCATTTTGGTGACGCTGGGATCGGACAAACAAGAGCCGAAACTCTGGCTGACCATCACTTCCCGGAATCTCTCCTCGCTACTGCTCGCCCAAAATCTTGGCTACCTGGGACTCTGTCACCGCTCTCGCCCCTTGGGGGGTGCCTGCCTCGAAGTACCATTCGGCGGTCCATTCGATCATCGCGGCAAAATCGAGAAACGGACTCCATCCGAGTCCCGCTTCGGCCTTCGAGCTCAACAGCGTCAAGAACTCGCGTTCGGAGACTGCGGGTTCGAGGTCAACTACGGGATCCATTGCGGATCCACCGAGCGCTCTCCATCGCGACACCAACGTACCCACGAGCTCTGCGACAGAAACCGTGGAGTCCGGATGAGGGCCAAAGTTCCAACCCTCGGCAAACTCCTGGCCCTTGACCGTCAACATATCCCCCAACCGCAGGTATCCGATGACTGCATCCACGACGTGCTGCCAGGGCCGAATCGCTTGGGGATTTCTCAGTCGGACAGGTTCGCCCTGTTGAATGGCTCGAATGGAGTCGGGCACGAGCCGGTGGGCGGCCCAGTCTCCTCCCCCGATGATATTTCCAGCTCGCGCCGAAGCGACGAAGGGTCCGGAATCTCGAAAAAATGAGTGCCGGTACGCGTGAGTGACAATCTCGGCCGCACCCTTGCTTGCAGAATAGGGATCATCTCCACCAAACGGGTCGGTCTCTACATGGGCGTGAGACGCGGTGGCGTAACACTTGTCACTGGTAACCACAACGCAGGCACCGACGCTCGGCTGGTGTCTCACCGCCTCAAGAAGGTTCGCCGTTCCCATGACATTTGTGGCAAAGGTGGCGATTGGGTCCGCAAATGACGGAAGCACCAATGGCTGTGCCGCAAGATGGAACACCACCTCTGGCCTACGCGTACGAATCGCCTCTTGAAGTATCGGGATGTTGCGAATATCGCCCGTGATTCCTTCACACAGGTTGTTCAGATCAAGTTGCTCGGAAATCCCACCAGGATACTGTGCCAACGAAAATCCAGTCACCTCAGCTCCTGCGTGCACGAGAAGATAGGTGAGCCAAGATCCCACGAAACCGTTATGACCGGTGACGAACACGCGCCTTCCGCGATACGAGCGTTCCAGCACCTCGGCGAGCCAGGCCGGCCGAGAACCGCTCATTCAGTGACCTTCCACGGCGCGTTACCAGACGCCCACAGCTCTTCGAGATAGTTGCGGTCTCGGAGCGTATCCATTGCCTGCCAGAACCCGTGATGGTGGAAGGCTGCAAGCTCTCCCTCTTTGGCAAGGCGCTCGAGAGGCTCATGTTCCCACAACGTTGCATCGCTATCGATGTAATCCAGTACCGCCGGAGACAGGATGAAAAATCCACCGTTGATCCAGGCTTCGCTTCCCACCGGTTTTTCTTGAAAGTGCGTTACAAGAGTTCCATCGGTTTCAAGTGCACCAAACCGAGCGGCCGGCTTCACCGCCGTCACCGTCGCCTTCTTGCCCTGCGCCTTGTGAAACTCAACGAGCGAAGTGATGTCAATCTGTCCAACCGCGTCGCCATAGGTCATCGCGAAGTCCTCATCATCAAGAAACCGCGCGACGCGTTTGATCCGTCCACCCGTTTGCGTGGATTCACCTGTTTCCACAAGAGTCACCCTCCAGGGCTCGGCCTCTTGGTGGTGGATCTCCATCGCACCGGTCTTGAGATCAAACGTCACATCTGAACCGTGCAGAAGATAATTCGCAAAATACTCTTTGATCACATAACCCTTGTACCCACAGCAGACAATGAAATCGTTCAGTCCATGAGCCGAGTACATCTTCATGATGTGCCACAGGATCGGCTTCGAGCCGATCTCTACCATTGGCTTGGGTCGAACCTGCGTCTCCTCAGAGAGCCGGGTACCCAAACCGCCAGCGAGTATCACGACCTTCATGTTGATTCACTGCTCCCCTGCTGACGATGCGCCGAATAACAACAATAGTTCTTATACCATGAGCCAGACCGCCGGGAAAAGGTGGCGCACCCGTGACCCGAGATTGGCCAATCACCAACATTTCCAATCCGAACTCGGCCGATGAGTACCAATAGCCAGATTCACCGACTGGGTTCGGATGCTCACGCACGTTCAGAAATAACTTCGATGACAGACCGCTGGGAACCACCTGCCGCCAACATGCAAGATCCGAGGAGAACCCCGAGAAAACCGATGATCCTCAGGGCCAGCGCGCCTGAACTCTGAGGAAAGTTTTCCCCAAACAAGGGAGTGCCGACCGCGGTAACGAATATCGCCGTTATCGCTCCCGAGAGCGGAGTAATGACGCCGACGCGACCGGACTGCAGACCTGCTTGGAAGATCATCAACGCGAAGAACCAACTGATGATCATCAGATAGAGATAGGGAGTCGTCAGCGCGGAGACCACCACGTTCATCGCCGAACCCTTTCCGAGAACCGTCGAAAGCCCCTTGCTCGATATCCCGACGATTCCATACATGAGACCGGACGAGACTCCGTAGGTGAAATCACCGCTGCGGACCCGCAGCGAGCGAAACATCAAGAGCAACCCCACTCCGAGCAAGGTGCCAACGATCGTCAGCATCACGGGTAGATACGCTGCCTTTGCTCCGGGTCTTGTTCCACCGCCGTAGATCGAAATCATTGTGAGCAAGAACGCGATGACACAGATTCCCAATCCGGACATCTCCAAAGGCTGAAGATGCTCGTGGAAGTGCAGTCGACTCGCGACGACAACGATCACCACTCCGGCCACGCCAACCGACTGCACGATGGAGATTGAGGCAAAATGGTAGGCAAAGATCTGCACGAATGACCCGATCACCGAAGCCAATGCGCCGCCGATCCAACCGATCGATCTCAGGATCTGCCCGATCGCCTGTTTGAGGCTCCGAAGCGCAAACAGGTGCATGTCATCGACCGCCCGCTTTTCAAGCACATTGCCCATTGCATAGAGAAACGCTGCGACAAAGGCGAGACTTGCGCCAATCAGCATTTCGCAGGTCCATCAGCAGGGACCAATATCGGAGCGTGAGTGGCCACCACCACGGTGGCCTTTGGTCGCTCGACCGATAACGAGATCAACTATTCCCTTCTTCCATGCCGGAATGAACGTCGCGAACGACAAACGCTGGCCGCTGCCGGACCTGCTCGAAGATGAGTCCGATGTATATGCCGATGACACTCATGAGACAGAAGAGCACACCAAACAGAAACAGCAGGAGCGCCACAATCGTCCCAAATCCCGGGAACGGCACACCGTTGACAAGCGAGTTGACCCCAATGCCGATGAGTGCCAGAAACGAACCGGAGATGAGCGCAAGTCCGAGCAAGGGTATGAACCGCAACGGCGCCAGTGAGTGCGCAAAGATCGCCTTGATGGCGAATTCGACAATTTGGAAGGTTGCCGCCTTTGACTCTCCGCCAAACCGGGAAGCCTGGTCGAACTCAACTCCAATCGAACGGAAACCCGTCCACGCGATCAACCCCCTGAGGAACCAGATCTTCTCGTCCATCGCAAGCAGCTGCAGACAGATGCGGCGATCGATCAGTCGAAAGTCCCGGGCATTCGGAGGTATCGGGTGTTCTGCAAGACGTTCGATGAGAAAATAGAACAACTTTGAATTCAGGCGGCGTCTCCAGTCGGTGCCCTTGCGTGAAGATACGAGCCCATACACGTTCTCGTATCCCTGCTCCCATTTTTCGACAAATGCGGGGATCACCTCCGGGGGATCTTGGAGGTCAGCAGCCATGAAGACGACGGCATCACCCGTGACGTGTGGCAATCCCGCGAAGAGGCCACCGTCAAAACCAAAATTTCGCGAGAGCTCGACGACGCTGAATCTGGGATCTCGCGCGACGACGCCCAGCATGCGCTCTAGGGTCTGATCGCTTGAGCCATTCTCCACAAGTATCGCTTCAAAGTCGTAATTGGGAAGGGAGTCGAATACGCGCGCGAGCCTCCTCGCCAATTCATCGATACAGTCTTCCTCGTTGTACGCACACGAAATAATCGAGATCTTCTTGCGGCTCATCACAGTCCCTCGGATTGATGTTGATAGTGCGACAAACATTCAATTCGCTCAGGTTGCTTCGCCATTCAAGCCTCCAGAGGATTTGCAGGTCACTTGTGCTGAAAGCGACTGCGCCGATTCAATCCTGCGACATCTGGTTGCGGGGCCAGCATCTTCAAATCAGCGTTCGTCCATCACAACACCATGACACTCTAAAGTTAGTACTCCACGCTCATTCAGAGGCTGTTTGCCGGACCTTTCTCCGACCGCGCCGTCATATGCTCAATGCTCGACAATCATGCTCTCGCCCGGAACTCGGAAAACCACGCATACGTCTTGCGAAGGGCCTCATCGAACGGAGTCGTGAGGCCGAGACCGAACTCAGTCTCAGCCCGCGTCGTAACTGGCACATACCACGGAGGCGACTGATCATTTGGAGTTCCTAGGATTTGGACATCGACGCGAGGTTCAGGAATTCGTGCAACCGCATGTGCGAGCTCTGCGATGGTGACGGGTGTCGGCGATCCGACGTTGTATGCGACCCCGGATCGACCATTGGCAATGAGTGTCCAACACCATTCCGGCAGATCCCCGGTGTACATATAGGACCTGCGCGCCACCCCATCACCGGCGACGATAATCGGACGACCATCGAGCGCATCTCGAATGAAATTCCCCACTGCAAAATGCCGATCGAGGGGGATCCTCGGTCCGACGAACGCGAATAGGCGCGCAACGACGACAGAGACATCTCGCGACTCGATCGCCGCTGCGCAAAGCGTCTCTGCGAGGCGCTTTGCTTGACCGTAGGTCGATCTTGGGTCAAGCGAATCCGGGGCGGTCGTGCAGTCTTCAGACACCGGAGCGGTCTGTGGTCCATATACGGCACCGGAGCTGAGAAACAGAATTCGTGACCGGTATTTCGCGCCAAGATCGAGGACCGCTTGAGTTCCCTCAACAACGGTCGCGGCCATGCGTTTGGGAATGCCGTCGTCTTGGCCATAGACCGAGGACGATGTCGCGGCGCCGTGGACGATGAAGTCGATCTCGCCCGGATCGTCGATCGTTCGCACGTCGCCGCGCAAGAGCGAGACGTCGGAACCCTCCATGATCGGTACCGCGTCAGGGTTTCGGGTCAGAAGAACCAGGTGAAGACCAAGACCAAGCATCGTGTTTGCCCGGAGCAGCGATGACACCAGCCAACTGCCGAGAAAACCGGTGCCGCCGGTAATCAATACACGTGCGCCCCGCAGCGATTCGAGGCTTCCGGCGCAATTTTGGACGCCGCCGTCAACGTCAAAAGTCGGCAGATTCCAGAAGGTTTCGGACATCAGGCCTCATGGTACAGCGCCAAAAAGCCCAGAGAACTGATGTTGCCGGCGAACCAACCATGCGAAACGTTGTTTCAGCCGTGGTCTGGCACGGCTCCGTGGGCGCGAGGCGGTGGTCGCGCGGTCGTGTGCGAAACCAGTCCAGAAGGTGACCCCAAAACCCGTACCTCACGAACCGCCCAGGCTAAAACCGCCACGGTCGCGTCGTGGTGACTCAACACTTCACACCTTGTGAAATTCATCAGAGTCTTTGGCATCGCTATGATTAGCCTCGAAAATCTGCTCAACGTTACCTGAGCCATGGGTGCGACCCGTATCTGACGACAATTTTCGGAGGTGACACGATGGCCAATATCTCTCAAACAGACCGAGACCTTTTTGAGAATCTTTTCATCCTCGAAGCGGCTAATAACCACTTGGGAAACCTTGATCGAGGAAAGCAGATCATCAAAGATTACGGTGCCATCGTTCGTTTCAACAACGTGAAGGCCGCAATCAAACTTCAGTTTCGCGAGGTCAACACCTTTATCCACGAAAGCTTCCGCGGTGGCGACGACATACGCTATGTGTCAAAGACCGAACTCGCGGCATTGACCCGTGCGGAATACGCCGAGCTCGTACAGTCCATTAAACGAGCTGGCTGCATCCCGATGGCGACTCCGTTTGATGAATCTTCGGTGGACCTGTGCGTTGACTTCGACTTCCCGATCATCAAGATCGCAAGTTCAGACAGCAACGATTGGCCGCTGCTGGAAAAGATCGGTCATACAAAGCGCCCGGTGATTATTTCATCGGGTGGTACCTCGGAGAAGTCCCTCGACGATGTGGTCCAGTTTTTCGAGAACCGCTCTATTCCGCTTGCGATCAACCATTGCGTCAGCCTCTATCCCTCGGGCGACCATCAGTTGGAACTCAACCAGATCGATTACCTGACCGATCGCTATCCGGACCACATCATTGGATTTTCCACCCACGAATACCATGACTGGCACTCCTCGATGCTGATCACCTACAGCAAAGGCGCGCGCACCTGGGAGCGCCACGTGGATATCGACTTTGATTCTGTTCCCGTCTCTCCGTATTGTTCACTGCCTCACCAGATAGATGAGTGGTTCAAGGCCTTTCACAAGGCGAAGGAGATGTGCGGAGGGAGCAGCCGAAGTCGGAGGATCATTCCCCCGGAGGAGACGAAATATCTCGATGCATTGGTGCGTGGCGTGTACGCGCGAAGAGATCTTGAACCGGGTTACGAGCTTGACAACGCCACATTTGATCGCGATTTCTACCTGGCCATACCACTGCTCAAGGGTCAGCTCTCGTGCCGCGAGATCTTCAATGGCGAGACAATCACCAAGCCCTTGCAGGTCAACGCTCCACTCACCGTGAATGACGTGGACGGTCCCTACAACTCGGAGCCGTCCCTGCGCAAGCTCCTTGAAGACCGAGGACTTTAGGACCCGAGCTTTCTACGTCATAATCTAGTTATGAAACGCGTCGCTGACCTCGTTGCAGACCTGCTTGTCGAACATGGGATCTCTGACATGTTTGTCATAACCGGCGGAGGCGCCATGCACCTCAATGACGCCTTTGGCCGGAATCCAGAGCTCTCGCTGATGTTCTGTCACCACGAACAGGCATGTGCAATCGCTGCAGAGGCTTACGGCCGCCTCACCCACCGGCTCGCGGCGGTCAACGTGACCACCGGGCCAGGCGGAATCAACGCGCTCAACGGCGTCTATGGTGCATTCGTTGACTCGATTGGGATGGTTGTCGTCTCTGGGCAGGTCAAGACCGAGACGATGGTCTCTAGCTACGACCTTCCCCTTCGACAACTCGGTGACCAAGAGGTCGACATCATCGAGCTCGCGGATTCGATTACGAAGTACGCGGTGGTGCTCACCGACCCAAGTGACACGACCTATGTAGTCGAGCGGGCAATCTGGACCGCGAAACACGGTCGTCCCGGACCAGTCTGGATTGACATCCCAAGTGACATCCAGGCTGCTGTCGCCGATCCTTTGACCCAGCGCCGGTTCGATCCAGAAGAACCTCTCCTGACCGATGCCACGGGCGACACCCCCCTGTCGGGACCGGCGCTTCGAGCCGAGCTTGCTGTCGTGCTCGAGCGGCTATCGCTCTCCGAGCGACCCGTAGTCTTGGCAGGTACCGGTGTGCGTATATCGGGTGCATACGAGCAGTTTCTCAAGGTCATCGACAAACTCGGGGTTCCGGTGGCCACAGCGTTCAATGCACATGACCTCGTAGGTGAAGACCATCCCCTCTACGTGGGACGTCCGGGAACGGTTGGCGACCGGGCTGGAAATTTTGCCGTGCAGAACGCGGACTTCGTGCTGATACTCGGATGCCGGATGAACCTTCGACAGATCAGTTACGAATGGTCGGCATTCGCTCGCGAGGCCTACAAGGTGATGATCGACATTGATCGGGCCGAACTTTCTAAACCCACGCTGAAGATCGATCAACCGATACTTGCCGATTTGTCAGATGTGCTTGAGACAATCAGTAGAGACCTTGGATACCAACACAAGGCCTCGCACCAGGGCTATCTCTCCTGGTGTCAGGACCGCCGGAGAAGGTATCCCGTTCTGGCCGAGCCCCGGACCTCCGAGTCCAAGCTGGTCGACCCCTATGACTTCTTGTCTTTGTTGTTCGACGAGCTTGACGGTGACGACGTTGTCGTAACCGGTGACGGCACCGCGTGTGTCGTCACCTTTCAGGTTGCCAAGATCCAGCAAGGTCAGCGCATGTTCTCAAATTCCGGCTGCGCCTCCATGGGTTATGACGTTCCGGCAGCCATCGGCGCTGCCGTCGCGCGCAACGGCAAACGGGTCGTCTGTGTCGCGGGCGACGGCAGCATCATGATGAATCTGCAGGAGCTGCAGACCATCGTCGGAAACCGACTGCCTGTCAAGATCTTTCTGATGAACAATGGTGGCTACAGCTCGATTCGCCAGACACAGACCAACTATTTCCCGGATAATCCCGTCGGGTGCGATCCAACCTCTGGAGTCACCTTCCCGGATTTCGTTGCCGTCGGCCAAGCCTTTGGCATCGACAGCAGGCGCTGCGACTCGCTGGAATCCGCCTCGGCGGAGATCCGCGCCGCTCTCGAGGGTCCAGGTCCGCGACTTCTCGAGGTGATGCTTGACCCCGATCGCGCCTTCACCCCGAAACTCTCGTCTCGAGCGCTCCCTGACGGGAGAATGGTGTCGTCGCCTCTCGAAGATATGGCACCTTTCCTCGCGCGTGAGGAGTTGGCGGCGAGTCTCTTGGTGCCGCCCTATCTTGGAGCGGGATAGGGACCGGCGCCCATCTGATGCAAGACACACCGAGATTCCAGCCATATCCACCGAGGGTGAGATTTCGCATCTGCGCCAAACCGGACCTCACCGGTTGATCTCCATCGCCCGTTTTCTCCGCTGTTTCGTGGCTTCGGGCAATCGCGAGGTCATTGATTCAAACAACAGCTGCGCAGCGCCGACCGCCCGCACCTTCGAAGTTCTCCGTTAGGTTTCGATGTCAATCAGAGCGGGCACTCCGCCAAATTCACCTCGACGTTCCATCATCTTTGACTTAGACGGAACGTTGATCGACCCGTTGTTGGGTATCTCGCGCGCGTATCACCGCATGTGCGCATCACTTGGAATCCCGAACCTGTCCGAGGACGAGATCCGTGGTCTCATCGGACCGTCCATACGAGAGGCGCTGGCCGGATACTTCAAGTTCGACCAAGAGACCCTTGAACGCGCGGTTCAGGTCTTTCGCGATCACTACGCGAGCAACGGAATTCTCGAATATCGAAAATATCCGGGTATCGACGAACTGCTCTCGGGTCTTCGCGAGCAAGGATTTGACCTGCACATCGCAACAAACAAGCCGGTGGTCTTCGCGAATCGGATCGTGCAACATGCGAGATGGCAGAACCTCTTCACCATCGTGAGTGGGTCGTCACTTGACCGGTCGGTCCAGGGCAAGAGGGAGATCATCTCCCTGGTGATCAGACAGCTCCCGCCGGGTGAATCCGTGGTTGCCTATGTCGGCGACAGGCCAGAAGATGCTCAAGGGTCGCACCCGAACGGACTTTCGTTTGTCGGGGTCAGCTGGGGCTTCTCCACTGCGGAGGTCCTCCTTGAGGCCGGGGCAGTCGCAGTGGCTGGATCGGCGCAACAGCTTGAAACCGTCATCCTCGAACTCCAGTCCCCCTGAGTCAACGCCGCTCGGCATCAGCAAGACATTCCTACAGGGTCTCACACCGATGAGAAATAACCAGTCCGATCGTCGATACCGCAACTCGAAACCTCGGTCCGCCCTGAAGTAATCGCCAGTGGCTACCGGAGCGAACAACCTTCAGAGCGCGGATTTCGTGCAAAACAGAGCCTCTGCCGATTCGACACAGCGTGACCCTGGCCGTCGAGGAAATAGCCGGGTTTTCGACAAATATTGTGGGGTCCTTCACCACCGCGACAACATCGTCTGGAGCTGATGAGAGGCTAAATGCCGATCTGAAGCCTCCCAGTACCGAATAACCATTGTTGTACGCGTTGGCACCTACGTAGAGAATTGACTGATACTGTCTCGACGGTTTGCACCTCCCGACTGCAAGGGGACAACCAGGAACCTGTGTCGAGGCTTGTGCGCCCAGTGTCCAGTAGGGATATGCATTGACCACATCCACGCTCTGTCCCGATTCATAGGAGATCTCATTCGAGTTGATCCAGGCAGCACCGGTAATTGCTGCAACTTTATCCATCCGACCACCTGATCCGAACAGACCCGATCGCTCAGCGTCAGTCACAATTTGCCGAGACCATCCGATCGACGCCTGCTGGTTCATCCAACCAAGGGATGGATCATTTACATTGATTACCCTCACATTTTCGCCCGCTACGCCGAGAATGACCAGTGAACCCATAACAGAAACCACGGCTATCAACCCGATCTGCATTGAGAGCATGAGGTTATGGCGCGAGATTGACCTGATCTTCCTGAGCAAAACGTCTAAAAGCGCCAAGAAGATCAAAACGAAGCCAAAACCCTGTGTGTAGGCGGATATATAGGCGATCCCCCAGGTCAGCGTCCCCTGCCATGTTTCGGTGGCTGCCACGATGATCGCCGGGCCGAACAGAAGCACAACACCTATGGCAAATAAGGCGGCATCATCTCGAGGCGCGAGTGTCTGATGACGTAACGCTTGCGCAATGGCTCCAGCGACCAGTACAAAAAGCACACCGCTAAAAACTGACCAATGCGGTGCCGTCAAGATGCCAGTCAGATCACGAGAGCCACCGAGATAGAACTCTGAAAATGGCAGTGTGCCGACTACCTGCTTACCCAACGTCGTGAATACCTTTGGCGGTGAGAGATCTGCGGTGTACGAAGCAGCAGTACCCGCCGTCAATGCCAAACGGAGATACAGCACATACCCGCCAATCAACATCATCGGCAATGCTGATGAAGCAATACCCGCGATCACCCGCTCTCGCGGCGGATGCCGATGCCACATAGCGATCCATAAAATCGGAAGCATCAGATAGCTCGTCTCGTAGGTGGTGAGCGCGAGAGCCCAGACAACCGCGGTGACGATGAGCCATACCCTTTTCCCAGAGTCAAGGTAATTCAGCGTCGAGTTTGCTGCAATCAAGACGAGCGCCAACATCACCTCTTGCTGGCCTGAGAATTCCTGAATACCGTCATAAAAGAACCGGAACTCAAATCCCGCCACCACCAAGATCACAAATAAATATGCAGTCCAGCGCTGGCGAGTAAGCCTGGCAAGAAACAGATACGCCAGGACTAGATCTGCCATAACCGCGGAGATCAAAAAGACCTTGTAAGAAAACCGGGTCTGAAAAATGTTGAACACCAAAGTGCCTTCAGCGATTGAGGTCGGAAAGAATCTCCCCGAGGACTTCATCCAGCCCTTTGTCGTGGCGACGATAAAGCTGAGGATGCTCTGGTGAGTCGCATGTAGCTGGGCAGGGAACTGAGAATTCCAGATGTCATCAGCGCTGTAAGCACCGCCAAGGAGGCTCCAAAGGACATGTAATGCGTTTGCGACGGCAATTGCTACGAGGCCCGCAATCGCAAGCCGAGCAACGTACTTATGATCAAATCTCAGATTTTTCGGCAGTTTCATCAAGGCTTCGTAGACCAGATCGGAAGATAATGCCGGGGGCAAATCGCGTTCAGATCCCTCTTTCGCGTAATCCACCCTGACAGTGTGAATCGGGGATGACCGCAACGCATTGTTGCAAGGCTAGCAGCGGGCTCTCGACGGTTCGCGCTTCTATACGAGAGCCTCGCCCAAAAATAACTACTCCTCGTGTCGAGATGTGCTGGCGCATGTCTTATCCCTGGTGCTCGTCGGGAACAGTATGTTTCTCGCCAAACCTCAGCAGATGCCATTGGACTGGAGGCACAAGTATTCGGCAAATCCAGAACTACTCAGGAAGACCCCCCACGGAGAGCCCGAGATCAAGAGACATCTGACCTTCGATGCGCAATGACGGCATACTCGCCCTCAACCCATCGATCCACTTCAAGCGACTCGGTTCCGTTGGGAAATATGACGCGTGCTTCATCAAAACCCTCCTCCATCAAGAGGGCCAACAGAACCTCGGGGAAGATGGGCCGCTCGTGCGTAAGGTCCGTCCAGAACGTTCGAAATGCCGGTACCGAATACGGGTTGACCGTCTCAAGAATCAAAACGCCACCCTCGCTCAGAGATCTATAGCTCTCCCGAAGAAAATGACGTAACTGCGAATAACTCAGGTGTTCAATAAATTGCGCAGAAAAGATTGTCGAGATACTTCCATCTTCTCGACTTCGAAGAAAAGCAACCGCGTCTTGCTTAATGACCTCATGGCCCTTTTCAGTTGATCTTTCTACCATCGATTCATCGATATCAACGCCTATGGCGTTGACTCCTGCATCGCGAAGGACATCTAGAAATTCACCGCGACCGCTTCCAATGTCCACAACAGTATCCGCAGGGTTAATGAGGCTTACGTAGGCCCTCATCCTGTTGCGGATAAGTTCTTCGGGTCCCCGGAAGATGTCCTCAAAGCTCGCATGTCCAAGGCCCTTTCGCGAATTCCCCCTGAATCCGAGGAACTCCTTGTCAACGCCCTCTCTCAGCGTGAAGGTCTCTGGATCTGACATATACGGAATCACCTGCAACTGTGCAGATTGGCTTTGACTGGCATCGGCCACTGTTCGTTCAATGTCGCGATTCCTCGCGTTCATCTCAGCAACAAGCCCGCTGGCATCGGCCACTGTTCGTTCAATGTCGCGATTTCTCGTGTCCATCTCAGCAACAAGCCCATTTAACGTTTCGATATTTGTGTTGAACTGAGACAAGATCTTCTGAACAAGATCGACCTTCATCCCGAGAGCTCGCGCACCTTGAGATTCCCGCGTTTGAGCATCTTCGAGACGGAGCAGGCTCTCCTGCATTGAATTCCACAGTCGGGCGAGGTGCTCGGTTCCCATCGCGAGCGCCAAATTGATTTCCTTTTGTTGATTGTCGCGTACCAGCATCAGCTTTCGCAAAATTCTGCGAGCAATGCGGCCGATCTTGTCGAAACGGGATCGTCCGTCATAGGCAATGGGCCGCGCTGCAAGCTCGATGAGCGGTGGCGTCACATCCTCCATCGCGGCACCTTCAGAGGTCCGTGCATTTTTAGATCCCTTCTCGGTACCAGTTTGTGCGCCTTTCGTAGAACCACTGAGAGCTGACGCGCCGTGACGGGCGTCACCATCAAGACTTTCGATCGCGTGCTGGTACCTCTCCAAAATAAACGAGGATGTCGCGTCCGGCGAGTGTTTCTCCTCCATATATTGGCGGGCACGACCGCCCACTTTTGCTGCTGCAGCCGGGTTCTCAAAGACGTACCGCATCGCCTTGGCCGCCTCGGAGATGTCGGGCTCGGCCCATCTCGCACCTGGCCGATACGGATCACACCCTTTGGGTACCAGACCATAGGTGAACGGGATCAGGTATGAATTATCGGCTTTCATGAAATCCATATTCCCCGAATATGCCGTCGCAATTACCGGTTTGCCTAGCGACATCGCCTCGGCAATAGTCAGACCTAGACCTTCACTTCTGTGCAACGAAACATAACAATCCGACTCGTTGAAGAGACTGACGTTGTCGTCGCGTTCCAGATACTTGTCAAGAATCACAATGTCTGACCTACCACGCGCGCGGATCCGTATCTTCTCGAGTCCTGCGAGCCGCTTGTCACCATTCAATGCCTTAATGACCAGAACTGGACCTTCGTTTGGCTGGAAGGCTTTGGTAAATGCATCAATGACGCCCAACGGATTCTTGCGGTCGAAGATACTCAACAAATCAAAGCAAAAGAGAAACAAGAATCCTTGGGGAATACCAAGAGTGGATCGGTCTAAAGCGGTCTCCACGCGGTCGACCTGCACCGTCACGGGGAGAGTGTAAACCGGTTTGAGGCCACGTGCGGCTATTGCCTCCCGTGTGAATTCACTTGAGGCCCATATCTCGTCGACATATTGAAAAGACGTATCGAACTCCTCCGGGAACTCCTCTATCTCCCATGCCCAGACACCGATGGTATAACGATTTCGAAAATATTCAGCTCCCATTCGATAAGCAAAATGGACAATTGAATCTGCATTCATGCACACGACATTGATCGCGTGACCATCTGCTTTCCGATCTATGAAATCAAGATTCTGCCGGTGGATCACATCTGTGATGGTTAGCGTTGAATACGGAATTCCTGAGGTCGCGATCGTTTTGATGGTGTTGCGTCCAAGTTCACCAACACCCATCTCAGCTTTGAAATACCCAGAAACCTGAATGCCACCTTGGAACACATCGGGTCGGCGACTCCCCGATCCAACGTTGGAGACGATTCCCACCTCGCCGAGGACCTTGGGGATCAGGCGTTGATCAAAGTTGCCTTTTGAGGATTCGTCCCAGCACCAGGCAACGAGGGCGGTGAGGCCGGTACCGGTCGCGTCCGGAAAGTGATGTTGAAGATCAGCTCGACCTTCATACATCTTCTTGAGATACCTCGAGATAACCTCTTTTTCGTCAGGGGAATTCAGCCAAAGAACAAACAGATCAGCTCGGTAAAACGGGTTCGGAGGAATCGGTGCCTCGTCAGCTTCGCCTTTGAGCAGAGCATCCCGATAGGCCTGTCGCATGTAGATGTCATATGGCATTCCGTTGTCAAGATTGGAATACCCGTATGTGTTCTCCGAGGTCTCGTCATAACCTTGCGCGAAAAGCTGCTCGGCATAGAAATCACAGAGAATTTTCAGATCAGGCGACTCTGAAAACAGTATCCGAGCGTTTCCGCCCTGGTATTTACTGAGAAGCTCGGGAACCCGGGGGTTGTATCCGCTGAAATGGAAAAAATTTATCGGGCGACCATCAATCAAGTACTGGTTCGTCGTTGGATCGAAGGCAAACCTGTACCCATGGAGATTCCAGTAGGCAACGTTGTAGGTGGGATCTTTGAGAATGAAAGCGTCAAACATTGAAGGTGCAAAGTCAACCCAACGTTGGTCAACGAACCGCATATTTACTGGCTCAGAGAGACATTCCCGTCGAAGTCGTTCCCTCCAAAACTTGAGAAAACGAAGTCCGGACAAGCCAACTCCGATGAAACCGAGATTATAGATCCCCGCTGCCAGAATCTCGCTCTCGGAGACACTCTTTCCATCACGCGGAATTGGTTGTATTGAATGAGGCGTTATGACAATCTCGTGCCGCTCCAGAAGTTCAACGATCTCGCCAAGAGATCGAAACACCATAATGTCGGGATCAAGGTAGATAACGGGTTCGTTCCATCGATCGATCAGCTTCTGCAAAAGCCAGGGTTTGACCGCCGTCGCGAACTCCGTCACGCCATAGAAAGCAGCCATCCTCAGCGCCTCTTGGTCGTCAATGCCTACTTCATCGAGGCGCAGTACCTCAAAATCTTCTTGAGCTGAAGCAGTTGACTTGTACCGATCGTCGATAACGAGAACAGAGAGGGTTCCTCCAGGATTTGTCTCAAAAAACGAGGAAGCAAGAACGCGCGCGAGGGAAAGATAGTTGCGCGCGATAATTGTACAAACGTGTATGGCCATCTAGAGAAGTCCTGTCGCACCTTGCCGGGATTATTTTAGACCTCCCCTTATCCTAGCCAGCGGCTGACAATTTCCTGATTCAACAAGACCGGATTTACTGCTTCAGATTGACCCTGAAGGCACGCCGCCCGATATTGAGTCTCTATGGCTCTTGAGTGTGCCAAGCACGATGATCCTTTTTCAATTTGCACATTGCGCCACAGCAACTCGCTGTGGTCGAATGAGCCATGATCAATCACTGGCGAGCCGGACCACTCTCTCCTGTCTCTTTGTCAAAGTACGACCCAGACAGTACCCATCATGGGCCAGGGAACCGCGCAGAGACTAAAACTGCGACCTTGCCAATGCACGCCCGGCTCCTCGACCTCCAAGAACGCCTTTGGGCCGAACATCGCAGGTCGCTGCTTGTCATCCTCCAGGGTATCGATGCCGCCGGCAAAGATGGCACGATTTCGCATGTCTTCCAGGGGGTGAATCCACTCGGTACTCGCGTTGCTGCATTCAAGGCACCGACATCTACCGAGCTTGAACACGACTTCCTCTGGCGTATTCATGCGGAGGTCCCATCTGCCGGTGAAATCGGAATTTTCAATCGTTCACAGTATGAAGATGTGCTTGTTCCCTATGTCCACGGACAGATCTCAAAGGATGAGCGCAACCGTCGAATTATTCACATCAATGAATTTGAGAGCCTGCTCACAGATTCAGGTACAACGATTGTGAAATTCTTTCTGCATATCTCAAAAGATGAGCAGCGCGAACGACTGCAAGAGCGCCTTGACATACCAAGCAAGCGCTGGAAGATGCAGCTTGCCGACCTCGACGAGCGCGCACTTTGGGATAACTATCAGGAAGCATTCGAGATGATGCTTGAGCACACCTCAACAGAGGTGGCACCGTGGCAAATTGTCCCGGCTGATCACAAGTGGTACCGGAACTACGTGGTGAGCACGATCCTGATTGACGTACTCGAAAACATGAACCCTCAACACCCCGATGTTCCAAGCTTCAAAGGTGTCGTCATAGAGCCCTGATCCCGGGAGAGTCCCGTTCAAGACTCTGCGCACCAGCGAACGAAGAGCTACCGGCAGTCGCGACACAGCCCGACGATCTCCACAGTGTGCTCGATCTCACGAAACCCATGGCGCCTCACGGTCACCGGTCATCCAGATGGCACTTGTTGCTCGCTCACCGAGGCCCCGACCTACACTTTGGACTGGGGAACGAACCGTATGGAAGCGACATCGAGCGTGCAGCTGACCAGTAAGGACAGGTCAGACGAGCGCCGCACCCGCATACAGGCACTTGCCACTGCTGCTCCCTTTGCCCTCGTGGTCGCAACAGTCGCCTTCAACCTCGTCACGCTGCATGCAGAGACCACACCGATCGCCTATCTCAATGACGGAACCGTGCATTCGGAGATGGTCCGCTTTGCCACCGCTCAGATCCGCGCCGGTCATTTCCCCCTCACGGGCTGGTTTCCCCTGCTTGGCGAGGGATCGCCACAGTTCATCCACTACCAGAGCCTTGGCGCGATGCTCACCGGCGGACTCGGCGTACTCATCGGGCCCAACGTTGCCTACGCCTGGGTGCTCTATCTCACCCTTGCGACCTGGCCGATCAGCATCTATCTCGCGATCCGCCTGCTTGGCTTTGACCGACTGAGCGCATCGTTCGGAGCAATGCTCTCGCCGCTCGTCGTCAGCACGCTTGGTATCGGATACGAACAGCAGTCCTATCTATCTATCGGATACGGCCTTTGGAGCCAGCTGTTCGCGATGTGGACCCTTCCCCTCGCATGGGGCTGGACGTGGCGGGCAACCGAGAATCGTCGGGCGATCCTGCCGGCCACCGTGTTCATCACCCTGACGATCGCGTTTCATTATTTCACCGGATACCTCGCGATCTTCGGCATGCTGATTGCCTTCCTCACCTCCGCGTCACCACTTCGCACACGGGTCCGCGGCTTTCTCGAACTCGCGATCTTTGTCGGATTGACGAGTGCCTGGGTCGTCGTTCCACTTCTCCAGCTTCGTCCCTTCGCGTCGATCAATGAGTTCCTGATCCATGGCCCGGACGTCAACTCCTATGGAGCGAGACGGATCATCTCCTGGCTGGTCACCGGTCAGCTGTTCGACGCGCACCGCCGACCCGTGCTCAGCGCGTTCGTCTTTCTCGGGCTGTCGATCACCCTGTTGCGCGCACGACACGATCGAAGATCGCGCAATCTCCTCGCCCTGTTTGTCCTCACGCTCCTCGCCTTCTTTGGCCGCACCACCTTTGGTGTGCTCTTTCGACTGCTTCCCGGCAGTGAGGATCTCTTCCTGAGGCGTTTTGTCATGGGGGTCCAGCTCGCTGGCATCATCGCAGCCGGGATAGGAATGGCGCCCGTTATACGCGCGATCGGTACAGCTGCGCGCACGATGCACGCCCGTCTCCACATCTTCGACGGATCGCGCGACAAGATCTGGCTGTTTGAGCGCGTCTGCGCGTTTGCGCTCGTCGTGTCGGTATTGATCCCCTGCTGGAGCCAGATCATTGCGATTGACCAGGCCGAGGCCACAAACATCGCCTTCCAGCACCGCGCCGACCAGACTTCAGGGGCGATCATCGCCCCGATCATCTCCGACATTGCAACACATGGGGGCCGCGTCTACGCGGGACTTCCCGTGCAGACAGGCGAAGTGGGTGGTTGGGGGTCGTCACTCACCGTCGGCAAGGTTCCGGTATTCAAGTACCTCACCCACTTCAACCTTGACGTCGTCGGATACACCCTGAGAACGGCATCGTTGATGACCGACCCCGAGGCCTACTTCGACGAGAACATCTCGAGCGACTTCCCGCTGTTTGGCGTCAGGTGGCTCATCTACCCACTCGACAAGCGACCACCTAAGGGCGCGACACTCGTCATGCGAAGGGGCGCATATGTGCTCTGGGAGCTGCACACGAGCGGAGTCATCCAGCTCGTCGACACCGTCGGTGCGATCTCCGCAGACCGGACCAATATCGGCGCGCGCACTGCAGCATTTATCCGCTCGACCCTCGCAGGCAGGGCACGCTATCTCACCGTCGGATTCAATCGCGCACCCGCACCGATGCCCACGCTGCCCGACAGATCAACGCCAGCTGGCCTGCCCGGGGAGATCACAGGTTCACACCTCGCGCTTGACCGTGGTTTCGCCTCGGCCAGCGTCAATGCGTCGCGCGCCTCGGTGGTGGTGCTGAAGGCCTCATTCGATCCGGGCTGGCAGGCAGAGGTGGACGGCCGACCCGCGAAGACGGAAATGATCGCTCCGGCCTATGTCGGCGTGAGGGTGTCACGCGGACATCACCTCGTCAGCTTCACCTACAAAAGCGACGCCCACGTCGGATCTCTGCTGCTGGTCCTCCTCGGATCCGCCACCCTCTGCATTGCTCGCTTCCTCTGCGCGAAACGTTCAAGAGAGCCGCGATCTTCCCGCAGAAGGTGTCTGAACACAGATTCAACTGGCCCCTGAATCCATAGGGGTCTGAGGTTCTCCCCTAAGTCTTCAACCGGCACTCCATGTGCAACGGGCGAGATCCACTCAAGAGAGGCGACACCAGGTTACATGGCTGTCTGGAGGAATTCCGTCAGCAGGCGGTGGATTCTCAATATCTCCTGGCACCACGAATCCCTGCAGACAATCTCCTTTCGATAAAACGCAGGTTGATTCGGTTCGCATACGTCGCTGTCTCGACGTTTATACCGGGTTATACTGATGGTATGAAGACAGCAATCTCTCTCCCCGATGACACATTCGACAGAGCATCGCGTCGCGCCAGAGACCTTGGAATGAGCCGGTCGGAGTTCTTCACCCGCGCCGCGAAGCGTTACCTTGACGAGCTTGAAGTCGAATCAGTGACCGAACAGATCAACCGGGCCATCGCCAGTATCGCCGGAGACGATTCCGCGACAGACGCGGTCGCCAAGGGCCACGCGCTGTTGGCCAGCGACTCCAGCAATTGGTGATCGAACGCGGTGGCATCTATTGGGCAGATCTCGGAGCGCCAGCTGGCTCTCGGCCAGCAAAAAGACGACCGGTCTTGGTGATCTCTGCCGGGACATACAACCAGAGCCAACTGGCGACTGTTCTCTGTGCGGTCATCACCTCCAACACTGACTTGGCAGCGATGCCCGGGAACGTGTTTTTTCCCGCGTCCGCGACTGGATTGCCACGTGATTCGGTCGTCAACGTGACCGCTTTGGTCACCTTGGAAAAGACAGATCTCGCCGAACAAACCGGTACTGCCTCGCTCCATCTCATGCAAGAGGTCGATCGCGGTCTCCGTCACGTTCTCGATCTCCGTTGAGGAGATTCACAACACTGACTGGACCAAATCGAAGACGGAACCCGGTCAGTGGAAGAGCGGAATGGCATGACTACCTCCAAGTAGATCGCGACCAAACTCTCACGTGTGGTCTACTTTTTAGGGGTCAAGGTCACGTCGCTCAGACGGTAATAACGTGAATCAGTTCTTCGAGGCCGACGAAGTCGCCCGGGTTGCGCGTATAGAGTTCCAGACCATTGGCGTGAGCGATTGCCGCGATGAGCAGATCCGCTATGCGCGATCGGTGCGTGCGGCCGCTACTGGCAACGGCCGCAACAATCTGGCCAAAACTTCGCGCGGCGGCTGCATCGAAGGGGATTGGCTCGAAGGTTGCTTCGGTTTGCGACAGGCACGCCTGACGAATTGATTGCTCGGTGACGGTGGACGCCAGAATTGGGTCGGCGGCCAATTCTGCAAGCGTGATCGCGCTGACCGCGATCTCCTCAGGCAGGGCTCTTTGGACCGAAGGATCATCCCAGTCGATGACGACCGAAGTGTCAAGTAGCCCCGTGGTCATCAAAGATCTCGGGGCTATCCCACTCCGTCCTTGGGGGCGGAGAGGGATAGCCCCGCTGGGCCGCTAGGCCGAGATTGCGACCACAAGGTGATATGTTTACGAACGTGTGTTCGATGACCGTGCGGTACACCTATCGGTTGCGCGTCTCCCGATCCCAGGCCGAATCGCTCGAGCAGGTCTTTGACACCTGTCGCTCGGTGTGGAACCACGCACTCGGGCGGTGGCAGTCCGCGTGGCGCGACGAGCATGTGACACTCCGGTATAA
>Ga0307373_10000783_pt1 | contig 61061 bp, 58 predicted proteins | sample OX2MG_FD_202534 | JGI IMG/M metagenome (GOLD analysis project Ga0307373, IMG submission 202534) | Soil microbial communities from Risofladan, Vaasa, Finland - OX-2 | ecosystem: Environmental > Terrestrial > Soil > Coastal area > Acid sulfate soil | place: Finland: Risofladan, Vaasa | collected... | reverse complement strand
CCACTTCAAAACTTCGTTCTGTCGAAAAAATGCTCGAGCTGAAAAATTTCATGGATGAAATTTTTGGGCGTCTCCCGGCCCAGTGCGTGGGGACCGCGCGTCCTTCAAGGCTATGTGGCTGTATTAGGCACACCGGCGCTATCGTTTAGCTATATCGTTCTTAGCGGCGTTGCTTTGATCCAGCGTTGTTCGAAGTGCGAACGGAGGTGCGCGATCACTTGTTTCGCGCGCGTTTGGAGGCCCCAATCGATTTGATCGGGCTTATCGAATGCGGCGGAGGCATTTGCGCTGCCGATCCATGCGCGCGCGCCGGCTAGCGCGAATTTTTCGCTGGCCGGACAGGTTCGCACTTGTACGCCGTCGTTCGCGAGCTTCGATAACGCGGCGCGCTCTTTGGCGTTGCCGCGAAGATCGCGCGCGGAGACCAATAGGCGCACGCGTTCGCCGCGCTCGGCGCGTGCGTCGATGGCGGCAAAGGCGCAGTTGTAGGCGCTGACCGATTCGCTTTCGATATCGACGCAATCGCGAGATGCGGCGGCGATCGTCCGTGCTTCCGATGCGAGCGCGGCGCGTTTGCCGGTCGCGAAGCCGCGCGAAGCGGCGACGGCCTGCCCGAGGGTGATATCGCGCACCATTCGTACGTGTGAGGGTGCGTCGTCGCGGACGATGGTGTCGCAGCCGTCGTGCGGCCAGTTGCAGTCGTCGAGATAGAGTGCGTCATCGGCGACGATCGCTTTGGCGTGCAGGGCTGCTTCGCCGGGGGCCCCGTGGAGCAATCGCGCGTCGGCTCCGGCGGAGCGCAGGGCGGCGACGGCGGCGGCGTTGGCTCGTTGCAACCCGCCCGCGGCATCCTTGTATGGGGTGCCTTCTAAACGGACGACGACGTGGGCGCCGCGGCGCGCGGCCGACGCGAGCCCGTCGAGCACGGGGCCGGACGGCAACGCGTACGATGCGCAGGTGACCTCTCGCGCCCTTCGCAACGCTCGGAGCACGTCCTCGGTTGAAGCTAGGGTTATCATGGCATCGTTACTTCCCGACAAAGGTCGCTCGGCGCAAGAGACTCGGGTACAAGGAGAGGGTCGGGGCGTTCTGAAAGAGCCGCACAGATCAACTATGAGCACTACGCCAACGCTCCGGCCGCCCGGAAATGACAAGGGTGCGTTCGTGCGCGAGATGTTTGCCGACATTGCCCCTCGCTACGACGCCGCCAATCGCGTTCTCACCGCGGGCCTCGACGAGCGCTGGCGCAAACGCGCCATCGCGCTCCTCGCGCCGCCTCATGGCGGGCGTATTCTCGATCTGTGCTGCGGAACGGGCGACGTGGTGTTCCATCTGCTGCGCACCGACCCGAGCCTGGAACTCACGGGGGTCGATTTCTGCGAACCGATGCTCGCGGGAGCCCGAGCGCGCGCACCGCGCGAGGCGCGGGGACGGGCGACGTTTTTGGAAGGCGACGTGATGGCGTTGCCGTTCGCCGATGCAAGTTTTGACGGAGCCACTATGGGGTTTAGCCTGCGCAACGTCGTGGATATCGACCAGGTGCTACGCGAAGTGCGCCGCGTGCTCCGTCCGGGCGCGCGATTCGTCAATCTCGACGTAAGCAAGGCGCCCAACCCGCTCTTCAAACGGGCATTCGATCTGTATTTCTACGGCCTCGTGCCGTTGATCGGCGGCATCATCGGCGGGTCGAAACGCGCCTACACCTATCTGCCCAATTCGCTCACGCATCATCCCAATGCGGACGCGCTCCGCGAGCGGTTCGAACGCGTCGGATTCGCGCAGAGCGGCTACGTGCGGTTGATGGGCGGTTCGATCGCCATCCACTATGGAACGAATCCATGATGCACGGGGCTCTTGAGAGCGAATCGAACCTCTACGCGCTCGTGGAAGCATTCTTCGCGTCGTCGTTTTCGACCGACAACGCGATCATTACCGAAGCGGTAAAACGCATGCTGGCGGCCGGGGGAAAGCGCTTGCGCCCCCGCGTGACGCTGCTCTCCGCGCAAGCCTGCGGTGGGGATGCAGCGGAGCATCTGCACTTGGCTGCATACATGGAATTGATCCACGTTGCGACGCTGATCCACGACGACGTCGTCGACAATGCGAAGACGCGACGCGGCGTAAACGCAACCGCCATCGATTACGGCAATCGCGTCAGCGTGCTCGCGGGCGATTACCTCTTTGCGTGGATATTCAAGAACGTCACGGCAAACTACCCGCATCCGGTGCCGAACATACTCTCGTCGACGCTGGCCGATATTTGCGACGGCGAGGTGCTGCAGCTTCGCGCGCTCGGCAACTTCGATCTCGGCCTGAACGGCTACGTGGAGGTCGCGCGCAAGAAAACGGCATCGCTGTTCGCGGCTTCGGCGCAATGCGGGGCGATCATGGGCGGCGGTTCGAGCGAGGAGATCGCCGCGCTGCACGCCTTCGGCGAGCTCTACGGGATCGCGTTCCAGATGAACGACGACTTGCTCGATATGACCGCGGACGAGCTGACGGTCGGCAAGCCGGTCGGCAACGACCTTACCGAGCGTAAGATGACGATTCCCTTGATTTTGGCGCTGGGGCGCGGCGATCGCAACTTTCGTTCGACGATCGAGCGTTTCTATGCCGGGAGCGAGAACGGCGCGATGATCGGTAGCATGATTCGCGCTATCGACGGCCAGGGTGGCCTCGAAGCTACCCGCGAACGGATCGGCGAGTATGTAGTGCGCGCTAAGGCGGCGCTGCAGCCTCTTCGGGAAGGCGTGTCGAAAGAGAGCTTGGCGAACCTTGCCGATGCCCTGCTCGTTTGAGTAGGGAGAGGAGATAACCACCTATGTCCATCCACCCACTCTTTGCCATCATCGATGCGCCGATCATTATCGGTATCTTGGTGGTGGGCGCCGTGCTCTTCGGAGCCGACAAGCTTCCGAAGCTGGCGCGCAGCGCCGGGCAGGCGAAGAAAGAATTCATGATGGGGCAGATCGAGGCCGATGAAGCGACCGCGAAGGCCCGCGAAGAAGCCCGTTCCCGTATGGCGGCCCAGACCGCCGCGGCGGATCCGATGAGCAACGTCGAGGCCGGAAGCATGTCCGGCGAAGCGGTCCCGCAGCCGACCGCCGGCAAGGGCACGCCGAGCGCCTAATTGCAGGATACCGTCACCGAGCCGCACGCTTGGGATCAGAAGGAGATGTCGTTTACGGAGCACCTCGGGGAGCTCCGTAACCGTCTATTGATCGCGATCGGAACCGTCGGCGTCATCGCGCTCGTGCTCTTCTATCCCTCGCAATTCATCATCAAATGGATGGTGAACGCGTATTTTCACGGCATCACGCTCCACGCGTTCGGCCCGGCCGACGTCATCTTCATCGAGATCAAATTTTCGGTGATCGGCGGCATCATCGTCGGCCTTCCGATGCTCTTATACCAGCTCTGGATGTTCGTGGTGCCGGCCGTGCACCCGCGCACCCGGCGGATGGTCTACGCGTTTATCGCGCCTTCGTTTTTTCTGGCGGCGCTGGGCTTAGCCTTCGCGCATTTCATCGTCATTCCACGCGTGATCGCGGCGCTGGTGAGCATTACGGATGCGATCGCGACGCCGACCTTCGGAGTTAGCGAAACGCTCAATTTCTTGCTGATTCTGCTCGCGCTCTTCGCACTGATCTTTCAACTGCCGATCGTCTTGATCGGTCTCGCGCGGCTGGGGATCGTGAGCGCGGCCTTTCTGAGCAAATACCGACGCCACGCACTTTTCGCAATGGTCATCGCCGCCGGAATCGCCGCGCCCGATGGCAACCCGCTAACCATGGCCTTGCTTGCTTTCCCCATGTACGTTCTGTACGAAGTTTCCATTTGGATTATCATCGTGCTTGAGAAGTCGTGGCGACGCGCTGAAGCTTCCGCCTAGCCTGGAGATGTCGTGATCGCAACTCGCTCATCGCTCGATGCCGCCTACGATAACGTCGTACGCACCTTCGGTAACGTCTTATTCGCCGTCTTGCTGTTCTTGGTGTGGGGCGTCTTTACGATCATCGGCGTCGTGGTCGACCAAGGCAAAGACGCGAGCACCTATTTCAGCGCGTATCCCGCCCCGATCGCTCGAGCCCTGATCCGCCTGGGCTTCGATAATATCTATCACTCGCCGTGGTACGTCGGCATCATCGGATTGATCTTGCTCTCGCTTGCCGTTTGCACGTTCAAGCGAGTGATCCCGGCCCGGCTTCCACCCCTACGGCCGGTGAAAATCGACAAGATCCCGCTCAACGCTTCGGTGAGCGTGCGCGGCGACGAAGCCGGCGTCCGCGCGAAGGTCGAGGCGTTTTTTCGTAACCGTGGTTGGCATATTCGCAATCGCGAATTCGACGGCGTCGAGTGGGGCTTTGCGGATAAGCACAATTGGGCGCGCCGCGGAGTGTTGATCGCGCATCTCGGATTCGTGATCATCGCGGCCGGTACGACGATCTACTGGGCCAAGGGCTTCTCCGGCGATGCGGCCATACTCACCGGCCAAACCGCGGAAATTCCGCAGACTCACGCGATCTTCCACCTCAACAGCTTCCGCTACACGATCGCTCCGATCGCCACCAAGAGCGGAATGGTCTATCAACCGATCGACTACGTCTCGCACGTCACGGTCACCGGCAAGAACGGCGTGCCGAAGAACTACACGGTCCGCGTCAACCACCCCATCAACGTCGATGGGACCCTGTACTACCAGTCGAGCTACGGTTTCGGAATGCGCTTCTTGGTGACGCACGACGGCAAGCGCGTCGCATCGCTCTCGGATCGCACGTTAAAAGAAGGCGACACGATCGATATCCCCGGGACGCAGAGCACGATCGAATACACGCGCTTCGTCCCGACCGTCGATCGCGTAAGCGGGCAACCCTCCGCGGACCCGCGCGTCAACGACCCGGCAACCGTACTCAACCTTTTCGTGGGCGGCTCGTCGGCGGGCGCCGCGCTGGTCCCATTGCATAGCGCTATCGATCTAGGACGCGGCTGGCAGATTACCCCGAACCGTTACGTCCTGTACAGCGGTTTTCAGTATCGCTACGATCCCGGCATCCCCTTGGTCGGCATCGGCGCGTTGGTGCTCGTCGCCGGCCTGATTATCTCGTTCTACTTCCTGCCCGCGCGCCTGTACGTTCGCGTCGAAGCGGAAGCTCATTCACAAACCTGTACGGTCGGCCTAGCCGCTACAACCGTAAAGGGCTACGATATCTTTGAAACCCAATTCCGCGAATTGATCGCGGAATTCACGAGTTCGATGGAGCCGCCCGGCCCCAGCGCTCACTTCTCTCCCGCGGAGGCGTATTAATACGATGGGCTCACATATTTCGGTCGACGAACTGATGATGATCGTGGCACTGGCGTGCTACACGCTCGGCGCGCTGGCGCTCTTGATGTTCTTCTTTACGCGCGAGGACTGGCTGCGCAATTTGGGCGCTCCGCTCGCGATCGCCGGCTGCGTTACCCAGTTCGCGCAGTTGGTCGTGCGCTACGAATTGACGCATATTTGGCCGCTGCTGAATCTGTACGGTTCGCTCTCGCTCTTTTCGGCGATGTCGGTCGCCATTTTCATCGGCTTCGCGATTCGTTACAAACTCTGGTTCGCGGGCGGATTCGTGCTGGCGATGGCCGCGATTTTTCTCGCGTACGGCGTCACCTGGAACGAAGGCACGATGCCGGCCGTACCGTCGCTGCAGTCGTACTGGGCCAAGGTCCACGTCCCGATCGTCGTTTCGTCGTATGCGGCGTTTCTGGTCGCGTTCGTCTTCTCGTGCATCTATCTCGTGAAATACTACGCGGAGCGCCACTACAGCTCGCGCCCGGCCGGGCCTCTCGTCGCCGCCGGCGACGCCGGTACGCCGGCGAACTTCGCCGGTGCTCATGCGAACATTTCGTACTCCGGAACCGAGCAGGCCAAGATCACGCGCGACACGCCGGCAATTGCCGCCGCGGCCGCCATGGGCAACCCCACCGCGACCTGGCTCACCTCGTTGCCGACGCTCGCGCAACTCGACATCGTCGTCTATCGCGCCGTCGCCATCGGATTGCCGCTGATCTCGATCGGCATCATCACCGGGGCGGCCTGGGCGAAGGAAGCGTGGGGCGCCTACTGGCAGTGGGACCCCAAAGAGACCGCGGCATTAGCGACTTGGATCGTCTATCTCGCGTACATGCATCTGCACACTCGCAACAATTGGCGCGGGCTGCGGACAAACTGGGTCAGCATCCTCGGGTTCGCGACCGCGATCTTCTGTTATTTGGGCGTCAATATCTGGATCAGCGGCCTCCACAGCTACAAGATGTAGGGCTCCGAAGCGACATCCGTCTGCTCGCTCCGAGTTAGGTCCTCGCCCCTAGGAAGAGGGCGGGCTTACAATCCATTGGAAACAAGGATCCGATTCATCTTTCCGGAGAGAGTGAGCTTTGTCTAAGCATTCTGCGGATGCCTCAGAGGGCGTCCAGCGTTCGGTCCACAGCGCCTACGACGACCCCGGCACGCCCGAGGAGATGACGCGGCGCACGTTTATGGCTAACGCCACACTCGTGATCGGCGGCGTCATCGGCCTGGGCCTCGCGATCCCGATCGTCGGGTCGCTGCTCCCATCGAGCAAAACGACTAAGGGCAACTGGTCCCCGCTTACGGCCGACGAGCTTAAGCAGCTCCAGGCCGCAACGGCGAAACCGGTCAAGCTGACCTTTCAGCTCAAGGCGAAGGATTCGTACCTTCCCGAGCAGTCGTCCGAGGAGTACGTTTGGGGCATCAAGGTCGATCCGGCCAAGTTTGAGGCCAAGCGCCCCAACCTCTTCAAGAAGGGCAGCACGGCCGCGGTGGACGGCTACGACGCGGTAAATCTGGACTTCGTCATCTTCAGCCCGATCTGTCCGCATCTCGGCTGCCGCTTCGCCTGGAACGACGGCGCGGATAAGTTCGAATGCCCGTGCCACGGATCGCAATTTGCCCTCGATGGCGAACACCTCGCCGGGCCGGCACCACGCGGTCTCGATCCGCTCCCGCTGCGCGAGCAGAGCGGCGCCGCCGAGATCATGTGGATTCGCTATAAATCGACGGTGCCCGACCGCATCGTCATCTCGTACACATCGTAAGGAAGGATCATCGCATCGATGCTCAACTGGATTGAGTCGCGCACCGGCTTCGTCTCGATGGCGAAGGATTTCTTGGTGGAAGACATTCCCGGTGGCGCGAGTTACTGGTACGTTTTCGGCAGCGCGACGATGTTCGCGATGATCATGCAGATCGTCACCGGCATTTTTCTCACGTTCTTCTACGCGCCATCGGCGGCGACCGCATGGGAATCCACCCGCGCGATCTATCTGAACCCGTTCGAACACATGATCCTGTCCATCCACTATTGGGGTTCGTCGGCGATGATCGCGCTGGTCTTCTTGCACTTGCTGCAAGTCTTGATCTGGGGCGCCTATAAGTCGCCGCGCGAACTGCAGTGGGTCGTCGGGCTGCTGCTGCTGCTCGTAACCCTGGTACTCGGCTTGACCGGCTACTTGTTGCCGTGGGATATGGACGCCTACTTCGCCTCGCAGGTCTCGCTCAACATCGCCGGGTTGCCGCCGGGCGGCGCGATCTTGCAGAGCATCGCTCAAGGCGGCAACGTCATGGGCACCAACACGATCAACCGTTTCTTCGGCCTACACGTGTGGTTGATGCCCGCGGCATTGGTCGCATTGGTCGGCGCGCACTTGGCAATCTTCCGTCACAACGGTCCCGCCGGCCCGGTTGCGCAGGATCCGCGCAAGCTCAAACCGGGACGTTTCTGGCCCGACCAGATGTTCATGGATGCGTTCGCATCGCTGATCGTCTTCGGGATCGTGATCTTCCTCGCGTTCGTGCTTCCGCCGTTCCTCGACGCGAAGGCCGACCCCACCAACTCCGCGTTCACGCCCTATCCGGCGTGGTACTTCCTCTCGCTCTTCGGGCTGCTCAATTTCGTCCCGATCTTCCTAGGCAACGCGCCGTGGGTTGAAATGTTCGCGGCGATCATCATTCCGACGATCTTCGTCGTCGTGGTGTTCTTACTGCCGTGGCTCGATCGCAGCACGACGCGCTCGTACGGTTCGCGCGCCCCGATCCTTTGGGGCACGTTTATCTCGATCGCGGCGATCGTCGCGCTCTCCATTTACGGGCAAAACTCGATCGTGGCAAAAGAGGCGCAGCAACCGCCGTCGCTCAGCCAAGCGCAGATTCTCGCGGCGCCCGCGGAGGCCGCAACCACCGGTACGGGTACCGGCGGCGGCGCCGCGGCGCCCGCAACGGTAGCAGCCGCGCCGGCCGACGCGAACGGCTCGAAGGTCTATGCAACGAACTGCTCCGGTTGCCACGCCGCAACCGGCCTGGGCCAACCCGGTGCCATTCCGCCGCTCGCCAACAATCCGGTCGTCACCGGCGATCCGCACAAGGTCATCGGGATCTTGCTCGACGGACTGCACGGATCGATCCAAGTCGAAGGCACCGCCTACAACGGGCAAATGCCCGCCTGGAAGGGGCAGCTCTCGAATAAGGACATCGCCGACGTGATCACCTACATCCGCGGTTCGCTCGGCACGAACAAAGCCTCTCCCGTCAAAGAAGCGGACGTCGCCAGCTACAAGTAGCGACGCTTCGTAACATAAAAGCGAGGGTTGCGCCAAACGCGCTGCCCTCGTTTTTGTTATAGCGCGATCGGGAACGCCGCGACGACTCGCGTGCCGTGAGGTTCCATGCTCTCGATCGAAATCGTGCCGTGCGCGCGTTCGATGCCGCGGCGGGCGATCGTCATGCCGAGGCCGGTACCTTCCAGACCCTCCGAAGATTCTCCACGATAGAAGCGATCGAAGATTCGCTCGCGTTCGCCGGGCGGAATGCCCGGGCCGCGGTCCTGGATAACGATGGCGATATCGCCGCCCGTTCGTCGCAGGATCACATCGATCGGCGCACCGGCGCCATACTTGACCGCGTTGTCGAGAATGTTGTAGAGGGCTTCGTAGAGCTCGTCCGCATTCGCGGAGATCGCCGCATCGTCTTCAATCGCGACGTGCACGTCGGGAGGGTCGAGGCGAAACGCAAACTCGTCGCGCAGCGATTCGACCATGCTCGACATCAGGACGCGTTCGTCGCGCGGTTCCTCTTCGCGGTCCATTCGCGCGAGCGTCAAGAGTTGATCGATCAACCGGCGCATGCGCTGGCCTTCGATATGCATCACGTCGAACACGTGCATCATCTTCGGGTCGGCGTTGCCGGAGCGCGCGCCCAAGATATCGACATAGCCGAGGATGACGGTGAGCGGCGTTCGCAGCTGATGCCCGGCATCCGCCACGAACTGGCGCATCATCGCCTCCGAACGCTTTCGCTCTTCCATCGAAACCGCGATCGAATCGGCCGCATGGTTGAAGAGCGTAACCAAATGCCCCAGTTCGCTGCGGTCGTCGGTACGAATCGGCGCAACGGTAAACTCACCGCCCGCCAAACGGTCCAGCGCGTTCGCCATTTCGACCAGCGGTGCGACGGCTTTGGCGGAGACGTACCGAGCGATGATCCAGGCCACGCACGTAGCGGCCAGGACGACGAGCGCCGCGACCAGCGCGTACCATTTGAGAATGTTTGCGAGCCACGCGACCCTGGGCAGCACGACGATGCGCCAGCCCTTGCGCTCTACCACCACAGGGTGCACGCCGAACGGCGCGAGAACGAACCCGGCAGCGAAGCCCGCTTGTTGCGGACGCGATGCGCCCGGCCCTCCGCGATCGAACGACGGCATCGTTTGCGTCGAGAGCACCGCCCCGTCGCGACGAAACACGATCACGATGAGGTCGGCCGCGCCCGCATAATGCTCGCGCACTTGATCCGGGCGGCGCGCCACGTCTTGGGCGGCTAAGCGCAGGCGCTCTTGGATACCGCGTCCCGCTTCGTGCAAGAGGATCGAGACGCCGCCGACCGCGATCGCGATAACCAACGCGATGACCGGCAGCGCGTACCACCAGGTTAATCGGTTGCGAAGCTGGCGGAATTTCATCCGTCGCGCAGCGAGTAACCGACACCTCGCAGCGTACGGATCAGCGGGTTGGACGTTCCGCTATCGATTTTGGCGCGCAGATACGAAACGTACGTTTCGATGACCCCGGTACCGACGCTGCTATCGGAGCCCCAGACGTGTTCGATCAGTTCGTCGCGCGAAAAAACGCGCCGGGGAAACCGCATCAGCCGTTGCAGTAAATCGAATTCGCGTCGTGTGAGATGAATCGCGCGCGAACCGCGGGTAACGCTGTGCGTCTCCAAATCCATCGTGAGGTCCGCGTATCGCAACAGCGTCGTCGCCGCCAACTTTGGACGGCGCAACGCTTTGGCGATCCGCGCCTCGAGTTCGCGTGGGTCGAACGGCTTGCTGACGTAGTCGTCGGCGCCGCGCACTAAGCCCGCGACGCGATCCTGGACGTCGCCGCGAGCGCTCAGAACGATCACCGGCGCGTCGGTGAGTTGGCGCAGTTTCGGCAAGAGTTCGAAGCCGTCGAGCCTCGGCATCATGATATCCAGCAGAATTACGTCCGGCGTCCAGGTCTCTAAAACCCGCAGCGCTTCGAAGCCGTCGGGAACGCCGCGGATCTCGTAGCCGGAATCCTCCAATATAAAAGCGACCAGCTCGCGAATATGCAGTTCGTCGTCGACGACGAGCACTTTAGGGTGTGCGGGCACGCGCCAACCATAAGAGAGCGGGCTTAGACGCCCCTGGGATTTCCACAGCGTGGTCCATCGATCAGGAAAAGGGCGGCGCTGCCGGACTGCGCGACGATGCGGCGGTCCCGGCCGTAGGTCGGGTCGTAGGCCGGGCGCGCTTTAGGCGCGACCAGCCAGACGCGCGGCGCGGCGCACACGACCGCGCGGGGGCTCGCGGCATCATCGTTGGGCGCGATGCCGGCGGGCGCCAAAATCCGCACGCCGGGCTGCGTGTAAAACACCAGCGAATTGGCGCCGCGATAGCTCTGGATCGCCACGACGTCGCCGGGTTGCCGATCGCGTTCGATGATGGCTGCCAATTGCGGCACCGGTTTGAACCGATCGGATTTCGGAAGCGCGAAGAGCGCAAGCACGTCCATCGCCACCAGCGTCGCCGCGACGAGCGCGTACGGTGCGATGCCCATCGTGGCCCGGCGCGCGAACAGCACCGCGCTCAGCGCGGAGCCGACGAAGATCGCCGCGCCCATGCTCGCGAGATCGGGAACCAAACTATAGGCATCCGGCGGAAAACGGTTGTCTCGCGAGAACGCCCAGAGCGCAAACGCGATCATACCGATGAAGATCGGCACGGTCGCAGCCGAGACGATCGCGGCGCGAGAGACGCCGCGCCGCACCATCGCATCGAAGTACAGCGCCGTCACCAACGCCAGCGCCGGAAATTCGAGCGCCACGTAATTCGGCAATTTGGTCCGCGCGAAGCTGAAAAACACCAACGGGACGACGATCCAGGTGATGCCCAGTCGCCACAGCCGCGCCACGCTCGGATCGCCGGCCGAAGTCGCGCGGAGCTGTTGCACGCCGTAGACCAGCGCCATCGGCAGAAACGCGATCCACGGAAAAAATCCCAGGATCATCACCGGGAGGTAGTACCAGATCGGCCCGGCCTGATTTTCGATGACGCCGGTATAGCGCCCGAACGTGTAGTGCACGACCAGATCGATCAGCGCGCCGATACCGGAATGGATCGCGATGGCGACGAGCCACGGTGCGGAGATTGCGACGCACGCGCCGATGCCCAGCACCCACGCGCGCAGCGAGGGTAACCTCGTGCGCTCGGCTCGAACGTTCCAAACCACAAACGGAGCCATCACCATCAGCGCGACGACCGGCGCGACCAGCCCTTTTGCCAGGAAGCCGAAGCCGGCAGCGATCCATCCGTAGACGAAGTACCGGTCTTCACCCGCTTCGATGCTGCGAAACCACCAAAAAATCGTGAGCGCGACGCTCAGATCGAGCAGGGCGTCCATGATCGCCAGGCGCCCGATGACGGCTTGCATGAGGCAACTCGACAGGATCACGCTGGCATAGATGCCGACGCGCGTCCCAACCTGGCGCGAGACGGCATAGCCGGTCATGGCGCCCATGCAAATCGTCGCCAGCGCGGCGGGCAAGCGTAGCGCAAACGACGTTACCCCCAGAAGCTTCATGCATAGGGCGGCAATCCAGAAATAGAGCGGGGGCTGTACGAACCAGGCCGCGCCGTTGAGGTGCATGACGATCCAGCTATGGTAAACCAGCACCTCGCGCGCCACTTCGCCATAGGCCGTCTCGCTATTATCCCAGAGCGTGCCTGCGCCAAGGCCGGGTAGCGTGATCAACGCCGCCACCAGAGCACCGACAAAAGCCGCACGGGCGGGGCGTTCGATCGTTCTTCCCACGTGTGCGTGCAGTTTTTGGCGCGCCGGTGCGGAAGTCATGCGTCCTGCCCATGCTCCCTATTGCCTTACGGCCCGACGGGCGCCACGCCCTCATCATCGGCGGTGGTAACGTCGCCCTACGAAAAGCCGAGGCGCTCATCGCCTCCGGCTTCCAGACGCGCATCATCGCTCCGCAGATCGATGCCCGGCTGCGCGCGTTGGCGACCGAGACCGGCGGCTCGTGCGAGGAGCGCGCCTACGCACCCGGCGATACGGCGGGCGCGCGCCTGGTGATAGCGGCAACCGATAGCGAAGCCGTCAACGCCGCGGTCGTGAGCGACGCGCGTGCGCAGGGCATTCTCGCGTGCGACGCCATCGCGCCCGAACGAGCGGATTTTACGATGCTTGCCACCGTGCGCGTCGGCGATCTCACCTTTTCGATCGATTCGGGCGGCAGCACCCCGGCGTTCTCCAAGCGCATCGCGCGCGAGATCGAAGCGCATTTCGGGCCGGAGTACGCGGCCGCCGCGCGGACTCTCGCGCGGGTACGAGCGTACGTTAAGGCCGTCGCTCCCGACCCATCGGAACGAGCCGCCGTGTTGCGCGCGTTTGCGGAGCGCCCCATCGAGGAACTCGCGCGCATGAACCCCATCCTCGCCGAGCACGAAGTGGAGCACGCGATCGAACATCTGCGCAGCGACGCCCCGCCGACGCGTACGTCGAGCATCGTCTGCGCGACGCGCGCCAGCGCGCTGGCGATGACGCAGACCAAATGGGTTGCGGCACGCTTGGCCGAGCGCGGCATCGCGACCTCGATTCTCTCGATCAGCACGGTCGGCGACCGCGTTCAAGACCGGCCCCTGGCGGAGATCGGCAGCGTCAACGTCTTCGTCAAGGAATTAGAGCACGCGCTGCGCGACCGGCGCGCCGATTACGCGGTGCATTCGTGCAAGGATCTTCCAAGCGAGCTTCAACCCGATCTGCAACTCGCGGCGTTCTCGCAACGCGAGGATGCGCGCGACGCATTCTGTAGCGAACGGTACGCCAGCTTCGAAGCGTTACCGAGCGGCGCGATCGTCGGCACCTCCAGCCCGCGCCGGCGCTGGCAGCTGGCCGCGCTGCGCCCGGATCTCGAGTTTCGCGATATTCGCGGCAACGTGGATACCCGTCTGCGCAAACTGCGGGACGGCGAATACGATGCGATCGTACTCGCGATGGCGGGCCTGAATCGTTTGCGTCTACGGGCCACCCACACGGTGCCGTTCGACCCCCGCAGCGTCGTGCCCGCGGTGGCGCAAGGCGCGTTGGCCGTCGAGGTGCGCTCCGGCGAAGAGGCGCTGACGGCGCACATCCGCGATGCGATCAACGACGAAGCCACCGAGCTTTGCGTCCGTTGCGAACGTGCCGCCTTACGCGAATTGCGGGCCGGTTGCGATGCGCCGGTCGGCGTGCACGCGCGATTAAACGATTCGACGCTCCACGTCGACGGTGTCTATGCGGTGCCGAACGGCCCGGTCTACCGTCACGCGCTCGAACGCACCGTACGCTCGCTCGATGAAGCCGAGGCGATCGGCGCCGAAATGGGGCGGCATTTGCTCGCTATGCTGGAAGCCGGATCGGCCGCGCCGGCCACGCTCCACGGAAGGCTCGTATTCTTGCCGCGCACGCAAGATCGCCCCAGCCGCATCGCCGCCGCACTGCGCGAACGGGGTGCCACCGTGATCGAGATCACCGCAGCCTCATCAATCGAGCACGAAAACATGCCCGATCTGCTGGCGTTCCCGTCGAGCGGATCGGTCGCGGCGGCGGAGCCGTATCTCGCCGAACTTCGCAACCGTACGCAGCGCCCGCGCGTTGCTGCGATGGGGCCGCAATCGGCGAGCGCCGCGAGCGCCGCGGGATTCACCCCGGACGCCATCTGCGAAGAAGCATCGATCGATGCCTTCGTCACCCTGATTTCGGAGCAACTCCACCAACGATGATGCCGATTCGCCCACGCCGTCTGCGCCGCACTCCCGCTTTGCGTTCGCTCGTCCGCGAACACCACGTACGCGTCGATCGCCTCGTGCAACCGCTCTTCATCGTCGAGCGCCCAAGCGATGCGGGGCCGCTTCAATCGATGCCCGGAATCAGCCGCTTCACCGTGGACGGTGCGGTCGCCGAAGCGCGCGAACTCGCGGCGCTGGGCGTCAATAGCGTCCTGCTCTTCGGCATTCCCGAACACAAAGATGCGGTTGCGTCCGGTAACGTCGACCCGAACGGCATCGTCCAGCGAGCGGTGCGCGCGATCAAAGCGGCATTGCCCGATATGCTCGTAATCGCCGACCTCTGCAATTGCGAATACACCGACCACGGGCACTGCGGCATCATCGACGCCGCGGGCAACGTCGACAACGATGCGACGGTCGAGCTGCTCGCACGCGCCGCCGTCACGTACGCGCAGGCGGGCGTCGATATCATCGCGCCGTCCGACATGATGGACGGCCGCGTCGAAGCGATTCGCCACGCCCTCGACGCGCACGGCTTTACCGATATCACGATCATGGCGTACAGCGCGAAGTACGCCTCGGCATTCTACGGGCCGTTTCGCGAAGCCGCCGATTCGACGCCGCAATTCGGCGACCGGCGTACCTATCAGATGGACCCGCCCAACGCACGCGAAGCGATGCGCGAAATCGCGCTCGATATCGACGAAGGCGCGGATATCGTCATGGTCAAGCCGGGATTGCCGTATTTGGACATCGTGCGCGAGGCGCGCGACACGTTCGACGTACCGATCGCGGTGTACAACGTGAGCGGCGAATACGCGATGCTGCAGGGGGCGATCGCCAACGGTTGGATCGAAGGGGACCGCGCGATCGACGAATTGCTCGCGTGCTTCGTACGCGCGGGAGCGGATATCGTCATTACCTATTTCGCCAAAGAGTACGCCCGCAGGCACGGGCACGCGTGATATCCCCAACCGAAGCCGCAGCGGATGCGGCAATCGTCATCCTCGCCGGTGGTAAGGCGAGCCGATTGCCCGGTAAACTCGAACGCGAGATCGGCGGAGAGCCCTTACTCGTGCGCGTTTTCGAACGGCTCGGCGGCCGCTGGCCGATCGCGATTGCGGCGCGCGGAGGGTTCTCACCGGAACTCGACGAGCGCCTCGCATGCCCGGTCTTGATCGATCGCTGGCCCGATGCGGGCCCGCTAGGCGCGCTGGTGAGTGCGGCCGGAGCGCTACGAGCGCGACGCATCTTCGCCGTGGCCGGCGATCTCCCGCTCATCGAGCGGACGGCGCTCGAGCGTCTCGAGGCTGCCTGGATGCCGGAGGACGAAGCGGTGGTCTATCGCCACGACGGGCGCCTCGAGCCGCTGGCGGCGCTCTACGATCGCGCGGCGCTGGTGCGCGAAGGGTTCGCCCTGCTGCGCGAAGGCACGGGTGCGATGCACGCGCTGCTCGAACGGCTGCGTTCGCGCGCGATTTCGGGCGACGATCGCTGGTTTCTCAACGTGAACACTCCCGAGGATTTGATGCGCGCGTGCGCCGCCCCGCCGAAAGGAACACCGTGAAGTTCGAGCGTTCGATCTCTGCCTACGCGCGCGCTAAAAACTCGATCGCCGGCGGGGTCAATTCGTCGGTGCGCGCCTTCAAAGCCGTCGGTGGAACGCCGGTCTTCATGAAGAGCGGAAGCGGCGCGACGATCTTCGATATCGACGGCCACGAATTCATCGATTACGTGCTCTCGTGGGGACCGCTCATTCTCGGGCACGCGCACCCCGCCGTCGTCAAAGCGGTACAGAGCGCCGCCGCGCGCGGCAGCTCGTTCGGAACGCCGACCGAAGCGGAGAGCGAACTCGCCGAACTCGTGTGCGCGATGGTGCCGGGCGTCGAGCGCGTACGCTTCACTTCGAGCGGTACCGAAGCGACGATGAACGCGGTGCGCCTTGCACGCGGATACACGCATCGCGAGAAGATCGTAAAATTCGCCGGCTGCTACCACGGCGCCGCCGATCCGTTTCTCATTGCGGCGGGCTCGAGCGCGCTCACCCTCGGCGTCCCGAACTCTCCGGGAATCACGCGGGCGACGGCGGCCGATACGATCGTGCTGCCGTACAACGACGCCGATGCCCTTGCGGTCGCCTTCAACGCGCACCCGGACGAGATCGCCTGCGTCATCGTCGAGCCCTACGTCGGCAACATGGGCCTCGTGCTGCCCAAGCCCGGCTACCTGCAACGGCTCCGCGAGCTCTGTACCGCAAACGGCGCCCTGCTGATCTTCGACGAGGTGATGACCGGCTTTCGTGTCGCTCGCGGCGGCGTCCAAGAACGCGAGGGCATCATGCCCGACCTGACGACCTTGGGCAAGGTGATCGGCGGCGGGCTCCCGGTTGGAGCCTTTGGGGGAAGGGCTACGATCATGGAGCAGCTCACGCCCCAGGGGCCGATTTTCCATGCCGGCACGCTCTCGGGCAACCCCCTGGCGATGGCCGCCGGGATCGCGACCCTGCGCATCATCCGAGACGACGCCACGCTATACGATCGGCTCGAGGTCCTCAGCAAGCTGATGGCCGACGGCTTAGCCGAAATCTTTACCAAGCACGGCGTTCCCCACGCGGTCGCCTACGCGGGCTCGATGTTCGGCCTGTTCTTCGCCGAACCGCCCATCACGGATTTAGAGAGCGCCATGAAGTCGGATACGGCACTCTACGCGAAGTATTTTCACGCTATGCTCGATCGCGGCATCTATCTCGCCCCTTCGCAGTTCGAAGCCGGCTTCGTTTCCAGCGCGCACACCACGCGCGATATCGAACTCACCCTGGCCGCGGCCGACGCCAGCCTCACGGAGATCCTCGAGCGCCCGTGAGCCAGGCCTGCTATCAATCCACTTGCCGCCCGCGCCGCGGCGCCGTAGGATCGGGATATGTCCGGTTCGTTAGCGGGCTCGCTGGTGCATCAATCGTGAGGATGGCCTAGGTGCCGATCGTTTGCTTGGGGCTCTCCCACAACACCGCTCCCGTGGAAGTCCGCGAGCGCCACGCATTTCCCGCCTCCCGTATGGCCGAAGCGCTGACGGCCCTGCGCGACTACGGCGCCGTCAAAGAAGCCGCAATGTTGCAAACCTGCGGCCGGCTCGAAATTTATGCCGAGCTGGACGATTACGAAGCCGGCGTCGTGCAGCTCAAATCGTTCCTGGGCAATTTCGGCCATGGCTCGGCGCGCACCCGATACGACCTGGATTCGTATATGTACACGCTGCTCGGGCGCCAGGCGGTCGAGCACCTGTTCCGCGTCGCGACCGGCTTGGATTCGATGCTGATCGGCGAAGCCGAGATCTTGGGCCAAGTCAAGGACGCGTACATCGCGGCGCACCAAGCCAAGGCGCTGGGCAAGAGCTTGCACCGGCTCTTTCGCGAAGCCCTCAATGCCGGAAAGACCGCCCGTTCGCAGACGCACATCGGCGATGAATCCGTCTCCATCGCGACCGCCGCGATCGAAGCCGCGAAGGCTCGGCTGGGATCGCTCGATAGCCGTTCGGTCGTCGTCATCGGCGCGGGAAAGATGGGCCGCACCGCGGTCAAACGCCTACGGCAAGAAGGCGCGACGCACCTCATCGTCACCAATCGCACGATGTCGCGCGCGCAGGATTTGATCGCCGAGGTTGGATTCGGCGAAGCCGTCGAGATGCCGGGGCTGGTGGAAGCGCTCTCCTCCGCCGACATCGTCGTCACGTCCACCGGCGCATCGCACTTCGTGCTCACGCGCGAGAACATCACGGCAGCGATGGCGGCACGCCCGGAGCGACCGCTCTTTATCATCGACATCGCGGTACCGCGCGATGCCGAACCCAGCGTCGTTGAGATTCCCAACGTGACGATGGTCGATATCGACGGGCTCAAATCCGTTGTCGACCGAAACTTGGACACGCGGCGCGAATCGATTCCGGATGTTGAGGAGATCATCGAATCCTACATCGAGCGGTTCGACGAATGGTACCGCGCACGCGTGGCGGTACCGATCATCTCCTCGCTGACCCGCAAAGCCGAGGCGATCCGCGAATCCGAGGTCGCGCGGCTGTTCGCTCGCTGCCCCGAATTGACCGAACGCGAGAAGATGCTGGTCGCAGGCATGTCGATGACGATCGTTTCGAAGTTGCTCCACTCGGCCGTTACCCGCATTCGCGCGACCGCATCGCGCAATCACTCCGAGGCGATTTCGCACGCACGCGTGCTCGACGAACTCTTCGAACTCGATCTCGCCGATCACATCGCCCACCTGCTGCCGGCCTCGGCCGCAATCGACACGGATGAGTAGCCATCCAGGCAAGGTCTACCTCGTAGGCGCAGGCCCGGGCGATCCGGGCCTGCTGACGTTACGCGCCGCCGAAGCGCTGCGAAACGCGGACGTGTTGCTGTACGACGCGCTCGCCAGCGACCCGACCGTCGCGATGGTTCCACCGGATTGCGAATGCATTTTTGTCGGCAAACGCGGCGGCAACCACGCGCTTCCGCAGGATGAGATCGAGGCGCTGATCGTACGCAAAGCACGCGAGGGCAAACGCGTCGTGCGCCTGAAGGGCGGCGATCCGTTCGTCTTCGGCCGCGGAGCCGAAGAGGCGCAAGAACTTCGCGCGGCGGGGATTCCGTTCGAAATCGTTCCCGGCATCAGTTCGTCGATCGCGGCGCCCGCCTACGCCGGAATTCCGGTGACGCATCGCGACCACAACACCGCGTTTACGGTAGCGACCGGGCACGAAGACCCGACCAAGCCCGAGTCGACGCTGGACTGGGCGAAACTGGCCGACCCGCATCGCACGCTCGTGCTCCTCATGGCGATGGGCAACCTCGCAGCCATCGCGGACAAACTCGTCACGCACGGCCTCGCGCCATCCACGCCCGCCGCCGTGATTCAGGACGGCACGCGCCCGACGCAGCGCACCATCGTCGCGACGCTCGCGACGATCGCGGGCGAGGCACAACGCGCGGGGCTCGGCGCTCCGGCCATCGTCATCATCGGCGACGTCGTCACGGTGCGCGAAGACGTTGCGTGGTTCGACAGCGGCGTGCTCTTTGGGAAGCGCGTCCTGGTGACGCGGCCGGCCGCCCAAGCGGAATCTTTCGCGCGCGCGCTCTACGCGCGCGGTATCGAACCGATCCTCGCTCCCGCCATCGAGATCGGGCCGCCCGACGACGTCCATGCGGCGCACCGGCTCGTCGATGAGATCGCGAACTACGCATGGATCGTCTTCACCTCGCAGAACGGCGTCGATGCATTTTTCGACCGCGTGCGATCGCTGGCCGCGGATGCGCGCCTGCTGGGCGGCGTAAAGATCGCCGCAATCGGCAGTAAAACCGCGCAGCGTTTGGAGCGCTACGGCGTGCGACCGGATCTGGTTCCGGCCGCGTTCGTCGGCGAAGAGATCGCTCGCGCGCTGATCGAAGCGACGCGCGAGGGCGATCGGATCGCGATCTATCGCGCGCAAGATGCGCGCGACGTGTTGCCGCAGATGCTCCGCGACGCGGATCGCGACGTAACGGTTGCCGCAGCATATAAGACGACGTTCTCCCACGACGACGCGTTCGCCGGCAACGTGGAACGCGCCGACATTCTCACCTTTACCAGCGCGAGCACGGTCGATGCTTTCGCGGCGTCCTTAGGCGGCGAAGCCGCGGCGCGCGATGCGGCGCGCGGTAAGGTGGTGGCCTGTATCGGGCCGATCACCGCCGACGCGGCGCGGGCGATCGGCCTGGAGCCGGATGTCGTGGCCGACGTCTTCACCACCGACGGATTGCTCGACGCGCTCGAGCGCCATTTCGCGGCACACGCAACCGCGTGACGCAAGCCGCGTTCGGATGCGTGCTTGCGGCGATCGTCGCGTACGCCGCATTCCGAGCGCGTTCGCTGGATCGTTCCGGTGCAATCGCCGCGTGGGCGATCGGCGCCGCCACCTTCGGCGCCGGCGGATGGCCCGCAGCGCTCGTGCTCTTCGCCTTCTTCGTTCCGTCGGCACTGCTCTCGCGGCTGGGGCGCGAGCGCAAGCGTGGGCTCGTGGATATTGCAAAATCGGGTGCGCGTGACGCGCGCCAAGTGCTTGCGAACGGCGGTATCGCGGCGGCCGCCATCGTTCTCGCGCGATTTCTGGGAGCGCCGCTTGCAGCCGCCTTTGCGGGCGCCTTCGCGGCGGCGTCCGCCGATACGTGGGGCACCGAAATCGGCACGTGGATCGGCGGACGGCCCCGCTCGATCCTGACGTTGCGACCGCTCGCAGCCGGACTTTCGGGCGGCATCTCGGCGGCGGGAACCGCCGCGGCGGCGATCGGGGCGGTAGCGGTAGCGCTCGTAGCGCAAGCCGCGCACGTCGCGCCTTTTTGGCCCATCGCGCTAGCCGGATTTATCGGCGCGACCGTCGATTCGCTGCTCGGCGGCAGCGTACAAGCATTACGCTACTGCCCTTCATGCAAGCGCGATTGTGAAAGCAATCCTCACATCTGCGGTACCGCCACCGTCGTCCGCCGCGGGATCGCATGGTTCGAAAACGATGCGGTGAACTTTGCCGCCACCCTCGCCGGCGCCGCAGTCGCAGCCTCGATCGTCGCTCGATAGAACCGCGCCGCGCGGCCCTATTTCCTGCCGTATTTATCCCGCACGTAGGCGATAATCGCATCGTCGTCGTCGGCGATCTTCACGTCGCCGTCGGTCATCGAGGGAATGCCGGTGACGCCGAACAGCTCCTTGAGCAGCGTCCGCTTATGATGTTCCGGAGGGACGTTCACGCACTTGTAGTCGAGCAGCATATCCGTAAATTTCGAGCGCACGCGCGCGCAGTATCCGCACCACTCGGCCTGATAGAGGACGATCTCCGTATCGATCATGCCCCTCTCTGCGAAATCCACGTAAGCCGGCCCTGCTCGGCGGCGCGATAAAGGGGATCGTCACGACCCGGCGCGTAGGAACGCTGTGACGGGACACACCCTTGAGGGGCCTGCATGAACCTCGCGATGGCGCTACGACGACGGCCGCTGGAAGCTGCGCTCCTGGCTTCGCTGCTGCTGCACGGAACGGCGGCGCTGTTCGTTCCCGCCATCGTCGCCCCGTCGCGCGACCAAACGCTCGAAACCCTCGCCTTCTCTCCGGTGGAACGGATCGTGATCCAGACGCGGGCGAAACCGCCGCACCCGCACGCGGCCAAAGCCGCCGCACACGCACCGCAACCAGTCCGTAGCCCCGCGCCGGCGGGTACGGCGTTGCCTCGCATAGCGCATCGCGCAGCCAAAAAACCGGCGCGGGTTCTAGCTGTTGCCGCCGCTCCGGTAGCCGCGATAGCTGCGCCCATAGCCGTCTCGTCCGGCACCGGCGCGCCGCAGGCCACGCCGACGCCGCAGCCCGTGCGTAAAATCGCAAGCGTCGCGCGCGATGCAGTGGTCGGCTACTTGCCCCTCGGAGCCGAAGAGCACGACCCGGTGCTCGACCCAAGCGTCTTCAAAGCGCTCGTCGCGCTCGGAGTCCACGTAACGCTGCTGGTCACCGTCGGCGATGACGGACACACCAAACAGGTCGTCTTCCAGCCCCCGCTCGACGCCGCCACCGAGGCCAACATCGGAGCCTTGCTCGCTACCGCTCGCTGGGATCCATCGGTCTGCGGCGGCGGCATTCCATGCGTGGGACGCGCAACCATCAAACTCTAGCGGCGCGCGGTAAGTCGCAGCGCACCACCGAACGCTGCATCCTCCGCCGTTGCGGTGCCCGCAGCGAAGCCGCGCAAGCCGATCGCCAATTCCTCGCCGCCGTCGGGTGCCGCAACTACCGTAAAGTCGAGCGACTGCAGCCGCAAACGCGGATCGAACGCGGCCGCGAAAAACAACGCATCGCCGTCCATTCGGCGCAATTGCTCGCGCACAAACCGTACTTCGTGCGCGCGTGCGCGATCGGGTGAAAACTGCACGGCGCTCAGCGCGAGCGCGGCCCCGCCGCACTCGCCCTCGATGCAGAGCAGCCCGCGCCGTTCGAAGGGGCGCAGCAGCGGGGCTGGGAGATAGCGATCGTGGATCGCACGGGCGCGATATGCGCTCGACCAAAACAGCGCCTCGCTCCCGCGATAGCCCCAGCCGTACTCGAAGCGCGTGGCGAGCGCTAACGCATCGCCCTCATCGACACCGTGGATTGCGAGCACGTCGGGAACGTGCTCGGTAAGATATGCGGCGAGCGAACGCATCGCGTCCGCTCGCATGGCTCCGTGCGTGCGTACTGCGGCGAGCCGCAACGCGTTCACAGAATGGATTTGCCCAGACCCGAGCAGATCAGGCCGACCGCCAGCGCGGCCGTTTGATTGCGGTTGTCGAGAATCGGATTGATCTCCACCATCTCGATCGATCCGAGCGCGCCGGATTCGGCGAGCATCTCCATGGCGAGATGCGCTTCGCGATAGCTCAGGCCGCCCTTGACCGGCGTGCCCGTCCCCGGTGCTTCGCTCGGGTCGATGCCGTCCATGTCGAACGAGACGTGGATGCGTCGCCCGCCGGCGCCGGCGACCCTCAACGCTTCTTCCATCACGCGCGTCATGCCGAGCTTATCGACGTCGGTCATCGAAAACGCGCGCACGCCGGATTCGTGCAGGATGCGTTTCTCCACCGCGTCGACATCGCGCAGGCCGATCAGCACGGTGTTCTCCGCCAGCGCGTAGCCGCGTTCGAGCGCGAACCAGAGCGGCATGCCGTGGACGTTTCCCGATGGCGAACTCTGCGGGTTGTTGATATCGGCGTGCGCGTCGATCCATACCAAGCCCGGAGCATCGCCGTACGCGCGCGTCAGACCCGCGAGCGTTCCCATCGCGATGGAGTGATCGCCGCCCAGCACGATCGGCATCCGCTTCGCGTGAATCGCCGATTCCACCAATCCGGCGAGTTCGTCGCAGACGCGCTGGATGACGGAGAAGTACTTTGCGCCCGCTTCGCCCGCTTCGATCGACTCGCGAATCGGCACGTGCAGGTTGCCGTGGTCGACGATGTGTTCGACGCCCAGCGCGCGCAAGCGTTCGTAGAGCTTCGCGTATCGCACGGCCGCCGGGCCCATGTCGACGCCTCGGCGGCTAGCGCCTAAATCCATCGGAACGCCGATGATCTCAACGCCGGCGGTTGCGCGGAGCGTGGTTGTCAAGGCGACTCTCCGTCGTTCGCACTCGCCATATGCCCGGATTCGCGAACGGGGCGTGCCGCGCGCGACGGGAAGAGACGCTTCACCGTCCAGGTCAGAGCGCCGCTCGCAACGTTGGCCGGGCCTTTGAGCAGCTTCCAGCCGCCCCCGATATAGCCGTCGTCGAGATCGATGATAAAGAGAAAGACGCGCGAGCGTTGCGGTAAGGCGTCGCTCCATTCGCGAGCGCGCGCTACGCCCTTTGGGTCGCGTGCGCGCAGCGCGGCGAGCACGGCATCGTCATCGAGCGCGTCCGCTACGATCTCGGCAAAGGCGCGATGGCTTAGTCCCAAGCGCTCCAGTAATGCGCGGTCCATCGGACTTTGCCCAAAAAGATAACTGCCGAGCGTGCCGTGCAGCGCGCTGCGCGTCTTGTCGATCAGCCGCGGCAACCAGCGGATGCCGCCCACCTGTTCGCTCCATCGTCGCGGCGGCTCGTGCCGTAAATCTCGTACCATTTGCGAGCGGCTTCGGTACGCAGGCAATGGCTCCCCTGGGTCGTACAGAGCCGACGATGAAACAGAAGGCGCTCGTCGCTCTGTTAATGGCGTCCGCCCTCTGCCTTGTAGGCTGCGGGCTGCACCATCCCGGGCCGCGGCCGGGGCAGCTCACGCTCGGCATGGTCACCGACGTTGGGGGCCTCGGCGACCGATCGTTCAACGATTCGGCGTATCGCGGCCTGCTCCGCGCTCGCTCGAGGCTCGGCGCGTACATTCAAGTGCTGCAATCCCGCTCGGCCGCAGATTACGAGCCCAACCTCAGCGCGCTGACCAACCTGCATTTCCAAATGATCTATGCCATCGGATTTCTGATGAGCCTCGATCTCGATCAAATCGCCAAAGAGCATCCGCACCAGCATTACGCGATCATCGACGCGGTCGTTCCCGACCCGAACGTCGTCTCGGTGACGTTTCGAGAACAGGACGGCTCCTTTCTCGCCGGCGCGCTGGCCGCAATGATGACCAAGACGCACCACATCGCATTTTTGGGCGGTCAAGACATCCCGCTTTTGCGAAAGTTCGAGGCCGGATATACGGCCGGAGCGCGCGAGATCGATCCGAATATCCGTGTGGACGTGAAGTACGTCGGCAGCTTCGACGACGTCGCTTCGGGTCAAGAACTCGCGAACGTGCTCTTCGATTCCGGTGCCGATATCGTGTACACGGCCGCCGGTAAAGCGGGCTTGGGTGCGATCGACGCGGTGAAATCGCGCGATACCGATTACGTGATCGGCGTGGACTCCAACCAAGATGCGCTCGCGCCGGGACGCATCCTCACCTCGATGGTAAAAAAAGTCGACGTCGCGGTGTTCGATGTCGGCCAAGCGATTCAGCGCGGTAAGCCGCTCACGGGACACCTCGTGCTGGGCCTCAAAGACGGAGCCATCGGATTGACCGACTTCAAATATACGCGTAAAGCGATCGGCCCCGCGCGTCTAGCGCGCCTCGAGCTCATTCGGCGCGCGATCGTGAGCGGCAAGATCGACCCGCCGGATACGCGCGCGAAACTCGCGACGTTCAAGCCGGTCGCACTCTGATGCAGGGCTCCGCGCAACCCGTTCTTCTGCTTCGCGGCATTCGCAAGACCTATCCCGGAGTGGTCGCGGTCGACGATGTCGATCTGGAACTCTTCCCCGGTGAGATCCACGCGTTGGTCGGCGAAAACGGCGCCGGCAAATCGACGCTCGCGTCGATCGCGTTCGGCGAAATGCGTCCCGATCGTGGAACCGTCGAAGCCCGCGGCGTAGTCGGTTTGGTGCACCAGCATTTCGAGTTGGCGGGGCGGTTGCGCGTCTGGGAGAACGTCTTGCTCGGCCGCGAGCCGCTACGCGGCTGGCGAATCGACGCCACAGCAGCGCACGCGCACGTTATCGCGCTCGCGCAACGCAACGGGCTTGAGATCGACCCCGACGCGTTCGTCGACGAATTGCCGGTCGGCATCCAACAGCGCGTCGAATTACTGCGCGAACTCGATCGCGAACCGGCCATCCTCTTATTGGATGAACCGACCGCAGCGTTGGCGCCGGCCGAGATCGCCAGCTTCTTCGCTACCGTTACCGCCTTGGCCCAGCGCGGCACCGCAATCATGATCGTCACTCACAAGCTCGCCGAAGTGATGGCGTACGCGCACCGCGTCAGCGTGATGCGTCACGGTGCGATCGTGGAGCGAACGCTCGCCGCGCAAACCAGCGGGGAGCAACTCGCTCGAGCGATGGTCGGCGGCGACCTCCCGCCGGTTGCGGCACGCGCCGCTACCACGCACGCACCGTGTTTGCGCGTTGCGGAACTGTACGGCGGAGAAGACGAACGCGCCGTGCGCGGCGCAACGTTCGAGGTACGCTCGGGTGAGATCGTCGGCATTGCGGGTGTCGAGGGCAACGGGCAGAGCGCGCTCGCCGACGCGCTCGCCGGAGTCATTCCCTATCGGGGCACCATCGAGCGGCCGCCCCGCGCGCGCATCGGAATTATTCCGCAGGACCGGCTTGCGGAGGCGCTCGTCCCGAATTGGTCGATCGTAGAGAACGCTCTTCTCGGCCGCCAGTATCGAGCGCGTTCGCGCCGCGGAATGCTCATCGATCGCATCCACGCTCGCGAAGACGCGCAGCAAATCGTCGAGCGGTACGACGTTCGTACGCCGTCGCTCGACGCCACGGTAAAGCATCTCTCCGGCGGCAACCAGCAGAAGGTCGTGGTGGGACGCGCGCTCATCGACGCGCCGAGCCTGATCGTTGCCTACAATCCGACGCGCGGTATCGACGTCGGCGCGAGCGCGCTCGTGCAGTCGCGTTTGATGCAGGCGCGCAACGAAGGCGCGGCGGTCTTGCTCATCTCGTTCGAACTCGATGAGATTCTTTCGCTCGCGGATCGCATTCTCGTGATGTATCGCGGTGCGATCGTCGGTGCGTTCGAGCGGAAGGCGGTCGAGCGAGCGCAGATCGGACGCCTGATGGCGGGCATCGCATGAAGCGGACGCTTTCAACGCTCTCCGGTCCGCTGGGTGCGATACTGCTGATCGTCGTCCTCATGTCACTCGCGATGGTCGTCGCGGGGACCAGCCCGATCGACGGATTCTCGGCGCTGTTCTTGGGGGCGCTCGGCGGGCGCAACGAACTCGGCGAAACGCTCGTGGCCACCACCTCGCTGCTCTTTCCCGCGCTCGGCATCACGCTTGCGTTTCGGGCAGGGCTGTTCAACATCGGCGCGGAGGGGCAACTGCTGATGGGCGGCCTCTTCGCGGGCGCGGTCGGTGCGGCGATCTCGCTTCCGCCGGCGATCGAAATCACGCTGCTACTGCTGCTCGGAGCGGTCGGCGGCGGCATCTGGGGCGGCATCGCAGGCTGGATGAAGGCGCGCTTTGGAGCGAGCGAGATCATCGCAACGCTCATGCTCAATTTCGTCGCCGCATTTCTCGCGCTCGATCTGGTGAGCGGGCCGCTGAAGGGGCCGGTGGCGAGCGGCGCCGAGACCGCGTGGCTCGCACCACAGTACTGGCTGCCCACGCTGCTGCCGCATACGCGTCTCTCGATCGGACTCGTGGTTGCGCTGGCGATTGCGGTGGTGCTGCAGTTCGTTTTCACGCGCACGGTATTTGGTTACGATCTGCGCGCCGTCGGCGAAGCCCCCGAAGCCGCGCGCCGCAGCGGCGTCGATCTCCGCCGCCTCACGTGGCTCTCGCTCGCGCTCTCGGGCGCGATCGCGGGCGTCGGCGGTGCGGTTATCGTCACCGGCGAGCTGCATCGATTCAACACGCAGCTCTCGCCCGGTTATGGATTCACGGCGATCGCGGTCGCGCTCGTCGGCGATTTGAACCCGCTGTGGGTGTGCGTCGCGGCGTTCGGTTTCGGCATCCTCGAAGCGGGCGGCCTTGCCATGCAGGCAAGCGCGCAAGTTCCCAAGGATGCGATCCATGTGATCGAAGGTTTGATTATTCTCGTCCTCGCCGCGCGTCGTTACGTCGCCGCGGGCACCGAGGTTGCTTGATGGGAGCCGCGCTATGACCCTCGCGATAACGCTCATCGTTCTCACGCTCATCAAAGCGACGCCAATCATCTTTGCGGCGCTGGGCGGCGTGATATCGGAGCGGTCGGGCGTCATCAACATCGGCCTGGAGGGCATGATGGTAGCCGGCGCGTTCTTCGCGGTCATCGTATCGTACGCGACGGGCAGCCCGGCCCTCGGGTTGATCGCCGGCGTAGCGGCGGGCGCCGCGTTCGGATACATCCTCGCCCTCGCGGCGACGCGTTTCAAAGTCGATCAAATCGTCGCCGGTATGGGCATCAACCTCATCTGTACCGGCGGCGCCGCGTACGGGCTCGTTCTGCTCTTCAATCAACCGGGCGCAAGCGTTCAAGTGCACGCGCTGGGATCGAACTACTGGATCCTCGTCGTCCTCGCGTTCGCCCTCGCCGGAGCGTTGCACGTGGTGCTCTATCGCACGCCCTGGGGGCTGCGCGTGCGAGCCTGCGGAGAGAATCCGTTTGCCGTGACGTCGGCCGGGCTCAATCCGCTGCTGCTGCGCACGTACGCGGTGGTGCTCAGCGGCGCACTCGCCGGGTTGGGCGGCGCGTTCCTCTCGATCGGAGAGCTCAACCTCTACTCCGAGGGGATGACCGCCGGTCGCGGCTTCATCGCGCTGGCGGCGGTGATCTTCGGACGTTGGACGCCGCTAGGTGCGACGGGCGCGGCGCTGGTGTTCGGACTCTTCGAAGCGTTGCAGTTCGTCCTCGAAGGGCGCATCGCGTGGCTTCCGCCAAGCGCGATGTCCGCACTTCCATACGTCGCGGCATTGATCGCGCTAGCGGGTATCACGGGCAAAGTGCGCCCGCCGAAAGCAGACGGCGTCCCGTACTAAGAGAATTATTTTCGATACCTAGGACTTTCGACTCTATCTTTGCTACAATACGTCGCAACGTGAACGATACATCGGGTCTGCGTCGCTGTTGTGCGATACTCGCCGCCGTTGCATCGCTGCTCGCTTCGAGTATGGGGGTTGCGCGCGCTTACGCCGTCCCGCAACCACTAGCCGAGTTACGAGCGGATGTACGTACCCTTGCGGCACGCTTGCCCGCTTCCAGCGCCGTCGAAGTGATGGATCTCTCGACCGGTTATAGCGCCGGTTACAATCAGAGCCGCAGTATGCCCGCCGCTTCGACGATCAAGATTCCGGTCATGATCGAGGTCTTCAAACAACTCGAAGCCGGGCGATTCAATTTGCAGCGGCACGTGACGCTCTTGGCGAGCGATAAGGATTATGGCTCGGGCGAGCTGTGCGATCTGCCGGTCGGCACGACGTATCCGGTATCCGAGCTGCTCGAAAAGATGATCGACATCAGCGACAATACGGCCACCAACATGCTCATTCGCTTGGTCGGACGGCAACGAATCAACCGCACGATGCGCGAACTCGGCCTGCGTCACACAGTGTTGACCAGCGACGTTCGCACCACGAGCTGGAACGTGCGCCAGGAACTCCGCTCCTCGCCCAGCGACATGGTCCGCCTTCTCGAGTTGATGGCGAAACGGCGTCTGGTCGATGCGTGGGCCTCGGGCGAGATGATCTCGATTCTCGAGCAAGACCAGTACAACACCCTGCTCCCCGAACCGCTCCCCGACGACGTGCCGATCGCGCATAAGACCGGCAGCTTTTTCGATACCCTCGACGACGTCGGCATCGTCTACGCCTCGCAGGCGCCGTACGTGATCGCGGTTTATACGACCGGCTTACCGTCGCGCGGCATCGGACGCACGTTTTTTCATCGCCTCTCGAGCGATGCGTATCGCGACGAACAGCGGCTAGCCGCGTGGAGGGCCACCGTCGGCATCGACACGTTCGCCGTCGGCGACACGGTTGGCGATTCCGCGAGCGCGCACGTGCCGTCGGACGTTCGCTACTGGCGCAGCGGCACCGACCTCGACGCCGCCGGCGGGGAGTAGCGGCGCGCGCTAAACGCGCGTCTTAGCGTACGTCGGCGAGAGCCACTGCGCGTAGGCCGGTTCCCTACCGTTGACGACGCGCAGGTAATACTCACCGAGTTTTTTGCCGATCGGACCGATCGTCCCATCGCCCACGGTGCGGCGATCGATCGACGTCACGTGGGCGATGCCCGCGGCGGTACCGGTGAAGAAGATTTCTTGCGCCGCATAGAGTTCGCCGCGATCGATCGCGCGCTCGACCACCTCGATGCCGAACACGTCCTGCGCGATCGTCATGATCGCTCGGCGCGTGCAGCCTTCGAGCACGTTCTGCGATGGGTCCGGCGTATAGAGCTTGCCGTCCCGGACGATGAACACGTTCTCGGCCGAGCCCTCGGCGACGTGCCCGTCGTGCGAGAGCAGGATCGCCTCATCGTAGCCGTTCCCGACCGCTTCGCTCTTGGCTAACGCCGAGTTGACGTACAAGCCCGTGATCTTTGCGCGCGGCGGCGCCATCGTATCGTCGGCGCGGCGCCACGAACTGATGCACACCGCGAGCCCGCGCGTCGGGTCGAGATAGCTTTTGAACGGTATCGGAATCATCGCGAACGAATCCGGCACGTTATGCAAGCGCACGCCGATATCTTCGGCCGCCTTGAAGATGCACGGGCGGATGTAAATATCCGTCTCGAAGTGATTGCGTTCGGCCAGATCGAGCGTGATGTCGATCAGTTCGTCGGTCGTGTGCGGCAACTCCATCATCAGAATTTTCGCGGAGGTGCGCAGCCGCTCGTAGTGCTCGCGCAGCAGCACGAGATAGAGTTCGCGATCCTCCGGCACCCAATACCCGCGAATCCCTTCGAAGCATCCGGTTCCGTATTGCAGACCGTGCGTGAGCAGCCCGACCTTTGCCTCATCGTAGCGACAGAAGCGGCCGTTGGAATAGACGGTGGTCGATGATAAGTCCACAGCAAGTACTCTCCGTGACGTTAGCGTGCGTGCGGCGATCGCCAAGAGCCGCAAGGCAGCATCGAAGGTTGCAGGCGTGCCTTCGTGGCACCTCCGTACCATGCTCCGCCGATCCGTCGTTATCGTGTTCTTGCTATTGGGCGTCGTTGCAGCCACAACGGTCACAGCCGTTCTGCTCCCGACCGGGTGGCGCATCACGCCGCCGAGCGGCCCCGCCGTATCCCTGGGACTCTTTCCGCAGGGTGTTGCACTTTCGCCGCACGGGACGCGAATCGCGGTGGTCGAGGCCGGCGACGGCCCCCCCGCACTGCGCATCCTCGATGCGACGAGCCTACGCCTCATCCGCGTCGTTGCGCTCAAGAGCGCCTTCGGAAAACCGGCCTGGCTCGACGCGACGCACGTGCTGGTCGCCGGTGCCGGGACCGATGCCGTCGACGACGTCGATGTGGCCGACGGATCGTATCGGGCGATTCCCATCGGCCCGCGGACGTGGCCCGCCAACGTCGCAATCGCTCGAAATACGGCACGCGTTGCCACCGTGGACGACGGCAACGGCAGCGTAACGCTGGCCGATCTCGCAACGCAACGCATTACGACGATAGCGGTCGGGCCGCACCCGAGCGATGCTGCATTCACCGCCGACGGCAAGCGCTTGTACGTCGCCCTACGCGGGAGCAACGCGCTCGCACGTATCGACCTCGCAAGCCGTCGCGTTCGGATCCTTCCCGTCGGCATGCATCCGAGCGCGCTTGCCATCGGCGGGGGAACGCTGTACGTCGCGCAGAGCGACGACGATAGCGTGCGCGCGATCGATCTCGCCGACGATCGTACGATCGCCGTCACGCCCGTCGGATTGCGCGGCGAGCGCGTTCGCGGCATCGGCGCATCGCCCAACGCGCTCGCAATTGCGGATGGCCGGCTCTATATCAGCCTGGGCGCAGAGAACGCCGTCGCAACCTTCGCGCTGGTCGCTCCGCAGCGAATCGACTATATTCCTACCGGCTGGTATCCGAGCGGGGTCGCCGCGCTGGGCACGCATCTGTACGTCGTCGACGCAAAAGGCGAGAGCAGCCCCGCCAACCCGCAGTTCGATCCGTTTTCGCCCAACTCGGCCGGCTACGTCGGCTCGAGCCTGGACGGGTCGCTACGGAGCATCGACGTGACCGCTCGCGTCCTCGCCCAGAGCGCGACGGTGCTCGCCGACGCGCAGCCGCAATGGCTGCCGCCGCAGCGCACCATCATCCGTCCCGACGGCCCGATCCGGCACGTCATCTACATCATCAAAGAAAACCGCACGTACGACGAGGTTCTCGGCGACATCGCGCGCGCGGACGGCGACCCGAGTTTAGTGTGGTTCGGCAAAACGAACACCCCGAATCAGCATGCGCTCGCCGAACGATTCGGCATCTTCGATCGCACCTTCGCCGATGCGCAGGTGAGCGCCGACGGCCACAGTTGGTCGACCGCGGCGTTCGCGAACGACTATCTCGAGCGCATGTGGCCATCGGTGTACGCGCGCCGCCGCTCGCTCTACGATTTTGACGACGGCGCCACGGCTTCGGTACCGCATAACGGCTACCTGTGGGACGACGCGCAACGCGCGCACGTGAGCTTTCGCGATTACGGCGAGTTCGTCACGAATCCGACATCCGCAAGCGCCGTCGTCACCACGCACATGCCTGGGCTGCTCGGCCACATCGACCCAGAATATCCCGGGTTCGATCTGCAGATATCGGACCAAACCCGCTACGCCTTGTGGAAGCGCGAATTCGACGCCTACGTCGCGCGCGGCGATCTGCCGCAGCTTGAGATCGTGCGGTTACCGAACGATCATACCGAAGGGACGCGCCCGGGCGCGCTGACGCCGCAGGCCTACGTCGCGCAGAACGACTACGCGCTCGGAGAGATCGTGGCGGCCGTTTCGCATTCGCCATATTGGGCCACCACCGCCATCTTCGCGATCGAAGACGACGCTCAGAACGGGGCCGATCACGTCGACGATCAGCGCACGACGCTCTACGTCGCTTCGCCGTATGCCGCACCCGGCGTCCACCATACCGACTACAGCACCGCGTCGGTATTGCGCACGATCGAAATCGTTCTCGGGATGGCGCCGATGTCGGTGTACGACACGGTCGCGGAACCCCTCTATACCGCGTTCGCAGCGCGCCCGGACCTCCGGGCTTTCGATGCGATCGCGCCGGAAATCGACGTTCGCGCAACGAACGCGCGCACCGCATACGGAGCATCGAAAAGCGAGCGTCTCGATTTCGCCCATGCGGACGATGTCGACCCCGCGCTTTTCAACGACATACTCGCCCATGCCGTCGGAGGACGCTTGTGAATCTTTGGGTACTAGCCGGAACCAGCGCGGTCGCATCGACGGTGGAGTTCGTCGAAGCGGCGACCATCGTACTCGCCGTCGGCTTCACGCAGGGCTGGCGAGCGGCATTGACCGGCACGCTATGGGCAACGCTCGCGCTGGGCGTGCTCGTGGCCCTCTTCGGGCCCTTACTTGCGAACATTTCGTCGGTGCATCGCATCGAAGTCTTCGTCGGACCGTTCCTCATCGTCTACGGCATCGGCTGGTTGCGTAAGGCGGTATGGCGCTATTCCGGCCGCAAAGCGCTGCGCGACGAGCAGGCAAACTACGACCGCGAGGTCCAGCGCTTGCGCGCCGATCGCGAGCGTCATCTCGGCTTCGCGACCGCCTTTCAAGGCGTCTTTATCGAGGGATTGGAGGTTGCGGTGATCGTGGTGACCTTCTCCGCCACGCGCCACGGCTCGATAGCCTGGGCGGCGGGCGGCGCCGCGGTAGCGCTGATCGCGGTGTTGATCGCAGCGATCGCGCTGCACAAACCGTTCTCGCGCGTACCGGAGAACGCGCTCAAAGCCACGGTCGGCATCATGCTGCTTTCGCTGGGGACGCTCTGGGCGGGGGAAGGCTTGGGCCTCACCTGGTGGCTCGGCGACTCGACCCTCTTCGCGTTGGTCGGCCTCTATTTTGCGATCTCGGCCATCTTGGTGGCGCTCATGCGACCGCAGGCGGCGAGAGCATGAAGGCGCTCGCGGAGATCTGGGATTTCATCACGGGTGGTTCGATCGTCGCCCCGGCCGCCGTCGTCGTCGCCGTCGGCTTCGCTTTGCTACCCCTAGGGCTCGACGGATCGCTCAAGGCCGCGATCTTCCTGGCCATCGTGCTGCTCGGATTCATCGGCTCGACCTTCGAACGGCCTCAGTAAAATTTCAGCATAGGCAGGCGAATCCAACCCGGCTATCGCAGGAGTTTTGGTCTAAGAGCCTGTTAGGATTGGGCCATTTTGGCCATTTAGCCCCGTAGGCAACCTCGTAGACCCAAGCCGGACAGACTCCGAATGATTCGTGCCGATGCTGCAACGGTACGAGCGATTTTTTGAAGGAGAGTGATCCAATGGCTTCCACTCCCACATCAACGGGTAACCGTTGGGGAATCGCGCTTGCGGGCGTGATCGTAATGATTTGCCTGGGCACCGTCTACTCGTGGAGTATTTTCACCAATTCACTCATCGCGGGATTTAACTGGAGTCAGCAAGGTGCAACGACTCCATTCGAACTCGCAATCTTCTTCCTCGGACTCGGTGCGGTATTCGGAGGACGCTGGCAAGACCGCGTCGGTCCGCGTACCGTCACCATCGTCGGCGTCGTCCTATGGGGTCTTGGCATCGCGCTCGCCGGGCTCGGAACGCAAGCCATCGGCCAGTGGTGGCTCTACCTCACCTACGGAATCATCGCTGGATTCGGTAACGGCATGGCGTACGTCACGCCGGTTGCCATGGTGACGAAATGGTTCCCGGATCGCCGTGGATTAGGTAGCGGCCTGGTCGTCATGGGCTTCGGTTTAGGTGCCTTTTTCTATAACCAAATTGTTCCGAAAATCGCCATCTTCGCATCGGCCGCGAAAGCGTCCGGCGCGTACGTTGCCGCGCGCGACGCGGCGATCAAGGCCGGCACGGTGTTCGATCCTTCGACCTATCAGCTATCGCACGATCAAGTTGCCGGCGTGATGTCGATCTTCGTCGTGTCCGGCGTCGTCTTTATCGTCCTGGGCGGCCTCTGCGCGTTCCTCATGAAGAACCCGCCGGCGAATTACACGCTGTCGGGCGCGACCGCAACCGCCGCCGCTTCTGCCGGCAGCTTCACGCCCGGAGAAGCTCTACGCATGCCGCAACTCTACGGCCTCTGGTTGCTGCTCTTCCTGAACGTAACTGCGGGTATTCTCATCATCTCGAATGCCGTGCCGATTATCATCGAGCTGACCAAAGCCTCCGCGGCCGTCGCCGCTCCGGCATATGGTTTCCTCGCCATCTTCAACGGGCTTGGCCGTTTCCTCTGGGGGAGCATCTCCGATCGAATCGGACGCGGCCTGACGTACACGGTAATGTACCTCATTCAGGTCGTCGTCTTCTTTTTGCTCGGTGGATTCCACTCTCTCACGTTGGTGGGCCTCGCATTCGCGATCGTGCTGCTCTGCTACGGCGGAGGCTTCGGCGTGATGCCGTCCTTCAATGCCGACTTCTTCGGCACGAAGTACCTCGGCGCTAACTACGGGATGATTCTTACCGCGTGGGGCCTCGGCGGAGTCGTTGGGCCGTTTATCGCCGCGCGCGTCAAGGATGCGACGGGATCGTTCTCAGGCGCACTCATTCCGGTCGCAATCATGCTGCTCGTCGCAGCGGTCATCCCGTTCTTCGTCAAGAAACCCACCAACCTCCCACGCGAAGCTGCCGCATAGCTGCCGCTCCGCTATCACATGCAACGCCCGGCATCGATGATGCCGGGCGTTGTTTTTTGTACGGCTGCTATAACACGTCGGGATCGTAGATGATGCGGATCGTTCCAACGCGCCGGTCCTTAACGTAGAGCGCAACCGAGAGATCGTTATATACCAAGCCCGTATCGCGAGCGTAGGTGAAGATCGCCCAGGGGCGCCGCCCGCGAGGGCGAGACAGGTCGCATCCCGCCTGTTCGAACCGTTCGTATGGAGTGCGTGCGGGGAAGTCGTCGGCCGCGTCTCCAAGCCCGACCCGCGAACAACGCAGGCTCAGCACGTCTTCGAAGAACCGTTTGATTCGATTGCCGTTGAGATCGGTAACGTAATCGCCGGTCCAATCCCGGCGACACTCTTTGTAGTGCCCGAAGCAATAGCCGTTGAGATCGACGGCGAACATCGCCTTAATCGCCGGATCCTTCGGCACCCAGCGATCGATGATCGCGTCGATCCCGTCTTCGACCGCACGGTCATAGCGCGTGGCGAATTTCGGCGGATCGAATCCGGCCGCGGTAACGCGCGAGACATCGAAGAGCCGCGCCAGCTCGGCGATGCGCGTCCCAACGATCGGTTGATAGCCGGTATCCTTGCAATCCGCAAGCGTCATCGCGCCGCGATCGACGGCATCGTCGAACGCTTCGTCCATCTCTTGTGCCAGTGCCAATCCCCAATCGCGGATGCGTTCGGCAAACGTTCCGAGCGTGCGATGCGCGGCGAGGTCGTGCGCTTGGCGTCCGACGTTCGCAAGTTCCAAGCGACGCGTGTCGGTGGCCGTCGCGGCGCTTGCATCGATCGCGCTCACGGCCGCGTCGATCTCGTGCAAGAGCGCGTCGAATCCCGTCACTTGCTGCTGCGCTACGACCGCCAGTTCTTGCGCCCGATCGACGGCGCGGGCAATCGTCTGCAAGAGCTTCTCCACCACGCCCTCGATATCGCGAGCCCGATCTTCCACCTCGTGCGTCCGCTCCGTGGCATCGCTCGTCCCGGCGCCCATCTCGCGGCCCGATGCGGAGACGGCTTCGATCACTGCGCTCACTTCGCGCGTGGCGTCGTGCGTTCGGTCGGCGAGCTTGCGAATCTCTCCGGCAATCACTGAAAAACCCAAACCGGCGGTGCCGGCATGGGCGGCTTCGATGGCGGCGTTGAGCGCCAAGAGATTGGTCTCCTCGGAGATTTCATCGACGAGATTGAGAATCGCACCGGCCCGATCCAGCGATGCCGACATCTCCTCCACGACGGTGCGAACGAGCCCCACTTGCTCGCGAACCGTCCCCAGCGACGCGACCGAGGCGGCGAGCGAGCGTGCCGGCGCTTCGATTTCGGAGCGTAGTTCGTCGCCGAGGCGCTGCATGGTGCGAGCGGAGGTGAGCAAGGAGTGCGCGGCTTCGCGCGATTCCGTCAGCGCGCGATTGCCGGCATGCAGCGACGCCTTCAATTCCGAGAGATTCGTTGCGATGGATTTCCACGAAAAACTGTTGCGCGCGACCGCGACGGCAACGCGCATGACCGTCGTGAGAACCTCGCGTTCTTTCGCCGCAAGCGTGCTCGCGAAATCCGCCACCGCCCGCACGACCAGGGCCGCGGCGGGATCGCCGCTACCGATGCCCGCACTTGCAAGCGCGTCGGTCTCGCCGCCGGCAACGCGCACGATCGCTTCGACGAGCGTGGATTCTACCGCCGGCATAACACGCGACGCCGACGCATCCGCGAAGCGGTAGGACGCGATCAGGGAGCGCGCCTGAGAGAACATCTCCTCCAGGTCGATCGCAGCGGCGCCCTCAGCCGCCTTGGCCGTGGCCTCAGCCTGCATCGCAACGCTATCGACGTTCTCGGCCAGCAGCGGCAACGCGGCCTGTTGCTCGGCCGCGATCGCCGCGATCGCCTCGACCGGTTCCGCAAACGCAGCGACCAACGCATCGATGCGCTCGACCCCTCGAGCGATCGCGCCGGTATCGGATGCAAGCTGCTGGGCCGCGTGCAGCGCCTCGGTGGTAACCGAGCCGACGCGCGCCGTCGATTCGCGAAGCTGTCGCGCGATGGAGCCGATATCGCGGACGGAATCCTTGGTGGATTCGGCGAGCGTCCGGACCTCGGTCGCGACGATGCCGAAGCCCTTACCGGCCATCCCAAAATGGGCCGCTTCGATGAGCGCATTGGTGCTGAGCAGCCCGGCCTGGCGCGAGATCCGCGCTATCCCTTCGACGAAAGCGGAGAGGCCCAGCGAGGTCCGCTGGAGCGCGCCGGCCGACGTCTCCACGTTTTGGATCGACGCTACGAGCGGCTCGACCCGAGCCCGCGCCACCTCGCCGAGCGCGCTCCGCGAAGCATCCCGCGCCCCAAGCGCTTCGCGTTCGAGGGATTCGGTCTGCGTTGCCACGTGGATAGAGCCGCTGCGCGCTTGGTCCAGGGTAGCGGACGCATGCTCGATCAAGCGATTGTAACTCGTGGCATCGGCGAGCGCGTACCGTACCTGCTCGGCATTGCGGGCGATCGCGGCATCGGCATGCCCGATGACGGCCACATATCGTTCGAACTCACCGCTAAAGGTGCGGACCATTTCGAACGTCGCCGCGAGGATGGCGGATTCTTCGGGGGTAAGATCGTCCTGAAGCTGCGGTGATAGGCTAAAATCGCGGTTGGAGACAACCGCTTCAAGCCAACTCGAGAGCTCTTGGGCGAAGTGCAACCCAATGGGTGCATCTAACGCTTGCATAGTTCAGTAATCGGTCACTATGGGCACAAACCTTTTGGGCCGTTTAGGCTACGAGTCGCTTCATGAGGGGTAGCATGGCAAAAACGACGATCGATCTCACGAAAATGCTATCGTCCGGCGGGGGACTACGTTTGAGCGAACGCATCGGCATGATGCCCAACCTTGCGTCCGAACGTACGCGAACGCTCGAGGGCCGCATCGCTCACGCAAAACCGGTCGTCAGCCTGTGCCCGTATTGCGCGGTAGGCTGCAGCACGCTTGCGTACGTTAGCGACGAAGGCAAGCTTCTCGATGTTGAGGGCAATCCCGACAGCCCGATATCGGCCGGCCACCTGTGCCCCAAAGGCTCGGCGATCTTTGGCCTGACCGTCAACGACCAGCGTTGGACTACGGTAAAGTATCGCGCGCCGTATTCAGATCGTTATGAGGAGCGGCCGCTCGCTTGGGCGCTCGAACGCATCGCGCAACGCGTCAAAGAAACGCGCGAGCAAACGTTCGTAAGAAGCTCGGAAGGCAAGCGCGTTAACCACACGCTCGGCATCGCTTCGCTCGGGGGCGCCACTTTCGGCGTGGAAGAGAACTACCTGCTCGGGAAGTTGATGCACTCGCTCGGCGTGGTTTCGATTGAAAATCAAGCGCGAATATGACACTCCTCGACGGTGCCGGGTCTCGGCACCTCGTTCGGTCGCGGCGGCGCAACGGTCTGGGTTCCGGATCTAGCCAACGCGGATTGCATCCTCATCGAAGGTTCGAATTTTGCCGAAGCGCATCCGGTCGCGTTTCGCTTCGTCATGCAGGCCAAGGAGCGCGGCGCTACGATCATTCACGTCGACCCGCGATTCACGCGCACGTCCGCAATGGCCGACGTGTACGCGCCGATTCGAAGCGGGACCGATATCGTATTCCTTGGCGGCATCATCAATCACGTGCTGGCCAACGAATCGTATTTTAAAGAGTACGTCGCCGCCTACACCAATGCATCGCATCTCGTACGCGAAGATTTTGTCGATACCGAGGATCTGCACGGCTTGTTTTCCGGATGGAATGAAGAGAAGAACGGCTACGACATCGCTACCTGGGATTTCGAGCGCGACGAGCACGGTGCCGTCGTCAACGACCCGACGTTGCAGCATCCGCGCTGCGTCCTCAACATCATGCGAGGCCACTTTGCGCGCTACACGCCGGAGATGGTTGAGAACGTTTGCGGCACGCCGCAGGCGTCGTTCCTGAAGATCGCGGAGTTGCTGGCGAAAAACAGCGGGCGCGAACGCACCACCGCTTTTGCCTACGCGGTTGGTTGGACGCAGCACACGGCCGGCGTGCAGTTCATTCGGACTGCGGCCATCTTGCAGTTGCTGCTAGGTAATATCGGGCGCCCGGGCGGCGGCATCATGGCGTTGCGCGGGCACGCCAATATCCAGGGCGCGACCGATATTGCGACGCTGTACGATTTGCTCCCGGGCTATCTCCCCATGCCTTCCGCGTTACGCGACGAACAGACGCTCGGGAGCTATCTCAAGAGCACTACGAAGCCGACCGGCTGGTGGGCGAACATGCCCAAATACGTCGTCTCATTGCTCAAGGCGTTTTACGGTACCGCCGCAACGAAAGAAAACGATTATTGCTACGAGTACTTGCCGCAATTAACCGGCGATCATTCTACGTTACCGACCACGATGGCGATGAAAGACGGCAACGTCAAAGGCTACTTCGTCATCGGCCAGAATCCGGGCGCTTCGAGCCAGAACGGCGAGCTTACGCGCTCGGCGATGGAGCGATTGGATTGGCTCGTGAACATCGACTTCTACGACAACGAGACGGTTTCGTTCTGGAAGCGCGAGGGCGCCGATCCGTCAAAAATCGCGACTGAGGTATTTTTCTTACCGGGCGCCACGGTACTCGAAAAAGAAGGCACGATGGTGCAAACCAGTCGCCTGTTACAGTGGCACGACAAAGCGATCGAGCCCGCTCGCGACGCGCATAGCGATCTATGGTATTTCTACGATCTGGGGAAGCGCCTCAAGGCACTCTACGCGGCTTCGAGCGACCCGAAGGATCGACCGATTCTCGATATGACGTGGGAATACGATCACGACGACCCGCACGAGCGTGCCAAAGGCGAGCCTTCGGCACTTCGCGTACTGCGCGAGATCAACGGCTTCTACACGGCGACGGGCGAACAAGTCAAAGCCTTTACCGATCTGGTGGACGACGGCTCGACCGCGGCCGGCGGCTGGATCTTTACCGGAGTCTGCCCCGACGAACACACCAATCACGCGCGCTCGCGCACCGGCGACGACTCCACCTCACTCAATTGGGGCTGGGCGTGGCCTGCGAACCGGCGCACGCTCTATAACCGCGCGTCCGCCGACCCGGACGGCAAGCCGTGGAGCGAGCGCAAAAAGTACGTTTGGTGGGACGAAGAGCGCCACGAGTGGACCGGACACGACGTTCCCGATTTTCCCAAGACGAAAGCCCCGACGACGCCCGCAATTCCCGGTGGAAAAGGGCTCGACGCGCATTCTGGGGCCGACCCGTTTATTATGAACGTGGACGGCAAAGGACAGCTTTTTGTGAACGGTGCGCTCAAAGACGGGCCGTTACCGACCCACTACGAGCCGCTGCAATCCGTCGTTCGCAACCCCCTCTACGAGCAACAGAGCAATCCGATGCTGCGCCAGTGGGATCGCCCCGACAACGCCTACAACGAAGCGATCGATGCCGCATACCCGTACGTCCTGACGACCTACCGCGTCACCGAGATGTCCGGCATCATGACCCGCTACGTTCCGTGGCTTGCCGAATTGCAGCCCGCCGCATTCTGCGAGCTCAATCCGGAACTCGCGGTGGAGAAGGGCATCAAGAATGGCGGATGGGTGACGATTTCGACGGCACTCGGCGAGATGGAGGCGCGCGCACTCGTGAGCGGCCGCTTGCGCCCGCTACGCATCGCGAAGGGACAACGCGTGCACCAGATCGGCATACCGTACAATTACGGCAATCAAGTGGCGTTCGCGCGCGGCGATTCGGTGGGCGATTTGATCGCGCTCTCGATGGATCCTAACGTCTCGATCCACGAATCCAAATCGTTGACGTGCAACATCCGTGCCGGCCGGCGCGCGCCGCGCCATAGAGGCGTGGTCGAAGCCGACGTGCCGATGAGCGAACGAACGACGATGGGGCAATCGTCGGCCTTGGGACCGGAGGACCTCCGCGATCCGGCTGCACTCGCGCACCATGCGCGTGCCGACAGCGGCAAGGATGCCAGCCATGGCATGCGACAGATGGGCCAGGGCGATAAACCCAGCCCCGAAAAAGGAGTGTAGGATGTCGACCGGATTTTTTACCGATACCACCCTATGCATCGGCTGTAAAGCCTGCGAGGTCGCGTGCAAGCAGTGGAACGAGTTGCCGTCCGACGGCTACGAGTTCACCGGCAATTCCTACGACAACACCTCACAGCTCTCCGGAACGACGTGGCGACACGTCGCCTTCGTCGAACAGATGCACGTCGAGGAAACCGCCATCGACGACCGCTGGCTGATGATGAGCGACGTATGCAAACACTGCACGCACGCAGGCTGCATGGAAGCGTGCCCCACCGGCGCGATCATTCGCAACGAATTCGATTCGGTATTCGTACAACCGGACGTCTGCAACGGATGCGGGTATTGCGTGGTCTCGTGCCCGTTCGGCGTGATCGATCTCGTGAACGTTTTCAATTCGGAAGCGAGCGGAGCGTACGGGCTCGCGACGCTGAACGACCAACGGCTCGACGACAAGCAGACGGCCGTTCAAGCCACGGGCGGCGTCGCTGGGAAGTGCACGCTGTGCTACGACCGGCAAACGCTGGGCATGACGCCGGCCTGCGCGAAGGCTTGCCCGACCGAGTCGATCCAGTTTGGAAACCTCGAAGAACTGCGCGAACGTGCGAACGTGCGCGTCGAATCGCTCGCAAAGCGTGGGATCGAAGCCTCGCTCTACGGAGCCGGCGACGTCGGAGGCGGCATAGGCGCTCTCAATGCCTTCTTCTTGTTGACGGATCGGCCCGAAGCGTACAATTTGCCCGTGGAACCCGTCCTCCCGTCGACGCGCCAGCCCGCAGGATATACGGCGGCGGCGCTTACCGCGGCCGGACTGGCAATCGCCGGATGGATGATCTTCCGCAATGCGTAACGTAGCGAGTCCCGACGAAGCCTTTGCCGGCGCCTCCGGGCGCGATTCGCTGCCGGCGACGCCGACGTACTTCGAGCGGCCGATGCTTAAGGCACCGCATTGGGAGTGGAACGTCATCACGTACCTCTTCCTCGGCGGCGTGATGGGGGGCCTCGGCGTCCTCGCGACGATCGCGCGCGAAGATCAAGAAGACGAACGCCGATTGCGCCGCTCGGCCCGGTTTGCGTCGTTTGCGCTAGCGGCGATCAATCCGTTGATTCTGATTTCTCACCTCGGGCGCCCCGAGCGCTTTCTGCACATGTTGCGCATCGTTAAAATCAAATCGCCGATGTCGCTCGGGGTCTGGGGATTGATCTTTTTCTCGGGAGCCGCCGGTGCGAACGTGGCTAGAGAACTCGCCGATGCGGGCGTACTGCCGCGATGGATGCGTCATTTGGCGCCGAGCGTTACCACTCCGCTGCAGGCCGTCCTCGGCGCCTTCGTCGCAGGTTACACCGGCGTGCTGCTCTCGGCGACCGCCATTCCCTTATGGGGCGCGGGGAAAAAACATATTCCCGCAGCATCGGTCTGCTCCGGCTTTGCCGGGGCGTGCGCCCTCGCCGGCCTGCTGGCAACCATCGAAGGCAACCACGCGGTTACGCGCAAACTCGAACGCCTGGAAATCGTGGCGGGCGGAGCCGAACTTGCGATACTTCTGGATTTCAAGCGCGCCGCCGGAAGTTACGGCGCACCGATGTTTGAAGGAGCGCGCGGGGAGAAATTTCGCACCCACACGCTGCTCGCCGGGATCGTGGCTCCGATGGCGCTCAATCTCATCGGCAGCGCGTTCCGCCTGCCCAAACCGCTCGATGCGGTGCGGGCCACCGCGGCGTCGATTCTGACGCTCTTCGGCGGATACGTTCTCCGCGAGACGCTGATCGAAGCCGGGAAAGCTTCCGCGGCCGACCCCCGAGCGGCATTCCGCCAGCCGCGATGATCGGCGACGCGCGACCGGGCAGAACCGTGCCGGTAACGCTCGATGCGTACCTCGGTAGCGAACGACACACGAAATTCGACGATGTCGTTACCGAGGAGCCGCTTGAATTGCGCTTATTGAGCGACGACGGGACGCAGACGCTCGCCGTCACGATGCGCACGCCCGGCCACGATTTCGAACTGGCGGCCGGTTTCGTCACGAACGAAGGCATCGTTCCGCTCGGCGAACGCATCGAACGCATCGGATACTGCGTCGATCCTTCTGTCGATGCCGAGCAGCGCTACAACATCGTCAACGTTCGCGTTCGCAGCGCAAGCGCGGACCTCTCGCGCTTCGAACGCCATTTTACGATGAACAGTTCGTGCGGCGTCTGCGGCAAGGCAAACCTCGAAGCGTTGCGCGACACGGGCATTCCGCCGGTTTCGTCCGATCTACGCGTGCCCGTTACGCTGCTCTACGAGTTGCCGGAGCGCATGCGAAAGGCGCAACGCGTCTTCAGCGAAACCGGAGGCCTGCACGCTGCGGCGCTCTTTGACGCGGATGGAACCCTGTTGGTTGCGCGCGAAGACATCGGACGACATAACGCCGTCGATAAGGCGATCGGTTGGGCGCGCATCGAAGGGCGCTTACCGCTGCATTCTTGCGTACTGCTGGTGAGCGGCCGAACCAGCTACGAAATTCTGCAGAAAGCCGCGGTGGCGGGCATACCGGTCGTGTGCTCGGTATCGGCTCCGAGTAGTCTAGCCGTCGATCTCGCTCGAGCGTTCAACATTACGCTGGCGGGATTTCTGCGCGACGGGCGCGTGAATATCTACAGCGTGCCGGAACGCATCACGCAGTAACCGCGCGGCCCACGAGCCGATCGAACGTGGCCACGACCTCCGCCGCGAGCACCGGCCGCATCAGGGTTTCGCTCGCCCCGAGCAGCGGCGTAGGCTCGTCCGATACCGCCACCAGCGGGATCGAGCGCTCGCGCGCAAACGTACGCAATTGGACGACGTTCTCTGCGGTTAATACGGGTAGATTCACCAGTAACGCATCGACGTGTTGAAGATCGGCCGCGTGGAAGAACTCCTCGACGCTTCCGGCCGTGGAGACGCGGTAACCCGCCTCCCGCAATCCATAGGCAACGAACGAACGGTCTCGCTCGGCATCGAGCACAACGACCGAACGCGGCGTACCGCTGCGCGGTACCTGCCGCGGCAGGCGTACCGTAAACGTACTGCCTTCGCCCAGCGCACTCTCAAGAGCGATGCTGCCGCCGTGGAGCGCGACGAGTTGCTTGGTTAAAAATAGTCCGAAGCCGGTACCCAATATATGCAACGCGCGCGCGTTCGAACCTCGCGAGAAGCGTTCGAAAACCGCCCCGGTCTCGCCGGCCGGTACGCCGATCCCGCTGTCGCGCACTTTCACCAGTACCGGATCTCCGGTCCCGTCGATGGTGATTTCCGGTGCGGTTCCGTTGGGCGAATACTTGATCGCGTTATCGATGAGGTTCGTAAAGACTTGCCGGAGCCGCTCGTCATCGCCGATCACCGTCGCCGATCCGATCGTGGAGACGATCACCTTCCGGCGGTTGGCGTACTGAGATGCTATCGTTCGAACGAGTTCCTCGAGATTTACCTGCCCTAATTGCAGCGTAATTTCGTTGCGTTCCAGTCTCGAAAGCGTCAGCGTATCGCTAGCGAGTTCGGAGAGCTGCATTGCAGAATCTTTGATCGTGGCAAGGAAATCGAGCTGCTCGTCCGTGACTTCGGCAACCTCGCTGGTGAGATCGGCGAAACCGACGATGGATGTCAGCGGGCCGCGAAAATCGTGGGCCAGCATCGCTATGAGGTCGCTCTTCGTCTGGCTCAGTTCGAGCACGGCGCTTCGGCGTTCGTCAAGCTCGTTGTAGAGGGTCACGTTGCGAGCGGCAACCACGAAGTACTCGGCCAAGAGATCGATCACGAAGAGGTCGGTACTTCGAAGCTGATGCCCAACTTGGGCATGCAGATCGAGGACATATTGCGCGTCGCCGAAGCGCCCGGCATAGGCTACGGCGCGGTTCCGCAGCGACGAAAGGGCGCGAGCCCTTCGTTCCATAGCCTCGTCGACCAGCGCATCGCCCATGCCGCCGTCCGCCCCTATACAACCTAGCTCTTCGACTTCGACGCAGCGTCCATCGTCGGTTACCGCGAGCACTCGCGATTCGATGCCGAGCAACTCCGTGATGATCTCTCGCAGCGTCGTTACGACTTCGCGCGCGTCGAGCGCGGTGAAGAGTCGCCGTGCGCTGCGCGTAAGGGCGAGCAGCCGATCATGCTCTTCCTCAAGAGCGGCCGTGCGTTGCACCTCATCGGTGATATCGCGTTCGATGGACACCCAGTGCGTGATCGCTCCCTGCGCGTCGAGAATTGGGTAGAGCGATACCTGATTCCAGTAAGTGGAACCGTCTTTTCGGTAGCTGATCAGCTCCGCTTCGGTCGGCTTTCCACCGGCCAGAGCGCTTCGCGCTTTACGCATACCTTCGTCGTCAGGCATGTTCTGTCGAAAAGACTCCAGCGATCGGCCAAGCGCCTCGTCGTGCGAGTAACCGGTCCTCAACGTGAACGCATCGTTCACGTAATCGAGTTGCAACGTGCCGCCGGGCACGACGCGGTATACGAGGATAGCATCGCCCGCGACGTTAATTGCGCGAGTAAGCAAATCGATTTCACGCCGCGCGATCTCCCGCTCGGTCTGATCGATGGCGATGGCGATAACGCGTTCGGTTCCGTCTTCTCGTACGAGATCCACGCGCAGTTCGACCGGATAGGACGTACCGTCCCGTCGACGCAGCTCGGCGTCGCGGACGACGGGGAGCCCCGAACGAATCCGAGCGATCGCATCGTCGAAGGCACGATCTAGGAGAATTGGGAGCACGTCGAAGATGGGCATGCCCGCGATCTCGCGCAGGGAATATCCCAATCGTTCGCAGGCACCCTTGGAAGCAAAAGCGATCGTTTTCGCAAGCGGATCGATCGTGAATAGATCGATGTGCGCCGAATCGAACAACTTCAAAAAGCGACGACGCGATTCGAGAGCCGCCATCAGTGCCTTTGCAATCGACTCGAGCGCGGAAATCTGTAGAGGACTCAGCGTGTGCGGCACCTGGTCCATCACGCAAAGAGTCCCTATAGTGTGGCCCTCGGCAGTCGTTAGCGGCAGCCCCGCATAGAACCGCAGGAACGGCTCTTCGGTAACCAACGGATTGTCGCGAAACCGCTCGTCAACTCGAATATCCGGCACGATCATCGCATGGCCGCTCTCAACGACAGGATTGCATAGCGAGATATTACGCGAGATCTCGCGGACCGGTAAGCCGCGAGAGGACTTGAACCACTGACGGTCTTCGTCGACTAAGCTGATGGTCGCGATGCTGGTACCCGCCAGCTCCGAAGCTAGGTGCGTGAAGGCATCGTACAACGCTTCTTCAGGCGTATCGAGGATTTGCAGGTCTTGCAGCGCCTTAAGGCGCTCGCTTTCAATTTCCGGTAAGGGTGGCTTCAGCATCGGCATAGGCTCACGATCGTATATGGCGGGCAAGAAACGTTTGCAAGCGCTCGTTGAACCGCGCCGGCGCATCGGCGTTGGCGACGTGCCCCGCTCCGGCGATGACGCTAAGTTCGCTCACCGGGATACCTGCCGCAATTTCTTCAGAGAGCGCGAACGGCGCGACCGCGTCGTGCTCTCCGCACGCGACGAGCGCGGGTACGCTTATACCCGGCAAGAGATCGCGATAGTCACCGGTCCAGGTAGCCTCCGTCGCGGCAAGATACGAAGGAACGGTCTTGCACGCCATCTGTTCTACGGTTTCGCGCAGGCGCTCCGGTGGCAAGCCGAGTTTCTCCGCGCGACCGCGCGCGAAAGTTTCCATGCTTCCGGCAGCGCGGACCGCCGCGGCGATGCCGTCGGCGTACGACCGCGCGTTCGGGTAGCGAGCAAAGCTGCCGACGATCGCCATCGCATCGATCCGGCTTGGATCGCGTTTCCATAATTCGAACGCCACCACGCCGCCTAAACTGCAACCGATAATGGTATAGCTTTCGATCGCGTACGCATCCAACACGGCGAGCACGTCGCCGGCATACCCGGCTCGCGTTATCTCCGACGGCGACGGTTCGGGCGGAATGCCGTTACCGCGCAATTCAATCGCGAAACAACGATAGGCATCATCGAACGCACGCAGCTGCGCGTCCCAAATCGCGGCGGTGGACCCGACGCCATGCACGAAGACCAGCGCCGGCCCGTTAGTGCCGGCGCTGCGCACCGCGCACGCCACCCCGCCGTGCCCCACCACGTCCCGAGTTTCAATCATTTCAACTCACGTTTTCGGGCGACGAATGCCAATACGTCCGTTAGGGAACGGGCGTTCAACACGTCATCTTTGGTGAGTCCGGCGCGCCGCGCCTGCCCGACCGCTAATTCCACATTGGCTAAGCCCGCCGCATCGTGAGCGTCGCTATCCAAACTGAACGTTACGCCGTAACGCTTGGCTTGTCGGGCGAGGGGAGCCGGCAAATCGAGCCGCAGGTCCTGTCCGTCGATCTCCAGCGCGGTACCGGTGCGCGCTGCTGCCGCGAATACGGCATCGTAATCGAATTCGTAGCCGGCGAATCCACCGAGCATCCGCCCGGTTGGGTGACCGATGATCGTGACGTACGGGTTTTCGCACGCACGAATCAGGCGCGCCGTCATCGCTTCGCGCGAGATGTCGAAGGCCGAGTGCACGCTGGCAATAACGATATCGAGTGCGGCGAGCGTCCGGTCGTCGTAATCGAGCGAGCCATCCGGCAGAATATCCACCTCGCTCGAACAGAGCGTGCGGATACCGTACTTCGCCCCGAGCGACGCCACGAATTCGCGTTGCTCGCCGAGCTGCTGCGGATCCAAACCGTAGCGTCTGCCGCGGCCTTGCGAGTGATCGCTGACCGCATGGTACGCGTATCCGCGAGCGGCGGCCGCGGCGATCATCTCTTCTAACGTTCCCCGTCCGTCGCTCCACGTACAATGCATGTGAAAATCGCCGAGCACGTCCGAGACGTCGACCAACGCGGGAAGCATACCGGAAACCGCGAGGTCGATCTCGTCGAGCCCGCTGCGCAACTCCGGCGGAATCCACGCCATCCCCAGTGCCTCGTACACCTGCGCCTCGTCCCCGCAGGTCGTATTGGTTCCGGTTCGCAGATCGAGAACGCCGTTTTCGCTTACGCGTAATGCTTTGCGTACCGCGTACTCGCGGAGCTTGATGTTGTGCTCGCGCGATCCGGTAAAGTGTTGCAGCAGGTTGCCGTACACGTTATCCGGGAGGACGCGCAGATCGATCTGTAAACCGCCGGTCAGCCAAATGCTGGTTTTCGTCGGTCCCTCGGCGAGTACGGCGTCCGCCTCCGGCCAAGCCGCAAAATAAGCTGTGACGGCCGAAGCATCGTCGCTGGTGCAGACGATATCGACATCGCCGACCGTCGCCTCCTGGCGACGGATGCTGCCCGCGCAGGTGAGCCGGGAGATCGGCGCGGGACCACCTCGGAGATAGGCCATCGCTTCACGCGCGACGGCGAGCGCGCGCGAGAGCGGCGTTCGAACCGATCGCCCCTTCACCGCAAGGATCCCGCGCTTCCAATTCTCGATGGTCTTCGGCCCCAAACGCGGTACGCCTAAGAGCCGGCCGTCCGCAATCGCCGCCTCGAGATCGCCTAGCGATCCGATTCCGAAATCGGCGTAGAGCGTGGCCGCCGTCTTGGTTCCGATGCCGTTGACGGCGAGTACTTCGAGGATGCTTGGGGGGAAACGCCGATGCAGCTCCACCAATTGTTCCGAAGTCCCGGTGGCGAGCAGCTGTTCGATCGCCGCGGCGATCGACTTTCCCACCGAGGGTAACGTCAGTAATTCGCCTCTGACGATCACGTCCGCGAGCGGCGGCGCGTTTTCAATCGAGGCCGCGGCTTTCTCGAATGCCATGTATTTGTAGAACGATTCGCCCGCCATTTCCATAAGGGTGCGGATCTCAAGCAGCTTGGCTGCGACTTGCGCGTTCGAGAGCATTTCACGGGATCGATTCGCGTTGGCGCGAAGCAACTCCGGGCAATGATCGCGATCCGCATGCGCGATGCGCGCTTTACCGACGGCGCGCACGCCGAAATAGGTCCGCTGACGCTCGACGTCCCGCTCGGGGCATCCGTCGTCCGGCCTTGTGCGAGCTCTCATGAGGCCGCAATCGTGGCACGGATGGCGGCTGGATTGGTCAAGGCGCGCTCCGGATCCGTCTCCATCGGCGATTACGATCCCACCGTTCAGCCGGTACACTGCAAGCGCTTGGCGGCCTTTGTCGGGCACGATCCCGCGCACCTCGAAGAGCGCGATTTTGCGCGCTACATCGGCTATCGTGCCGCGCTGTGCGACATCGACCCCGTCGCGGCATTGGCAGATGCCGAAGAGCTGATGGAGAGACTCGCGGGCGTACACCCGGCATTCGCCTTTCCGATTGTCGGCGCCCTGATCGCTTCGCCGATCGTGGTGGTGATGGATCGGCCCGCGATCGCCTTTGCGTCGCACATCCTTGCGGCGGTGGGGCCGCGTGCGCTTTTCAGCACGCACGTCGACCGCGCGGCGGCGGCGGCTTTTTGCACGGACGGACGGATCTTACACTCCGCATGATGCGCGCGCGCCCGATGTTCGCTATCGTCTTCGCTCGCTTACGCGCGGAGCGGCGCGCGATCGGCTACACCATCGCAACGGCCGTTATCGCCGGCTTCGTGGCACCGCACGGAATCGAAGCGAGAACCGATCCCCACTATGCAAGCGTCGCAATTCGCAGTATTTGGCTAGCCGGGCCGATGCTTTTCTGCTCCGCACTAGGAATGATTTCCGCATTGCTGCAGGTGGCCGGGCGCGACCCGGATTTGGATCTTTGCGAACTGGGCGCGCCGATCTTCGGCCGGGAACTTGCGCGCGCGCGAGCACTGACGCCGTGCATCATCGCAAGCTTGGCAACGTTTTCGTATTGGGGTGCGCAGTGGGCGCGCGGATTCGCCGCGCCGCCGAGTTACTTCATACTCGCTTGGGTGACCGTGCTCGCCGCAACGCTCGTCACGCTGAGCGCGACCGTGCGATCCGGGCCCTCACGCTGGCTCTACGTGGGCATCGCCGCTTCCATCACGTCGCTCTGTTACGGGCTGGCAGTCTATGCGAACGCGCTCGCATTCGGCATGCTCATCGCGCTCGTGGCCGGATTTATCGCGCTACGACAATATGGCGAAACGCTCGCGCGTTTCGACCCTTTATAAAAAAGCGAGGGCGCGTCGTCGACGCGCCCTCGCTTCGGTCTTCTCCGCAATCGTGTTTATACGACCTGTGCCGCACCCGCGGATGCTAGTTTCTCGAGCATCGCGCGATTGAATTGCAACATGTCCTCGCCACCGCGCGTCGAGACCCAATTTGAGTCTTGCACGGTCGGCTGATCGCGGAACAATCCGCCCGCATTGCGGATATCGTCGGCGATCGATTGCGCTCCGGTAATCTGCCGGCTACGCGCGAGCTGTGCCGAGATCAACACCTGCGCGCCGTGGCCGATCGAAAACATCGGCTTCTTGGCGACATCGAACTCGCGCACGAAGCGTTGAACTTCCTTATCCGTACGAATCTGATCGGGCGATACGCCGCCGGGGATCAGCAACGCGTCGAAGTCCTCGGCGGTGCAATCGGCGACAAGCTCTTCGGCCTTCGCGGCTTGGCCTTCATCGAGGCCGCGCTTACCGCGAATTTTCTGGCGGGAGCGCTCCTCGACGCCCACGATCGTGACGATAGCGCCCGCTTCTTCCAAAGCGCGGCGCGGCTCCATTAAGTCGATTTCTTCAAAACCATCGCCGATGAGCGCGGCGATGCGTTTACCTTCCACTCCTAGCATCGGGGCCGTGTTCGCTCCGGGGGTTACAGGGTCCCACCCGTTTGCTGAACCGCCGCCCGCAGGAGATACGCGAATTCCAGCTCCGCCTTGCCGAGCGGGTCGAGGATGTCGTCCTCGCCGAGCGCCCGCAGCGTAGCGTTGCGTTTGGTCATATCGCCTTCGGGAACCTGATGCCGCGGGTTGATCTCGCGCATGTAAATGCGCGCGTCGTACCGGGTCTGCCCCTCGGGCAGAAAGTACAGCGGATCGAGGCCGAACGCGTAGGCCGCAAGGCCCAAAATCTCGGTGCGTTGCAAGAACTCGATCGGCTTACTCCGCAGCGCGACGGCCAGCCGCGCGAGGGCGGCCACCCCGATACGCTCGCTTCCGGCCAGGACGGCGTCCATCCGGTCGGCGGAGACCTCGAGCGCCTCGGCTAGACGGTGCGTCGAGACTTCTCGTTCGTCGGCCAGCGCCCGCAGCGCGCGTCCGAAGGCCGGCCCTCCGGCAGTTCCCAAGCGCCCATCCCAGGCAGATAGCTCACTCATACGTCCTCGATTGGTTCCGTGCTGACGAAAATGCCGCCTTGCTCGACCGTGACCGCGAAGCGCGGGATCGACGCGAAATCGCCGAGCGTCATCTTTCCCGTCCGCAGATCGAAACACCAGGCGTGCCAAGGGCAGGTGACCGTCGTACCCTCGATCCACCCGTCGGCCATCGGGCCGCCTTGGTGCGGGCAGGCGTTTTCGAGCGCGAAGAATTCGCCCTCAACGTTGAATACCGCCACGTCGTAGCGTCCGAATGACGCAACCAAGCGCTCCCCCGGAGGGAGCGCCGCCACGTCGGCGACTCGCATGAATTCGCTCATGCCACGCGCGTTCTGCACTTCAAGGCCCAGGCAGCGTACCTCATCGGCCCGCGCCGCGATGCAACAAAAGCTGTAAACGCTAGAAGAGGCTTGCGATCAATCCACCGTCCACAGCGATGGTTTGGCCGGTGACGTAACGCGCGCCCTCGCCGCAGAGAAACGCCACCATCGGTGCGAACTCTTGCGGCGTCGCTACCCGGCCGATCGGCACGTCCGCCTGTGCGGCGCGCTCCATCGAACCTTCATCGGGATAGAGCTTGCGCAGCCGGTCCGTGAGGATGCGACCGGTCGCGATCGAGTTGACGGTGACGCCGTCTTTCGCCACTTCGATCGAGAGCGTTTTTAACGCGGAGATCAACGCGGTGCGAAACGCGTTGGAAAGGACCAGCGTTTTCAGCGGCTGTTTCACCGACGACGACGTGAGCGCGACGATGCGTCCCCATCCGCTCTCGCGCATGTGCGGCAACGCGCCGTCGACGAGCGCGAGCATGCTGCGCAGCACCCCGCGATAACCCTCGTCCCAATCTTGCAGACTCATGCTGGAATACGGGCCGGGTTTGGGGCCGCCGCTATTGGCAATCAGGATATCGACCCCGCCGTATGCCGCGCGCACGTCGCTCAGCAGCGCCGCGATCGACGCCTCGTCGTTCAAATCGACGGTGAAGGCGCGAGCGTCTTCCGCCCCGAGTTGTTTGGCGTGGAGCGCGACCGCTTCGAGGCGGTCGGCACGGCGCGCAGCCACCGCAAGTTTCACGCCTTCGGCTGCGAGCGCGAGCGCCACGGCTTCTCCGAGCCCGGCGCTGCCGCCGGTTACGAGCGCGACGCGCCCTTTAATTCCAAGATCCATATCAGTAAGGAACCCCGTGTTGGCGTTGGGTTTTCAGTGCGTTCATATACCACACGAACTCTTGGAAGAACCGCGCGGAGTATTCGGCCAGTTTCGGATCGGTCGGTGTCCCGTCGTCGGTAAACGCATCTTGCACGGTCCCGATCGGCTGCATGGACGGAATGGTCACCATACCCATCTCGCCAAGCGTCGCGCGTAGCTGCACCCCCGCGCGCGTGCCGCCCCAGCGCGTGCCCGAGTACGTGACGATCGCCGCCGGACGCCAGAAGTACTCTTCGAGATAGTGATCCATCAAATTTTTGAGCGCGGGCGGGATACCGTGATTGTATTCGCCCGAAACGATTGCGAAGCCGTCGGCGGCGCGAAACGTCTTGGCTAACGACTCCATCAGCGCGGGCGCCGTTCCGGGCGCGTACTCTTTATACATGCGATCGAGCATCGGCAGCTGGTACTCCATCGGATCGATCAACATCGGATCCATCCCACGCCGGCGCAACTCGTTGACGACCCAGCGCGCGGCCTTGATGCCCTGGCGATCGCTGCGCACCGAACCATAGATGACGGGCACGAAAAAGCCGCTCATCCCTGAATCTTGCGCCCGCAAGCGCGAACGCCTGCCGGAAGGGCGGTTGCGCCGCCCGGCCCATCGCCGCGTATACTAGTCGCGTGACTACCGAACAGATCGTGGAGCGACGCACCGAGATCGTCTTCCCAACCGACGCCAACAACTACGGCACCCTCTTCGGCGGCAAGGCGCTGGCGATGATGGACGTCGTCGCGGGCATTGCCGCCATGCGCGCCTGCCGCAAGCCCGTGGTAACCGCCTCGATCGACCGAACCGATTTCAAGGCGCCGATCCGCACCGGCGACTTCGCCGAGACGATCGCGACCGTGGCACGGATCGGCCGCACCTCGATCGCCATCGACGTGGAGCTGTGGGGCGAGAATCCCGTGACCGGGGCGCGCCACCTCTCAACCACCTCCCGCTTCGTCATGGTCGCCGTCGGCCCCGACGGCCGCCCCACCCCGGTGCGCGACGAGGCCTAGCCGGCCGCACCCCCGCGCGTGATAGGATGGGCGAGGAGGGGAGTATGACCGCACAGCCCTGGGAGACCCCGATCGCGCGGCTAGAAGGCGCCTTCGAGCAGGTAGGCAAGCGGCTCGACAGCATCGATCGACGCTTGGATGGCATTGACCGACGCTTCGAGAGCGTGGACCGGCGGTTTGACGGCGTCGACCGCAAGATCGACGCGAATTTCCGCGCGACGATCGGCTGGATGCTGGGCCAAACCGCGGTCCTTCTCGCGGCGCTCGCCGCCGTCGCGTACACCCTGCACCGCTAGGCCTGAGCTAACTCCGCTTGCGGGACGTCCGCCGGTCTGCTATGCTACGCCGGTCGCCGGGATGGAGCACCTCGCCCTGTACCCGGCCGAGTCTTTCCTGAACAAGGAGTTCAATCCGTGCCCATTTCCAAAGAATTAAAAGCCGAACTTGCCGTTAAGTACGGCCGCGGCGCCAACGACACCGGCTCCGCCGAAGTGCAAGTCGCCGTTCTCACCGCGACGATTAACATGCTCACCGAGCATCTGAAGATTCACAAAAAAGATCATCACAGCCGCCGTGGCCTGCTGTTGCAGGTTGGCCAGCGCCGCCGGTTGCTCAACTATCTGATGCACAAAGATATCGAGCGCTACCGTAAGCTCATCGCCGATCTCGGCCTGCGCCGCTAAAAGCCGAGCGCATAACCGCAATCGTAAAACAAAAACGGGACGCCGATGGCGTCCCGTTTTGTTTTGCTCGCTCCGGCTACGATTTACGCTTGTAGGCCTTTCGCGCCGCTTCTTTGATGGCGGCGGTGCCCATGCCGTAATGTTCGATGAGTTCGGTCGGCTCGCCGGATTGGCCGAATTGATCCTGCACGCCGACGAATTCGATCGGGACCGGATGGCGCTGCGCGACGATCTCGGCAACGCGCGAGCCCATACCGGCATGGACTTGATGCTCTTCCACGGTGACGATGGCGCCGCATTCGCGGGCCGCAGCATCGATCGCCCCTTCGTCCATCGGTTTGACCGTGTGATTGTTGACGACGCGGCATTCGATGCCGTCTTCGCGCGCTAACTCCTCGGCCGCGATCAGGGCGTTATAGAGTAAGATTCCGCAGGCGACGATCGCCACGTCGTTGCCGTCGCGGAACGTCTGCGCCTTGCCGATCTCGAACGGCGTCTCTTCCGTCGTGACGATTGCGGACTTGTCGCGCGCGAACCGCAGGTACGTCGGCCCGAATTTCTCGGAGAGCGCGATCGTCGCTTTCTTGGTCTGCACCGAATCGCACGGCACCACGACCATCATGTGCGGGATGACGCGCATGATCGCGATATCTTCGATCGCTTGGTGGGTCGCGCCGTCGGGCCCGACGGATACGCCGGCGTGCGCGCCCGCGATCTTCACGTTGGACTCGTTGAGCGCCATGATCGTGCGGACTTGCTCCCACGAGCGGCCCGGATTGAACATCGCATAGCTCGCGATCCACGGCGTTTTTCCGACTGCGGCCAAGCCGCCGGCCATCGCTACGAGCAATTGCTCGGCAACGCCGATTTCGATGTACTGCTCTGGGTACGCTTTTTTAAAGCCTTCCATGCGCGTCGACTCGGCAAGGTCGGCGCAAATCGCGACCACATTTTTATTGCGATTGCCCGCTTCAATCAGCCCTTCGCCAAAGCCGTTGCGCGTCGGAACCTGCTTGATCGTCGCGGCGTCGCGATAGTCGACCAAGTGCATGGCGTGGGCTGCTGCGTCCATCGTATCGGCGCTAGGCATTGGCGAGGATCCTTTCGCGTGCGGCTTGCAACTCGTTCAGCGCTTCGTCGGCTTGCTGTTTGTTCGGCGGCTTACCGTGCCAGGTATAATCGCCTTCCATATACGAGACGCCCTTACCCGGAACGGTATTCGCAACGATAACCTGCGGTTTGCCGACGGTCGCGGCCGCCTTCTTCGCGGCTTCGACGATCGAGGCGATATCGTTGCCGTCGCACTCGATCACTTCCCAGTTGAACGCGCGGTATTTATCGCCGAGCGGCTCGAGCGGCATGATATCTTCGGTGCTGCCGTCGATTTGGATGAAGTTGCGATCGATGATGCAGGTGAGGTTGTCGAGATGAAATTTTCCGGCCGTCATCATCGCTTCCCAATGCAGGCCGCACTGATGTTCGGCATCCGAGGTTACCACGTAGACGCGCCAATCTTTTTTATCGAGCTTCGCTCCAAGCGCCATGCCGACGCCTTGCGCCAGCCCTTCGCCGAGCGGGCCCGACGTCGTTTCGAGCGCCGGAAGTTTCACGCGCTCGGGGTGCCCTTGCAAGCGCGAACCGAACTTGCGCAGCGTGAGCAACTCTTCCACCGGAAAGTAGCCGAAGTGCGCCATCGCGGAGTACCGGACCGGAGCGATGTGGCCGCACGAGAGCAGCAGGCGGTCGCGATCCGGCCACTCGGGCTTCTTCGGATCGTGGCGCATGATGTGGCCGTAGAGCGCCGTGAATACGTCGGCCATATCGAGCGAACCGGCGGAATGCCCGGAGCCGGCGGCGGCCAAGGCTTCGATGATGCCCTGGCGTACGTCGTTCGCCTTGACCTGTAATTCGGTCAGGCGTTTTGGGGTGAGACTCTGCATGGGTGCCGTTATACCAGCCGCACGTGCGGCGGACCTAGTGGATTTGCAGGAAAGGCTCGGTCCAAAAGTCGAGCGCGGGCCAGCCAAATAGCGTCAGCCGGCGGCTGCGGCAGCCCGCTCGGCTTTGGCGAGCTTTACGCGATCGCGCAGGTCCGCGGTGTGGAGCGCGTGGCACGCGATGCAGAGCGTCTCCAAATTCTCGACGTGGTGCACGCAGCTGATCTGCGCGTGGCGCCCGTTCGCTGCGACGATGTGATTGACTTCGAGACGTCCGGTCTTGCGCGCGGCGCGCCACGCGCTCATCGCTTTTTTGTATGCGGCCTCGGTACGGAAGGCGGCGCGCGCGGGGCGCTTCGGCAACGCCTGCCCGCACTTCGTGCACCGATACTTGTCGCGGCGCTTCGCAGCGCGACGCGCGAGCGACCACCAGTGATTCTTCCAAAACGTGTCGCCGCACCGATCGCTGCACCAGGTGCGGCGGCGTGCGGGGAGCGCTTTTCCGCACCACGCGCAGCCGTCGGGCGTGCGCGTCACGAGCGAGCATTCCGCCAGTAGGGCCGCGCTCTTGGTCACGACCGCGGTTCGAGCACGAAAGCCCGCGGCGAGCCGTCGTAGAGTCCGTCGCCCACGATCCATCCGTCGCGATCGATCGCGCGCGCGCAAAGCAGCTTCCAACCGGAGTTCGCGGGAATCAGCGCGTTGAGATTTTGAATGCCGTTATCGACCCACCGAACGGCCACGTCGCGGGACGAAGGCGGAGCGCCGGTCTGCAGCCACGGCACGCGCTGCGTCGGTCCCGAGCAGCCGACGATGGTTCCGGCGTCGTTGATGCCGAGCGCGTAACTGGAATCGCCGGGTTTGCGCACGCCGAGGTCTCGCATGCGCCCACGTTCGTACACCCACGCGTGGCTCGGGCCCTCGACGAGCGACCACTTCGGCCCCGACGTCGTTCCGGAGTAACCGACGACGATACCGCCTGCGTTGAGCGCCGTCGCGTAAGTATCGAGGAAGCCGGGTATCGTTCCGAGATCGCGCATGTGCTGTCCGCTTGCGCTACGCGTCATCTCGAACGCGTGGATCGGCAGCGCTTCGACGCTGTGACGCGCGGGCGCATAGCCGTCCTGCGGCGGCGGGAGCGCGGCATCGAACGTCCACGGCACGTTCACGGTCGTCGCCCCGACGATGATGCCTGCGTTGTCGATCGCGCTTGCGGCGCTACCGTTCCAATCCGAACGCGTTGAGAGCGGGACGATATTTGCAATGCTTCCATCCGCGTCGCGTACGAATCCCCGATAGGCGTCCACGCCGACGACCGTGTCGCGATCGTTGATGCCGAAGGCTTCGAAGGTTTCGTTACGCGAGCGATCGAGATACGAAATCGCTCCGTTGCGAAAAAGCGCCGCTGTTGCCGTTTCCAACCCGCTCATCGCGACCGGACCGTACGTGCCGAGGCTCCCGGCTGCCGTGCCGTCGGATGCTATCGCCGTTGCAACGCTGGATGCAACGTCGTCGGGGTCGAGGGCTTTGGGCGGGCGGTAGAGCGTCAACGTTCCATTAGCCCACGTGAATGCGGCGCCGTCGATCGATCCGGCGACGGCGTGGTTCGCATTGATGGCCCGTGCCGATCCGCCGACGTCTTGCAACGTGCCGATACCGACGACGCGATAGAGCGGCGCTGAAAGAGCGACCGGCATCATTAGTATCCGAGCGCGGCGCCCGAAGGGTGGCGCCAATCGGTCCCGCCATAGCGAACGCCCGTCTTCGGATCGACGACGACCGCCTGTGCGGAGCCCCACGACGGAATCATCTTGAGCGTGTAGCCTTCGCTGCGTAGCGCCGCCATCGTTGCGTTCGTCAACGCGCCGGGTTCGTATTCGATGCGGTCGGGCAACCACTGCATGTGGATGCGCGGCGCATCGACCGCTTGTTGCGCGTTCATGCCGAAGACGAGCGCGTCGAGCATCGTTTCCAGCGTGATCGTGATGATGCGCGAGCCGCCGGGGCTGCCGGTCACCATCGCGAGCTTACCGTCTTTGGTAACGATCGTCGGCGTCATCGACGAGAGCGGGCGCTTCCCGGGCTGAATATCGTTCGCGACGCCCTGCACCAGACCGAACATATTCGGTACGCCCGGTTTCGAGGTGAAGTCGTCCATTTCGTCGTTGAGGAAGAACCCGGTATTGCCGGCGATGACGCCCGCGCCGAACCAGTCGTTGATGGTGAACGTCATCGAAACCGCGTCGCCCTGCGCGTCGACGATCGAGAAGTGGGTCGTATCGTTATTCTCATGCGTAATCGAAAGGCCGGGTTTTACCTGCGACGACGGCGTTGCGCGATCGGGCGAGATCGTCGCCCGAAGCTTCGCGGCGTAGGCAGGCGAGAGCAGTTGCGCGACCGGATTTTTGACAAATGTCGGATCGCCGAGGTAATTGTTGCGATCCGCGTATGCGCGGCGTTCCGCTTCGATCAGGTAATGCGTTTCCTTGAGGCTATGCCAGCCCCAAGACGCAAACGGGTAGGGGGCAACGATGTTGAGAATTTCGCAGAGCGTCACGCCCCCGGAACTCGGCGGCGGCGCGGAGGCGATGGTGTACCCGTGGTACGTGCAATGCACCGGCTGCGATTCGTCCACCGTGTAATCCGCGAAATCTTTCATCGTGAGCAGGCCGCCGTGTTTCTTACTCGAGGCAACGACGGCCCGCGCGATCGCCCCGCGATAAAACGCAGCATCGCCCTGCTGCGAAATCAACGATAGCGTGTGAGCGAGGTTCTTTTGCACGATGCGATCGCCCGCGCGCGGCAAGCGCCCGTGCGGCATCCAGATGGCGCGAACGTTGGGCTGTTTCGCGAACGTGTATGCGCCGCTGTAGCCTTCACTCGCCGAGCCGATAAACGGTAGCAGATCGCCCTGCGTCATGGTGAACCCGTTGCGCGCGAGGGCGATCGCCGGCGCCATCAGCGCGGCCCGCGACATCGTGCCGTACTGTTGGCGCGCGCGCTCCATGCCCATCACCGTTCCGGGAACGCCGATCGCGAGCCACCCCTTGCGCGAACGCTCGGGCACGTCGTTCCCGTGGCTATCTAGGTACATGTTCCGCCTCGCGCCCAGGGGCGCTTTCTCACGGAAGTCGATGAAGCGCTCGCGCCCGTCGTGCATGCGAATCAGCATGAACCCGCCGCCGCCGATGTTCCCGCAACACGGATCGACCACCGCGAGCGCGTACGCCACGGCAACCCCCGCGTCGACGGCGTTCCCACCGTGCTTGAGGACGTCGAGCCCGATTCGCGAGGCCAACCGCTGCTCGGTCGAAACCATCGCATGAGCCCCGACGCTCACCGGCGGAGCCCCAGCCCGCAACGGCGTCGCGGAGAGCGCCAACAGTGCGGCGATAATTCCAGTCATCAATCGCTTCATAACCCGTAGCTTTCGCCAGCGAATTGTTCGTTCCCTAAATCCACACACAGCGCGCGCGCCGCATACCGGTGGCGGGGAATAACGGCACCGCAAACGGGAAGCGTCTGGTGGGCGGCGAAGCGGCGCGTTCAGGTGGTGTGGGCAGCGTGCCTTTTATACACCGTTTGTAGCTTATTCTTCAAACGATGGAGTTTTTTCTTGAGAACCAGACAAATGCTCGCGCTTTCAGCGCTGAGTCTCTCTATGCTCCTTGCAAATTGCTCGGGCGCTAGCAATTCGTATGTGCCTAGTGCGCCCGGGAGCCAGTCCGTACGCACTGGAGTTGCGCCGGCCACGGAGTACGGCGCGCCACCTAAGGGTACGACTCAATCCGCGTCCGGAGACGCTGCAGTTACGGCAGCTTCGGCTTCAAACGCCGCACCTTCGCTACGCCCGGTTGTAGCCGGCGGATGCAACACGGTATTGTGCGGCGGCGGCAGCGGTTCGGGTGGCGGCAACTGCTATCTCGCAGGTCCCACCGGCAGAAATACAAGTGCGATCGCGGGAGCGCATCCCGTTACCGCTTGCGGAGCTGGCGGTGGTGATGTGTGGGTTCCCGGCGGCTGCGCGACAGATGTGGGCGGCACGAATTGCACGCCCGGCTCCTGGCAGCCCGCACCCGGCGGTGGCGGGGTTGGATGCTCAGTATGCACACCCATTCTTCCGCCCGGCGGTTCTGGGCCCATTGCGATCTCAACATGCAACGGCGAACTTCAGAACAACACGTCAATCAACGGCCAGGATGATCACAATGATCAGATAAGCAATAGTTTTGCCCTTTGGGCCAAGGTGGGTGCAGTCACCGAACAAATTGCCTACGAGTACCAAACCTACGGCGGAAACGAGTATATTTCGTTCCTTGTAAACTTCTCGGGTGGCATAAATGCCGGGCCAATTGGGGTTGGTGCTAGCAACTCAGGCTTTCCAATATTTCCGTTTAACGGATCCGTGTATGGGACTCTTCAGTCGGCATTGGCAGAGGTCAACGAAGCTCAGGCGAAGCTGTTATTTCCGTGGAATAAACTAACTCAGAACGTTCAGGTCAAGCAAGATCAATGCAAGCAATCGAGTAACGGTTAGACAATGATAGGAATCATGCTTGGCAGCCTGATATCCAAGGCGACTCCCAAAAGCACGCCGTTCCGTCAGTGTGCAAATGAGATCGCGCCCGTGGGTAGTAGCCCGCCTCTCGATGGGATCGAGCGCGCATCCGGC